>Ga0209759_1000095_pt1 | contig 158102 bp, 161 predicted proteins | sample AraplaCL_Col_mMS_FD_184261 | JGI IMG/M metagenome (GOLD analysis project Ga0209759, IMG submission 184261) | Arabidopsis root microbial communities from the University of North Carolina, USA - plate scrape CL_Col_mMS (SPAdes) (version 2) | ecosystem: Host-associated > Plants > Roots >...
ACTCGCGGATTTCCTTGCCTTCGGCCACCAGCGTGCCCACGCCGGTCTTGGTGAAGAACGCCGGGATGCCGGCGCCGCCGGCGCGCAGCTTCTCGGCCAGCGTACCTTGCGGGGTGAATTCGAGCTCCAGTTCGCCGGCCAGGTATTGGCGTTCGAATTCCTTGTTTTCACCAACGTAGGAGGCGATCATTTTCTTGATCTGGCGGGTGTTGAGCAGCTGGCCCAGGCCGAAACCGTCGACGCCGGCGTTGTTGGAAATCGCCGTGAGGTTCTGTACGCCGGAGTCGCGCAGCGCGGCAATCAGTGCCTCAGGAATGCCGCACAGGCCGAAGCCACCGACGGCGATCGTCTGGCCGTCCTTGACGATGCCGGATAACGCGCTGGACGCGTCGGGATAGACTTTATTCATGCTGTCGCCTCTCTTTTCTGTTGTCTTCAGTTGCCTTCTGTTGCTTTCTGTTGCCGATGCCGCCAAAACTTGCCGGCTCATTCTAATCCATCCCCATGACAGCAGCTTGACGCCGCCGCCGGGCAGAACTTTTAAACAGGCATGGCTTTATTGTCGTTGAGATCAAGCCAACCCTTGATGATGCGGTAAGCTTTCCAGATCCACGCCAGCGACCAGATCAGCACCGCCAGCGGAATACCAACCAAGGTCATCCAGATCACACCGCCGGCAAACATCCAGAACAGATACCACCAGAACGAACGAATCTGCCAACGATGGTGGCTGTAGACGAAGGTGTCGGCAGCGTCGCCGCGCTTGATGTAGTTCACGATCAGCGGCAGCCACGACAGCATGCCCAGCGACAGCACCAGGCTAAGCCCGTGGAAGATGTACAGCCACCACGCCAGGTCCTTGGCCGATTGCAGCCTGGCATCGAACACCAGTTCCTGATTTCCCTGAGTTGTCGTATCCATGCTTTTCTCCTGTTGCTGACGATTAAGCCACTATATTCAAGATGCCGTCGAGCCCGACAAAGTTCAATGCCACGCTCGCCTGCGCGCGCACAACGGGTTTTGCGCGGAACGCCACCGAGAGGCCGCTCACGCCCATCATCTTCAGATCGTTGGCACCGTCGCCCATGACGATGGCTTGCGACGTCGGCACTCCCAGTTCGGCGCAGACGCGTTCTACGGTCAGTCGCTTTTCCTCGGCGTTGACGATGCCGCCAAGCACTTTCCCGGTCAGCTTGCCGTCGACGATCTCCAGTTCATTGGAATGTGTGTAGTCAAGACCGAGGCGGGTCTTCATGCGATCGGTAAAGAAGGTAAAGCCACCCGACACCAGCAGCGTCTTAATGCCCACAGCCTGAATCGCCTGCAGCATCTTTTCTGCGCCCAGGGACAATTCCAGGCGCTCATCGTAGACGCGCTGCAAAGCACCGGCATCAAGCCCTTTGAGCAAGGCGACGCGGCGCGTCAGGCTTTCGTTGAATTCGATCTCGCCGCGCATGGCGGCTTCCGTGATTTCCGACACTTGAGGCTTCAGTCCCTGCATGTCGGCGATCTCGTCGATGCATTCAATCGTGATCAGCGTCGAATCCATGTCCATCGCCACCAGCTTGAAATCCTTGAGCGTGCGGCCTGCTTCGATGAAAGCGTAGTCAACTTGCCGCGCCAGGCAGACGGCGTCGATTTGCGTCTTGAGTGCCGCGCTGGGGATAACGCCCTCGCAACGCCAGGCATGCGCGTTGATATCCACCACGCGCTGCGGCTGCGCCAGCGCGATGATGGCATCGACGTCGTCGCGATTGGTATTAAGTCCTTGCAAGATCAGATTCATGTTGCGTCTTCTTCGTATTTTAAAAATGGGTCAGCCGACCAGCGAGCGCATGGTCGCCTTGATTTGCATCACGCGCGCGTTGAGGTCGGGCATGTTGGCGGTGATGCGCAACTTGTCCTGGCCGTTCAGTTTGATGTGGCGATTCTTCTGGATCAGTTCAATGATGCGCATGGCGTCGACCGGTGGATTCGGCACGAATTGCAGCAACGCCGATTCGGCGTGCGCGTCGATCTTGATGATGCCGAGCGGCTTGGCGGCAATGCGCAGGCGATGCGTTTCGACCAGCGCCTTGGCGACTTCCGGCAACTTGCCGAAGCGGTCGATCAACTCCTCCTGCAAGGCATCGATGGTGTCTTGCGAGGTGCAGTTGGCGAAGCGCTTGTACAGCGACAAGCGTTCGTGCACGTCGCCGCAATAGTCGTTGGGCAGCAAAGCCGGCACGTGCAGATTGATCTCCGTGGTGCTGGCCAGCGGCGCCGCCAGGTCCGGCTCGCGGCCGTCCTTGAGCGCGCGTACCGCTTCGCTGAGCATGTCGGAATACATCTGAAAACCGATCTCGTGCATCTCGCCGGACTGGCTGTCGCCGAGCACTTCGCCGGCGCCGCGGATTTCGAGGTCGTGCATGGCAAGGTAGAAGCCGCTGCCGAGTTCCTCCATCTGCTGGATCGCCTCCAGGCGGCGCTGCGCCTGTTTGGTCAGGCCCTTGACGTCATTGACCAGCAAATAGGCGTAGGCCTGGTGATGCGAACGGCCGACGCGGCCGCGCAACTGATGCAACTGCGCCAGGCCGAACTTGTCGGCGCGATGCATGATGATGGTGTTGGCAGTCGGCACGTCGATACCGGTCTCGATGATGGTCGTGCACAGCAGGATGTTGGAACGCTGCGCGACGAAATCGCGCATGACCTTTTCCAGGTCGCGCTCATGCATCTGGCCGTGTGCGATGACCACGCGCGCTTCCGGTAACAGCGCTTCGAGCATGGCCTTGCGGTTCTCGATGGTATCGACTTCATTGTGCAGGAAGTAGACCTGGCCGCCGCGCTTGAGCTCGCGCAGACAGGCTTCGCGGATGGTGGACTCGCCTTCGGCGCGCACAAAGGTCTTGATCGCCAGGCGCTTTTGCGGCGCGGTGGCGATGATCGAGAAATCGCGCAAGCCTTCCAGCGCCATGCCCAGCGTGCGCGGGATCGGCGTGGCGGTCAGCGTGAGCACGTCGACCTCGGCACGCAGCGACTTGAGCGCTTCCTTCTGGCGCACGCCGAAGCGATGTTCTTCGTCGATGATGACCAGCCCCAGGCGCGAGAACTTGACGTCGTCGGACAGCAATTTGTGGGTGCCGATGATGATGTCGAGCGTACCGTCCGCCATACCCTTGATGGCTTGCGTGACTTCCTTGCCGGTGCGGAAACGCGACAGCTCGGCGATGCGCACCGGCCAGTTGGCGAAGCGGTCAGCGAAGGTCTGCGCATGCTGCTCGGCGAGCAAAGTGGTCGGCGCCAGGATGGCGACCTGCTTGCCGCCCATGACGGCGACGAAGGCGGCGCGCAGGGCCACTTCGGTCTTGCCGAAACCGACGTCGCCGCAGATCAGTCGATCCATCGGCTTGCCGCTGGTCATGTCGCCGATGACGGCATTGATGGCGGCGGCCTGGTCGGGCGTTTCTTCAAAGCCGAAACTCTCGGCGAAGGTCTCGTAGTCGCGGGCGGAGTACTGGAAGGCGTGGCCTTGGCGCAGCGCCCGGCGCGCATACAGATTGAGCAGTTCGGCGGCGGTATCGCGGATTTGCTGCGCGGCCTTGCGCTTGGCTTTTTCCCACTGGCCGGAACCGAGCGAATGCAGCGGTGCATCTTCCGGAGAGGCGCCCGAATAGCGCGCGATCACATGCAGTTGTGAGACCGGCACGTAGAGCTTGGTTTCCTTCGCGTATTCCAGATGCAGGAATTCTGTCTCGCCCTCGCCCAGATCCATGCTGAGCAAACCCATGTAACGGCCGATGCCATGGTTGGCATGCACCACCGGATCGCCGATCTTGAGCTCGGACAGATCGCGCACCATGTGCTCGACTTGGGTGACGTTTTCCTGTTTCTTGCGGCCGACGCGGCGCCCGGAACCGGCGTACAGCTCGGTCTCGGTAATGAAGGCGACCTGCTCCTGCTCCAGCTCGAAGCCGGCATGCAGCGGCGCAACGCCCAGCATCAGCGGTTCGGTGTTACCGAGGAAGCTGTCGTAGCCGTCGCACAGCGCGGGATGCAGGTCGTATTCGGCAAAGTATTGCTGCAATGTCTCGCGGCGGCCGTTGGACTCGGCGCACAGCATGACGCGCTTGCCGGTCTTGAGCAGGTAGCCGCGCAGGTTGGTCAGCGGATCGTCGATACGGCGGTTCACGGCGACATTGGGAATCGCTGCCGACAAGGCGGATGGCGCGTCGTCGGTTTGCAATACCCAGCGGCCGTAGGGCTTGACCAGCGTGAAGAAATCTTCGTCGGTGAGGAACACCTGTTCCGGCGCCAGCACGGGACGTTCGCGGTCGGCCTTGAGGAAATTGTGGCGCGACCGCGTGTCGCTCCAGAAGCGCTTGATGGCCTGGTCGATATCGCCGACCGTGGCGAACATGCCGTCCTCCGGCAGGTAGCGGAACAGCGTGGCAGTCTCTTCAAAAAACAGCGGCAAGTAATATTCGATGCCGGCCGAGGCGATGCCGTTGCCGATGTCCTTGTAGATCGCCGACCGTGAGGGATCGCCTTCGAACACTTCGCGCCAGCGGCTGCGGAAGGAGGTGCGCGAAGCTTCATCCATCGGGAATTCCCGGCCCGGCAGCAACCGCACTTCGCGCACCGGATAAAGCGAGCGCTGGGTATCGGCGTCGAAGGTGCGGATGGTTTCGATGGTGTCGCCGAACAGGTCAAGGCGATACGGCAGCGCCGAGCCCATCGGGAAAATGTCGATCAGGCCGCCGCGCACTGAATACTCGCCGGGCGACATGACTTGCGTGACGTGGGTGTAGCCGGCCAGCGTCAGCTGCGACTTCAGGCGCGCCTCATCGAGTTTCTCGCCCTGCTTGAAGAAGAAAGTGTAAGCCGCGAGGAAACCCGGCGGGGCCATGCGCAGCAAGGCGGTGGTCGCCGGCACGATCAGCACGTCGCACTGGCCGTTCTGCACTTCATACAAGGTGGCCAGGCGTTCCGAGACAAGATCCTGGTGCGGCGAGAAGGCGTCGTAAGGCAGCGTTTCCCAATCGGGCAGCAGGTGGCAGCGCAGCGCACTTTCACCTTCGCCGCCTTCGACCCGGCGCTGGAACCACGGGATTTCCGCCAGCAGGCGCTGGGCGTCGGTGGCGTTGGCCACGACCACGGTCAGCATGCGCTTGTCGGCTTTCAGGGCAATCGCGGCTTGCGCCAGCAAATAGGCGTCGGCGGAGCCATGCGGCGCCGGAGGAACGAAGCGCGCACCAGGCTTGGGAAGGGATTTTTTCAGGTCAAAAGACATTGGCTGGATCGGGAGGCGCTCGGGAGCGCGCAAAATACTGCGAAAGAAGCCAAATTTGGCTTTAGAATTCAGCCTCACATTATAAACGAAGCCCTCTGCTGGCAAGGCTGCGCCCCAAGGCGCCGCACGCAGGCATTTCCTGCGCTCTTGCCGTCATGGCGCCCCGGTATGACCGCTTCCGCATCGTCACCTCAGGCCCGACATTTTGCACTGATTCCCGCAGCCGGCGTCGGCGCGCGCGTGGGCGGCGCCATCCCCAAGCAATACCTGCCGCTGGCCGGCAAGCCGATGCTGCAATATGCGCTCGACACCTTCGCCGCCAGCACCGCCATCGCTCACACTTTCCTCGTGGTCAGCGCCGGCGACGGCTACATCGATGATTTCCTGGCGACGCAGCCGCAGCTGGCGGGCAAGCTGACGGTGCTGCGCAACGGCGGCGCCACGCGCCAGGACAGCGTGCTCAATGGCTTGCAGGCGATCGGCGCGCAGCTCGGGGGCGACGACTGGGTACTGGTGCATGATGCGGCGCGCCCGGGACTGACTGCGCAGCTGCTGGATCGCCTCATCGCCGCGTTGCATGACGATGAAGTCGGCGGCCTGCTGGCGCTGCCGGTGGTGGACACGCTCAAGCGCAGCGGCGGCGCGCCGGCGCAACGCGCGGAGGCGACCGTCCCGCGCGATGCGCTGTGGGCGGCGCAGACGCCGCAGATGTTCCGCTACGGTTTGCTGAAGCGGGCGCTGGAACAGGCGCATGCGCAAAACCGCGTCGGCGACATTACCGACGATGCCAGCGCCGTCGAGATGCTGGGACTGCAGCCGAAGCTGGTTGAAGGCAGCCCGCGCAATTTCAAGGTGACGCTGGCGCACGATGTCGCGCTGGCCGAACTCTTCCTGAAGACGTAAGGATATAAAGGATATATAGCATGGCGTTTCACCCTCCTCCATTCCGCATCGGCCAGGGCTACGATTGCCACGCGCTGGTGACCGGCCGCAAGCTGATCATCGGCGGCGTCGACATTCCGCACAAGACCGGCCTGCTCGGACATTCTGACGCGGATGTGTTGCTGCACGCCATCACCGATGCGATTTTCGGTTCGGCCGGACTGGGCGACATCGGGCGACATTTCCCCGACACCGATCTGCAGTTCAAGGGCGCCGACTCACGCGTGCTGCTGCGCGAAGCGGTCAAGCGCCTGGCCGCCTCCGGTTATGCGATTGGCAACGTCGACGCCACCATCATCGCGCAGGCGCCCAAGATGGCGCCGCATATTCCGGCCATGGTGGCGCATGTGGCGGCCGACCTTGGCATTACTCCTGAGCAAGTAAATATCAAGGCCAAGACCAACGAGAAACTGGGCTACCTGGGGCGAGAAGAAGGCATTGCCGCCGAGGCGGTGGTTTTGGTATACAAACCGACTGCAAATTAAATCATTCTCATAGAGTGAAAAACGCTTGCATTGGCGATTTAATCGGTATAATTAAAGGGTCGTTAAGATTCGAGTTGGTAGTGCGGTATCAGTCTGTCATTCCTCTCTAGGTTTAAACGATAATAACGGGCAAAGCCCACACTAACTTATTTAGGAATTAACATGGCAACTGGTATCGTAAAGTGGTTCAATGACTCGAAGGGCTTCGGCTTCATCACTCCTGACGAAGGCGGCGAAGATCTGTTCGCGCACTTCTCGGCTATCCAATCGAACGGCTTCAAGTCCCTGAAAGAAAACCAACGCGTTTCTTTCGAAGTGACTACTGGTCCTAAGGGCAAGCAAGCTTCGAACATCGTCCCGCAATAATTGCGCAGATAAGCGAATCGATTCGTCGGTTCGCTTCGATGATGAAAAATCCCCGACATGTCGGGGATTTTTTTCGTCTGCAGGGTTGATGAAGGCTCGACATTGGCCCTCCCAAAGCCATGCCTTGCGCCCTGTCCCAATAAAAAACGCCCGGCAATGACCGGGCGTTTTTACGTATGCAGCGGCTACTGCGAAACGACGATCTCAGTGCAGATCGCCGCCTCGCCGGCGCCTCAGATTTCTTCGATCAGATTTCTTCGATCAGATTTCTTCGATCAGATTTCTTCGTACAGCGGCAATGTCAGGAATTCGGCAAACGTCTCCGACGTCGACATGTCTTCGAAGATCTTCGCAGCGCGGTCGTAGGTCGGACCGTTGCCGGCCACTTCCTTGACCTTGGCCAGTTCTTCCGGAATCATCGCGCGCACCATGTCGGCGGTGACCTTGCGGCCATCTTCCAGATTGCCCTTGCTGCTGCGGATCCATTGCCAGACTTGCGCACGGCTGATTTCCGCGGTGGCGGCATCTTCCATCAGGTTGTGGATCGGCACACAGCCATTGCCGGCCAGCCAGGCGCCCAGGTAGTGGATGCCGACGTTGATGTTGTAACGCAGGCCGGCTTCGGTGATTGGCGTTTCCGGCTGGAAGTTGAGCAGGTCCGCTGCCTTGACGTCGACGTCCGGACGTTGCTTCTCGAACTGGTTCGGCTTGTCGCCCAGCACCGCCACGAACTCCTTCATCGAAGGCTCGACCAGGCCCGGGTGAGCAACCCAGCCGCCATCGTAGCCGTCGGTCGCATCGCGACGCTTGTCGTTGATGATGCCCTGCATGGCGATGGCGTTCTTTTCCGGATCGTTCTTGATCGGGATCAGTGCGCTCATGCCGCCGATGGCCGGCGCGCCGCGCTTGTGACAGGTCTTCAGCAGCAGCAATGCATACGAACGCATGAACGGCGCGGTCATCGTGACCTTGGCGCGGTCGGCCAGGCAGAAGTCCTTGTCGTTCTTGAATTTCTTGATGCAGGAGAAGATGTAATCCCAGCGGCCGGCATTCAGACCGGAGCTGTGTTCGCGCAGTTCGTACAGGATTTCTTCCATTTCAAAAGCGGCGGTGATCGTTTCGATCAGCACGGTGGCCTTGATGGTGCCTTGCGGCAGGCCGATTTCGTTTTGCGCCATCACGAAGATGTCGTTCCACAGGCGTGCTTCCAGGTGCGACTCCATCTTCGGCAGATAGAAGTAAGGACCGGCGCCGCGCGCCAGTTGCTCCTTGGCGTTATGGAACAGGAACAGCGCGAAGTCGAAGATGCCGCCGGAGATGCGCTTGCCGTCGATGGTGACGTGCTTCTCGTCCAGATGCCAGCCGCGCGGGCGCACCACCAGCGTGGCGATCTTCTCGTTGAGCTTGTAGCTCTTGCCGTTCGATTCCAGCGAAATGGTACGGCGGATGGCGTCGAACAGGTTGATCTGGCCGCTGATCTGATTGTCCCAGACCGGCGAATTCGAATCTTCGAAGTCGGTCATGTAGCTGTCGGCGCCCGAGTTGAAGGCGTTGATGACCATCTTGCGCTCCACCGGGCCGGTGATTTCGACGCGGCGGCATTTCAGTGCTTCAGGAATCGGTGCAATCTTCCAGTCGCCGCTGCGGATGTTCGCAGTCTCCGGCAGGAAGTCGGGACGCTCGCCGGCGTCGAGGCGCTTGACGCGTTCCACGCGCGCGGCCAGCAATTCCTGGCGGCGCGACTCGAAGGCGCGGCTCAATTTGGCTACCAGCGCGAGCGCGTCAGGCGTCAGGATCTGTTCATAACCGGGCTTGATTTCACCAGAAATCTGCATCCCGGCCGGCAGTGTCAATTGCGTCATGCTGTGCTCCTAAGTAGATAAAAAATCGGATGACAATGTCTTGTCGGATTATATTTTTGTGTACTTAGTATATTTAAACTAAATCCACATGAGTGAAACGTTTTATCACTTTATCTTTGCGTTTTAGTCACAAGTGACGAGATAATGGCTGCGCCGCTTCCAGCCTTCGAGAGTACCGCCATGGACCAGTTCAAGCAAATCTCCACCTTCGTCGATGTCGCCGCCAAAGGCAGCCTGTCGGCCGCCGCCCGCGCCGAGGGCATCGCTCCCGCCATGATCGGCCGCCGGCTGGATGCGCTGGAGGAACGCTTGGGCGTCAAGCTGCTGCAGCGGACCACGCGCAAGATCGTGCTGACCAACGAAGGCGCAGCCTTCCTGGAGGACTGCCAGCGCATCCTGACCGACCTCGAAGACGCCGAATCCTCGGTCTCGGAGCGCAGCGCGCGCGCCAGCGGCAACCTGCTGATCTCGGCCCCGGCCGGCTTCGGCCGCCAGCACGTAGCGCCGCTGGTGCCCTCCTTCCTGACCGAACACCGCGACGTCACGCTCACGCTCAACCTCAACGATCGCATCGTCGACCTGATCGGCGAAGGCGTCGACGTCGCCATCCGCATCGCTGCGCTGACCGATTCCAACCTGATCAGCGTCAAACTGGCCGAGAACCACCGCGTAGTGGTCGCGGCGCCCTCCTATCTGCGCCGCCATGGCATTCCCGAGACGCCTGACGACCTGGCGCGCCACAACTGCCTGGCCATCAGCAGCGAAGGCAGCCAACGCGGCTGGACGCTCAGGCAGCACGGCAAGGTCAGCGTCTACAAGGTCGGCGGGAATATGGTCTGCAACGACGGCGAGGTGCTGCACAACTGGGCGCTCAGCGGCAAGGGCCTGGCCTGGCGCTCCATGTGGGAAGTCGGCGCCGCGCTCGAGTCAGGCGAACTGGTGACGGTGCTGGACAAGTTCGACGCACCGGCGCCGGCGATTTATGCCGTCTTTGCCCAGCGCCGCCATTTGCCGCTGCGGATACGCGCGTTCGTGGATTTTTTGCGGCATACCTATGCCCAGCCGGATTACTGGCGGCATCCGGCCTGAACGGATTCGGCCGTCACCACTTGCCGTAAGTCGCCACGATCCCGCGCAACAAGGCGTCGCGCTCTGCGCCGAGATGGGCGCCGCTGGCATCGCCGGATGCGTCCTTGCCTACCGCCGTATGCACCACCACCAGCCTGAGTGCGGGATCGACGAAGATCGCCTGGCCATACACGCCCAGCAGCGCAAAGCGACGCCGGCTGCCCGGCAGGATCCAGGTCTGCAAACCGTAGCCTGAATATTTGCTGCCGTGATACGACATGCTCCCCGGCCGGAACGCCGCAGGCTGGCGCGCCGGATCGGTCATGTCAAGCAGGTGTTCGCGCTGCACGACGGCGTTGCCGCGCACTTCGCCGTCGGCGGCCATCATCATCCCGAGGCGGGCATAGTCGTACACCGTGGCGTTGAAGCCGCCTTGCGCCACTTCGATGCCGTCGGCAGGATTGAGCATCCATGTGGCCCTGGACCCGGCGCCGACAGGCTGCCAGATTTTCTCGCCGATGTAGTCGCACAGGCTGCGTCCCGTGGCAGCGCGCAAGACCAGCGCCAGCACGCTGGTCTGGGCACCGGCATAGTTGAAACGCTCGCCTTCCGGATCGCTGCGCTCGGTGACGCTGCGTACGGCTTCAAGCATGCCTGCCTTGCGCATGATGCCGTTGAAGCGGGCGCGGTCATCGTGCGCCGAATAGTCTTCGACATATCTGGCGCCGGAAGCCATGCGCAGCAGATTGACGATACGCGTCTCGCCGTAGAGAGAGCCGGCCAGTGCGGGCAGATAGGTTTTCGCGGGGTCGTCGAGGGAGCGAATTTTGCCCTCCTCCAGCGCCTTCATGACACCCAGCGCGACGATGGTCTTGGCCATGGAATTGGACAGCATGCGCATGTCGGGCGTGCGCGCGTAGTTGTAGCGTTCGGCCACGATGCGGCCATCCTTGACCACCACCACGGCCGTGGCGCGCTGGCGCATCATGTAGTCGTCGAGCGTGAAGGTGTCGCCGCGAAAGCGATAGGTGAAGGTGGTGTCGACGGCGTTCTTTTCCAACGCTACGGGATCGGGCGAAGGCGCGAGGACGCAGGAGGGATTGAAGCTGTCCATCGCGCTGAAGGAGCCGACCAGATAACGCTGCTGATAGACTTGGAGAAGATTGCCGGCGACCGGATAACCTGCGGATTTTCCCAGCGCATCCTCATCCGGAGCGGCTGCGGCAATGCCGGTCGCCAGCAGCGACGCAACCAGCAATCCGGTGGTCGCGGCCTTGTTCACGGGCAGTTGGTTACAGACCGGTATGCTTCGCCACAAAGGCTTTGACCTTGGCGGCATCGGCAGACATGACCTCGAAACGCTGTGGCAGCGCTTCGATGTTTTCGAAGCCGGACGGACGGTCCGCATCCCGACCCAGCGCTTCGCGGATGGTCTCGTTGAACTTGGCCGGCAAGGCGGTTTCCAGCACGATCATGGTGACCCCTTCAGCGAGGTTCTCACGCGCCACCTTGATGCCGTCGGCGGTATGCGTGTCGACCGTGATGCCGTAGCTCTTTTCAGCGAAACGGATGATTTCCAGACGGTCGGCGTGCGTCGACTTGCCCGAGGCGAAACCGTAGCGGATGACGCTGGCGAATTCATCGCCGTCGCTGCCGGGCTTGCCGGACAGGTCGAAGCCCCCTGCGGTCTCGACCTTGTGGAACAGCGCCTTGACGCGTGTACTGTCGCGACCGAGCAAATCGTAGATGAAGCGCTCGAAGTTGGACGCCTTGCTGATGTCCATGCTCGGGCTGCTGGTGTGGTAAGTCTCGGCCGACTTGCGCACGCGATACACGCCGGTGCGGAAGAATTCGTCGAGTACGTCGTTCTCGTTGGTGGCGACCACCAGCTTGTCGATCGGCAGGCCCATCATGCGTGCAATGTGGCCGGCGCAGATGTTGCCAAAGTTGCCCGACGGAACCGTGAACGACACCTTCTGCACATTGCTGGTCGTCGCTGCCAGGTAGCCGCGGAAGTAATACACCACCTGTGCCACGACACGCGCCCAATTGATCGAATTGACGGTGCCGATTTTTTGCGCCGCCTTGTAGTCGAGGTCGTTGGAGATTGCCTTGACGATGTCCTGGCAGTCGTCGAACACGCCTTCCACCGCGAGGTTGAAGATGTTCGGATCCTGAAGGCTGAACATTTGTGCGGTCTGGAACGCGCTCATCTTCTTGTGCGGCGACAGCATGAAAACGCGGATGCCCTGCTTGCCGCGCATGGCGTATTCGGCAGCGCTGCCGGTATCGCCCGAGGTGGCGCCGACGATGTTGAGCTCGGCGCCTTTCCTGGCCAGCGCATATTCGAACAGGTTACCCAGCAACTGCATGGCCATGTCCTTGAACGCCAGCGTCGGGCCGTTCGACAGGCCCTGCAGCACCAACTTCTTGCCGTCCTTCTCTTCCAGCGTGCGCAGCGGCGTGATTTGCGCGGCGTCTTCACCGGTGCGCGTGTTGCGATACACGTCGGCGGTATACGTCTTGTCCGCCAGCGCCTTGAGGTCGGCGTCGGGAATGTCGCCGGCAAATTTCTTCAGCACATGATAGGCCAGGTCCGCATAGGACAGCGTGCGCCATTGATCCAGCTCGGCGCCGGTGACCTGCGGATAATTCGCCGGCAGGTACAGGCCGCCGTCCGGCGCCAGGCCGCCCAGCAGGATTTCGGAAAAGGAAGGTGAGGCAGAGTGGCCGCGAGTGGAGACGTATTGCATGGCGTAAAGTAGGAGTGGTCTTGCAGGTTGCACGGAGACCGCCATTATAGCTGGCTCGCGCGCGCAATCCGTGTTTTTGCCTTGCTACAGCATCACATGCGGCTGCGACGCCAGCAAGGTGCGGATCAACTCCGCCTGCCGCTTGGCGCCGGTCTTGGCGAACAAGCTGGCCAGATGGGTGCGCACGGTGTTGCGGCTGATATCGTTCTTCAGCGCATAGGATTCGATGGTTTCATTTTCGAGCAGCGCTTCCGCCAGACGCGTTTCGGCAGGCGTCAGGCGATAGATGGCCTGCAGTTGCGCCGACCGGGAAACGCGCTGGCACGTCATGTCCTGCAGGATCAGCAAGGCAAACGGCCCACCGCACAGGGGATCGAGTGCGGCAGGGATCGTCGCCGGGATCACCGACACCAGCAGCGGCGTCGACTGCTTGCGACGCGCGATGGCGAACCATTGTCCCTGGCGCGGCTCCATCGTGGTCGCCATGCGCAACGCATGCTGGAGCCTTTCGGCGCCGGCCGGTTCGGACACGACCAGCTTGTCGTTGCGCACGGACAGGCCGTCAGCGGCTGCCAGGATGACGTTCGCCTGCGGGTTCAGCGAGACGATGCGTCCCGCAGCGTTGATCCATAGCGTGCCGTAGGGAAGATGCGCGACCACCGATTCGCTGGCCGACTGCTGGCGCTCCAGCGTCTGCATGCGCGCACGCAGCGTGGCCGAGCGGATCAGGTGCGGCGACAGGCTGCGCAGGAAAGCGTATTCGGTCTCTGCGTATTCCTGCGCGCCCAGCGGACGCAGGAAGGCGATTGCCTCAGACTGCGTGGTGCGCTCGCCGATGCGCCCGACCACCATGTGGCGGCCGCCGTATTTGAACAGGAAGTCGTTGTAGATTTCGCTCTTGCGCACGAAGCGTTCGTCGAAACGCTGATGGTCGGCGCGCCACTCGCCGACTTCGCCTGTGGCCAGCCAGCCCAGGCGGTCGTCGACCTGGCTGTAGTAATCCTTGTACTCCAGGTCGCCGGCCTGGTAGTCGCTGTTGCTGACGCAGGAAGCGATCACTTCGCGGCTCTTCATGTCCATGTGGACGTAGTGGCCGGCGATGGCGCCCACCTCGCGGCAGATCATTTCCATGGCGGGAGCGATCCGGCTCAGATCCTGGACCGAGTCGTAAATCAACTCCACCAGCTGGCCGAAGCGCTGTCCTGCATTCCCCGTTGACATAAGCAAACCCCTGAATCGCGTTGTTTTGACGTTCTTTGCCGCGACTTCTATCCCTGCAACCGAGCATAGAACATTTCGCTATCTCATTCAAACGAATGAGGCTTTTTTCGCCGGTGATCTTTAGAATAAATGCAACAAAAAAATGCCTGCCGGCATCTTTCGGCAGCAACTCATATCCTGGGGAGGATAAAAATGGAACAACAAAACAAATCCGTCGCACGAACCATCAAGCGGCTCGGAAAAAACATCGGCGGCAGCGTCTGCCTGATTTCTCTGGTGGCCGGTTGCGCCACGCAAGGCTACGATCGCAAGGCCACCTCGACCGTCGACGCGATGAAGTCCGGCAACGCCGAACTGGCGCTGCAGGCGCTGGAACAGCAGAACCCCGACAAGGACAAGGACCTGCTCTACTTCATGGAAAAGGGCGAACTGCTGCGCATGAAGGGTTCCTACGAAGCCAGCAAGGAAACCTGGCTGGCCGCCGATGAAAAGGTGCGCGGCTGGGAAGACCAGGTCAAGACCGACCCGGCCAAGCTGATGGGCGATATCGGTTCCTTCGTACTCAATGACACCACGCGCCGCTACGACGGTCGCGACTACGAAAAGGTCTTCATCAATCTGCGCCTGGCGCTGGACCATCTGGCCATCGGCGACTGGGATTCGGCGCGCACCGAAATCAAGAAGATGCACGAGCGCGAAGCCATCATCGCCAGCTTCCGCAGCAAGGAACTCGACGCCGCCAAGAGCAGCGCCGAATCGAAGGGCCTGAAGACCACCTCCTTCAAGGAACTCAACGGCTATCCGGTGGAAACGCTGGAAGACCCGGCCGTGCGCGCGCTCAAGAATTCCTACGAATCCGCATTCGCCAACTATCTCGCGGGCTTCGTCTACGAAGGCCTGGGCGAACCGTCGCTGGCGGCCGCAGGCTATCGCAAGGCGATCGAAATGCGTCCCGGCCAGGCTACCCTGGAAGAAGGCCTGAAAGGCCTCGACGGCCGCGTACGCAGCCGTTCGCCGAAGCTGGTCGATACGCTCATCGTGATCGAATCGGGCAGCGCGCCGGCGATCAGTTCCATGACGCTACCGATCATCCTGCCGATTCCGGGTCGCAGCGGCCTGAGCCTGATCGCAACGCCGATCTCGTGGCCGGTGATCCGCGCCGCCGACAATTCGGTGGTGCCGGCCAGCATCACGGTCGACGACAAGCCGGTGCAAGTCACGCTGCTGACCAGCGTCGACCAGATGGCGCGCCGCGCATTGTCGGATGAAATGCCGGGCATCATTGCACGCTCGTCCATCCGCGCCATCACCAAGGGCGTGGCGCAGAAAGCCATTGACGACAACGCCGGCTCGATGGGTGCGTTCGGTTCGCTGCTGAGCATCGCGGCAAAGGCCGGCACGATGCTGGGTGAAGTCGCCGACGAACGCACCTGGCGCACGCTGCCGGGTTTCTTCTCGGTAGCGCGCGTGAAGCTGGCGCCGGGCATGCACAAGATCCTGCTGCCGACCGCCACCGGCCCGCAATTGCGTGAAGTCGGCGTCTCCGGCGCCTATGCCATGGTGTCGCTGCGCACCTCGGGGCCCTCGCTTTATCTGGCGCAGACCCCCTATAATGCCGAGCAGGCGGCTTTGGCGCTGGCAGCGCCGGAAAAACCGATCCCTGCGGCCAGGAATGCCAAGGGTAAAACCACCACAAAGAAGGTGGCGGCGAACAATAGCAAGAATACCGGCGGCGATGCAACAGCAACGGTCAGCGCAGCACCGGCCGAGAAAACCGCAACAGTCGCCGGCAACACGAAGAAAAAAGCCATTGTGCCGGTCTCGGCCAGTGTCACCGCACCGTGAACACACGGGCGCCGAAAACAGGATTAAACAGGGAGTCGATCACATGAACATCAAACACGCATTGCGCGCGGGGGCGCTGGCGTCCGCGCTCGCGCTCGGCATGCAAGCCATGCCGGCTCAGGCCCAAACCATCGCCTCCAAAATCGAGTTGCTTGGCGCTCCGGCGTCGCTGGAATTCACCGGCTTGCGCATGCGCGAGCAAAACGGCCTGCTCAACGTCCAGGCTGAACTCACCAACCGCGACAACCGCCAGCACACGGCTTACTACCGCGTCAAATGGATGGATGAAACCGGTTTCCAGGTGTGGGACGACGAACCGTGGAAACCGCTGCTGGTCAACGGCGAACAAAAGCTGACGCTGCAGATGGTCTCGCCGACCACCAAGGCGCGCGACTTCACGATCCAGTTCAGCGCCACCATCAACAAATCGCTGTCGACCAGCGACGCTCCTTTGATGGGACATTGACACCGCACCGGTCTCCGTCCCCGCTCCGTTTCGCTCATTTACTGATTCACCATTACCGCTTACCACAAGGAATTGCCATGATGCACACCACCGCCCGCTACGCCGGCCTCACTTTGATTTCCGCCCTGCTGTTCGGCTGCGCCCAGACCGGTACGCCGACTGTCGGCAACAATGTCCAGTACGGCGACGCCAAGGCGGTCGAACAGGTGACCAATGAATTTGGTTCGACCGACCTGCAGACCATCGCCGAATCGATGGCGCGTTCGCTGGGCCAATCGGCGGCAGGCTACAAGAGCAAGCCGCTGGTGACCATCGCCGACGTCAAGAACAAGACCAGCGAATATATCGATACCCGCTCGATCACCGACTCGATCCGTGTGCAGTTGCTCAAGGGCGGCACCATGCGCTTCGCCACCGACATCGTCGGCATGCAGAACCAGACCGACGAACTGACCCGCCAGAACAACACCGGCCTGTACAAGAAGTCCGCCACCGCCAAGGTTGGCAAGATGGAAGGCGCGCAATTCCGCATCGAAGGCAACATCACGTCCATCGTCAAGCGCAGCAGCAACACCACGGACGTGTACTACAAGTTCAGCCTGATCATGACCAACATCGAGTCCGGCACCATCGAATGGGCTGACGAGAAGGAAATCCGCAAGACATCCAAGCGTTGATGCGTTGATGCACTGATGCCTGTCCATCAAAAATTGAGAGAGGATTTACCCATGCCGACATCGCCATCCCGGATGTTCAACGCGCTGCTGGCTTCGCTGGCGTTCGCGTTGACACTGACGGCGCCGACGCTTGCGCAGGCGCAGAATCTGCCCAAGATCGCCGTCACCGACTTGTCGTACGAAGAGAAGGTGAAGGAGTATTTCCAATACTTCGAGGCGCGCGAGAAGCACAACAACAGCTATTCCGCCAACGCGCGCGCCAGCGACTCCAACCTGGCGTCTTCGGCCTCGATGTCGGAACGCGCCTCGAGCCGCGGCGAGAGCTCGGTGATCGCCGCCTCCGGCACCATCACCACGATCAGCCGCGGCGAACTGCGCAAGTTCACCGCCGACATCAAGGGCGAACTGCTGAAGTCGGGCTCCTACCGGCTGGTGCAGGGCAAACCCTGGACGCAGCAAAACACCGAGAAGCTGTTCGACATCATCGATCGCATCAAGAAGGGTTACTACCCCGGCGCGGACTACGTGTTGTTCGGCACCATCAACAACATCGACTTCCGCCAGGAAAGCAATCCGGTGCAAGGTTCCAATGCAGTGTCGTTCTCGCTGGCGCTGGAACTGGTGGGCGAATTTTCGCTGATCAATACCCGCACCTATGAGATCAAGGCCGCGTTCTCTGCGATGGGCGAAGGCTCCGACGTGCGTCTGGCCAATGCCGCCGGCACGGTGATTTCGCTCAACAAGAGCAAGGTCATGCAGGAAGTATCGCGCTCCCTGGGCGACGCCGTCGCCGCCGAGATGGAAGCGCAGTTTAATCCTGCCGGCTCCAGCCGCAGCTCGCGCCGCATCGAACGCCAGTCGGAAACGCAGCAAGAACAGAAAACCGTCATCTTCAAATGACCGGTATCCCGGCTGCAACGGGAACAGTTCTGAAACGGCGCGCACGCAATTGCGCGCCGTTTTTTCTTCCGCGGCAGGTTCTCGCCGCTTTCCCCGCCCCACCCTATCGCCCTATCGTTCATCGGCGAAGTGAAATAAAACGTTACCGGGGTTGTAAGCGACTGCCCGGCACGCTATCCTGACAGCCCTGAAGCGTCTGCAGATGCATGCCCCTGCATGATTACCGCCTGTCAACGCATAACATCGCATAGCACCGACGGCGCATGGTTCGCCAGCGCCACTCGATAGAAATGGATACATGATGAAAAAATGGATTTTAATGTTGTCTCTGGTATGTGCCGGTGCAGCGCACGCTGAAAACTGGCGGAACGTCGGTGGTACCGATACGTCCGAGCTCTCGATCGACGTCGATTCCATCAAGGAAAGCAAAGGCATCCGTGAAGCCTGGTCGATGTGGAATTTCAAGGAAGCGCGTTCCAACAACGACACCAGTTTTCCTACGCTGAAATCGTATCGGGATCTGCATCAGTACAATTGCAAAGACGCGTCTCTGAAACTCACACGTGAAATCATCTTCGCTGAAAATGACGGCAAGGGCGACAAGCGCGACCATTCCGATGCGTTGAAGAACATGCCATTCGTCAAACCAAAACCATTGTCCGTGGGAGACGCCATGGTGCAAGTGGTGTGCGGCTACGAAATTCCGAAATAAGTTTGAGTAGCTCACAAAAAAAAAGCGCCATTGGCGCTTTTTTTCGCACGGACACCTGCATCGCCGGATTTGCAACGAAGTTGTCACATTTAAAACTCATGATCCCTCTCGTCTGATTCCTCACCCACACGAAAGGACGATCATGAAACTGCACCAATGGCAGCGTTACGCCGCGTTGTTTTTCTTCTCTTGCTCTTCAGGGCAGCTCCATGCCGCTGATATTTTGCTTACCAACGACGACGGCTATGATCGCGGCAACATTGTCGCTGTCTACGACGCGCTCACGCATGCCGGACATCGCGTTCTGATTGCCGCTCCGGCAACCGATCAAAGCGGACGCGGTGGCGCGCTGACGCTCGGCACCAAAAGCATTCAGCATATTGTCAGTCCGAATAAAGATATCAACGGCGTCGAAGGTGCCCGCGACGACGCCGGCTTGCAACTCGAAACCGGCAGCGGAACGCCCTATACGGCGGTGATTTTCGGTCTCGACATACTTGCGCTTCAACGATGGAAAAAGGCACCGGATCTGGTCATCTCCGGTCCCAACTACGGCAATAATACCGGCGCAGTGACGCAGGCCTCCGGCACCTTCAATGCGGCACTCGCGACATTGAATCGGGGAATTCCTTCCATCGCAGTCAGTACTGCACAGACTGCACCCAAAAGCGCCGGCGGCAGTTTTCCTGAACCGACCACCACAGATCGCGAAGTTGCGGCCTGGCTGACGGCATTCGTGGCACGGTTAGAAACCGGAAAAGCAGCAAGCGGTTCCGAAGCGCTGCTTCCTGCCGGTATCGGCCTTAACATCAATTTCCCGTCATTTTCGGCGGGACAGGCAATGCAGCTTCCTGTGCGGCAAAGCCGGCTCGGCCTGGCATCGGTCGGAGTAGAAATCACCGGCAATCAATCCGGCGCTTATCGATATCAGTTCACCAATGCAGCGAAGGTCGCGCTATCTGCCGGCAGAAAAATTCTCGACACGGCCCCGCTCTCCGAACAAAACCTCATCGATACCGGCGCCATTGCGATCTCCCCTATTCAGGGAACGCCGCAGGCATTCGTGGCGGCTGAAGATTCGGTACGCCAGCGGCTGCCCGCGTTTTTCCAATAAGTACTTGCCGCGCATTGCGTGGCGCGAATCAAAAAAGGGAGCCCGCAGGCTCCCTTTTTTTACGGCATTTTCAACAACAGCTTCAATTCGCCTCAGTTCAACTCTTCCAGGCGAATCTTCATCACACTGCCGACCACCGTCGACAGTGCTTCGATCTTGGCGATGGCGGCCTCGATGTTGCGCTCCTGGGTCTGGTGCGTGAGCATGATGATGTCGGTCTGCTGTTCCCCCTCGGCCGGTTCTTTTTGCAGCATGGCGTCAATGGAAATCGACGAATCCGCCAGGATGCGCGTGACGTCAGCCAGCACGCCCGGCTTGTCGGCCACATGCATGCGCAGGTAGTAGCTGGTGGTGACGTCCTGCATCGGCAGAACCGGCGTGTCGGCCATGGCGTTGGGCTGGAACGCCAGCGATGGTACGCGGTGTTCCGGATCGGCCGTGGCCAGTCGGGTGATGTCGACCAGATCGGCGATCACGGCCGAAGCGGTCGGCTCGGAACCAGCGCCCTTGCCGTAGTAAAGCGTCTCGCCGACGGCATCGCCGCGCACCATGACGGCGTTCATCGCGCCTTCGACGTTGGCGATCAGGCGGCCGGTCGGAATCAGCGTCGGATGCACGCGCAGCTCAATGCCCTTTTCTGTCTGGCGTGTAATGCCCAGCAGCTTGATGCGGTAGCCCAGTTGCTCGGCGTAGCGGATATCGGTGGCTTGCAGCTTGGTGATGCCTTCCACGTGCGCCTTGTCGAACTGCACCGGGATGCCGAAGGCGATCGAGGCCATGATGGTCAGCTTGTGCGCCGCGTCCACGCCTTCGATGTCAAAGGTTGGATCGGCTTCGGCGTAACCGAGGCGTTGCGCTTCTTTCAGCACGACGTCGAAGTCCAGGCCCTTGTCGCGCATCTCGGACAGGATGAAGTTGGTGGTGCCATTGATGATGCCGGCGATCCACTGGATGCGGTTGGCGGTAAGGCCTTCACGCAAGGCCTTGATGATCGGGATGCCGCCGGCAACGGCCGCTTCGAATGCGACCATCACGCCCTTTTCCTGCGCGGCCTTGAAGATCTCGTTGCCGTGCGTGGCGATCAGCGCCTTGTTGGCGGTGACCACATGCTTGCCGTTGGCGATCGCCTTCAGGACCAGGTCCTTGGCGAGACCGTAGCCGCCGATGAGCTCGATGACAATATCGATGTCCGGGTCGTTGACCACCAGATTGGCGTCGTTGACAACCTTGACTTGTCCATTGGTCAGCTCGGTGGCGCGCTCCGTGTTCAGATCGGCCACCATGGTAATTTCAATGCCGCGCCCTGCGCGCCGCGCAATTTCTTCCTGATTGCGCTTCAATACATTGAAAGTACCGGAACCCACGGTGCCGATGCCGAGCAAACCTACTTTGATGGATTTCATATTGTCTTCGTGGTTGATAAAAAAAGCCGTCTGCAGGAATCAAAACGATTGCCGACGGATACTGCGGTAAAACCGGAACTGCCGGCTTGCCCTGCCACGTGCGGAGCAAGCCGATGAATCATGTTTGGTTCAATTGGTACCGTGACGCCGGCGGTAAGCTTCGAGGAAGTGCGCAATGCGGCCCATCGATTCGGTCAGGTCGTCGGTGTTCGGCAGGAACACCACGCGGAAGTGATCCGGCGTCGGGCAGTTGAAGCCGGTGCCCTGGACGATCAGCACCTTCTCTTCGGCCAGCAGCTCGTAGGCGAACTCCTGGTCGTCTTTGATCGGATAGATATCCGGATCAAGGCGCGGGAACATGTACAGCGCCGACTTCGGCTTGACGCAGGTCACGCCCGGGATGTCGGTAAGCAGCTTGTGCGCGAGGTCGCGTTGCTTGGCCAGGCGGCCGCTCGGCGCGACCAGGTCGTTGATGCTCTGGTAGCCGCCCAGAGCGGTCTGGATGGCGTACTGGCCCGGCGCATTGGCGCACAGGCGCATCGACGCCAGCATGTTGAGGCCTTCGATGTAATCCTTGGCGTGCTTCTTCTCGCCGGACACCACCATCCAGCCGGCGCGGTAGCCGCAGGAACGGTAGTTCTTCGACAAGCCGTTGAAGGTGATGAACAGCACGTCGTCGGCCAGCGAGGCCAGCGAGGTATGCGTGTTGCCATCGTACAGGACCTTGTCGTAGATCTCGTCGGCGAAAATGATCAGCTGGTGCTGGCGCGCGACTTCGACCAGCTCCTTGAGCACTTCGGTGGAGTACAGCGCGCCGGTCGGGTTGTTCGGGTTGATGACCACGATCGCCTTGGTGTTGGGCGTGATCTTCTTGCGAATGTCGGCGATGTCCGGTTGCCAGCCCTGCTGCTCGTCGCAGACGTAGTGCACCGGTGTACCGCCCGACAGGCTCACTGCGGCGGTCCACAGCGGATAGTCGGGCGACGGCACCAGCACTTCGTCGCCGGTGTTGAGCAAGGCATTGACGCTCATGACGATCAGCTCGGAGGCGCCGTTGCCGAGATAGATGTCGTCAATGGTGACGCCCTGGATGTTCTTTTGCTGGGTGTAGTGCATGATCGACTTGCGCGGCGCGAACAGGCCCTTGGAGTCGGTATAGCCGGAGGCGTTGCCCATGTTGCGGATCATGTCCTGCACGATTTCATCGGGCGCATCGAAACCGAAGGCGGCCAGGTTGCCGATGTTCAGCTTGATGATCTTGTGGCCTTCTTCTTCCATTTGCCGCGCTTTTTCCAGCACGGGGCCACGGATGTCGTAGCAGACATCCGCCAGTTTTTTCGATTTTTGAATCGGTCGCACGGTACTAATCCTTTGAATGAGCCTGATACGCTTGCTCGGCCTGCCCGGCGGAGCCGCCGGAACCGGCCATTTTGCCGAAAGCCTTCCATTTTATCAATGAATAAAACATAGTCCCGAACCGGAAAACGCTACAATGCAGCACTTTAAGACCTTATTGCCGAAAATAGCCTGGGCGGCCCGACCGCCGGCGGCATTTCGACACTGCGCGCCATGAAGCTCCATTCCACAGAAACCCAGCAATACCAGACCGTTTCGTCCTATGACGACAGCGGTGTCGAACTGAACGCGATCCGCTTCGAGCAGAGCCTGATCGTGCTGCCGGAAACCCCGCCGGCGCCCTGGCCGGTGACCTCGTTCGACGCATTGACCACCGAACATTTCGACCAGATCGACGCCACCCGCCCCGATGTCGTGATCCTCGGCACCGGCGCACGCCAGCGTTTCGTCCATCCGAAACTGACCGCCGTGCTTACTGCGCGCCGCATCGGCGTCGAGTGCATGGATAACCAGGCGGCTTGCCGCACGTACAACATTCTCATGGCAGAGGGCCGTAAAGTGGCGCTGGCATTGATTCTCGAACCAAAATCAGCTTAAGGACCTCGCCGCGATGCGCGACTTGTACAAATCCAAAGCGTTCGTCTGGACGCTGCTCATCTTCTTCCTGCTGATCTGGTTCTACATGCTGGGCGCGCGCACCCTGGTGCCGACCGACGAAGGCCGCTACGCCGAAATGGCGCGCGAAATGGTCGCCACGCAGGATTGGATCACCACCCGCCTGAACGGCATCAAGTATTTCGAAAAGCCGCCGCTGCAAACCTGGATGAACGCCATCACCTTCGAGCTGTTCGGCCTCGGCGAATGGCAGGCGCGGCTGTGGACCGGCCTGTGCGGCCTGTTCGGCATCGGCCTGGTGGCCTATACCGGCCGCCGCGTGTTCAACGCGCGCGTGGCGTTCTATGCCCCGCTGGTGCTGGGTTCGAGCCTCTTCTGGGCCGGTATGGCTCACATCAACACGCTCGACATGGGCCTGGCGGGCATGATGACGCTGAGCATCTGCGCCCTGCTGCTGGCGCAACGCAACGACGCCAATCGGGACGAACAGCGCAACTGGATGCTGCTGTGCTGGGCCGGCATGGCGCTGGCGGTCTTGTCCAAGGGACTGATCGGCATCGTGCTGCCGGGCGCAGTATTGGTGCTGTACACCATTTTTTCGCGCGACTGGGCGATCTGGAAGCGGCTGCACATGATCAAGGGCCTGATTCTGTTCTTCGCCATCACGACACCGTGGTTCGTGCTGGTGTCGCTGAAGAATCCGGAATTCCCGCAATTCTTCTTCATCCACGAACACTTCCAGCGCTTTACCACCAAGATCCACAGCCGCACCGGTCCGTGGTACTACTTCATCCCGATTCTGCTGCTCGGCATCCTGCCATGGCTGGGCGTATTCGTGCAAAGCCTGTTGCACGGACTGCGTGAAGACCAGGGCAACAGCAGCTTCAACAGCCTGACCAACGGCAAGTTCCAGCCGCGCAAGATGCTGCTGGTGTGGTCGGTGTTCATCTTCGTGTTCTTCAGCATTTCCGGCTCCAAGCTGCCGTCCTACATCCTGCCGATTTTCCCGACCCTGGCGCTGCTGATCGCCAGCTACCTGGAACGCGCATCGTTCAAGGCGATCGTCTGGTCGGCCTCGGTGGTTGCCGTGCCTTGCGCCATCGCCATGGCCTTCATCCCGCGCGTGCCTTCGCTGGCCAAGGACGCCTACTCGCTGCCGCTGGTGACCGCTCACGTGCCCTGGATTTATGCGGCGACCATCGTCGCCTTCATCGGCGCGGTGCTGGCGATTCGTTTTGCCCGCTCGCAAAAAGATCTGGCGGTGGTGTTCCTGGCCGCAGCGGCCTTCGTCAGCGGACAATTGCTGATGCTGGGCCACGATCCTCAGGGCCGCTATTCGGCCGGCATCGATTATGTCCCGGCACTGCAGGCCGAACTGACGCCGGAAACGCCGATGTACCTGGTCGGCCGTTACGAGCAGGCCTTGCCCTTCTATCTGCAGCGGACAATGACGCTGGTGCGCCATGCCGATGAAATGGAATTCGGCCTGAAGCAGGAGCCGCAACTGTGGCTGCCGACCATTGACGCCTTCGTCGCGCAATGGGTCACCGACCACACCGCCGGCAAGAAGGACATCGCCATCATGGATCCGACGGTGTACGCCGACCTGAAGCAGCGCGGCGTGCCGATGCGCCTGATCGGCGAGGATCCGCGCCGCGTGATCGTGGCGAACAATCCCGATGCAGCCTCCGGCGCCACAACTGCGGGCGACAAGAACAAGAAAGCGGCGCCATGAACCTCACCACCTTCGGCTTCATCTTCGTCGGCATCTGCCTCAACGCCGTCGCCCAGCTGCTGCTCAAGGCCGGCACCAATGCCGTCGGCGCGATCCACCTGACGGCAGAGAACTGGTTCTCCACCGGCATCAAGCTGGCCACGCAATTGCCGATTATCGGCGGCCTGACCTGCTACGTCATTTCGGTCGGCGTGTGGATCATCGGACTGTCCCGCGTGGACGTGACGATCGCTTATCCGCTGCTGTCGCTGGGCTACATCATCAACGCCGTCGGGGCCTGGTATTTCCTCGGCGAAGTGGTGTCGGCGCAGCGCCTGCTGGCCATCGGCGTAATCATCGTCGGCGTTATTCTGTTGACAAGAAGCTGATTTACAATATGCGGCCTGCGCAAAAGCGACATGATCGCGACGCTGCAGGCCGAATTCACCACTCCAGATTATTGCGAACAATCCATGACTCAGCCATTCCTGCCATTTTCCAAGCCGACCATCGACGAACCCACCATCGCCGCCGTCGCCGACGTGCTGCGTTCCGGCTGGATCACCAGCGGCCCCAAGGTGCAGGCATTTGAGAAGGCTTTGTCCGACTATTTTGACGGCCGCATCGTGCGCACTTTCAACTCCGGCACCTGCACCATGGAAATCGCGCTGCGCATTGCCGGTATCGGCGCCGGCGACGAAGTCATCACGACGCCGATTTCCTGGGTCGCTACCGCCAACGTGATCATCGAAACCGGCGCCACGCCAGTGTTCGCCGACATCGATCCGGTCACCCGCAACATCGACCTGGACAAGCTGGAAGCCGCCATCACGCCCCGCACCAAGGCCGTGATTCCGGTTTACCTGGCTGGCCTGCCGGTGGACATGGACCGCCTGTATGCGATCGCCAAAAAGCATAACCTGCGCGTGATCGAAGATGCAGCCCAGGCGCTCGGCTCGACCTGGAAAGGCAAGCGCATCGGCGCGTTCGGAGACTTCGTCTCGTTCAGTTTCCAGGCCAACAAGAACGTCACCAGCTCCGAGGGCGGTTGCCTGGTTGTCAATAATCCCGATGAGGCGCGCCTGGCGGAAAAATACCGCCTGCAAGGCGTCACCCGCAGCGGCTTCGACGGCCTGGAAGTCGACGTGCTGGGCGGCAAGTTCAACATGACCGACATCGCGGCTGCAATCGGCCTGGGGCAATTTGCCCATATTGACGCGATCACCGACAAGCGCCGCGGACTGGCCAAACACTACTTTGACCTGTTCGGCGCCGACTTCGAGGCTCAAAGCGGCGCCCAGCTGCCTGTTGCCGACTTCGAGAACTCCAACTGGCACATGTTCCAGCTGGTCTTGCCGGAACGCATCACGCGCGCCGCCTTCATGGAAAAGATGATGGAGCGCCAGATCGGCATCGGTTACCACTACCCGCCGATCCACCTGCTCAAGCTGTACCGCGACCGCGGCTTCCGCGAAGGCATGTTCCCGATCGCCGAGCGCGTCGGCCGCCTGATCGTGTCGCTGCCGATGTTTACTGCAATGAGTAAAGAAGATGTCGAACGCGCAGTCGGCGCGGTAAAATCCGTGCTCGCCTGAGTTGACCCGCAATTGCATGTCCGCAAAGCAACTCCGGCGCGCTGATTGCTCGTATCGGCTGCCGGCCGGCGCATGGTATGCGGCTTGCATTGCATGGTTTACAGTAACGCTTTCAGTACAGCAATTTTTCCTTCCAGGCTTTGATGAAACCAGAAATTTCCGTCGTCATTCCCGTCTATAACGAGGAATCCGGCCTCGCCAAGCTGTTCGACCGCCTTTATCCGGCGCTGGACGCTCTCGGCGCGTCCTACGAAATCATTTACGTCAACGACGGCAGCCGCGACAAGTCGGCCGCCATCCTGGCCGACCAGTATCGGCTGCGCCCGGACGTCACCCGCGTGGTGCTCTTCAACGGCAACTACGGCCAGCACATGGCGATCCTGGCAGGATTCGAGGCAACGCGCGGCGACATCGTCATCACGCTCGATGCCGACCTGCAAAATCCGCCGGAAGAAATCGGCAACCTGGTGGCCAAGATCCGCGAAGGCTATGACTACGTCGGCTCGATCCGCCGCCAGCGCCAGGATTCGGCATGGCGCACCTGGGCGTCCAAGGCAATGAACCGCCTGCGTGAAAAGATCACCCATATCAAGATGACCGACCAGGGCAACATGCTGCGCGCCTACGGCCGCAACGTCATCGACCTGATCAACCAGTGCCGCGAGGTCAATACTTTCGTGCCGGCGCTGGCCTACACCTTTGCGCGCAAACCGGCGGAAATCATCGTCGAGCATGAAGAACGCGCAGCCGGCGAATCGAAGTATTCGCTGTACAGCCTGATCCGCCTGAACTTCGACCTGGTCACCGGCTTCTCGCTGGTGCCGCTGCAATTCTTTTCGCTGCTCGGCATCGGCTTGTCGTTCGCTTCGGCGGCACTGTTCATCCTGATGGTGATCCGCCGCTTCATCCTCGGCGCCGAAGTGCAAGGCGTGTTCACGCTGTTCGCGATCACCTTCTTCCTGATCGGCGTCATCCTGTTCGGCATCGGCCTGCTGGGCGAATACATCGGCCGCATCTATCTGCAGGTGCGCGCACGTCCGCGCTATGTGGTCCTGACGGTGCTGGAACAGTCTTACGAGCAGGACAAGCAAAGCTCATGAACGCGGTCGTCTTTGCCTATCACGATGTCGGCGTGCGCTGCCTGAAGGTGCTGCTTGCGCGCGGCGTGCGCGTGGCGCTGGTGGTGACGCACGAAGACAGCGCGACCGAGAACATCTGGTTCAATTCGGTCGCCGGCGTTTGCCGTGAATACGGCATTCCGTACATCACGCCGGAAGATCCGAAGTCGCCGCAATTGTTCACGCAAGTGCAGGCCGCGCAGCCGGATTTCATCTTCAGTTTCTATTACCGCCACATGCTGCCGGTGAACCTGCTGGCCCTGGCCAAGCATGGCGCCTACAACATGCACGGCTCGCTGCTGCCGAAGTACCGCGGCCGCGTGCCGATCAACTGGGCTGTGTTGCACGGCGAGACCGAAACCGGCGCCACCCTGCATGAAATGGCCGCCAAGCCGGATGCCGGCGCCATCGTCGCGCAGACGGCGGTGCCGATCCTGCCGGACGACACCGCCTTCGAAGTGTTCGGCAAGGTGGTGGTTGCCGCCGAGCAAACTCTGTGGCGCGTGCTGCCGCTGATACTGGCCGGACGCACGCCCAAGCTGCCCAACGACCTGTCCAAGGGTAGCTATTTCGGCGGCCGCAAGCCGGAAGACGGTCGTATCGACTGGAAAAAACCGGCCCAGCACGTGCATAATCTGGTCCGGACCGTCGCGCCGCCCTATCCCGGCGCCTTCGAGGAAATCGCAGGTGATAAAATCACGCTGGTGAGAACGCGATTGGTGCCGGCGTCGGCCCGCCCCACGCTTGAGAGGTCGCACGGCGCTCAAGACAAGTTCTTTGAAGGCGGCCGTCTCTACGCGCGTTGCGGCGACGGCAACTATCTGCAAATCCTGGGCATCCAGATCAACGATCAGGACGCCTCTCTTAACAATTATCTGAAATACATGGCTGTCTAAGCCGTCCACATATTATGAAAAAAGTCCTCATTCTCGGCGTCAACGGCTTCATCGGCCATCACTTGTCCAAGCGCATCCTGGAAACCACGGACTGGCACGTCTACGGCATGGACATGATGACCGATCGCATCACCGACATCCTGGACAACGAGGAATACAAGTCGCGCATGCACTTCTTCGAAGGCGACATCACGATCAACAAGGAATGGGTCGAGTACCACGTCAAGAAATGCGACGTGATCCTGCCGCTGGTCGCCATCGCGACACCGTCGACTTACGTCAACAAGCCGCTGCGCGTGTTTGAACTGGACTTCGAAGCCAATCTGCCAATCGTGCGTGCAGCGGCCAAGTACGGCAAGCATCTGGTGTTCCCGTCGACCTCGGAAGTCTATGGCATGTGCCATGACGACGAATTCGATCCTGAAGAATCGGAACTGATCTGCGGCCCGATCAACAAGCCGCGCTGGATTTACTCCTGCTCCAAGCAATTGATGGATCGCGTGATCTGGGGCTACGGCATGGAAGACAACCTGAACTTCACGCTGTTCCGCCCGTTCAACTGGATCGGCGCCGGCCTGGATTCGATCCATACGCCGAAGGAAGGCAGCTCGCGCGTCGTGACCCAGTTCTTCGGTCATATCGTGCGCGGCGAGAACATCTCGCTGGTCGACGGCGGCCAGCAAAAGCGCGCCTTCACCTATATCGACGACGGCATCGATGCGCTGATGAAAATCATCGCCAATGAAGGCGGTATCGCCACCGGCAAGATCTACAACATCGGCAACCCGACCAACAACTACTCGATCAAGGATCTGGCCGACATGATGTTGAAGCTGGCCGCCGAGTATCCGGAATACGCCGATTCGGCCAAGCAGGTCAAACTGGTGGAGACCACATCCGCAGCCTACTACGGCAAGGGTTACCAGGACGTGCAGAACCGCGTGCCGAAGATCACCAACACCTGTGAAGAACTGAACTGGAAGCCGACCTTCACCATGGCCGACACACTGCGCAATATTTTTGACGCGTATCGTGGCCAGGTTGCAGAAGCCCGCGCTCTGGTCGACTGAACCTCGTCGGAACGGACAAGCGAATCCGCCCTCTCCGGGCGGATTTTTTTTCGTGCTTGTTTTCGTGCTTGAACAGCCGTGCGGCATGCAGGCCTGGACACCGGAACAAGCAGGAAAATACGAATGAATCCTCAAAATGGGTTTATTCGCCGCGCCTTTCGTGCCACAATTTGATCATCAGGCAACCGGATCCGCGCACGCTGTCGTCATGACCAGAACATCGCCGCCGACGCCGCCGTGCTCCCCTCAAGAAAGCAAGCAACCTTGCCTCAGATTACTCTCAAAATTGACGCCGACACCTATCGCGGCACCCGCGAAGGCGTTCCCAATCTGGTCCAGCAACTGCTGCGTCATGACGCCAATGCGACCTTCCTGTTTTCGCTCGGTCCCGATCACACCGGCTGGGCGCTCAAGCAGGTATTCCGTCCCGGCTTCTTCAGCAAAGTGTCGCGCACGTCGGTGGTCGAGCATTACGGCATCAAGACGCTGATGTACGGCACGCTGCTGCCGGCGCCGGACATCGGCAAGACCTGTGCAAAGTACATGCGCGCAGTGCGCGACGCCGGCTTCGAATGCGGCATTCACACCTGGGATCACCGCGTTTGGCAGGACCACGTGCGCACGCGCGATGCCGCGTGGACGCGCGAGACCATGCAACGCTCCTATGCGCGTTTCCACGACATTTTCGGCCATACCCCGGTGACGCACGGCGCCGCCGGCTGGCAGATGAACGATTATGCTTTTGCCCAGCTCGACGAGTTCGGCATCGCGTATTCCTCGGATGGCCGCGCGGTTCTCAACGAAGACGGTTCGCTGCTGGATTTCGCTGCCGGCCCGCATCGCCTCTCGTCCGGCGGCAAAACCTTGTCGTGCGTGCAGTTGCCGACCACGCTGCCGACGCTGGACGAGCTGCTCGGCCGCACCATCAACGGCGTTGTCATGGACGCGTCAAATGTCGCCGCTATGCTGTTGCGATTGACAGAACAGCGCCGCGACCATGTCTTTACCTTGCATGCCGAACTTGAAGGGCAGAAACTCGCCCCCATCTTCGAACAATTGCTGCTTGGCTGGCGCGCCCAGGGCTACGATCTTGTGTCGATGGGCGAGTACTACCAGGGCGTGAAGGACGATGTCCTGCCGATTCTTCCCATCGTATGGGGTGAGTTGCCGGGACGTTCCGGCGACATGATCTTGCAGGCGGCATAAGCAACGCACGCAACGTGTGCAAAGTACACGCGCGACATTGCAGAATTCTCGACGACACAACACCAACACTCACCTCGGGACGCTATTTTGACTGACGACACACCATCCATACTGAACAAGGCCGTACCGGAATTTTCCGCTGCGATGACCAGCGGCAAAACCTTCACGCTGTCGGATTGCAAAGGCAAAAACCTGGTGCTGTACTTTTATCCAAAAGACAATACGCCGGGCTGCACGACCGAAGGCATCCAGTTTCGCGAAAGCTATCCGGAATTCCAGAAGTGCAATACTGAAATCTTCGGCATCAGCCGCGACAGCCTGAAGTCGCATGAAGGTTTCAAGGCCAAGCTGGACATGCCCTTTGAACTGATTTCCGATCCGGACGAAACGCTGTGCATCATGTTCGACGTCATGAAAATGAAGAACATGTATGGCAAGAAAGTCCGCGGCGTCGAGCGCAGCACGTTTGTGATTGACGGATCGGGCACATTGGTGAAAGAATGGCGTGGAGTAAAAGTGCCATCGCATGTCGACGAGGTGCTCAGTTTTGTGAAGACAATTGCTTAAGAAACGTTCGTTCGACGATGACAGACGTTTCCCCGAGCGGCAGCAGGATCGATCTCAAGAGTCATGTTGCAGCCGCCAGCCGAAAGATGCGGTCAATTTAGATAAGCCTTTGAATTCAAATAGAAAACCGTTTTTTGGAAGCCGTTTTTGGATCAGGTCCCGAACCTGCCAAAACGGCTTTTTTACTTTGCAAATTTGCACTGTGGATAAAACGCCGGCAACACGCCGCGCCTGTACCGGCGGTACGCGCGGCATTGCCTTGTCCGCAGCCGTCACCTCTTCCACTAATCAAGCCCTCCTTCCTCTTTTCCTGCGTCCGTCGGCGGCGCATGCCTGTACCAAGAAGGGTTTTATTAGCGGCAGTCGTTCGTTGTTGCACCTCCAGCAGTACCTGTACGCTCTGACAAAGCGGCATTTTTCTTCCCTTCACTACCGAGGTTCTGATGCCCCTGCCCAAACTGCCGAGTAAACCAGCTGCCTTATTGGCACCCAAAGATTATCCGAAGGCCGAACGCGGTAAAACCGTCAAACCCCATATCGCATTGGTAGAACCTGCTGCACCGATCGCTGCTCCGGCCGCCAAGGCGACGCCGCAGCCGCAAGCCAGAATCACCGGCAAGAGCCCAGTCGAAAAACCGCGCGCGGCCACACCGAAAGTGCTGGAATCGCGCGCCAAGTCGACCACCAGCCGCATTGCCGACAAGCTCGGCGTGTCGAAGCTGTTCGTACTCGACACCAATGTGCTGATGCATGATCCGACCTCGCTGTTCCGCTTCGAGGAGCATGACATCTATCTGCCGATGATCACGCTGGAAGAACTCGACAACCATAAAAAGGGCATGTCGGAAGTCGCCCGCAATGCACGCCAGATTTCGCGCTCGCTCGATGCGCTGGTCAGCGACATCGCCGAAGATGCCATCGACCTCGGCATCCCGCTGTCCAAGCTGGGCAACAAGGACGCCAAGGGCCGCCTGTTCTTCCAGACCAAGCTGCAGAACGCCAAGCTGCCCGACGGCCTGCCGGAAGGCAAAGCCGACAACCAGATTCTCGGCGTGGTGCGCGCACTCGATCAGCAATATCCGGACCGCCCGGTCGTGCTGGTGTCGAAGGACATCAACATGCGCATCAAGGCGCGCGCCATCGGTTTGCCGGCGGAAGATTACTTCAACGACCACGTGCTGGAAGATACCGACCTGCTGTATTCGGGCATCCAGCAGTTGCCGGACGATTTCTGGACCAAGCATGGCAAGGGCATGGAATCGTGGCAGGAAAACAAGCATGGCACCAGTTACACCTACTATCGTGTGACCGGTCCTCACGTGCCTTCCATGCTGATGAACCAGTTCGTCTTCATCGAACCGAAGAACGGCGAGCCGGCCTTCTACGGCCAGGTCACGCAAATCAACGGCAAGACCGCGGTCCTGCAGACCTTGCGCGACTACGGCCACACCAAGAACAGCGTATGGGGCATTACGGCGCGCAACCGCGAGCAGAACTTCGCCCTGAACCTGCTGATGAATCCGGAGTGCGACTTCGTCACGCTGCTGGGCCAGGCCGGCACCGGCAAGACCCTGCTGGCGTTGGCTGCCGGCCTGGCGCAAGTGCTGGAAACCAAGAACTACAATGAAATCATCGTCACCCGCGTCACCGTACCGGTGGGCGAAGATATCGGTTTCCTGCCCGGTACCGAGGAAGAAAAGATGGGGCCGTGGATGGGCGCCTTCGACGACAACCTGGAAGTGCTGAACAAGTCCGACGGCGACGCCGGCGAATGGGGTCGCGCGGCAACGCAAGACCTGATCCGCTCGCGCATCAAGATCAAGTCGCTGAACTTCATGCGCGGTCGCACCTTCGTCAACAAATTCCTGATCATCGACGAAGCGCAGAACCTGACGCCGAAACAGATGAAAACCCTGGTGACGCGCGCAGGTCCCGGCACCAAGATCGTCTGCCTCGGCAATATCGCGCAGATCGACACGCCATACCTGACGGAAGGTTCGAGCGGCCTGACTTACGTGGTCGATCGCTTCAAAGGTTGGTCGCACAGCGGTCACGTCACGCTGGCGCGCGGAGAACGTTCGCGTTTGGCGGATCATGCCAGCGACGTCCTGTAAGGCAGTATCGGAGAAGTACGCTGCAAATAAAAAAGCCACCGCGAGGTGGCTTTTTTATTGTCCGTCGAGATCGCCCGCTTACAGGATGTGCATGCCGATCCACCAGGCGATCGCAGCGACGAAGGCCGATGCCGGAATCGTGAAGATCCAGGCCCACACGATATTGCCTGCCACGCCCCAGCGCACCGCCGACATCTTGTGCGACGCGCCGACGCCGACGATGGCGCCGGTAATGGTGTGCGTGGTCGAGACCGGCACGCCCAACGCGGTGGCAATGAAGAGCGTGATGGCGCCGCCGGTTTCGGCGCAGAAGCCGCCTACCGGTTTGAGCTTGGTGATCTTCTGGCCCATGGTCTTGACGATGCGCCAGCCGCCGAACAAGGTGCCCAGGCTGATGGCGCAATAGCAGCTGATGATGACCCACATCGGCGGATTGTCCGCTCCGGAATTGCCCGACGCAATCAACAGCATCCAGATGATGCCGATGGTCTTCTGCGCGTCATTGCCGCCATGGCCGAGACTGTACATCGATGCCGACACCAACTGCGCGCGGCGGAACCAGCCGTCGACCTTGCGCGGCGTCGAGCGCACGAAGATCCACGACACCAGCAACATCATGATGGAGCCCAGGATAAAGCCCAGCAACGGCGACAGCACGATGAAGATGACGATCTTGATCAGGCCGGAAGCCACCAGCGAACCGGTGCCGGCCTTGGCCACTGCTGCGCCCACCAGACCACCGATCAGGGCATGCGACGAAGACGACGGAATGCCGTAGTACCAGGTCACCAGATTCCAGAAAATCGCGCCGACCAGCGCGCCGAACACCACCACGTGATCGACCACCGCCGGATCGATAGTGCCCTTGCCCACCGAGGCGGCGACATGCAGCTGGTGAAAAACAAAGACGGCGGCCAGATTGAAGAACGCCGCCATCGCCACGGCTGTCTGCGGACGCAACACGCCGGTGGAAACCACCGTCGCAATTGCATTTGCCGCATCATGGAAACCATTCATGAAATCGAACAGCAGCGCCAGGACGATCAGCAAGGCAAGAATGTGAAAACTAATTTGAACTGTATGCATGGATAAACCGTTGTCTTGAGAAGCGGCGGCAACATCGCGCTGCGACGGCGCCAGTGTCGAGCGCCGGCGCAGTCAATGGCGAAAGTCAGGCGTTTTCGACGATGATGCCTTCAATGATGTTGGCGACGTCTTCGCAGCGATCGGTAACGGTTTCCAGGATTTCGTAGATGGCTTTGAGCTTGATCAGGTTGCGCACGTCCGGCTCATCGCGGAACAGCTTGGACATGGCGGCGCGCATGACATGGTCGGCATCCGACTCGAAGCGGTCGATCTCTTCGCAGATGGCGAGGATCTGGCGCGAGTTGTCCATGTTGTGCAGCAGGCCGACAGCTGCCTTCACCTTCTCTGCACAGGCCAGGCACAGCTCGGCGAGGCGCTTGGCTTCCGGCGTGATGGCTTTGATGTCGTACAGCGAAATGGTCTGCGCGCCATCTTCCAGCAGGTCGAGGATGTCGTCCATGCGGGTGATCAATTGATGGATGTCATCACGGTCCAGCGGCGTAATGAAGGTCTTGTGCAGCAGCTCAATCGTGTTGTGAGTGACTTTGTCCGCCTGCTTTTCCAGGGTCTCGATCGCATGCACGCGAATTTCCAGGTCGTCGAAATTGGTCATCAATGCGACCATTTCCTTGGCGCACTTCACACCCAGCTCCGCGTGCTGGTTGAACAGATCAAAAAACTTGCCCTCGGAGGGCATCAGGCGTCCAAACATGTTCCACTCTCTTATCAATAATTATGCTTCGCTTACACAACATGAGCCGCCCGAGAAGCGGCCTGCATTGTCCACCCAGCCCGGGGCTGAGCGATGAACCACGCAGCGTCAGTCGCCGCCGTAAGGCGACGCCAGACTGCCGACATAGTTGTCGTACTTGGTAAATTGCCCCAGGAAGGCAAGGCGGATGCTGCCGATCGGCCCGTTACGCTGTTTGCCGATGATGATTTCCGCGGTACCTTTGTCAGGTGAATCGGGATTGTAAACTTCGTCGCGATAAATGAACAAGATTACGTCCGCATCCTGCTCGATAGCGCCGGATTCGCGCAAGTCCGACATCACGGGACGCTTGTTGGGGCGCTGCTCCAGCGCGCGGTTCAGCTGCGACAAGGCGATTACCGGGCAATTGAGTTCCTTGGCCAGGCCCTTCAGGCTCCGTGAAATTTCAGAAATTTCAGAGGCCCGGTTTTCGCCGCTGTTGCCGCCGCCGTTGCCTGACATCAGTTGCAGGTAGTCGATGATGATCAGACCAAGCTTGCCGCATTGCCGCGCCAGGCGGCGCGAACGGGCGCGCAATTCAATCGGGCTCAAAGCCGGCGTTTCATCGATGTAAAACTGCGCATCGTTCATCTTCTGGATCGCATGCGTCAGGCGCGGCCAGTCTTCGTCGATCAGACGGCCGGTGCGCAGGCGATGCTGGTCGAGACGGCCGACCGAACCGAGCATACGCATGGCCAGCTGGGCGCCGCCCATTTCCATCGAAAACACCGCAACCGGCAAGCCGCTGTCGATGGCAACGTTTTCACCGATGTTGATGGAAAACGCGGTTTTACCCATGGAAGGACGGCCGGCGACGATGATCAGGTCGCCTGGCTGCAACCCGGAAGTCATCTTGTCGAGGTCGATGAAGCCGGTCGGCACGCCGGTGATGTCGCTGGTGCTGTCGCGGTTGTACAGTTCGTCGATACGCTCCACCACCTGGGTAAGCAGCGGCTGGATCGACAGGAAGCCCTGGGAGCCGCGCGAGCCCTCTTCGGCGATGGCGAAAATTTTTGATTCCGCTTCATCCAGCATCTGCTTGACGTTCTTGCCCTGCGGATGGAAAGCGTCGCCGGAAATCTCGTCGGAGACCGTGATCAGCTTGCGCAGAATGCTGCGGTCGCGCACGATTTCGGCGTAGCGGCGGATATTCGCCGCCGAGGGCGTGTTTTGCGCCAGCGCGTTGAGATAGCTCAGGCCGCCCACCTCTTCGGCCTTGCCGCTGGTGGACATCGCTTCGTAGACCGTGATCACGTCGGCCGGCTTGGTTTCGTTGATCAGCTTGACGATGTGCTGGAAAATGATGCGATGATCGTAGCGATAGAAATCTTCCGCGCTGACGAAGTCGGCGATACGATCCCACGCGGCGTTGTCGAGCAGCAAACCGCCAAGGACGGATTGTTCGGCTTCGATGGAGTGCGGCGGGACGCGCAGGGATTCTAGTTGCGGATCGGGAGATGCGTTCATGGCGCGCATTATACCTGCTAAGAGTAGTCGCTTCAGGTGCGGGGACGAATTAGCCGGCGGTTTTACAACCTGCAGTCGGACTTGCACCGGCCGCGGCATGTCGCCACAGGCCGGTAAAAATAAAAAAGCCAGGCGAACCCGGCTTCTTTATCAAAACAGATGGAACGACTTGGCGTGATGAATTACGCGTGGTCGCCCGCAACAGCAACAGTCACGTCAACCACGACGTCGGTGTGCAGAGCAACCGAAACAGCGTGCTCGCCAACGATCTTCAGAGGACCTTGTGGCAGACGAACTTGCGCCTTTTCGACCGGGAAACCTTGCTTTGTCAGCGCATCAGCGATGTCAAAGTTGGTCACGGAACCGAACAGACGACCGTCAACGCCGGACTTCTGGGTGATCTTGACTGTCAGGCCGGTGAGCTTTTCGCCTTGGGCTTGTGCTGCTGCCAGCTTTTCAGCGGCGGCCTTTTCCAGCTCGGCGCGCTTCGCTTCGAATTCGGCGATGGCGGTTGCTGTGGCGCGGCGCGCCATGCGTTGCGGGATCAGGAAGTTACGTGCGTAACCGTCCTTGACGCGGACGACTTCGCCCAGACCACCGAGATTAACGACTTTTTCCAACAGAATGACTTGCATGTTTTTCTCCTATATCTCGTCGTCAATTACGCGTTGTGCAGATCTGTGTATGGCAGCAACGCGAGGTAGCGTGCGCGCTTGATCGCAGTGTCAACTTGACGCTGATAGTGTGCCTTGGTGCCGGTCAGACGTGCTGGCATGATCTTGCCGTTTTCTTGCACGAAATCCTTCAGGGTGTCGACGTCTTTGTAATCGACTTGCTCAACACCTGCTGCTGTGAAACGGCAGAATTTTTTGCGCTTGAACAGCGGGTTTTGCTGTTGGCGTTTTTGCTTCAACTTGCTTTTATCGAACTTTTTACCGAATGCCATTTTGCGGCTCCTGATATCTAAAAATTGAGTGGTTCTAAACTACAGATTCAAAATCAACGATGTGAAACACGAGGCTTTTGCTGTTGCGATTCCTGCGCGCCATGAAGCCACTGAACTTGAGCATCTCGCCGAGACCGGCCTGATTGAGCCGGCCTGAAATTTCACCTGCAGCGAATGCAGTGATTTCAAACTCGACCAACCTCTTGATGCCTGCTTCCGTCTGTTCCGACTGGTGCTGCAACTTCGCAGTCACTACCGGGATGCCGGCCGGGGTGTAACGTATGACGTCACGCTCGGCGATACTGGCAACAAACTGAAAGTGATTCACGCTCCCTGGTGCTTTTCTATCGCGATATCAGCAATCAGGCCGCTGGTGCTTCTGCGCGATTGCTCTTTGCGGCGTCTTCTTTCTGGACAGCCTTCAGGATTGGCGAAGGACCGGTTTCGGCCTTCTTCAACTTGACTGTCAGATGACGCAACACTGCATCGTTGAACTTGAAGCCGGTTTCGATTTCGGCCAGAGTTTCGCCGTCAACTTCGATATTCAGGCAAACGTAGTGTGCTTTTGCCAGTTTTTGGATTTGGTACGCCAATTGACGACGGCCCCAATCTTCGACACGGTGAATCTTGCCGCCGCGTGCAGTAACGATGCCCTTGTAACGCTCGATCATCGCTGGAACTTGCTCGCTTTGGTCCGGATGGACGATAAATACGATTTCATAATGACGCATGTAGACTCCTTTATGGACTGATTAACAAATCGCCCACCTCGGCGTCAAGACGAGTGTGGGAAGAGGAAAGCCCGCAATCATATAACAGAATGTCAAAAACCTCAATGCTTTCAGGCATTTGCCGTGGGCCCGGGCCCACAAATCAGAAAACGGCCGATGACATGATTTCAATATTGCAGATTGACACTGCTTTATAACTGTATAAAAATACAGACTGTTTATGCAACCAGCATAACTTCCCCCGAAAGCCGACATGCTCAAACTGACCGCTCGCCAGGAACAGATTCTGAATCTGATCAAAGATGCCATCGAAAATACCGGCTTCCCGCCGACGCGGGCAGAGATCGCCAACGAGCTCGGCTTCCGCTCCGCCAACGCCGCCGAAGAACATTTGCAGGCACTGGCGCGCAAAGGCGCCATTGAGATTTCACCAGGCACCTCGCGCGGCATCCGCCTGCGCGATGGATCGGCCGGCAATCCGGGCCGCCAGATGGCCCTGCCGCACCCGGCGCTCATGCAGCTGTCGCTGCCGCTGGTAGGCCGCGTCGCCGCCGGTTCGCCGATCCTGGCGCAAGAACATATCGAAAGCAATTACAACGTCGATCCGGCGCTGTTCTCGGCCAAACCGGACTATTTGCTGAAAGTGCGCGGCATGTCGATGCGCGATGCGGGCATACTGGACGGCGACTTGCTGGCGGTGAAAAAGGCCGATCAGGCGCGCAACGGGCAGATCGTCGTGGCGCGAATAGGCGACGACGTCACCGTCAAGCGCTATCGCAAGACCGGCTCCCTGATTGAACTGCTGCCGGAAAATCCCGACTTCAAGGTGATCAAGGTCTCTTCCGAGGAAGAAAACTTCGCTCTGGAAGGCTTGGCCGTGGGCTTGCTGCGCAGCTGGAACTGATCCCGCCTCGAGCCCCACACAAACTAAAGCCCGCTAAATCGCGGGCTTTTTTTACGTCTGTTTGCCGGATCGAAACCGGAATTGCATCATATGATACGTATAGCTTATTGCGACCGGGCAGCTCAATTCGCATTCGCAGCCCGCTCGTGCAACAGCATAACTATTCAATCCGGTAAGGAATCACAATGTCAACGCGTAGCAGCAACAAGCCCGCCCACAAGAATGCTCAACCCAATGTCAAAGATCTCCTCGCCGTAAGAGAATGCCTGGGCTTGCTGGACGACCACAAGGTCGCCGAAGCGAAAGTATTGTGCGCTCAGGTACTCAAGCGCGCGCCCAATCTGGTCTATGCCAATCATGCCTGGGGTCTGATCGCCATGCATGAGAACGACTATGTCGCCGCAGAGGCTGCCCTGCGTAAAGCAGTAGCTGCAGATCCGACCAATTCGGAATACGTCGCCAATTTGGCCACCTCCGTTCTCAAGCAGGATCGCATCGATGATTCGATCGCGCTGTACGACGAAGCCATCAAGCTCAACACAGACAACAAGGACGCGCGCATCGGCCTGGCCAACGCGCTGCATGAAAAAAACGATCCGGACGCCTCGATTGCCTACTTCGAGGATGCCGTCAAACGCAACCCGGACGCACCAGGCCCGCTGTCCCATCTGGGCAAAGCCCTGATCGATGCCAAGCAATACAAGGAAGCGATCGAGGTTTTGCTCAAAGCGCTGCAGCTGCAGATCAACTTTGCGCCGGCGCACACCAACCTGGGCATCGCCTTCCAGGAAATGGGCATGCTCAAGGATGCCCTTGAATGCCACAAGACCTCGCTGTTGCTGGATCCGACCGACATTTACGCCCAGAACAAGATTGCCGACACGTATATCAAGCAAAAAGACTACGACAAGGCCCACGAGCACTACCAGCGGGTCATCGAATTGGCGCCCAAGGACCCGAACAGCTACGCGAAGCTTGCCTCCAGCCTGTTTTCCACCCAGGACCGCTATGAAGACGCGATGGCGCTGTTCCGCAAGGCACTCGAAGTGGACCCCAAGCATCCGTTGACGCTGAATAACATTGGAGCAACCATGTATGACTATGGCGAAACGGTGTCTTCGCTGCAGTTTTTCCACGATGCGCTGGCGCTCAAGCCCAACTATCTGACCGCCCAGCACAACCTTGCATTAGGGCAATTACTGGCGGGCGATCTGAAGGAAGGCTGGGCAAATCACGAAAGCCGCCTTGAAGTCAAGGAACGCAGCTATGTTTACAAGCTGATTCACAAGCTTTTCGGAATGATCCCGAAATGGGACGGCAAATCTTCGTTGAAGGGCAAATATATCCTGCTGATGCACGAACAAGGCTTCGGCGACAGCATTCAGTTCGTGCGCTACGTCCACTTGCTGCTGGCGCAAGGCGCCCGCGTGGCGCTACACGTCAAGGATCCGCTTGCTCGCCTGTTCCGTAGCGTATCCGACCAAGTGACCCTGGTGCGCGAGACAGATCCGTTGCCCAAGTGCGATTGCGCCTACGTACTGATGAGCTTGCCGCATGCGCTGGGCACAGATAGCGTGGAGGACATTCCCTCCTATCCGTATTATCTGTCAGCCGATCCGCAGGACATCAAGACCTGGAAAGAGAAAATCGACATGCTCGCGGGCAACACCAGCGATTTGCGGGTCGGCTTCGTCTGGGCCGGCAATCCTGAGCACGGCAATGATCGGAAACGTTCGATTCCGCTCGACATCTTTGCCCCGCTATTTAATACGCCTGGCGTGCAGTTCTTTTCCATCCAGAAAGGACTTGCCACGCCGGAGTTGGCTAAACTTCCTAAAGAACTGCCTGTATACAATATAGGTGACTCGTTCAACGACTTTGCCGACACTGCGGCGGCAATGGCCAACCTCGACCTGATTATCAGTGTCGACACCTCGGTGGTCCACCTTGCCGGCGCGCTCGGCCGCCCGACTTGGACATTACTGGCCCACACGCCGGACTGGCGCTGGCTGAACGAGCGGGAAGACTCGCCGTGGTATCCGAGCATGCGCCTGTTCCGGCAACAAACCCGCAACGATTGGCCGACTGTCATCAGCAAAGTGGCTTCGGAGCTAGCAACCCTGGCACAAGAAAAGAAAAAAACCGCTGCCTAATCAAAGACTTGCCGCATCACCCCGATGCGGCAAGTCCCTCAAAGTCCCCCGCATCATCCCCCTGCCGCCTTCCCGCGCATCAAAATTGGAACTTTTCCAGGAATACCCACTAAAGTTTTCTTAAATAGCGTCGAAATAAGATTTGCTTGACGTATAGAAGCACGCAGTTTTAGGTCGGACAGCATTGGAAAAATTTTTTTGCGATAAACATTAAACTTTTTCCGATACCGTCCGATATAGCTAACAACAGCGGTTTGAACGCCTGAGGCTTTAGGTAAAAACCAAAGTTAAGCACTGAAACTCGGATTTATCGGCCTCAAATCTTAGGAGAATTAACATGGCATCAGTCATTAATACCAATATTGCGTCGCTTAACACGCAACGCAACCTCAACACGTCGCAATCGTCGTTGAATACTTCGATTCAACGTTTGTCTTCCGGTCTGCGCGTCAACAGCGCAAAGGACGACGCTGCAGGCTTGGCAATTGCCGACCGCATGAATGCTCAGGTCAAAGGCCTGGCAGTTGCGCAACGTAACGCCAACGACGGTATCTCCCTGGCTCAAACCGCTGAAGGCGCACTGAGCACAGTTACCGACAACCTGCAACGTATGCGCGAACTGGCTGTTCAAGCAACCAACGGTTCGAACAGCGCCCAAGACCGTAAAACTCTGAACGACGAATACAAGCAACTGTCGGACGAAGTTTTCCGTGTTCTGAACGGCACAACCTTCAACGGCCAAAACCTGTTCACAGGTATCGGCTCCGGCGCCAGCGCTGGTACAGGTTCCGACTCGGCAAATGTTTCCGCTTCGCTGACACTGACTTTCCAAGTCGGCGCCAACGTTGTTGACAACAAGCTGAACGATCAAATCAGCATCTCGCTGTCCGATCTGTCGAACGACAAGACCATGGCAAACGTCATCGGCACCAGCGCCAAGGGTCTGATCGGTCTGGGCGTGACTACTTCGGTTGACGCAGCTCAAGTGACTTACACTTCGGCCAAGGCAGCTCTGGACAACCTGTTCGCAACAGGTTCGACAATGACAGCAACAGCGCTGGCATCGTCGGCTGTGACTCTGCAAACGACGATCGACTCCGCCAAGCTGGCTTTGGACAAGGCAATTGCCGATCCATCGGCACAAAGCGATGCACAAAAGGCGATCAAGAACCTGGACAACGCGATCAACCTGATCTCGTCCAAGCGTGCAGAGTTCGGTGCAGTTCAGAACCGTTTCAGCGCCGTTATCAGCAACTTGCAGATTTCGAGCGAAAACATCACCGCATCGCGCAGCCGTATCATGGATACCGACTACGCGGCAGAAACTGCAAACCTCACACGTGCGCAAATTCTGCAACAAGCAGGTACGGCGATGCTCTCGCAGGCGAACTCCGCGCCGCAAAGCGTCCTGTCTCTGTTGAAGTAGTCTTAAGAGCCATGTAGGATAATATGCGGAGAATATGTAAATATTCTCCGCATATTCCTTGATGAAGGAGTAAAAACATGTCGATTTCCCCGCTTAATATCACAGCTGCAGGCGATTCCGGTTCGTACACGCCGGTGCAGCCGTCCAACACCAAACCAGATCCAGTGGTATCGACAGTTGCGCCTGCTGCAACCCCGCAAGCACAACGTTCGACCGAAAGCGATGTGGCCGACGCCGTTGATAAATTGAATGACTTTGCCAGCAAGAATGCATCGGATCTCAATTTTTCGCGCGATCAGGAAACCGGCAAAACGATTGTGAAAGTCATCGATAAGGCAACCGATGCCGTCATTCGCCAGATTCCAAGCGAAGAAGCTGTCGCTATCGCAAAGTCGATTGACAAGATGCAAGGTTTGCTGATCAATCACAAGGCGTAAGTCTGCTACGAACTGTTGGAGCATTTTGAATATTCATGCGCAAGGGCAATATTTGCGCATGGTATATTTCGCCCCGGTAGTTCATAACAGATTTTTATTTTTCTGTTGCATGTCATCAGAACCCCATCAAGAGTTGACACTCGATTGATGTGAAGCCAGCCAGCTTTATCACTCTTGTCTGATTTCAGCATCGCATTTTGCGCTCAGCGCATAGATTTCAGGAGATAGCATGGCCACCTCTACCGGGACAATCTCGACCTCGGCAGGTCCCCTCGACGTAGCGACCCTCGTTTCCAAACTGATGGGCGCCGAGGCCAAAGTCCTTGATCCGCTCACCTCGCAAGCCAGCAGCTATAACAGCCTGATTTCCGCCTACGGAAATCTGAAAAATGCGGTTTCCACCTATCAAAGCGCCCTGAAGGGCCTGACGGCTGCAAGTTTTGCTGCGCAAAAGTCCAGCGTATCCAATAGCGGCACCGGCACACCGCTGACGACCGATCCGTTCACGGCCGACGTCAACACCGACGATTCCACCAAGGTATTGGCGCAAAAGATCCAGTCTGCCGGCTACCCGAGCTCACAACAGTTTACTGCCGGCGACTCCGTCGCGATCAAGATCGGCACCAACCCGCCGACTTTCGTCACTTTGCAGGCAAATGCCACCCTGGCGGGCGTTCGCGATGCGATCAATGCCTCCAAGGCAGGCGTCACCGCCAGCATCGTGACGGACGGCACGGGCGACCACCTGGTCATGGAATCGAACACTGCCGGCACCGCGAATACCATCAAGGTTCAGGCAAACAACAGCCTCGCCGGACTGGCATACGATCCGTCTAGCTCGACGCCGAGCACAGTGACCCAGATTCAGGCTCCGCGCGATGCAACCGCAGCGGCTTCCGGCACCTATTCCGTGTCGGTATCGCAACTGGCTCAGGCGCAAAAAATTACTTCGACCGGTTTTGCCGCTGGCTACTCGTTCGACACGGGTATTCTGGCGATCAAGACCGGCACCGGCTCGACCGCAATCATCAAGCCGGCAACCAACACGCTGGCCGGCGTACGCGACGCCATCAATGCGAGCGATGCCGGTGTCAGTGCGACCATCGTCAGCGACGGCACTGCGGCCCATCTGGTTCTGACGGCCAAGGACAGCGGCTCCGCCAATTCGATCCGGGTCTCCGGCACCGGCAGCTATGCGGCGCTGACCTTTGACCCGAGCGGCAAGTATTCGTCGCCAGGCGTCGCCACTGGCCAGACTTATGACGCAGGCACAGGCGGGTTGACGCTGAAAGTCGGCAATACGACCACCAATGTCGCCTTGTCCGGCGCGGGCAAGACCTTGCAGGATGTGCGCGATGCGATCAATACCGCCAACGCAGGCGTCACCGCCAGCATCACCAATGACGGCACGCAAGACCACCTGGTCCTGACACCCTCCGGCAGCGGCGCGACCAGCCCCGTTTCGTTGACGGGCACCGGCGACTTCGTCAACCTGTCCGGCAGCACCATGGGACAACTGCAAGCTGCGCAGGATGCAAAGCTGAGCATCGACGGCACCACCGTCACCAGCGCGTCGAACACGGTCAAGGACGCCATTTCGGGCGTGACGCTGAACCTGACCAAGGTCACCACTGCAGCCGACAACTTCTCGCTGACCATCTCCAACGATACGACCGGCGTGACCAGCACGGCGACCACTTTCGTCTCCGCGTACAACGCGCTCGCCAAGTCGATCGCCGATCTCACCAAACAGACGCCTGCAACCACGCTCGGCCAGGCAGGCACTTCGTCGCCGCTGGCAAGCGAATCGTCGGTGCAAAGCATCTTGACCCAGTTGCGCAGCGCCCTTCTGGGCAACGTTCCTGGCGGCAGCGGGATCAGTTCGCTGACCGACATCGGCATCGGCTTCCAGAAGGACGGCACGCTGGCGCTGGATGCGACCAAATTATCGACTGCGACGACCAAGAATTTCGCCGGCATTGCCAATTTGTTCACATCGACTGCGACGACCAACGCCGATGGCACGACGACCGGAACCAATGGTATTTTGACCAATGTGCAAAAATTGGTCGACGGATTCCTCGCCGATGGCGGTATTATTGACACCAAGACCAAGGGATTGCAGGCCAGCCTGAAGATCAACACTGATCGCCAGAGCGTCATCAACACCCGCTTGAGCAATATGCAGGATCAATACACCAACCAGTTCAACGCGTTGAACCTGACGCTGGCCAGCATGGCGGCGACGCAGAGCTACCTGACGCAGCAATTGGCCAACCTGCCCAAAGCCGGCGGTTAAGCGTTAAGCGAACACAGGAGAGGATAATGTTCGGAACCATGCAACGAGGCGCAAACGCCTATGCGAATATCGGTGTCGAAACCGGCGTTATCGCAGCGAGTCCGCACAAGCTGATCACCATGCTGTTTGATGGCGCCCTAGTGGCGATCGCGATGGGCCAGAAGTACATGAAAGCCGGCGACATCAAGAACAAGGGCGAGTCGATCACCAAGGCAATCCTGATCATCGAGAGCGGCTTGCGCGCCAGTCTGAACAAGAACGTCGGTGGCGAGATCGCCATGAATCTCGACGCCCTGTACGAATACATGGGGCGCCGCCTGCTCTCGGCAAATATTGAAAATTCGCAGGAAACCCTGGACGAAGTGCATGACTTGCTTGACGGGCTGCGTGACGCGTGGGAGCAGATCGCTCCAAGTACTGCAGATAGCTCCCAAGCAGCCGCCTGACAGCAGCACCGACGATACTCCTCACTCACAGTCACCCGAAAGTACACACCATGGACGGTGCAGAAGTCATCTCCCTTTACGAGTCGATTGCCGACCTGACCGACCAGATGCTGGCCGCAGCGCGCAAGGAAGACTGGGCATTGTTGTCCAAGCTGGAAATCGACTGCGCTCACGTTGTCGATTTTCTCAAGCGCAATGAATTGGACGTCGTGCTGAACGACGACCGGCGCGACCGCAAGATCGCCATCCTGAAGAAAATCCTCGAAGACGATCGCGACATTCGCAAGCTCACCGAACCGGGCCTGCAAAAACTGTCCTCGCTGATCCAAAGCACCAGCACTGAACGCAAACTGGCCAACACCTACGGCATGAATCAAAGAGGCTAGCAATGATTCCTCGGGCCGACATCGCCTTGACCGTCCAGCCCGTAGCCGCCGTCGATGCGCCAACGGCAATAGTTTCCGTCGCCGACGCAAAACAGGAAGCCTTCAGCCGTCTCGCGCAAATCGCCAACGGCCAGCAATTGCAGGCCAAGGTTCTCTCGACCTACAACGACGGCACCTATCTCGTCCGTATCGCCAATACTGCGGCGCGCATGGTCCTGCCGACCTCGACGCGCACCGGCGACACGCTGCAGCTGACCATGGTCGGCAAGGATCCTCGCCCTACTTTCCTGCTCACGGAAAGCTCCCGCAGGGAAGATGACGAAAGCACCGAAGTCTCGCTGAGCACTGCCGGCCGGGCGATGGAAAAGGACATGAAGTCGCTCAAGGCGGCTCAGCAAGGCCTGACCAATGTCGTCACGCGCGACAATCAGCTTGACGAGGGCGACGCCAAGAATGCCGCACCGAACCAGCTGGCGCCCGAAAGCACCAAAACTTCACTCAGCAGCGCCGGCAAACTGGTCGACGCCCTGCTCCATGCCTCCGAAGAAAGCGACCTTCCCAGCGCCATCAAACCCGGCAGCCCGCTGGTTGCCAATCCGACCAGCAATACCCCGCAACTGGCAAACGCCCTGCGCGACTCGGTTGCATTGAGCGGTGCATTTTACGAATCACATGTGGCCGAATGGGCCGACGGCAAGCGGCCGATGACGGAACTGCTCAAAGAGCCGCAAGCGCAACTGGGGCAGCAGACCCAGGCCGCAGGCGTTTCCAGCCTGCTCAACACCACCGATCCCGCCAATACGCAATTGGGCCAGCTGATCAATCTTCAGCTCAACGCACTGGAACAGCAACGCATCGTCTGGCACGGCGAAGTCTGGCCCGGCCAGCAGATGGAATGGGAAATCAACCGGGACAGCCCCGACCAGCAACAGCAGAACGCCCAGGAAGACGAATTCGCACCGTCATGGCATAGCGTGGTGCGCTTCAATTTCGAACATCTTGGCTCTGTCTCGGCCTCGATACGCCTGATCGGTCAGCAGATCCACATGCAGGTGCGCACCGCCAACGACGTCACCGCTGCGGCGCTGCGCGCCAACGGCAGCATGCTGTCCGACGCCATGGAGGCGGCCGGCTCTTCCCTCGACTCATTGATTGTGAAACGGGATGAACAAGCCTAACCGGCCTTTCCAGAATGCCGTTGCGCTGGCATACAACACCAATCAGGCCGCCCCCAAAGTCGTCGCCAAGGGCAGCGGCCTGATTGCCGAAGCCATTATCGCGCGCGCCAAGGAAAGTGGCGTATTTGTGCACGAATCAAAGGAACTCGTCTCGCTGCTGATGCAGGTTGACCTCGACCAGCAAATTCCTCCCGCACTTTATCGTGCGGTAGCGGAACTTTTGGCCTGGTTGTACCGCATTGAAAATATGCAATTGGATCGCAGTGATGTATGATTAGGGGTTAGATAAATACTGCCCTTTTGGGATATAAGTCTACCCTTCTATCCTTTGATTTGAGACGCATAGACGCAAAGATGGCAAACAACGACGAGATTAAAGACGACAGCCCGTACCGCGTACATTCGCGCCGGGAAATCGTATCCCTGCTGAATAGCATGATGGAACGCAATCAGCTGCTGAGCCTGCTCATCAAGGGCGGCTCAGAATCTATCATTACGTCGATTCTGGACATTGATGAAGACCAGAACAGCGTCGTCATCGATGCGGCGCCAAGCGCCTCGCTCAATCTCAGCATTCTGCAAAGCAATCGCATCGGCTTTGAAGCGCTGTACAACAACATCCGCATCACGTTCAATGTCGATAAGGCGAAGCATTGCGAGTTTCAATCGCGCCCTGCGCTCAAGATTGACATCCCGGAAAGCCTGGTGCGCCTGCAGCGCCGCGAATATTTCCGCATTCCAACACCGATCGCCAAGCCCTTGCGCTGCACCTTTCGCGTGACACAGGAAGACGGCTCGTTCACCACGATTGTCACGCTGCTGAACAACATCAGTGCCGGCGGCGTCGGCCTGACCGATGAAAAGAAGATTCTGGACACCACCGTCGGCCGCGTTTACGAAGACGTCTCGCTCGAAATGACCGACAACACCATCGTGACAGTAAAACTGGTGGTGCGCGATTGCAAGGAGGCCAAGCTGACTTCAGGCAAGACCGTCAATCGTTTCGGCTGCGAGTTCGTCGACCTGCCCCGCGCCGTTCTGGCGGCGGTCCAGCGCTTTATTACCAAGCTGGAACGCGAACAGAACGCCAAAGCATCGGGCATGATGTAGGCACGCCGGCATATATCTATGCCGCAATAAAAAAGAGCTGCCGCGGCAGCTCTTTTTTATTGCGGCCCGGCTGCCAAAGAAGCCGGAGGCGACAGGATCACACCTGCATCGTCATGATGTCGCGATAAGCCGACACCAGCTTGTTGCGCACCTGAAGGCTGGTCTGGAATGAAATACTGGATTTCTGCATGGCGATCATCACGTCCGACAAGTTGATGTTGTCATCGCCCATGGCGAAGGCTTCGGACATCTTCTTGGATTTTTCTTGCGAGGCATTCACTTCATCGAGCGAATTCTTCAGAACACTGGCAAAATCCACCCGGGAGGCTGGCTTTTCGCCGCCGGTGATACTTTCCACCGGAGCAACATTTCCCTGGGCGCGCGCGGCAGCGGCCTTCAGCTGGGACACCATCGCCTCAATCCTGCTAGTATCGATCATACTCGTTGCCACTTTAGCACCTCTTCGAATTCAATCAAGCATCTGCGATCACGCGGCGCAATCACAATTCCCGCTTCTACAACGGCAGATTAGCATGTCATCCCCCGTATTTCGCAACAATAAGCGGGGAAATAGCCATTCTGTTCCAGAGATCAAATTTTCGCTCTGGCAGGACAATCCACACTAAGCAAAAAACCTATATGGGTAGGGAAGCAGTGAAGCAAATCACACATAGCCACAAGCTCGGCAGCACACGCAAGGGGAAATCATGGCGGTAGCAGCCGATGGCACGCTGACCAGCGACAGCAACGCCACAGCCACGGAAGGCGCGACTATGGGCGAGCATTCGCCCCAGGAACCGCCACGCAACGGCGTCGTCCGCTATGCGCAGTCGCCTCAGGGCCGCCGCGTCCTGCTGATGGTCGCCGCAGCAGCGGTCATCGCCTTGATGATCGGTATCTGGATGTGGAGTCAGAAGACCGAATACCGGGTCCTGTTCTCCAACTTCTCCGACCGCGACGGCGGCGCCATCGTTGCATCGCTGCAGCAGATGAATGTCCCGTACAAGTACTCCGAAGGCGGCAGCGCCATTCTGGTTCCGGAAACCATGGTGCACGACGCACGCCTGAAACTGGCGTCGCAAGGCCTGCCCAAGGGCGGCAATGTCGGTTTCGAACTGATGGAAAACCAGAAACTGGGCGTGTCCCAGTTCCTCGAACAAGTCAACTTCCAGCGCGCCCTTGAAGGCGAACTGGCACGCTCCATTCAATCGCTGTCGGCAGTGCAGGCCGCCCGTATCCACCTGGCCTTGCCCAAGGCATCGGTGTTCGTGCGCGACCAGCAAAAGCCGACCGCCTCCGTCATCCTCAGCCTGTACCCTGGCCGCGGCTTGGACGCCCAGCAAGTCAGCGCCATCGTCCACCTGGTCGCCAGCAGCGTTCCGGAGCTGTCGCCCAAGAGCGTGACGATCGTCGACCAGAACGGCAATCTGCTGTCGGACACCACCAAGCAGCCGGCCAACGGCCTTGACCCGACCCAGCTCAAATACGTTCAGGACCTGCAGCAGGACATCATCAAGCGCGTCGAATCGATCATCGCCCCTATCGTCGGCACCGGCAACGTCCGCGCCGAAGCGACTGCCGATGTGGATTTCTCGCGCAGCGAACAAGCCGCCGAAACCTACAAGCCGAACCAGACCGCCGATACCGCAGCCGTCCGCAGCAAACAAAGCAGCGAATCGCAAAACGGCAATTCGAGCACGTCCGGGATCCCCGGTGCCCTGACCAATCAGCCACCGGCCCCGGCCACCGCACCGATCGTCAATCCGCCTGCTGCGGCAGGCGCCCCGGGTGCTACCGGTGCCGCCGCTCCGGCAACCAGCTCCGGCACCTCGCATAAAGACGCCACGATCAATTACGAAGTCGACAAGACCGTACGTTACGTTCAGCAGCCGATGGGCGGCGTCAAGCGCCTGACGGTCGCGGTGGTGGTCAATTACAAGCGCACCGTGGACCAGACCGGCAAGGTCGTCATGAAACCGCTGACCGAAGCCGAGCGCAATCAGATCTCCGACCTGGTCAAGGAAGCAATGGGCTTCAACAAGGATCGCGGCGACTCGCTGAATGTGGTCAACACACAATTCAGCAGCGAGATGGAACCGGAATTGCCATTGTGGAAACAGCCGGACATGATCCAGCTGGCCAAGGAAATCGGCAAATACGTCCTGCTCGCCGCCGTCTTGCTGTACCTCTACTTCGGCGTCCTGCGTCCCATCATCTGGAAGCTGTCCGGCCGCGAAGAACGCGAAGCCAAGGAACGCGCCGAAGCCGAAGCCAAGGCTGCCGCCGAAGCCGCCGCCGCGATGTACGATCCGGACAATCCGGACGCCATCGTCGAGCTGTCGCCCGAAGCTGCAGAGGCCGATGCCCGCTCCGAGTACAAGAAGAATCTCGAATCCGTCAAGCAACTGGCCAAGTCCGATCCGAAACTGGTTGCAAGCATCATTAAGGCATGGGTGAACAATGAGTAACGAAGGCGTTCAAAAAGGTGCCATCCTGATGCTCGCGCTGGGCGAGGACGAGGCCGCCGAGGTCATGAAATATCTCGGCCCCAAGGAAGTCCAGAAGCTGGGCGCGGCCATGACCACATTGAAAAACATCAGCTTCGAGGAAATCAACGGCGTGCTCGACGATTTCCTCGCGCAGACCGGCCAAGCCTCGTCGATCGGCCTCGATTCGGACGAATACATCCGCAGCGTGCTGACCAAGGCGCTGGGCGACGACAAGGCCACCTCCCTGCTCAACCGCATCCTCGGCGGGCGCGATGCCAGCGGCATTGAAAGCCTCAAGTGGATGGATGCGCAATCGGTCGCTGAACTTATTCGCAATGAACACCCTCAGATTATTGCGACGATCCTGGTTCACCTCGAACGCGATCATGCTTGCGATATTCTCAACAATTTCACCGAGCGCCTGCGCAACGATGTCATTTTGCGTATCGCAACCCTGGATGGCGTGCAGCCGACGGCATTGCGCGAACTGAACGACGTGCTGACCAAGCTGCTGACCGGCAACGAAAGCCTGAAGAAGCAGCAAATGGGCGGTATCCGCACTGCTGCGGAAATCCTCAACTTCATGTCCGGCGAGAGCGAGACATCGGTGATGAGCAACCTGCGCGCCTACGACGAAGACATGGCGCAAAAGATCATGGACGAAATGTTCGTGTTCGAAAACATCATCGACATCGATGGCCGCGGCATCCAGCTGCTGCTGCGCGAAGTGCAATCGGAATCGCTCATCGTCGCACTCAAGGGCGCCTCGCAAGCGCTGCGCGACAAGATTTTCGGCAACATGTCGCAACGTGCTGCGGAAATGATGCGGGAAGACCTGGAATCCAAGGGACCTGTGCGCCTGTCGGAAGTCGACGCGCAACAAAAGGCCATCCTGCAGATCGTCCGCCGCCTGGCCGACGAAGGCCAGATCGTGCTCGGCGCGAAGGGCGAAGATGCATTCGTCTAACGCCGCTGCGACCGGCGCATGCTGCCTCCATGGCCGCATGACGCCGATCGCATCCATGGCTCAGCCTTACCGGATCTGAAATGGCTTCAAGAAACAACATCATTCCCAAAGAACAGATGACGCCCTACCAGCGTTGGGAGATGGCGTCCTTCGATGAGCCGCAGGAAGAGATCCCGCCGCCCGAAGAACAGTTCGTGGAAGAGATCCCGCCGCCGCCCGCGCTGACCCTCGAGGAAATCGAGGCCATCCGTGAACAGGCGCGCCAGGAAGGTTATGCCGAAGGCCAGCAACAAGGCTTGCAGGCCGGCCGGGTGGAGGGCTACATGGCCGGTTTGCAGCAAGGCCAGACGGAAGTCAACGAGACCATCCAGCATTTGCGCCAGATCGCCGTGTCGTTCGGCACCGAAGTCTCGCAAACCAGCGAAACCATGGCGCCGGAATTGCTCAACCTCGGTCTCGACATCAGCAAGGCGATGATCAAGACGGCGCTCAGCGTCAAGCCGGAACTGATCCTGCCAACCATCAGCGCCGCCATTCATTCGCTGCCAAGCCTGCAGTTGCCCGCCCTGCTCTATCTGCAACCGGACGACGCCGCGCTGGTGCGCGAACATCTCGGCGAGGAGCTTGGCCAGAACGGCTGGCGCATCGTCGAAGATCCTGAACTGCAACGCGGCGGCTGCCGCATGGAAACCGGCACCAACCAGGTCGACGCTACCGTGCAGACGCGCTGGCGCCGCATCGCCGAATCACTCAGCAAACAGCTCGACTGGCTGGAGTAGCGCCATGCGCGCACCGCTCCCCGTCTCGCTCAACCTGTACAAGGTGCAACGATGAATTCACCGATGCCCTCGCATTTCAGCCGTTGGCAGGCCTATCTGCATAATTGCAGCGGCCTGGTGGCGATGACCGAACCGACGCAGCTTTCCGGGCGCATTACGCGCGTCGCCGGACTCGTCATGGAAGCGGTCGGCCTCAAATTGCCGGTCGGCAGCCCCTGCACAGTCCCTTTGCCGAATGGTACCCTGATCGAAGCAGAAGTCGTCGGTTTCCAGGACGAACGCTTGTTTTTGATGCCGCAGAGCGATGTTGAAGGCATCGTTCCGGGCACCCGCGTCTACCCGGTGGAACCGGTCAAACCGCCGCCGCGCACCGGCCCGATTGCCTATATCCGCCGCAACGACGAACACACGCGCCGCCTGCCGGTCGGCGACGAATTGCTGGGACGCGTGCTCGACGGCGCCGGCCGCCCGCTCGACAACCTCGGACCGCTGCATACGGAAAATTCCGCGCCGCTCAGCGTGCGCGCCGCCAATCCGCTGGGACGCGCCCCCATCGAGGATATCCTCGACGTCGGCGTACGCGCCATCAACAGCATGCTGACCGTCGGACGCGGCCAGCGCATGGGACTGTTTGCGGGTTCCGGCGTCGGCAAGAGCGTCTTGCTCGGCATGATGGCGCGCTACACCAGCGCCGATGTCATCGTGGTCGGTCTGATCGGCGAACGCGGCCGCGAAGTAAAGGAATTCATCGAGCACATTCTCGGCACCGAAGGCATGGCCCGTTCGGTGGTGGTCGCCGCGCCGGCCGATACGCCGCCGCTGATGCGCCTGCAAGGCGCCGCCTACGCGACTGCAATCGCCGAGTACTTTCGCGATCAGGGCAAGAACGTGCTGCTGATCATGGATTCGCTGACCCGCTACGCCATGGCGCAACGCGAAATCGCCCTGGCCATCGGCGAACCGCCGGCCACCAAAGGTTATCCGCCTTCCGTCTTCGCCAAACTGCCGGCGCTGGTCGAACGCGCCGGCAACGGCGATGTCGGCGGCGGCTCGATCACGGCGTTTTACACCGTGCTCACCGAAGGCGACGATCAGCAGGATCCGATCGCCGATGCGGCGCGCGCGATTCTCGACGGCCACATCGTGCTCAACCGGGTGCTGGCCGAAGCCGGGCACTACCCCGCCATCGACATCGAACAATCGATCAGCCGCGCCATGCACAGCATTACCTCCGCTGAACATCAGCGCGACACGCGCCGGCTGAAACAGTTGTACTCCCGTTATCAACGCAACCGCGACCTTATCAGCGTGGGCGCATATTCGGCCGGATCCGACCCCGTTCTGGACCAGGCAATCCAGTTATTGCCGCGTATCGAGGCGTTCTTGCAGCAGGGCATCCCCGAACGCGCGGGTGTTTCCGAGAGCTTGGGGCAACTTACCGCTCTATTCCAGTGATTGAGCGCTTCGCCCCGAAAATATAATCAAAGCTACCATGGCTACGACCACTGCACTCGAAACGCTGATCGAATTGGCGACCAAAGAGACCGACGAAGCGACCAAACGCTTGGGCCGGTCTGTTCGCACGAGCGAAGAGGCGCAGCAGAAACTTGTCATTCTGGAACAATACCGTGACGACTACGCTTTGCGTTTCCAGGAAAGCCTGTCTTCCGGCTTGACGGCGATGAGCTATCGGAATTTTCAGTTGTTCATTGAAAAAATCGACAGCGCCATCACCGGGCAGCAAAATGTGGTGAAAAACGCCCAGCAACGCGTGGCGGAAGCACGGGCGGCATGGCAGGCATGCGAGCGCAAACGAATGTCTTATGACACACTGGCGACGCGCGCGAAACAAACGGCGCAATTGCGCGAAACACGACGGGATCAGAAGCAGACGGATGAACAAGCGTCGCGGATCACGTTTTACAAACGGTAGTCTAGGAACTGGCGGAAACGATGAAAACACAATTGCCGATCTTGAACGTCGCGAACCTGCAGAACTCCGCTCGTCCCGCCACCCAAGCCGACTCTTTCACGGCCGACGTTCCTTTCAACCAGGTGTTGAACAAGGAAGTCAGCAACCGCAACGCCGAAAACCAAAGCAAGCCGAACGAGGCCGCCAAGGATACTTCGCCGGAACCAGTCAAAGCCGCGCCTGCGCCGGCCGCCTCGACTGCGCCGAAGTCGGATGCCGACAAGGCCGCCTCCTCCGACGACAAGAAGGCCGACGATCAGGCTGAGGACGACGCCAGCGCCGCTACCGACGCCGCCTCCGCACAGCAGATGCTGGCGCTGGTTGCCAACATGGGCCAGATGATCGTCCAGCCGCTTTCCAAGAAAACCACTGACCAGGATATGGATGCCCTGGCCGGCCAGAAAGGCAAGAAACCGATCGGCCAGATCGGCGCCGACGCGAAGATGGATTTGCCGCTGGCGGATGCGCAGGGCGAGGACAAGGGCAAGGCGAAGAACAACCCGCTCGACCTCGCCGCATTGCAGGACAGCGAAAAAGACGCAGCCGACGGCAAGTCCGCGCTGCCGACACGCGCCACTACCGAAAAGAGCCAGGCCGAATCTCCGGTTTCCGCCAAATCCTTCCAGGCCGATTTGCAGGAATCCGCCACTGCGGCACGCAACGCCAAGGTCACGCCGGAAGTCAACGTCAAACCGATCGAAACACCGGTGCAGCCAACCGCCGCCACCGTCATCCCGGCCCTGCAGCAGGCAATGTCCCTGAGCCAGCAAGCCGCCATGAGCGGCCAGGCAGTGCAACGCCTGACGCCGGCTGTCGGCAGCCAGGGATGGGATCAGGCTGTCGGCCAGAAGGTACTGTGGATGGCCAACGGCGGCCTGCAAAGCGCCTCGCTGACGCTGAACCCGCCGGATCTGGGCCCGTTGCAGGTCGTTCTGCACGTCAACAACCAGCAAGCCGATGCGACCTTCATCACCGCCCAGCCCGAAGTCAAGCAGGCGCTCGAAGCAGCCATGCCGAAGCTGCGCGAAATGATGGACCAGGCCGGCATCCAGCTGGGCCAGGCCACCGTCAACACCGGCACGCCAAATCAGCAACAAGGCGCGAACCAGCAGCAACAGGCGCGCAGCAGCAGCGGCGACATGTCGAACTTCGGCGGCCGTGACAACGAACCAGACGTCAATGTAGCCGTCGTGCCCCGCCCCATCGCTCGCGGCGGACAAGGCCTCGTGGATACATTTGCATAAGTCGGACAGCATTCAATAAAAACAGGTGTTCAGCCGGCAGTATCAATATCGGCAGTTTCTTGCCGATAGTATTGTGATGTGCTCAACGGACACGCACGAAAGGGAAAATTAGATGGCAACAAAAGCAGCAAAACCGGCAGCCAAGGGGGCGGACGCTGCAGAGGCAGCACCGGCGAAGTCGAAGAAAATGCTCTTCATCATCATCGGTGCGGTGTTGGTGCTGGCAATCGGCGGCGGCGCGGCCTTCATGCTGATGGGCGGCAAATCCAAGAAAGCCGACGAGGAACACGCCGAAGAAAAGTCTTCCTCGAAGGTGCCTGTATTCGTCGTCATCGAACCGTTCGTGGTGAATCTGCAGCAGGAAACCGGTGACCAGTTCCTGCAAGTCGCATTGACGCTGCAAGTGCCGAACGCCGAAACTGCTGAAAGCATCAAGGTCTTCATGCCGCAGGTGCGCAGCCGTCTGCTGATGGTCCTGTCGAGCAAGAAGGCTTCTGAACTACTGACCAGCGAAGGTAAACGCAACCTCACCGACGAGATCATCGATCAGTTGGGCGAGCCGTTTGCCGGCGGCGGCAAGGGTCCGTCGATCACCGACGTGTTTTACACTTCTTTCGTCATTCAACAGCAGTAGCATCATGGCAGAACACTTTCTATCGCAGGAAGAAGTCGATGCACTCCTAAGAGGAGTGACGGGGGACGAAGACGAAGAAAAAAGCGTCGAAGAAACCCCCGGGACGGTACGGAACTACAACCTTGCAACGCAAGAGCGTATCGTCCGCGGCCGGATGCCGACGCTCGAAATCATCAACGAACGTTTCGCCCGCCTGTTCCGTATCGGTTTGTTCAACTTCCTGCACCGCACCGCCGAGATTTCGGTCGGACCGGTGAAAGTCTCGAAGTACAGCGAATTCATCCGCAACCTGGTGGTGCCGACCAACCTGAATCTGGTCCACATCAAACCGTTCCGCGGCATCGGCCTGGTGGTCTTCGATCCGCAGTTCGTGTTTCTGCTGGTGGACAACATGTTCGGCGGCGACGGACGCTTCCATACCCGTATCGAAGGCCGTGAATTCACGCCGACCGAGCAGCGCATCATCATGCGCGTGCTCGACATCGTGTTCGAAAACTATTCCAAGTCGTGGGAGCCGATCTACCCGATCGAATTCGAGTACATCCGCTCTGAACTGAATACCCAGTTCGCCAACATCGCCACGCCGAATGAAGTTGTAGTGTCGACGTCGTTCACCATCGAGCTCGGCCCCGTCAGCGGTGAAATTCACATCTGTACACCGTATTCGATGATCGAACCGGTCCGGGACAAGCTCACCAGCAGCATGCAAGGCGAAGCCCTGGAAGTCGACAAACGCTGGATCCGCCTGATGAAGCAGCAGATCCAGACCGCTGAAGTTGAGCTGATTGCCAACTTCGGCACCGCCCGCGTCACATTTACCGATTTGCTGAACATGCAAGTCGGCGACGTCATCCAGCTGCAGACCGCCAATCCGGTCACCGCGCAAGTCGATGGCGTTCCCGTGATGGAGTGCAGCTATGGCAAATTGAATGGTCAATACGCGTTGCGCGTAGAAAAACTGCTGTCCATCACGCAAAACGAAACACCAGAAAGTATTCAAGGAGAGCAGAATGGCTGAAGATAACGTTGACCAAACAGCGGCGGAAGACGATCCGTGGGGCGCTGCGTTGGCCGAACAGACACAAGCGGAAGAAGCGCAGAAACATATTCCTGAAGAAGAAGGCCTGACAACCAAACCGGCTGAAGCGACCATCTTCAAGGATCTCAGCGCATCCGATATACAGACCAATACCCCCAACGACATCGATTTCATCCTCGATATTCCCGTCCAGTTGACGGTGGAACTGGGCCGCACCAAGATCGCCATCAAGAACCTGCTGCAACTGGCGCAAGGTTCGGTGGTGGAGCTCGACGGCATGGCCGGCGAACCGATGGACGTGCTGGTCAACGGCTGCCTGATCGCGCAGGGTGAAGTGGTGGTGGTCAACGACAAGTTCGGTATCCGCCTGACCGACATCATCACGCCGGCAGAGCGCATCCGCAAGCTCAATAGATGAACCGTACCCGCACCGTCCTGACCTGCATCCGCTGCAGCATCGCTCTTGTGCCGGCAGCGCTTGCCGTCGGCGCGGCGCATGCAGCGGAACAACCGGCTGCCCCGGCATTGCCCTCCACTACCGGCAGCGTGTTCACCATGCTGCTGGGGTTGACGGCCGTGCTGGCAATCATGGCCGGCATCGCCTGGCTGTTCAAACGCACCGGCCTGGTCCAGCGCGCACAGGGCAACGCAGTCGCCAAGATCATCGGCGGCGTCAGCGTCGGCACACGCGAGCGCGTGATGGTCATCGAGGTCGCGGACCAATGGATCGTCGTCGGCGTTGCGCCGGGACGCGTCAATACACTGGCTACCATGCCACGCCAGGACCATGTTGCAGCGCCGGCCTCGGCCGCCTCCGCCAACTTTGCCTCCTGGTTGAAAAACACGATCGACAAACGTAATGGCAGCAGTTAGAACCTCTTCCGCAAGCCCTTCCCGCTCCTCTGGCTCTTCTCGCTGGCTGCGGCTGCTGCCGGTGTTCCTGCTCTGTCTGCCGCTTGCCGCGGCGGCACAGCAAGGCTTGCCGGCATTCACGAGCACACCGGCCCCGGGCGGCGGACAGACGTATAACCTCAGCATCCAGACGATGCTGTTGCTCACGTCGCTGTCCTTCATCCCGGCGGCGCTGCTGATGATGACCTGCTTCACCCGCATCGTCATCGTGCTGTCGCTGTTGCGCCAGGCGCTGGGAACGCAATCGACGCCGCCCACGCAGGTGCTGGTCGGCCTGTCGCTGTTCCTGACCCTGTTCGTGATGGGTCCGGTATTCGACAAGATCTACACCGACGCCTACCAGCCGTTCGCCGACAACAAGATTTCCATGATCGACGCGATGGAAAAAGGCGCCGCGCCGCTCAAGGAGTTCATGCTCAAGCAAACGCGCCAGTCCGACCTCGCCCTGTACGTCAAGCTGTCGCATAGCCCCGACCTGCAAGGCCCGGAAGATGTCCCGCTGCGCCTGTTGATCCCGGCATTCATCACCAGCGAACTGAAGACTGCATTCCAGATCAGCTTCGCCATTTTCATTCCTTTCCTGATCATCGACATGGTGGTCGCCAGTATCCTGATGTCGATGGGCATGATGATGATGTCGCCGGCGATCGTTTCCCTGCCGTTCAAGCTGATGCTGTTCGTGCTGGTTGATGGCTGGCAGCTGCTGATCGGTTCGCTGGCAGAAAGTTTTTACTAAGGTCCCGCCATGACACCAGAAAGCGTAATGACCCTCGGCCGCCAAGCCATGGAAGTCACTCTGATGATTGCCGCGCCGATGCTGTTTACCGCGCTGGTGATCGGCCTGATCGTCAGTATTTTTCAAGCCGCCACACAAATCAATGAAGCCACGCTGACCTTCATTCCGAAACTGGTCGGGGTTTTCCTTGCGCTCATCATCGCCGGTCCGTGGATGCTGAGCGTGATGCTCGATTACATGCGCCTGATGTTTACCGGCATTCCTGCCATGGTCCAGTAAGGCATCCAAAGATTGCCGCTTTCGCCGGCAATCGCAACATCATGATCAACGTCACCAGCGCTCAGCTCTATATCTGGATCGCCGCTTTCATCTGGCCGCTGACGCGCATCCTCGGATTGCTGGCTGTCGCGCCGCCATTCGGCAGCGCAAGCGTACCGATGCTGGTGAAGATACTGCTCGGGGTCATGACATCGCTGGTCATCGCTCCCAATGTACCCGTGCCTCCTGCGCTCGATCCGATGTCGATGACGGGGCTACTGATCCTGGTCCAGCAATTCATCATCGGCGCCGCCATGGGGTTTTCCGTCCGCCTGGTTTTTGCCGCTGTTGAAATGGCGGGTGAAATGACCAGCAACACCATGGGTCTCGGCTTCGCCGTTTTCTTCGATCCGCAGTCTCAAGGACGCACCTCCGCCGTCAGCCAGTTGTTTTCGCTGCTGGCCACGCTGGTTTTCCTGAGCATCAACGGTCACTTGCTCCTGGTCGCGGTCATGGCGGACAGCTTCAATACCCTGCCTATCACCGCAACGCCGGTGACGGCGGAAGGCTTTCACTACGTAGCGCTTTCCGGCGCCCGTATCTTCAGCATGGGGCTACAGTTGTCGCTGCCCATGCTGGTGGCCCTGCTGATCACCAACATGGCGCTGGGCATCCTGACACGCGCGGCGCCGGCACTGAACCTGTTCGGCATCGGTTTTCCGATCACCATGGTGGTCGGCTTCCTGCTGATCGCGATCTGTCTTCCCTACATGCTGACACCACTGCAGCACTTCCTCAGCGACACCATCGAAACCGTGCGCATGCTCGGCGGCATGGCGACCATCCCGCCGATACCCAAACGCTGATACACCATCAGCCGCTCCGGAATCAACAGCGAACAGTCGCACGAGACATGCGTCGCGACGGACGCGTCCGCATCGATTGCAAACGGGAATAAACCGAATAACTACTGCGAGGAAGAGAGAGACACCGGGCAAACCTCAGTTCGCCCGGCCGGGAAGGATTACTTCAGGTAGTTCAGCAGCGTCAGGCTGCTGGTGGTGACGAAGGATTTTTGAGCGGCTTGCAGGTAAGTCTGCTGCAGCGACAAGGCGCTGATGTTTGCCGCGAGGTCCGACGGATTGCGGCCCAGCAAGTCGTTAACACTTTGCGTGTACTGCTCCTTGAGTACATCGCCTGTTGCGTTCAGATTGTCGATTTCCGCCTGGCGTGCACCTACCGATGCCGTGGCTGCGCCGACGCTGTTCATCTGCAGGTCGATCGCCGCGCCGAGCTTGTTCAGGCCACGCGTCAATGCCGCCTGGCTACCCGGAATCGGAGTGCGTGCAGCATCCGCTTTGTCCGACAGCAGCTTGGCGTTCGCAGCCTGAGTCAGCATGGTGCCGTAATTCGGATCGGTTGGCAGGGCTGCGTCCACCGCTGCTTGCGCTGTCTTGTATGCCTGGATCGGGAACTGGCCGGAACCGGCCGGATATTCGTATGTATTGGCAGCCTGCGTGTCGGCATTGTTGGCGGCTTCAGTAACCGGAACCTGCAACAGCGTGATCAGGTCCTGCATGTTCTTGAAGGTGTCCTGTCCTGCGCCCTGGAACACCGCCTGGCCGGACACGCTGGTTTCCATGTTGCGTGTCGAATCCACCTGCAACGACTGCTGGCCCTGGTCGCCGTTGTAGACGATGTTACCCATGCTGTCGTAGTCGAACGGCTGCGTCGTGGCCTTGAAACCCGAGAACAGGTAGTTGCCCAGCGCATCAGTGGCATTGGCGAAACCCAGCATCTCTTTCAGGTTGCCTTTGAGCTCGGTCGCCATGTTGGCGCGCTCGTTATTGGAAAATGCCGCGTTGCCGGCCTGGGTGATGTTCGACTTGATCTTGGTCAGCATGGCCGTGACGTTGGTCAACGCCGCATTCACCTGCGACAGCGAGCTGTCGGCATTGTTGCGATTGATCTTGTACTGATCATTGAGCGCCTGCGTCTGCGACAGATCCAGCGCACGTGCAGCCGCGACTGCGTCATCGGATGGCAGCAATACGGTCTGCTGCTGGGTCACTTGCTGGTTCAGCTTCAGGATCGAACCCTGCATGCTGGTCAATTCGGTGTTGCTCAGTTGATAGAGCATGCTTGTGCTAATACGCATTTTGATCTTCCTTAAAACTAGCCGCCGAGCGTGAACAAGACGTTCAGCATGTCGCTGGCAGCCTGAATGATTTTTGCCGCAGCCTGGTAGGCCGTCTGGTTCTTGATCATGTTGGACAATTCCTCATCCTGATTGACGCCGGATTCGGATTGCTGCTCCTGCTGAATCGCGGTCAGACGCGCGTTTTCAGCCTTGTTGGTGACGGTGATCTCATTGGTCTTGTTGCCGATCAGGCTGACCAGTTGCGAATACGATCCCTGGAACGACGTATTGCCGATCGTATTGGCGGTCTGCAGCGCGTTCAAGGCGAGCGCGTTGCGATTGTCGGTCACGCCGTTGGTGTTTGGCGACACGTAGAACTGGTCGCCGTTGGCTGGCTGGCCGGTAATGCTGAAGCTCATGCCGGTCGACGTGGTGTAGCTGTAGCCCGGGCCGAAAGGCAAATTCGGCGGCGTCACCGCAACCGCGTTGCCGCTGGCATCCTTGACCGTCACGGTACCCATCGTCGCCGACCCGATCGCAGGCGACGGCACCAGCGTTCCGGTCGCGCTATCGAAGGTGAAGCTCAATTTGGAACCTGCCGGCAACGACGTCGCGGTGAAGTTCGTATTGATGGTTCCCGACGAAATCGTGGCCGTGCCTGTATTTCCCGGCTTGGGCGAAAACACGTATTTGTCGTTGTTGGCGGGAGTACCGCTCAGCACGAAGCTGACACCGCCGCTGCTGATGGTTGCCCCGGCCGAATAAGGAATCGGCGCACCGGCTGCATACGTGGTGGTTACGCCGGCAGTCGTCGTGACCGTCACACTTGCCGGCGGCGTCAACGCCAGCGAAGTCGTGCCGCTGCTATAGGTGTACGTCTGCGTCGAGTTTGGCACGAACGTCGTCTTGTCGACCGTCGCGGAAGTCACCACGCCGGTACCCGTATTGCCCGTCGTGACCAGGCCCATGTCGGTGATCGCGTTGGTCGAGGTGACGATCGGTGTTCCGGCGGCGATCTTCTGCGTATTGGTAATTGCCACGCTGATACCGTTGGCGCCATTGATGGTCGGCTTGATCAGGAAGCTGTCGTTCGCGGCCATGTTGGTCGAGCCGAAATCAACGCCATCGATCGTGACCGGCATCGTCGCCGATGTCGTCTTGGTGTTGTCCGACAGACGCGTAACCGAATAATTGGTGCCGTCGAAATCCAGACGATAGTCGCTGGTCGTCAACGCCGACGGATTGCTGATTGTCGCTGTGGCGGCTGCCAAGGGGGCCACGGTGTGATTCTTCGTGTTGGCAACCACCGAAGGCACGGGAACATTGAAGAAGTTGGTGCCCAGCGCACCGTTCTGATCCTGCCCCAGTTTGTGCTGCGCATTGAATGCGCTGGCCAGCACAATCGCCACGCGACCCAGCGTGTTCTGCGCAGTGTCCAGCGTTTCGGTGCGGTATTGCAGGATGCCGCCTAGACTGCCGCCGGTGAAGGCGCCGTCGGGCAACAGGATGGTGGCGTTGCTGCTGGTCTTGATCGAGACCTGCAGACGCGTCGGATCGTCGTCCGCCGGCGTTGCCACCAGTTGCGCTACCTGATCGCCCAGTACCAGCGGCTGGCCATTGCCGATGAAAACGCTCAGCGAACCATTGTTTTGCGGCAAGGTGGTGACCTTGACGATCTTGTTCAGATCGGCAATCGCCTGGTCACGCTGATCGAGCAAATCGTTCGGCGCGGCGCCGCCGCCACTGCCCTGCGCCTTGATGATCGCCTGATTCAGTTCCTGGATCTGCGTTGCGTACGAATTGATGGTGCCGATGCTCGATGTGATCTGGGCATTGACGCTGGTGCGACTCTGCGCCATCTGGTCGTTCAGGCTCTGGAAACGCGCAGCCAGCGTCGAACCCGCGGACAGCACGGCCTGACGGGCGGCATCGTTGTTCGGCGTCGACGCCAGATTCTGCATCTTCGTGAAAAAATCCTGCAGCGCTGGCGACAGGCCGGCCGAGGTGTCGGCGACCAGATTGTTCAGTTGGCTGATTTGCGACAGGTAGGAGTCCAGCGAGCTCGCAGTGGTCTGCGACGCCATTACCTGCTTGTTGAGGAAATCGTTATAGACGCGCTTGATTTCGGCAACCTGCGTACCCTGCCCGATAAAGCCATAACCGTAGTTGATACCGCCGGCCGTGCTTTGTACGACTACCTGGCGGTTATAGCCCGGGGTTGTCGCATTGGAAATATTATGGCTGGTCGTGGCCTGCGCCGCCTGAGCTGCGGCCAGTGCACTTTGCCCGATACTGAAGATATTGGTTGCCATGCTATCTGTCTGTTCTTTAACGGAATAACCTAGTGAACGGCATCCTGCAGGGAAACTTTAGGACGTGTTACCAATGATTTTGAGAGTGCGGGAAGCGCCTGGCGTTCCCCGCCGCATATGGAAAAGATCCCGCCCAGGCGGATATCAAGCCGCGCGTCAGGCCGACAGCGACTGGCGGATGATGCGCGATAGCTTTTCCGCATAGTGCGGATCGGTTGCATAGCCTGCGCGTTGCAAGCCGTAAGCGAAACCGTGGGCGTCTTGCGCATTGGCCAACACTTTTTCGTAGCGCGGGTTGCTGCGCAACAGCTTGGCGTAATCCTGAAAGGCTTCCGAATAAGAATCGTAGGCGCGGAATTTCTCCACCTTGCGCTGCGCCACCCCATTGACGTATTCGATGGTGGTCGCATCGACCGTCTTTCCGGTCCAGTTGCCCGTGGCCTTGATGCCAAACAGGTTGTGCGCTGAACTGCCGTCGCGAGCGCGGATTTCTTTCTTGCCCCAACCGGTTTCCAGTGCAGCTTGCGCCAGCATGAACTTGGCCGGGATACCGGTGACGCGGCTGGCTGCTTCGGCGTCGGCCTGCAAACGATTCTGGAAGGCTTCGACGTGCGCCGGACGCTGCTGGCCGCCCTTGCGCTTGCCTTGGGAGGACGCACCGTCATCGGTGGCATTGGCCAGGCCTTGCACCAGACGCGACTTGTCGAGGTCGCTCAGTGTGTTGGCCAGCGGAATATCGAGCGGCAAAGCGGATGCGCCGTCGTCGTCGGCAGGCAATGGCTTGCTCAGGCTGCTGGACAGCTGGCGCACCAGCATGTCAGCAAGACCGACGCCGCGCTGCGCCATGTTCTGGCTCAGCTGCTGGTCGAGCATGCTGGTAAACATCTTGGTCTGCGGGCTGTCGAACATGCCGTCCTGCGGCGTGGCATCGCGCATGCTCTTCAACATCATGTTCAGGAACAAGGCTTCGAACTGCTTGGCCGCGCCCTTGAGCGATTCCGGCGATTGCGTGGCCGCGGCGGAACGCAAGCTGTTGAGACTGTTGGCGTCGGCGGCCAGGCTTTCCGTCGGATTACCCGGTTTGATGTTGTTGATCATGACCTGCCCCAGTTAGATGATTTCGAGCTCGGCGCGCAAGGAGCCGGCAGCCTTCATGGCTTGCAGGATCGCCAGCAGGTCCTGTGGCGTCGCGCCGATGGCGTTGAGCGCCTTGACCACTTCTGCCAGCGAGGCGCCGCCCTTCAGATACATGACCTTGCCGGGTGCGGAGCTGATGGAAATTTGTGCGTTCTGATTGGCGGCAGTCTGGCCGCCGGACAAGGCGCCGGGTTGGCTGATGCTGTTTTCCGCGTTGATCACCACCGACAGATTGCCGTGCGATACCGCGCAGGTATCCAGCGTCACCGCCTGATTCATCACCACCGAACCGGTACGCGCATTCAGGATCACCTTGGCCTGCACGCGCGACGGCGTGACGTCGATATTTTCCAGCGCACCGAGGAACGCCACGCGTTCGCCGCTGCCGAGCGGCGCGCGGATACGAATCACGCGACCGTCCTGCGCCACTGCGGTATCAAAGCCGAAGCGCTTGTTGACAGCTTCCACCACACGGCTGGCGGTGGAAAAGTCGTTGTCGTTGAGTTCCAGGTTGACCATGTCGCCCTGGCCCAGCGCGGACGGCACCGCACGTTCGACGGTGGCGCCGGCGGAGATGCGGCCGACGCTCAGATGATTGATGGTGGTGCTGCTGCCGGCCGCCGAAGCGCCGGCGCCGCCAACCACGATGTTGCCTTGGGCGATCGCGTAGATCTGGCCGTCGGCGCCTTTCAGCGGTGCCATCAGCAGTGTGCCTCCGCGAATGCTCTTGGCGTTACCGATCGAGGACACAGTAACATCCAGCGTCTGTCCCGGCTGAGCAAACGCAGGCAAGGAAGTCGTCACCATCACGGCGGCGACGTTCTTGAGTTGCATGTTGCTGGTCGAGGTGCTGGGCAGATTGACTCCCAGTTGCTGCAGCATGCTGATCACGCTCTGCACCGTAAACGGCGTCTGCGTGGTCTGGTCGCCGCTGCCGTCGAGACCGACGGCCAGGCCGTAGCCCACCAGTTGATTCTGCCGCACGCCCTGAATGCTGGCCAGGTCCTTGAGGCGTTCAGCATGGCTGACGCCCGCGCCAAGCAGGCATGCCGCAGCCACCAGCATCGTTGCCAGGCGGTTGGAGCGGAACAGGGAAAACGAACGGAAATTCATGAAGCCACCTTGGGACTAGAACGGCGACACGCTAAAGAAGAAGCGCGACAAAGAAGACATGAATTCCGCCATATCCACACGTGTATTGGTCCGGTACTCGACCTTGGCGTCGGCCACCAGCGTCGACGACACGGTATTGCCGGTTGCGATGTTGTCGGGGCTGACCGTGCCGGAGAAGCGGACATATTCGACGCCCTTGTCCAGCGCCACCTGCTTCTCGCCGCTGACAACCATATTGCCGTTCGGCATCACCTCGATGACGGTCACGCCGATGGTGCCGGTGAAGTTGTTGCTCGAGCTGATCGCACCCTTGTCTTCAAACTTGTTGGTGCTGCCGCCGCTGCCGGAGAGCTCCTTGATGCTGGTGCCGAACAGCGTCGGCGCAATGGCGCTGGCGCTGCCGGTCTTGCTGCCGGAGCTGCCCGCCGATTTCGCGGCGCTGGTCTTTTCATTGATGATGATGGTCAGGGTGTCGCCCACCAGGCGGGCACGGCGGTCTTCCAGCAGCGGACGATAGGCCGCAGACTGGAAGATGGCGCCGTTGGTCGGCGGCGCATAAGCAGCCGGCTGCGGCTTGGCTGTCAACGGCGTCTTGACGATCGAATCCGGCACCGTTTCGCATCCGGCAAGAGCAATCATCCCTACGATGGCGGCAAGTTTCAGCAGGCTTTTCATGTTTGCCTCATCCCATTTCATCAAAGCATTACTCAACAAATTACAGCTGCGACAGCTTGGCCAGCATCTGGTCGGATGTCGTGATTGCCTTGCTGTTCATTTCGTACGCGCGCTGGGTCTGGATCATGTTGACCATTTCCTCGACCACGTTCACGTTCGAGGTCTCGACATAACCCTGCCACAATGCGCCGGCGCCATTGGTGCCCGGGGTATTCGGTGCAGGCGTGCCGGAGGCGGCAGTTTCCGCATACAGGTTTTCGCCCTTGCTTTCGAGACCGGCCGGATTGATGAACGTGGCGATCTGCAGCGTGCCGATCTGCGTGGTCGCCGTCGATCCGGCCTGCATGATCGAAACGGTGCCGTCGCGGCCGATGGTCAGCTTGGTCATGTTGGCAGGCATCGTGATCGGCGGCTGCACCACGTAGCCGCTCGACGTCACCAGCTGGCCCTGGGCATCCGACTGGAATGAACCGTCGCGCGTGTATTGCGTCGTGCCGTCCGGCATCAGCACCTGGAAGAAACCGGCGCCTTGAATAGCGACGTCCTTGTCATTATTGGTCTGGTTGGTATTGCCTTGCGTATGGATACGCTCGGTCGCCACCGGACGCACACCGGTACCGATTTGCAGGCCTGACGGCAATTGCGTTTGTTGCGACGACTGTGCACCCGGCTGGCGGAGGGTCTGATACATCAGATCCTCGAACACGGCGCGCGAACGCTTGAAGCCGTTGGTGCTGGTGTTGGCGAGGTTATTCGAAATGACGTCCAGTTGCGTTTGTTGCGCATCGAGACCGGTTTTGGCAATCCACAGGGAACGAATCATGTTTTCTCCAGTACCTGAATAGTTGGTTTAGCTTCAGGACAACGACAGAATTTGGTTGGCTTTGTCTGCATCACTCTGGGCGGTTGTCACCACCTTCATGTTCAGGTCGAATTGGCGCGCGAGATTGATCATGTTGACCATGGAATCCACCACGTTGACGTTGCTGCCCTCGAGCGCACCGCCGACGAGGCGGACGTTGGCATCAGGCGGAGCCTGGGTGCCCGCAGTCAGGCGGAACAGGCCGTCGTCGCCGCGCTTGAGCGACTTCTCATCCGGATTGACCATCTTGATGCGACCCAGCACGTTGACCGCATTGGGCGTACCCATGGTCGGGATTGAAGACACCGTACCGTCCGGTGCGATCGCCACGGTGACGTCGGGGGGAATGCTGATCGGACCGCCGTCACCCAGCACACTCAGGCCGGTCTGCGTTTGCAGGATGCCGTTTTCGCTCATCTTGAAGCTGCCGTTGCGGGTATAGGCTTCGCCGCCGTCGGCGGTCTGCACTGCAATCCACCCTTCACCCGCCACGGCGACGTCCAGCGCACGACCGGTGTCTTGTATCGGGCCAAACGCGAAGTTGGTGCCTGCGGTCGAATCGACCACGAAGGTGCGCGTTGCCAGCCCTTCGCCGCCCACCACTGGTACTGCGCGGAAGGTATCGAGCTGGGAACGGAAGCCGGTTGTCGTCGCGTTCGCCAGGTTGTTGCTGGCGGTGGCCTGCTGCTCCATTGTGTGCTTGGCGCCCGACATGGCGGTGTAAATCACACGATCCATAATTACCCCTTTGTGCGCGCGCGGCAGCGATGTCGCGCGCTTCCCCACTTATTTCAAATTGCTTAGCGCAGGCTGACCAGCGTTTGCAGGACGGTATCCTGCACCTTGATGGTCTGCGAGTTTGCCTGATAGACGCGTTGCGCCACGATCATGTTGACCAGTTCAGTGGTCAGGTCGACGTTGGAGTCTTCCACGGCGCGCGCTTGCAGGACGCCGAACTGACCGGTGGTCGGCTTGCCCACCAGCGGCTGGCCGGCGTCCGCAGTAGCGGTGTACAGGTTATTGCCCAGCGGCGACAGGCCGTTCGGGTTGGCGAAGTTGACCAGCAGAACCTGACCCAGCACCTTGGTGTCGTTGTTCGAATAGTTGCCGATGATGGAACCATCCTTGCCGATCGAGAAGCTTGACAGCACGCCGGGCGCTTTACCGTTCTGGTCTTGTGCGACGGGCGTGAAAGCCTGGCCCGTTTGCGTCGTGCCGGTGTAGTCGAAGGCGACGGCTGCAGGGAAGGTGGCGCCGGGCTTCACGAAGGTGCCGTTCAATGTCGCCAGGGCGAACGAGCTGCCCGTTGCACCGGCGGTCAGTACACCAGAGCTGTTGAAGGTCAATGTATCGAGTTTGACCGGAGCGCCGGCGACAGGATAGGTCACACCGTCAATGGTCGCGTAGACATCCCAGTCGGTTGTCGTCGCGGTCGATGTAGTCGCATTCTTGACGTAGTACGTCTGCACGTTGTACGAGTTGCCGAGGCTGTCATACATGGTGACGCCGGTGGTGCTGTTGTAGCTGGCCGCGTTGGTCGGGCTGAACGGCGTCGTTGCAGGAACGATGGCGGTCAGGCGAGAATCCAGGTTCAGCTTGGTGCTGACCAGGGTCGTCGCGGTAGCGGGAATATTCGAGGTGTCGATCTTCAGCGGCACAGGATCACCGCCAGTCACGGTGCCGAGCCAGCCGGTCAGGTACGCGCCCTTTTCGCTCGGATTGATGATGTAGCCGCTTTTATCCAATTGGAACTGACCGTTGCGGGCGTACATCGGCGACTGGTCGGTCAGGCTGCCCTGCATGCGGAAGAAGCCGTCGCCGTTGATGGCGATGTCCAGCGGATTGTTGGTGGTGGTGACGTTACCCTGAGTAAATGCCTGCTGCACGTTCGCGACCGCGACGCCGATGCCGACCGGCGAGTTACCGGAACGGTTCATCGAATTGGCGTACATGTCGGCGAACTGCGCCTGTGCCGATTTGAAACCCACTGTGCTGGCGTTGGCAACGTTGTTGCCGATCACGTCGAGGCTCTTCGATGCCCCTGCCAGACCGCTCAGGCCTTGTTGAAAACTCATTTGATTCTCCTTGTGCTGGAAGCCGTCAGTGGATTTAGAGGATTTGGATAACGTCGGTCGGCTTGATGCTGCCGATATTCGATACATTCAGCTTGACGCCGTCGGCGCCGGTGCTGACGCTGGCAACCGTGCCGAACGACAGCGCGGCGGCGTCCACGGCGGTGCCGCCGCTGGTCGCTGCGACGGTGAAAGTGTATTGACCATCGGCAGCCTTGGTGCCGGCGTCGTTGGTGCCATCCCAGATGACCGGAACAGTGCCTGCAGCCTGGCTGCCCAGATCCATTTGACGTACAACCGCGCCGGTGGTCGCATCACGGATGGTGACCTTGATGCTGTCGGCGTTGGCGCCGAGCTGCACGCCGAACACGGCCTTCTGGGTGGTGGTCTCGGTGCCGTCGGCAGCCTTGGTGGTGTCGGAAGTCAGGGTCAGGTTGTTGCCCGGAGCCAGCACGCTGTGGCCGATCATGTTGGCAGCCTGGAGCGATTGCGAGGTACCCAGGTTGGACATGAGCGAAGCCAGCGTGGTGTTCAGCTGGCTGATGCCCGACACGGTCGACAGCTGCGCCAGCTGAGTGGTCAGCTGCGAGTTGTCCATCGGATTGGTCGGATCCTGGTTCTGCATCTGCACTGTCAGCAGCTTCAGGAAGCGATTCTGGATCGCTTCCGGGCTGTTGTCGTTCAGGCTCGACGTATTGGAATTCGATGTCGACGAGCCATTCACTGCCGACAGCAGATCGTTGGAAACAGTAGTCATGGTTGGGATCTTCCTTATTGACCGATGGTGAGGGTTTTCATCAACATGTTCTTGGCGGTATTCATCGTCTCGACGTTAGTCTGATACGAACGCGAGGCGGAGATCATGTTGACCATCTCCTCCACCGGATTGACGTTGGGCATGGCGACGTAGCCGTTGCTATCGGCCATCGGATGCTTGGGATCGTAGATCAGCTTGGGCGGCGCCTGGTCTTCGACGACCTGGCTGACCTGCACGCCGCTGTTCTCGATATTGCCGAACGGCACCGCCTTGAACACAACCTGCTTGGCCTTGTACGGCTTGCCGTCCGGGCCGGTGGCGCTGTCGGCGTTGGCGATGTTGCTGGCAACCGTATTGAGACGCTGCGATTGCGCGCTCATGGCCGAACCGGCGACGTTGAAAATATTGGAAAGAGACATGATGATCAGCCTGGTTGGATGGCGGCTAGCAGACCCTTGATCTGCGCATTGACGGCGGTGATGCCTGCTTCGTAGCGCACCGCGTTGTCGGTGAACTGGTTGCGTTCGACGTCCATGTCGACGGTGTTGCCGTCCACACTGCTCTGGGTTTCCTTGCGATACAGCAGCGGCGAGCCGCCGATGCCGCTGTCGCCGGCCGCCTTGCCGGCGATGTGCGCCGACGAAGTGCGCGCCAGCTCGACCGGAGGAACAGTGCTCGACTTGCCGGCCATGGCGCCCTGCAGCGTCTTGGCGAAATCGATGTCGCGCGCCTTGTAATTCGGCGTGTCCGCATTGGCGATGTTGGACGCCAGCAATTGCTGGCGCTGGGCGCGCAAATTCAGCGCCGTTTCATTGAATCGCAGATAATCATCCAGTTTTGCAGCCATCTAATCCTCCTGACGTACCCTTCATAAAGCACGCATCATGCCGATAATGGGATTTACACACCATTGGATCATAAGGCTCCCCCTCAAACTCTAATGCCCGAGAAAGAGAGAAAACTATGCCTTGTTCGACCTTTTGACAGAGTCGGCCGCCAGTACTATTGCTGACAGGATGGCGCTGCCTCCGATCACCCGGTTGAAAAGTTGTCGTTATGAAATCATTGTCCAAAGCGCTGTTGTCTTTGCTGCTGTTGCTGCCCGCATTCGGGCTCTCTGCGTTGGCCCAAACCACCGAACCGAACACTCCGCCGCGTCAGGATCTTGGCGCCCTGCAAAAGATTGCAGAACAATTCATGAAAGTCCAGACGACCGGCCTGTCCGGCACCGTCAATATCGCCGTCGAACCGGTCGACAATCGCCTCAATCTCGCCGCCTGCACCTCGCCGCAAGCGTTCATGCCCAACGGCGGTCGCCTGTGGGGCCGCACCACCATCGGCATCAAGTGCATCGCGCCGTCGGCCTGGACGGTGTACGTGCGCGCCACGGTGCAGGTCATCGCCGAGTACATTGTGACTGCGGCGCCGCTGGCGCAAGGCCAGGTCATCGGCCCCAACGACATCACCAAGGTCAAGGGCGACCTCTCCAATTTGCCCAACGGCACCATTACCGACGCGTCGCAGGCCATCGGCCGCACCGCCAACATTTCGCTGGCACTCGGCGCCCCGATACGCCAGGATGCGCTGCGCAGCAACCGCGTGGTGCAGCAAGGCCAGGCAGTGCGCGTAGTGTCCACCGGACCAGGCTTCCAGATTACCACCGAAGCACGTGCGCTCACCAATGGCAGCGAAGGCCAGATGGTGCAAGCCAAAACGCCTGCAGGCCAGGTCGTGAGCGGGATAGCGAAGGCCGGCGGCATCCTCGAGATCAATTACTGACAAGAAACATTTTGCAGGGCGATAAAAGTATTAAAGTTTGCGGAGAAATGGCCGATAATCTAGGCAACAGGCGGGTCACAGAACCCTAACCCAACAAGGATGATGCCGTGAACGTTAATGACGCCCTCAAAACTGGCAAAGGCTTACCGGAAATCGCGCAACCCCAAGCGCGCACCGCGAACAGCAATGCCGGCACCACAACCGCAAAGACAGGCAGCGACGCTTCTACCGCAGCCAATGTCCAGCTGTCTTCGCAATATCAATCGCTGGGCGTGAAGGCCTCCGCTCCCGGCGGTACTTTCGACGCCAAGAAAGTTGCAGAAATCAAGGCTGCCATCGCCAACGGCACCTTCCAGGTTGATCCCGAGAAAGTCGCCAACGGCTTGCTCGACACAGTCAAAGATCTGATCGGTTCACGCAAGGCTTAATGCAATGACAAGTAATCCGCTCCTGCCATCCCATACGCTTTCCGACGAAAAGCAAGTCACGTCGCGTCTGGTGGCCGCGTTGCAGCAAGAGCAGGATTTGCTCAGCGGCAATGGCGATGCGGACAAGATTCCCGACATCATCAACGAGAAGGCCAACATTGTTGCCAGCATGGCCACATTGGCGGATCAACGTCACAAGACGCTCGCCGCACTGGGATTCACTGCCGGCGAGAACGGCATGCAGTCATGGATCGAACAGCACGGTTCGGCCGAAGACAAGCAAGTTTGGGAAGAATTGTTTGCGCTGGCGCAATCCGCGCGCGAACTGAATCGCCTGAACGGCTTGCTGATCGGCAAGCAAATGGCAATCAACCAGAACGCCATGAACATCCTGCAAGGCAAGAGCAACGGCTCCTTCTACGGCCCTGACGGACAGTCCAGCCTGCGCAGCTCCGGCCGCCCTCTCGGCATCGGCTGATTTCCAGGCGCTCCTGAATCAAGAAAGCCCGTTCGCATGAACGGGCTTTTTGCTTTATGGAGCCGGCTTGGGCTGGATGGGCGGAACCGCCGGAACTGTCTTGTCCCCTTGGTCCGCAAACGGCACCTCGGTCGCCTGCTCCGCCAGGCGCGACAAGATCATCACGTCGACGCGGCGATTGCGCAGCCGCCCCTCGGGCGTATCGTTGGAAGCCACCGCCTGGTTCGATCCATGTCCCACCGCCGTCAGCCGCAGCTCGGCGATGCCCTGGTTGCTGAACAGCCGCGCCACCGTGCTGGCCCGCACCGCCGACAACTCCCAGTTGGAAGGAAACACGCTGGTGCTGATCTGCGTATTGTCGGTGTGGCCTTCGATCTGGATGGCATGATCGTCGTTCTTCAGCACGCGCGCGATGGCGATCAGGGTTTCTTCCGATTCCTTGCTGACCTTGGCGTCGCCGGGTGCGAACAGGACGTTGGCGTTGATCTCGACGTTGACGCCCACGCTGGTTTGCGTCACGCGCACCTTGCCCTCTTGCACCAGCGGCGCCAGCACTTGCATGATGTCGCGCGCCATGTCAGTCATGCGCTCTTTTTCACGGCGCAGCGCTTCGTTGCTGCGCGGCTTCTGCAACGTGATCTTGGGCGCAGCGGATTGCTGCGCGCCCTGTCCCCCGGCCTGCACTATGATCGGCGCGGTCGAGACCGGCTCTTTGCCGAAGGCGTTGACCAGCGAATCGGCGAGGATCTTGTATTTGCCTTCGTTGACTTGGGAAATGGCGTACATGACCACAAAAAAAGCGAACAGCAGCGTAATGAAGTCGGCATACGAAACCAGCCAACGTTCGTGGTTCTCGTGCTCTTCTACATGTTTTTTTCGGGCCATGATGAACAGGTGATGTCAGTCGATCATGAAGCAGGGAAATACGACTCGGCGCGCTCCTGGATCACGCGCGGGTTATCGCCGCTGGCGATACCGAACAGACTGTCGGCCACCATCTCGCGCCGGTTCACTTCCGCCGCCAGCAAGTCCTTGAGTTTGTTGGCCACCGGCAGGAAGAACAGGTTGGCCAGGCCGACCCCATAAATCGTCGCCACGAATGCCACCGCGATGCCGCCGCCCAGCTTGGCGGGATCCGACAGATTTTCCATCACGTGGATCAGCCCGAGCACCGCGCCGAGGATACCGATCGTGGGCGAATAGCCGCCGGCGGCTTCCCAGATCTTGAGCGCCTGGCGCTGGCGGGTTTCGTACGCGGTAGTGTCGACGTCAAGGATCTCGAGCAGCTTCGCCGGCGTAATGCCGTCGATCAGCAGGCGCAAGCCTTTCTTGACGAAGGGATCGGTGCTGTCGTTCATGTGTTCTTCAAGATGCAGCAGACCTTCGCGCCGCGAGATGCCGCTCCACACCGTGATGTTGTCGATCAGTGTGCGGTGATTGTGAAGCGGTGGAGAAAATACCCAGGACAGCAGCTTGACGCCGTGAACGAAGTTGTCGAGCCTGGTTTGCAGCAGCACCGCGCCGACGGTGCCGGCGAAGACGATCAGGAAAGCGGTCGGCTGCAGGATCGAACCGGGATGACCGCCTTCGAGCAGCAAGCCCAGCAAGATGCCACCCAACGCCAGCAGTAAGCCTCCTACGCTACTCCAGTCCACGCCTGCTCCCTCAAGGTCGAGCGCATGCGGGCGATGGCCTGGCTGTGCAGCTGGCAAACCCGCGACTCGGAGACGCCCATGACGGCGCCGATTTCCTTCAAGTTCATTTCCTGTTCGTAGTACAGGCCCATCAGAATCTTTTCACGCTCGGGCAAGGCCTTGATCGAATCGATGACGGCCTCGCGGAAACCGCCGTTGATCAGGTTCTGCAAAGGGTCATCGGTATCGCTGGTCTGGTAGCGATCGAGGAAATGCTCGTGGCCGCCGTCGGCGTCATGGAAATCTTCGTAGTAAATCAGTTGATGGCCGCCGCATTCGGTCAGCATGTCCTGGTATTCCAGCAGGCTCATCTTGAGCTGCGTGGCGACTTCGGTCTCCTGCGGCGGACGGCCGAGCTGCTGCAGCAGGACATGGATGGCCTCTTCGATCTTGCGGGTGTTCTGGCGGATGCTGCGCGGCAGCCAGTCGCTGCTGCGCAATTCGTCCAGCATGGCGCCGCGGATACGCTGCACGGCATAGGTTTCAAACTGTGCGCCGTGCGTTTCCTCATAGCGATTGACGGCATCAAGCAGACCGATCATGCCTGCCTGAATCAAGTCGTCCACTTCCACGCTGGGCGGAAGCTTTGCCTTCATCTGATGCGCCAGCTTTTTCACAAGCGCCGCATGCAGCTCGAGCAAACCGTTCTTGGCCGTCTTTCCTTTGACGTTATACATAGAACTCATCTCGTCAATAATGGTGAGTGCGAACTATCATGCAATGCAAGGCGCGTCATACTCCGAGACTTGCTCCATCGGTCGCCATACCGTACGTGCCCTTGGTGAGATTGGATAACGAAAACTGATCCGCCAGGCGCTTGAATGCCAGCGTCGCACCCGCCAATGGAAATGCTTCCAGCACGGTGCGGCCCTGCCCCGATGCGCGACGGATGTGTTCGTCGGCCGGGATAGAACCCATGAAATGCAATTGCGCCGCCAGGTAACGATTGGCGGCCTGCGCCATGTTGGCATACACCATCTGTGCATCCGCGTCCGAACCACCGCTCACGAGGAGGTTGAAAGGACGGCGGCCGAGCTTGTCGCTGAGGCCCTTGAGCAAGACGTACGCCGCCTTGATCGAGGTCGGGCTGGTCGACATGTGCACCACGATTTCGCCCATTTCCATGGCCGGCACCGGCAACAGTTCGTCGTCGTTCAGTTCACCGTTGATGAGGGTGATGTCGGACTCTTCCGTCAGTCCGTCAAAAATCTGCGCCAGCCGGGAGGCTTGCGGATGCGTGGAAGCCGAGACGTTCTTGCGCGACAGCCGCGCCAGCGCAAAACCTTCCGGCACCATGCGCACCGCTTCGTCCAGTTGCCGCTCCTGGCGTGCAACATCGAGCAGCGTCGCCACGGCGACACCGCCGAAACGCGACAAGATCACCGAAGGCGTCATGCAAGCGTCGACCAACAATGCGTTGTGGTCGGCGGCGGCAAGAGAGGCAGCCAGATTGATCAGCATCGCGCCTTTTTCCTCGTCGGGCAGAACCGAGAAGAAAGTGAATACGCGCGGCGTCGGACGCTCCAGCATCCGTCGCAGTCCTTCCGCTTGATCAACGTCATAGCTAGCCAAGGATCACCTCCCGCAGGCTTTTGTCATTCATGGCCGTGGCCGTCGGCCCGACCACGACCGGCAACTCGGCATCCTGGAATTCGAACGGCGCAGTTTCACGCTTCAGTTTAAAGGCGCGGTCGGCCAGATACAACCTGTTGGCAACATGCAAATCTTCCGGCACGCGCTGACCGTTTGCGACGTAATACAGATTCAGTTTCTGACGGATGACAACATCGAGCACATTACCGATGGTGGCTGCTTCGTCGAGCTTGGTAATGATGCAACCCGCCAGGCCGTCGCCCGAATACGCGCTCACGACTTCATTGAGCGTGCCGCCGGTGGCCGTTGCATTGAGGCACAACAGGCGCTTGATGTCGGTGCCTGCGCCGGACAGCATCGCAGCCTGTTCGGCCACCATCTGGTCGCGCTGGCCCATGCCGGCGGTATCGATTAGGACAGTATGTTTGCCGCGCAGTTCGTCGAGGGCGATACGCAAATCGGATTCATCTTTCACCGAGTGCACCATCACGCCGAGAATCTTGCCGTAAATGCGCAGTTGTTCGTAGCCGCCGATACGGTAGCCGTCGGTGGTGATCAACGCCAGCTTGCCCGGGCCGTGGCGCATCACGCAACGCGCCGCCAGTTTCGCGGTCGTGGTCGTTTTGCCAACACCGGTCGGGCCGACCAGCGCGTAGACGCCGCCCTCTTCCAGCAATTCGTTTTCGTTGGCCATGGTCATCAGATTCTTGGCCAGCACCGACTTGACCCAGAACATGGCGTCCTGAGATTTCGGGCTTTGCGGCAGATTCTCGGTGATCAGGCGCGACAGGCTGGCGCTGAAACCGGCGGCCAGCATTTCGCGCATGATCGCGGCCTTGGCCGGTTCGCGCTTTTGCGTGCCGCCCCAGGAGATTTCCGCCAGCTGAGTTTCCAGCACGCCGCGCATGGAGCGGATTTCGGTCATGACGTCGGACAGGATCTCGTCGTAGTCCTTGCCGTCGAACTCAGCCATGACACCGGCCTGTTGCGGACGCGTCGCTGCGGCAGCCTTAGGTCCCGCGGCCACTTGTGCCGGCGTCAGCGCTTGTGCCTGCTGTTCCTTGGCGCTGGCGCGTGCGGCATTGCGCGTACGCCAGACACGGGCATCGGCTTGCGCGGTATTGTGTTCGACCGGCATGGATGCACCGGGCGGTTGCTGCTGCTGTTGTGGTTCAACGCGCGTGCGCGGCACGGCGGCCTGCAGCGATGCAGGCTGGGCAGGCGGTCGGCGCACGGCCGGACGCGGCATGGCATCCTTGGACATGGCCGGCACCACCAGCGACGACATGTCTTCGTTTGCCATGGCCAGGATCTCGACACCGTCGTCGATATTCCGGTTGGAGAGAATGACGGCGTCAGGACCCAGCGCTTCGCGCACCTGGCGCCATGCGTCTCGCGACGACCCTGCTATAAATTTTTTGACGTTCATGCTTGCCCTCCAACTAGGCTGGTAACTTTAATCGTTTTCGAATCAGGAACTTCAGCGTGTGAAAGCACCCGGAGTTGAGGCATTGCGCGTCGCAAGAAGCGCGCCAGCAATGCCCGCAAAGGACCCGGGACCAACAATACCGGGGTTAAACCCAACTGCTCTTGATGACGTGCTGCGTTTTCTGTCTGAGTAATCAGCGTATCTGCCAGACCGGGCTCGATGCCGCCGCCTTCCGGTCCGCTGGCCTGCATCGCCTGCATCAGCAGACGCTCCAGCTTGGTGTCCAGTGTCATGACCGACAGCTCGCTCTCGGTCGGGAAAATCTGTTGCACGATCGCGCGGCCCAGGGCAATGCGCACGATGGCGGTCAGTTCGTTCGGCTCCTGCACGCGCGGCGCATGCTCGGCCAGGGTTTCGATAATAGTCCGCATATCGCGGATATGCACGCCTTCGATGAGCAGGTTTTGCAACACTTTCTGGACCGTGCCCAACGGCAAGGCTTTCGGCACCAGATCTTCGATCAGCTTCGGCGCATCCTTGCCGATGTGATCGAGCAATTGCTGCACTTCCTGGCGCCCCAGCAATTCCGCTGCGTGGATGGTGATCAAATGGTTGAGGTGGGTCGCAATGACGGTGCCGGTATCGACCACGGTGTAGCCCATGGTCTGCGCCATTTCGCGCATGTTGCTTTCGATCCAGACAGCCGGCAGGCCGAACGCAGGGTCGGTGGTCATGAGCCCTGGCAACGGGCCGGTGACCATGCCCGGATTGATCGCCAGGAACTGGCCGAAAGTGGCTTCGCCCTTGCCGATTTCCACGCCCTTCAAGGCGATGCGATAGGCCGACGGCTTGAGTTCGAGGTTGTCGCGGATATGTACCGGCGGCGACAGGAAGCCGACTTCCTGCGCGAATTTCTTGCGGATGCCTTTGATCCGGCGCAGCAGTTCGCCGCCCTGCCCTTTGTCCACCAGCGGGATGAGGCGGTAACCGACTTCCAGACCGAGCGTGTCGACCGGCAAGATGTCCTGCCAGGTGGCTTCCTCGATTTCCTGCGGCGTCGTGACGGGGGCCGGCAATTCGGCGATCGCGCCGGCCTGCTGCTTACGCTGGCTGACGGAATAACCGGCGCCGGCCAGCATGGCGGCAATGATGATGAACGCAACATGCGGCATGCCCGGGATCAGGCCCATGCCGCCGATGATGATGGCGGTCAGGTACAGGACTTCCGGCTTGGCGAACAGCTGGTTGATCAGTTGGCCGCCGACGTCCTGATCGTTGGCGACGCGCGAGACCACCACACCTGCAGCGGTGGAGATGATCAGCGAAGGAATCTGTGCGACCAGGCCGTCACCGATGGCCAGCAGCGTGTAGTTCTTCAATGCCATGTCGAAGGCCAGGTCATGCTGGATCATGCCGACCACGAGACCGCCGACGATGTTGACCACGGTCACGATAATGCCGGCCACGGCATCGCCGCGCACGTACTTGCTGGCGCCGTCCATGGCGCCGTAGAATTCGGCTTCCTGCGCCACTTCCTTGCGGCGGGCGCGGGCTTCCGGCTCGCCGATCATGCCGGCGTTGAGGTCGGCGTCGATCGCCATCTGCTTGCCGGGCATCGCATCGAGAGTGAAGCGTGCACCCACTTCGGCGATACGGCCGGCACCCTTGGTGACGACGGTGAAGTTGATGATCGTCAGAATGATGAAGACGACGATACCGACGGTGTAGTTGCCGCCGATCAGGAAGTGGCCGAAGGCCTCAATCACCTTACCCGCTGCGTCGGGACCGGTATGGCCTTCGGTCAGCACCACGCGGGTGGATGCCACGTTGAGCGACAGGCGCAGCATGGTGCTCACCAGCAGCACCGCCGGGAACGCCACGAAGTCGAGCGGCTTGACGGTGTACAGCGCGGTCAGCAACACGATCACCGACAGCGAAATATTGAAGCTGAACAGGATGTCGAGCGCAAACGCCGGCAGCGGCAGCACCATCATCGCCAGCATCATGACGATCAGGATCGGCGCTGCGAGCGCTTTGGTATGCTTGATCGGCACCCAGGCCGGGAGTTTCATGCTGTTGATGTTCATTGTCCGGCCCTAGCTTGTGCGGCAGCCATGGCGGCCTTGCGTTTGTACAGTGGATCGTCCAGTTCCTTCGGCACCTCGAGCTCGCTCGGCTCGTCCGGACGGACGCCGCCATTGCTGTTGTAGGTGCGCAGCTGGAAGACATAGGCGAGGACTTCAGCGACCGCTGTGTAGAGCGATTCCGGAATCTCGTCGCCGATTTCGGTGTGGTAGTGCAATGCGCGCGCCAGCGGCGGCGCTTCGAGGATCGGTACGTTGTTCTCCGCAGCGATCTTGCGGATGTTGGCGGCCACCGCTTCGGTGCCCTTGGCCACCACCTGCGGCGCCGACATGCCGCCTTCGCTGTACTTCAGCGCCACGGCAAAGTGGGTCGGGTTGGTCACCACGACGTCCGCCGTGGGCACCGACGACATCATGCGGCGGCGTGCGGCGGCACGTTGCAGGGCGCGAATCTTGCCCTTGATCAACGGGTCGCCGTCGGATTCCTTGTGTTCCTGCTTGACTTCCTGGCGCGTCATCTTGAGCTTGCGGGTGTAGTTCCACAGCTGATACGGGACGTCGATCACGGCAATCACGATCAGGGCGCAGACCATCATGATGAAGCAGGTCCACAGCAAATTCGGCATGTGGCTGCTGGCCACCTTGAGCGGCTCGACGCTCAGGTTGAGGACCGCGTCGATATGGCTGCGCATGGCGAACCAGGCGATGACGCCGACCAGGACGGACTTCAGAATGCCCTTGCCCAACTCGACCAGCGAATTGAGCGAGAACAGGTTCATGATGCCCTTCATGGGGTTGAGGCGGTCGAACTTGGGTTCCAGCGAGCTGCCGTTGAACAGCCAGCCGCCCAGAATCAGCGGCGAGGCCACGGCCGCCAGCGTCATCAGGAAAGCGATGGGAATACAGGCGACCGCCACTTCCATGAAATGACCGCTCATGCGTTCGAACAGCAAGGCCGGATCGAAAGCCATTTCACGCTCGAACGTCATGGTGGAGACCATGAAGCGGTTGAGGCTGGTCACGAGCGGGCCGGTAAACATCCACAGGGTGCTGCCGCCGATGAGCAGCATGACGCACGTAGCCATTTCGCGCGAGCGCGGCACGTCGCCCTGCTCACGCGCTTTTTCAATGCGTTTGCTGGTGGGCTGTTCGGTCCGTTCTTGATCGCTATCTTCGGCCACTGCCGTTCCCCCGTATTGCTTCTTTCCGCTTGTAAAGACGGAATTTTGAGACTATCAGGCAGAATTATTGGCGAGGGAGACCTCGAATCATCGCGGGAATAAGGGGCGAAACGCCCCGTATTTCGGAGCAGGAGAAGCGCGCCATATCTGCCTTCAGGGCGTGAAGGCAGACAGGACGGCGGTCTGCGGTGTCGCTGAGCAGTTGTAAAAACCGCTCGAAACAACACCGCAAGCATGCAAACTATCGTTAAAACAACTTAAAAGCCGAGACTTTCCAGCAAATCGTCCACCTGGCTTTGGTTGGCAATCACGTTGTGACCGGTCGGATTGATCTGCGGACCGTTCAGCAGGCCGCTATCTTCGCGCTTGGCTTCCGGCGGCGAATAATCGACCAACAACTGCACCAGCTGGCTTTCGATATCGTGCGCCACTTCGGTCACGCGCTTGATCACCTGCCCGGTCAGGTCCTGGAAGTCCTGGGCCATCATGATGTCGAGCAATTGCTGCTTGGTCAGGCTGACGTTTTCACGTGTTGCACCGAGGTAAGCCTGGGTCTTTTCCGCCAAAGCGCGGTAATCGCTCTCGGAAAACGGCGCGTCCGTGACTGCCTTCCACTCCGCAGCCAGCGTACTTGCACCCTCGCCGATGGCGTCCTGCATCGGGCCGGCGGTTTCGGTCGCGTTCAGCACGCGCTGGGCAGCCTTCTCGGTCATCATCGCCACGTATTCGAGGCGATCGCGCGCGTCCGGCATGTCGCTGGCGGCTTTTTCAAGCAAACGGTCGAAACCGAGTCCGCGCAGATTGTCATGCAAACTGCGCGTCATGTGGCCAATACGCGCCAGGAACTGATCCTGCTGTTCCGCTACCGGTGCGCCCGGCGGCACTGCTCCCTGGGATGCGGTATCCACGTTAGCCTCCGGCCTCCAGCTTTTCGAAGATCTTGCCGAGCTTTTCGTCAAGAGTTGCGGCCGTGAATGGCTTGACCACGTAACCATTGGCGCCGGCTTGCGCGGCGGCAACGATGTTTTCCTTCTTGGCTTCGGCAGTCACCATCAGGACCGGCAACTTCGACAGCGCCGGATCCTTGCGGATTTCCTGCAGCATGGTCAGGCCGTCCATATTTGGCATGTTCCAGTCCGACACCACGAAATCGAACTGGTCGCTGCGCAGTTTTTGCAAACCTTGCACGCCGTCTTCGGCTTCGTCCACATTGGTGTAGCCGAGCTCTTTGAGCAGGTTACGGACAATGCGGCGCATCGTGGAGAAATCGTCTACAACGAGAAACTTGGTATTTGGGCCTGCCATGATTATTACTCCATTGATTCGAAACTATTGTTGACGATAACGACACTAATTCGGCAAAACTTAAGGCCCGACAGCTAACTACCCGTGAAATTTCGTGGATGGCTGAATGGTACTCGAACTACACCCGCAATGCACGGCTGCCGTGCTCGGCCAGGTAACTCAAGACGCGGCCCGGCATGGCCTGCAGCGCCAGCACCTCATGCGCCCCACCCACTGCAATCGCTTCGCGCGGCATGCCGAAGACCACGCACGAGGCTTCGTCCTGGGCAAAATTATAGGCGCCGGCATTGCGCATCTCCAGCATCCCCAGAGCGCCGTCCTTGCCCATGCCGGTCAGGATCACGCCGACCGCGTTCTTGCCGGCGCAGGCCGCTGCCGAATTGAACAGCACGTCGACCGACGGCCGATGGCGGTTGACCGGCGGCCCCTGATCGAGCTGGGTCATGTAGTTGGCGCCGCTGCGCACCAGCTTGAGGTGCGAATGGCCAGGCGCGATGTAGGCGTGGCCAGGCAGGACACGTTCGTTGCCCGCGGCTTCCTTGACCGAAATCTTGCACAGATTGTCGAGGCGTTGCGCGAAGGAGCGCGTGAAGCCTTCCGGCATGTGCTGGGTGATCAGGATGCCCGGACAGTCCGAGGGCATGCGGATCAGGAATTCCTTGATCGCCTCGGTGCCGCCGGTGGAGGCGCCGATGATGATCAGCTTTTCGCTCGACAGCAGCGGATTGCGCATCTGCGGCAGCGGTTCGCCGCCGCTCGCCTTGGCCGCATCCGGATGCGGGATCGCGCGTGGGCGGATACTGGCCTTGGACGCCGCGCGAATCTTGTCGGCAATCATGTCGGTGTATTCCTGCATGCCGCTCTGGATCGAGATCTTCGGTTTGGTGACGAAGTCGACCGCACCCAATTCCAGCGCGCGCAGCGTGATTTCCGAGCCGCGCTCGGTCAGCGACGACACCATCACCACCGGCATCGGCCGCAGGCGCATCAGTTTCTCGAGGAAATCGAGGCCGTCCATGCGCGGCATTTCAACGTCCAGCGTGAGGACGTCAGGGTTGGTCTGCTTGATCAGATCGCGCGCAATGATGGGATCGGGGGCAACGCCCACGACTTCCATGTCAGGCTGGCTGCCGATGATCTCTTTCATGACGCTGCGGATCAATGCCGAGTCGTCGACGATCAATACTTTTATTTTCATACGATCCGTACTTTCCTGAAACTCGCCTCGGCAACACCCGGCAGAGGCGGATAAAAAACTTTGCCGCTTGCAATGCAGACGCTAAAACACCAGCGTCAAAACAAGTCGACTGCGCCGCCCACCGGTTTGGCGACCAGCTTGCTGGCGTAATCCTGTTCGCGATTCACCAGTGTGTTGTTATGCAATTGTTTGAGCTTTTTGACCAGCACCTTGCCGGTGCGGGGGAAGAAATATACCTTACGCGGCCAGATATCGTTAAGATCTTCCGCGACCACGCGAATATTTTCCGCCTTCAGATAATCACGCACGAACTGCGCGTTACGTTCGCCGACGTTGATGGCGATGAAGCCGCGCAGCACGTTGCCGCCGCCGAATACCTTGGCTTCCAGGTTCTCGCGCCGGGCGCCGGCCTTGAGCACGTCATTGATCAGAATTTCCATGGCGTAAGTGCCGTAGCGCATCGATGCCGAAATCGGGCTGTCGCCATCACCGCTGTCGGGCAGCATGAAGTGATTCATGCCGCCGATGCCGGTGACGCGGTCGCGGATGCACGCGGACACGCACGAACCCAGCACCGTGACGATCATCATGTCCTTGTGCGTGAAATAGTATTCGCCCGGCAATATCTTGGCCGCATCGCAATCGAAGGTGCGGTCGTAGTAGACGTTGGAAGCGAATTGATCCTGGCCTTGGCTCATGGCTTATTTCCCCGCCTTGCGTTGCGTTGCGGCTCCAAGCTCGTAGACCGTTTTCCCCTTGAGCTTCAAGGCGTCGGAGACATACAGGAAGTTCTCGGAATGGCCCGCAAACAGCAGCGCATGCGGTTTCATGAGCGGCACGAAGCGAGACAGGATCTTGCTCTGCGTCGGCTTGTCGAAATAGATCATCACGTTGCGGCAGAAGATGACGTCGAACTGCCCGGTCAGGGGCCATCCGTCGGCCAGCAGGTTCAGTTGCTTAAAGGTCACCAGCTTGCGCAATTCCGGACGCACCCGGACGTAGCCTTCCTGGTTGCCCTTGCCGCGCAGGAAGAATTTCTTGATGCGCTCGGGCGAAAGCTTGTCGATGCGTTCAATCGGATAGACGCCGTTGGCGCCGGTGGCCAGCACGTTGGTGTCGATGTCGGTGGCGATGATCTGCGCGGGCGGCGTCAGCGTGCCGTAAGCCTCGCACAGCGTCATGGCGATCGTGTAGGGTTCTTCGCCGGTGGAGGCGGCCGAACACCAGACGGTGGCCGGCTCCTTGAGCGTCTTGACGAAATCGGCAAGGATCGGAAAATGATGCGACTCGCGGAAGAACGACGTCAGGTTGGTGGTCAGCGCATTGGTGAACGCCTCCCACTCGTCGGTGTCGCCACCGCGTTCCAGCATGTCCAGGTATTGCACGAAGGAGGCAATGCCGGTCGCGCGCAGGCGCCGCGCCAGGCGGCTATAGACCATTTCCTGCTTGCTTTCGGCCAACGCAATGCCGGCGCGCTTATAGATAAGATCCCGGACCCTGTCAAAATCGCGATTCGTAAAATCGAACTCTTTGACAGAATCGAGCTTATTCTGCGGAGCAGGTTTCAAGTTGATGTTCCTTTTCTAATCCGGACCTATCGCTTTCTCAGCATTCTCGATAGGTTACCCCCGTTGTCGAATAGTCTATCAACCTGCCCTTCCCGGTCAAGCTGTTCAAGCCGAGATCTGGCGCACCAATCCCTTGCTGTTCTCGGTCTTGACCGTTTGCTTAAGCTGCTTGGCCGCCGGAGCGGCAGCCTGCGCAGGCGCCGCCTCCTGCGCCTGGCTGGAACGGTAGCCGACGCGGAAGCCTCCCCAATGCTTGCCGTTCACGTAAATCGGCACCGAAAGATCGTGCATGACTTCGCCGGTATCGCGTTTATAAGTCTGCAACAGGAAGGGTTTTGTATTCGCCCCGCAACGCTTTCCGGTGCGATCGCTGAAGATGCGCTTGGTGCGATTGTTGACCAGGTCGGTGTCGTAGTCGCCGGTCAGCGGCTTGGAGAATTTCTTGTTGTGCGTGGGGAAATACCCGTTGTTGTCCACCGCACCGGCATACGCCAGTTGCGGCATGGCATCGAGAATCGCTTCCTGCACATCCGGCAGCACGCGATCCGTGAAGGCGTCGAATTGCGTGGTGTGCTTGGGCGGATTGGTATTGGGCAGCGGTTTATAAGTGCGGTCGAACAAGGCGCCTTCGCTGATCCGGCCGGCGCTGATAGCCTCCTCAAACAGCTTGCCGATGCGCTTGGCGGCGGCCGTTGCGACTTTCTGGATGTCGTCGTGCTGGGTCTTGGCGTTGCTGGCGGCGATGGCGTCATAGACCAGTTCGGCGCGTTCCGACAAGGCCATGGCGGACGCCGCCACGCGCGGCAACTCGATGTCGGTCGCCAGCATGCCGTCGCGGATTTTGAGGATTGCTTCGGCAATGCGGTGGGTGGTTTCGACGTGCTCGCGGGAGGCGCGTGCGATCTGTTGGATCTCCTCTTCCGAAATGCCGGCGGAGCGCTCGATGTTGCCGAGGAAACCGTGCACGCGCTCGACATTCTGCGACGCCTCCAGCACCTTGGTGCTCAGGGCCTGCATGCCGCCGGAAGCCCGCTCGGCTTCTTCGGTAATCGAGCGCACCATTGCGCCGATGTCGTCGGTGGCTTCCTTGGTGCGCTGGGCGAGTTGCCGGACTTCGCCTGCCACCACCGCAAACCCGCGACCGTGTTCGCCGGCGCGTGCCGCTTCGATGGCGGCATTCAGCGCCAGCAAGTTGGTGCGTGCGGCGATTTCGCTGATGACTTCGGTGATGCCGTGGATGCGCTTGGATTTTTCCTGCAGCGCCGACATCATCGCCGACGCATTTTGCGCGTCGGTGCGCGCCTTGCCGATTTGCTCCAGTCCAAGGTCCACCTCCGCGCGGCCGGCCACGCTTTCGGCGCGCACGTCGGCGGCCACTTTGGAGGCGCGTTCGGCATTGGCCGCGATCTGTTCGGTGGTGCTTGCGTTCTGCTCCGAACCGGTGACGATGCCGTTTGCAGCCTGCACGTCCTGCGCGATCTTGTTCTTGATGGAGTCGACGAAATAGGAAGTCTCGGCGGCGCCGATCATGATGTGATCAATCTCGCTGCCGATCTTGTCGACGAAGCCGCCGCCCTGGTCCGACTCGCCGCGCCGCGCCAGGCGCGACAGACGCGACAAAATCACCGCCGCCGCCGTCGCAATCACTGCCAGCCACAACGGCGACAGCGGCACGGCCAGCGCGCCGAGACCGGCGAAAATGCCGGCGCCGACGGCGATGGGAACAACGACCTGAATCAGCACGTCCAGCGAGCGCGACAGCGCCCTGCTTTTCCTCTCGAACATACAGCAGTCTCCTTACGAGTTGCCGTCATGCCTGGTCTTGGTCTCATTGGCATGCACGGATGTCATCCGAACAACTTTTATCAGGAAGAAAATCTGAATACGCCGCGCCGTCCGCTATCCATTGTTCTGATTCGAGCAAATCGGCGCGCAGCCTTCCCCTATTTTTGACCCAGCTTACAAGGGATAACTTACGCGTAACTTATACGGAACCGTTTGGTGAGCATTCTCAAGGAACAGCGTTCAAAGGAATGCATAGGAAATGTATACTGCCCCGGCCGTACCCGCAGGTAGGCACAGCAGAGTGTCGTTCGGGGGAGATAGGGAAAGGTCGCCGCCGCCCGCCGGTCATGCCGGGGCGGCGGGATGAGGCATGGATGTTACTTGGGACGAACGCTGATGTGCTCATCCAGCGCGCGCTGCGCCAGCTCAAGCGATTTGAGCGCAGCCTGCCAGGGCTCATAGTCGGCCATCGTCAACCATTCGGCGCCCGGATTCTTCTTCCACTCTTCCAGCTTCTCATTCAATAACTCGTACTCGCAAAGCTGCGCTTCCAGCAGTGCCTCAATCTGCAGCCTCAGTTCATCGGCGCGCAATTTCCATGTATCAGGTGTTTCCATGTGGATCTCCATAAAGTCGCAGAATCCTAGCATGAAAAGCGCAGCACTCCGAAGCGGAAAAGATATGCCGCCACCGAAGCAGGCAAATGCGCGGGCGCGCTATACTCACCCGACGATATGCGCCTGGACGCGATAAGGCATATACGGGGAAACAGATAATCTTGCGACCGCAATGCCGGGGCGAAAACGGGAAGGGGAAAACACCGATGCAGGTAAAAAAGCCGATTGGCGCGACACGGTTTTGCGTCGCCGCACTGATCTTTGCCGCCGGCACAATCGTCTGCGGCAGCGCGCATGCCGCCACCGGCTACTACCTCGTGTCCGTCTACAGTGCCGAAAACCAGCTCTCCGTCGACTACAAATACTGGAACGCCAAGAAGCACGACAGCGCGCCGTTCGGCTCGCCCGAAATCGGCATCGGTTACGGCGTCACTTCGCAGTGGTACACCGAAGTCTATGGCGTCTACACGCAGACCGCCGCGCAAGGAACACGCTTCGGCAGCCTCAACTGGCAAAACGATTTCTTGCTGACGCAGGGCCAATACTGGTTCGACCTGGCCATTCACACCAACGTCGAGCAATACGCACGGGGTGACGGCTACGGCCTGGAATGGGGGCCGGTTTTCCAGACGGAAATTTGGCGCACCCAATTCAACGCCAACCTATTCCTGCAACGCGATTACCGCACCAGCCAGAGCAACGCCACCCAACTGGCATATCAATGGCAGGTCCGTCAACACTGGAAACCGCTGCTCAACTTCGGCCTGCAAGGCTTCGGCGAACTCGGCCGCTGGGACAATTGGAACAGCAAAGCCGACCAGTCGCATCGTATCGGCCCCGCGCTGTTCGGCACCTGGTACCTGCCCAACGCGCACAAGGTCCTGTATGAAACGGCCTACCTCATCGGCAAGAACGGCGGCCGTCCGGCCAAGAGCTTTACGATGCGGGTGCAGTACGCGTTCTAAAGTCAATGCTCCCTTGGCTGACTGCAAGGCTGCAGATGCTTTTCTGATTTTCGATTTTTGATTTCCGAGGGTGGAAAGCAAAACAGCACTGAACCGGCGATGCCGATTCAGTGCTGTTTTTCCTTACGGATTGCTCCGCGAGGTTTGATTCTATTGGTCGGGACGGAGTGATTCGAACACTCGACCCCTTGCACCCCATGCAAGTACGCTACCAGGCTGCGCTACGCCCCGACGAGCCGACAATTATAGCAGAGTGGGATTTGTTTTGTCTCTGCCAACATTGATCGCGATGATTATAGCGAGACCGCCGTGGTCTGATCCTTGTCATCCTTGTTTTTCTTGTCCTGCAGGCCCGGATCCTTCAGTTGCAGATTCTGCGCGCGCAACTTCTCGCGGATCAGGCGGAAGGCATCGACATCCAGCATCGGCGAAGCACTCGGCTGGCGCTTCTTTGCCTTCCTGCTGTCAGGACTTGCCGGCGCAGGGATTTCGCTGCTGCCCGCCGCGGCTTGGGCGAGCCGGCTATTTTCTTCGATCAGCCTCACCGCAGCAGCCGAAAGCGTGATCTTGTCGATCTGTACGGATGGCGCAGCGGCTGCAGTTGCCGTACTTGCAACCACAGGCGCAGCGTTTTCTGTCCTGGTCCCGACCGCATCGCTCGCATACGCGGATTGCGGCAGATTGCCGTTTGCGCCGATCAACATGACGTGCTCCCGCTGATTATTGTGATCCTCAGGTAACGGCCGCCGTCGCAACATCTTTAATACACGCCCCGCTATCAGGCGATATCACGTACCTCAAGCGCATCCACGCGATCCGGATAGAAGGCGACGTAATCCTTGATCGCCGCCACGGCAGCATACGGATCCTCGTAACTCCAGACCGCGTTGACCGAGCGTTCGCCGCCGATCGGGATGCTGTAGTACGAGCACTCGCCTTTGTAAGGACAATAGGTCTGATGATCGGTACGCTCCAGCAGGCTCTGGTCGACGTCTGCACGGGGAATGTAGTACACCGGCGGATAACTCGCCTCCTTCAAGGCGAGTGCCGCACGTGTATCGGCAATGGTGCGGCCGGCCAGCGAGACGACCACGCGGGCCGCAGTCGGCGTGATGGTGATGGGATGATCCGGTCCGGGGACCTTGACTGGTTTTGCGCTCATGGGATAACTCCTTGTTGAGACGACAACACGATCAACATGATCGCGCCTCGCGTGATGATAGGAGAGACGCCGGTACGACTGGTTCCGCATTCGGCATCACGACTTCACCAATGAAAAAAGCCCGCGAGTTTCAGCTCACGGGCTTTCTTTCGATTACTTGCTCAGTATTTCGTCGAGCTTCTTGTTGCCCATGCCGAAGCTGGCAATCGCAAGCAGACCCAGCAGGCCCAGCGCGCTACCCAGCCACAGCGTCGATGGAATACCCATCGCATCGACCACCACCCCGCCGACGAAAGAACCGACGGCGATGGCGACCTGCACGATGCTGACGAACAGCGCCGAACCGGCTTCCGGCAAATCCGGCGACGACAGCTGCAGCCAGATGCTCAGGCACAGGGGAATCGCACCGAAGGCGACGCCCCAGGCGATTACCATCGCGGTCACGCCGAGTTGCGACGCGTGCACCAGCGGCATGGCGAACAAGGCCACCATCAGCAACGCCACCACGCCGAACAACGAGGCCTGCAGATGACGCGTGACGAAGGCGGAAATCACCAGGTTGGACACGAAGCCGACGAAGCCGAACGCCAGCAGCACCGACGTGATCAGCGTCAGGCTGAAGCCGTTCTGCCCCAGGAAAGGCGCGATATAGGTGTACGACGAAAAATGCGCACCGAACACCAGCGCCACCATCAGCAAACTCTTGCGCGGATTGCGGCGGCTCACCAGCGTAGTCAGATCGCGGAAGCGGATCGCCGCCTTCGACGGCAGCGACGGCAACAGCAAAGTTTGCGCCGCCAATGCCAGCGCAGCCAGAATGCCGGTCGCGATGAACGATGCGCGCCACGACGACAGGCCGCTAATGAAGGTGCCGAGCGGCACGCCGATAACGGTCGCGAACGTCACTCCGCTAAGGATCATCGCCGTTGCCTTGGCCGCATGTTCCTGCCGCACCAGACGACCGGCAGTCGCCAGCGCCAGCGTCCAGAAGCCGCCCAGAGCCGCTCCCAATAGCGCACGGCCGAGCAGCATGACGCCGAACGACGGCGCAAAGGCCGACACCAGGTTCGATGCCAGCAACAGTACCGATAGCATCAGCAAGATGAAGCGGCGGTTGATGCGCCCCGCCCCAAGCATCAGACCCGGCGCCGAAATGGCCGCGACCACACCCGGCGTCGTCACCATCAGGCCGGCGGTTCCCGGCGATACGCCGAGGTCATGCGCGATCTGCGGCAACAGGCCGACCGGCAAGAACTCGGTCGTGACGAAAGCAAACGCGCCGGTCGCCACTGCAACTACCGACAACCACGAACGCAAAGGCGAGGCCGCGTTTTCCGCCGCGCTGAGCGGGTCGTGCGAGACCTCGACCGGCGCGTTATTCACCGCGATATTCTTTTCCATTAAAAACTCCTGAATCTGTTTGACCCTGCGCCGCCCCAGCGCCTTGGATCGATTGTGTGTGAATGCATGCAGCCGCCGCCAACCGGTGATGCCGGCTGCAGTGAAATGCAATGTCCTGCCTGTTTCGTCGCCCGTCTTGCAGATGCCCGCCGCCAAAACTGTCTTATTTTTAATGACAGTTATGAAATAAAAATGAGGACCGTTGACCGATCCTCCTTTTTCGAGCATCCCTGAATGCGGCTTTTCGCCTTATGCGCAAGGCCTGGTAATCCAAAATCAGATCATCGGCCTTGTCGTGAATTTCATTGTTGATCCGGCCCGCTTGCTAGCCGCAGATCGTGGTGACCAGTTCGGATAGTTTCCTGCCCTTCAGCACTTTCAGCATCGCGCCCTCGACTTCGGAAATCACCGGTTCCAGCGCCATATCCATGCCGCAACTGACGCGGCAACATGGATCCTTGGGCCGCGTATTGTGCTTGAGCACCGGCTCTTCTTCCACCGCCTGGTAAATTTCAGCCAGGCTGATTTGCGAAGCCGCGCGCGCCAGTTGCGCGCCGCCGCCCTTGCCTTCCTTGGTCACGACCAGATGCGCCTTCGACAACTTGCGCAGCAGTTCGCGAACAAACACCGGATTGGTGTTGACGCTGGCCGCGATGGCGGCGGAGGACAAAAAAGCTTCCCCTCCCCGGGTCGCGTGCTCGACGCTGACCAATATGTGTGCCGCCACGGCAAATCGACTCGACTTCATACTGTATTTATATTCGATACAGATAGCGAAGTCAAGCAACTTGTCCGAATATGCTTATGCACCTGTTAAAACAACAAGCCCGAAACGAGCCTGATCAAGCGTCCGCAGCCGTCGATGTCGGCACGACCGTAATCTCGGTCAGCACCGAATTGGCCAGGAAACATTCTTCATGGGCCGCATGGTGCAGGACCTCGTCCTCATCCGACGTCGGCACACGGCCGCGATACACGACGACCGGTTGCAAGGTCGCCTTGCTGACCACCAGCTTGCCCCTGGCGTTCTTTTCCATCACGGCGCCGGCGCGGTCGACATAGCGATCGACCACGAAACCACGCTTTGCCGCGATGGCCAGGAACGTCAGCATATGGCAACTCGACAGCGACGCCAGGTAAGCCTCTTCCGGATCGACATTGTCCGGCGAGGAATACGGCAAAGGAACGATATGCGGCGATGACGACGCCGGCACTTCCACCCCGCCGTCGAAACGCCAGCGATGCACGCGGCTGTAGCGGTTGTCGGCGAACGCCTCTTCACTGCCGCGCGCCCACAAGATGGTTGCCTCGATTTCTATCATGTGCAATCTCCCGTCGAAGTGCGCCAGCATACCTGCAAAATTCCCCGGCTGCAGGCGAGCGTTTGGCGCCGGCCAACGAAAAAGCCCCGCACGGATGCGAGGCTTTCGAATTTTTTGGCTCCCCGACCTGGACTCGAACCAGGGACCTGCGGATTAACAGTCCGTCGCTCTACCGACTGAGCTATCAGGGAACAGCTGAGGGCGCGATTATGAACTAAATTTTCCTTCGCGGCTATATTTCCACGCCAGAAAATTGCTAAATAATTCGCTACGCACCGCCCTCTTCTTCATCGCGCATTGCGGACAACGCGCGACCACGAAAAACGATTCTGAAACATCTCGCGCTTGCTCGCCACCAGGCATGCGGCGCCATGCAGAAACAAACTCCGGAATAGAAAAAGCCCCGCACGAATGCGAGGCTTCTTCGATTTTTTTGGCTCCCCGACCTGGACTCGAACCAGGGACCTGCGGATTAACAGTCCGTCGCTCTACCGACTGAGCTATCAGGGAACAGCTGAGAAAAAGATTATGACTTGATTTTCACTTCCTGTCAAAACCTTTTTGCGTCCCGCCCGTTTCAGGGTGGAACGCTTTTCTCTTTAGAGCACCTTGGCGATGGCGTCAACGACGGCGTCGATATTCTTGCTGTTCAGTGCGGCGACGCAAATGCGGCCGGTATCAACGGCATAGATCGAGAACTCATTGCGCAGACGCTCGACTTGCGCCTTGGTCAGGCCCGAGTACGAGAACATGCCGCGTTGCTTGATGACGAAGTCGAAATCGTGCGCAGGCGCTTTTTCCTTCAGCTTCGCGACCAGCAGCTGACGCATTTCGCGGATGCGCACGCGCATCTCGGCCAGTTCGCTTTCCCACAGAGCACGCAGTTCCGGCGAAGCCAGTGCAGTGGCGACAACCTGGCCACCGTGGATCGGCGGGTTGGAATAGTTGGTGCGCACCACTCGCTTGAGTTGCGACAGCACGCGTGCAGCTTCTTCGTTGGTCGAAGCGACGATGCTCAGCGCGCCGACGCGCTCGCCGTACAGCGAGAACGACTTCGAGAACGAGTTCGACACGAACAACGGACCGCCTGCTTCAGCGAAGCGACGCACGACCTTGCCGTCTTCTTCGATGCCGTCGCCGAAACCTTGATAGGCCATGTCGAGGAACGGGATCAGGCCGCGCGATGTCACTACTTCAATGACTTGGGTCCATTGATCGGCAGTCAGGTCGGCGCCGGTCGGGTTGTGGCAGCATGCGTGCAGCAGCACGACCGAGCCGGAGGCCATAGTCTTGAGCGCATCGAGCATGCCCGCGAAGTTCACGCCGCGGGTGGCCGCGTCGTAGTAGGGATAGTTGTTGACGGTGAAGCCGGCCATCTCGAACAGCGCGCGATGGTTTTCCCAGCTCGGGTCGCTGATCCAGATCTGGGTCGATGCCGGCGAGAAATGTTTGATGAAGTCGGCGCCGAGCTTCAGTGCGCCGGTGCCGCCCAGGGCTTGCACGGTGATCGCGCGCTTCTCTTGAACAACCGCGCTATCGGCACCAAATACCAATTCCTGGACCGCCTTGTCGTACGTTGCCAGACCGTCGATCGGCAAATAGGTACGCGGCGCCAGTTTGGCGGCCAGTTCAGCTTCCGCCTTTTTCACGCACTCCAGCAACGGCACCTTGCCGTTATCGTCATAGTAGACGCCAACGCCGAGGTTGGTTTTGCCTGGATTCTTGTCGGCATTGTATGCATCGGTAATGCCGAGGATAGGGTCGCGGGGCGCCATTTCGATGGCGGTGAAGAGGGAGGCTGAGAGAGATGCGTTCATCGTGATAACATAAAAAGTTAGCTGCAAACGTAGATTGCAGTCGGGATGGATGCAGGGCAAAGCCGCGAGCCGAGCACCGTTTTGCAACACGTAATTTTACCAAAGGTCGAATGACAATGGCTGATTTATCCCCCGTTACTGCAGCATCTTCTACGCTCGACGAGAGCAAGTTCCTGACGTTCCCGGATTCTCCTTACCGTCTGTACCAGCCCTTCCCGCCTGCCGGCGACCAGCCGGCCGCAATCGAGAAGCTGGTCGAAGGGGTGCATGACGGCCTGTTCTTCCAGACCCTGCTGGGCGTCACCGGTTCGGGCAAGACCTATACGATGGCCAACGCCATCGCACGTCTCGGCCGGCCGGCAATCATCTTCGCGCCGAACAAAACGCTGGCAGCGCAGCTTTACAGCGAATTTCGCGAGTTCTTTCCGCAAAATGCGGTCGAATATTTCGTCAGCTACTACGATTACTACCAGCCGGAAGCCTACGTCCCGCAGCGCGATCTGTTCATCGAGAAAGATTCCTCGATCAACGAACACATCGAACAGATGCGCCTGTCGTGCACCAAGTCGCTGATGGAGCGGCGTGACGTTGTCATTGTGGCAACCGTCTCGGCGATTTACGGTATCGGTAACCCCAACGAATACCACCAGATGATCCTGACCTTGCGCGCCAAGGACAAGGTCAGCCAGCGCGACGTCATCGCGCGCCTGATCCAGATGCAATACTCGCGCAACGAAGTCGACTTCGGCCGCGGCACCTTCCGCGTGCGCGGCGACACCATTGACGTGTTCCCCGCCGAGCATGCCGAACTGGCCGTGCGCATCGAGATGTTCGACGATGAAATCGACAGCCTGCAATTGTTCGACCCGCTGACCGGCCGCGTGCGCCAGAAGATTCCGCGCTTCACCGTTTATCCCGGTTCGCACTACGTCACCCCGCGTGCAACGGTGCTGCGCGCCATCGAGACGATCAAGGACGAGTTGCGCGAACGGCTGGAATTCTTCCGCAAGGAAAACAAGCTGATCGAAGAACAGCGCCTTGAGCAGCGCACTCGTTTCGACATCGAAATGATGACCGAGATCGGCTTCACCAAGGGCATCGAAAACTATTCGCGCCACCTGTCCGGCGCCAAGGCCGGCGATCCGCCGCCGACGCTGGTGGATTACCTGCCGGCGGATGCGATCATGTTCCTCGATGAGTCGCACGTGCTGATCGGCCAGCTCAACGGCATGTACAACGGCGACCGCGCCCGCAAGACCAATCTGGTCGACTACGGCTTCCGGCTGCCGTCGGCGCTGGACAATCGGCCACTCAAGTTCGACGAGTTCCAGGGCAAGATGCGCCAGACCATTTTCGTCTCGGCCACGCCCGCCGAATATGAAAACACCCATTCCGACCAGGTGGTCGAGCAAGTGGTGCGTCCGACCGGCCTGGTCGACCCGCTGATTTCCGTGCGTCCTGCAACGACCCAGGTCGACGACCTGATGCAGGAAATCACCATGCGCGTGAAGAAGAACGAGCGCGTGCTGGTGACCACGCTGACCAAGCGCATGTCGGAGCAGCTGACTGAATTCCTCAGCGACAACGGCGTCAAGGTGCGCTATCTGCACAGCGACATCGACACCGTCGAACGCGTTGAAATCATCCGCGACCTGCGCCTTGGCACCTTCGACGTGCTGGTCGGCATCAACCTGCTGCGCGAAGGCCTGGATATTCCCGAAGTCTCGCTGGTGGCGATTCTCGACGCCGACAAGGAAGGCTTCCTGCGTTCCGAGCGCAGCCTGATCCAGACCATCGGCCGCGCCGCGCGCAACCTCAACGGCATGGCGATCCTGTATGGCGACAAGGTCACCGACTCGATGCAGAAAGCCATCGGCGAAACCGAACGCCGCCGGGCCAAGCAGCTTGCCTTCAACGAAGCCAACGGCATCACGCCTATGGGCATCAAGAAGGAAATCCGCGAACTGATCGACGGCGTCTACAGCCCGCAGGAAGCGCGCGTGGAACTGATGGTGGCGCAGGAACAGGCCAACTACGAAGCCATGAGCGAAAAGCAGGTCAGCAAGGAAATCAAGCGCCTCGAAAAGCTCATGCAGGAGCACGCCAAGAACCTCGAGTTCGAAAAAGCCGCCAAGGTGCGCGACCAGTTGCACCAGCTCAAGCAGCAATTGTTCGGCGCGGCCGGCGACGATACGGTGGCGGTGGCGTAATTGCGTTCGTCATGAAGCATCCCGGGCTGCCCGCATTGATTTATGATGCGGGCAGCTTTTTTATTTCCGATCAACCCTCAGCAATCGCTTCCTCATGCCGGCTACCGTCCCGACCGCCCTGCTCGACCTCTGCGCCACTGCCGATCCGTCCTGGCGCGCCATCCTGAAAACCGGCCTGCAGGCCATCGCCGCTCTCGACCCGGACTATCTTCCCGCGCTGGTGCAAGACGCGACCTATCTGCCGACCGAAGGCCGCATCTTCGCCGCGTTCAAACAGCCGATCGACGAGGTCCGCTACGTGTTGGTCGGCGAAGGCCCTTATCCGCGCGCGGCCAGCGCCACCGGCGTGTGCTTCATGGACGGCGCGGTCGGTTCGCTGTGGTCGGACAAGGGCTTGTCCAAACAAGTCAACCGGGCGACTTCACTGCGCAATTTCATGAAGATGCTGCTGGTCGCCGATGGCCGCGTGCCGGTCGACAAGACCAGCGGTGACGCCCTGCTCGACATCGCCGCCAAAGCGCAGGCCGACACCGCAGGCACCGTCCAGACACTGGCCGACCTGCAGGACAACCTGACCGCGCAGGGCTTCCTGCTGCTCAACGCCAGCCTGGTGTTCCGCACGCACGTCAAGCCGGTCAAGGATGCCAAAGCCTGGAAACCGTTCTTTGAAACCGTATTGAAGGGATTGGCGCAGTACGCCGAGGAAAAGAAGAAAGCGCTGCCGACGCTGGTCCTGTGGGGCAAGATCGCCGAGGAGCTGCACGGCTTGCCGGTGGTGGAACGCTTTCCGCGCGCCGTGGCGGAGCATCCCTACAACCTGAGCTTCATCGCTCACAGCGGAATGCAGGAGTTGTTCGGCCCCATGCATCTGCTGAAAAAGAAAAAGCGCGCCTGAGCATTGCCCCGGCGCGCAAAAAAGCCGGCCCTCGGCTACGGCTGCGGGCCGGCTTTTTTCATCTCAATTACTTTGCGAAAATCTGGTTCATCGAGGCGAAACCCTTGAACTCCAGCGAGTTGCCCGATGGGTCCTGGAAGAACATGGTCGACTGTTCGCCCGGCTCGCCCTTGAAACGCGTCTGCGGTTCGACGATGAACGATACGCCAGCCGCGGCGATGCGCCGAGCCAAGGCGTCCCATGACGTCTGATCGAGGATGATGCCGAAGTGCGGGATCGGCACGTTGTTGCCGTCGACGTTGCCGGCGCCCTGCGGCACCACCAGGTCTTTTTTCAGATGCAGCGACAACTGGTGTCCCATGCAATCGAAGTCGACCCAGCGCTCGGTGCTGCGGCCTTCCGAAAATCCCAGCACGCCGCCGTAAAAACCGCGCGCCTCGTCGAGGTCGCGCACGAAGAAAGCCAGGTGAAATGGGTGCAATGCGTTCATGTTCCGTTCCAGTTTGGGCAAATACATAGCTTATCGCATTCCGGTCATCGGGGCGGCAAGCCGCCTGCCGATCGCGGGCATGGCAAGAACATGAGACGGTTTCGCGCCGCCTGCGGCAGATCCTGCGCAGGCGATAACTTGCGGTGTCGAGTCAGAGGGCAGCGACAAAATTCGCTGCGGTGTCGCCGTATCCCGTGCATGCGGGACGGCATCTTGATTGCCGCGAGCCGGGGAAAATTCGTTCCGGCTCGGTCTCCAGGGTGGCGCATTTCAGGTTTCAGGATTGAAACCGGCGCCCATCATTTACATCTCTGGCATCACGCCAACATTCCAGCTGCATTGCAGTTTCATTGCAGCTTGTTTCAGCCCTTACGGCTGCAGCAGCAATCAGAATTGCGCTTGCAGTTGCGACAGTGCGCGCAAATGGCTGCGATCGAGTTCACGCAAACGGCGTTCCATCTCGGCGTGGCTGGTAACGCCTTCCAGGTAAGGAGCATCGTTGAGGTCGAACAGCGCGCCGTCGACAGTCTTGGCAGGCGAGCTGAATGCGCGCTCGACAAAGAACTGGAAAGCTTCCAGCAAACTCTGTAAATTATTAGAAAAACCGGCGGATTGATAAGTAGTCATTTCTTTCTTTCACATGAATAACGTTGCAGTGATAGTGAGAATAGGGGCTACCCATCACTTTAAAAAGCAATATTTTCCGACACCTGCATTAGAAAAACTTACATCATGTCACTTTCCTTGCCCCCCTTGAAGGCCCTCAAAGTGTTCGAAGCGGCCGCCCGTACGCGCAGCCTGACGATTGCGGCGCACGAGTTACACATCACGCACAGCGCAGTCAGCCAGCAAATAAAATTGCTGGAAGATCATTTCGGCCAGCCCTTGTTTATCCGTTTGCCGCGTGGCGTGGAAGCAACGGAAGCGGCGCAAGCCTTTTATACCGAAGTGCGCGCCGCGCTCGATCGCATCGCCATGGCGGCGGAGCAGCTGACGCTGACCGGCAAGAACCGCATCGTGCGCCTGATCACTGCGCCGTCGGTGGCGATGCGCTGGCTGATTCCACGGCTGTCGCAGTTCCAGATCGACAATCCGCGCATCGAGGTGCGCGTGACGACCACCGTCTCGGAGCATTTCGAAGACCTCAAGGATCCCTTCGACGTCGTGTTATGGCGCAGTCCGCTGGAGCGCAGCGGCTTTGAATGCGTGCGCTTCCTCGATGACGTGTCGGCGCCGCTGGCCTCGCCGCATTACCTGGAGCTGCACCCGATTAACAAGCCGGCGGACCTGCTGCAGGCGTCGCTGATCCATCTGAGCGTGCGTGCGGACGCCTGGCAGCAGTGGCTGATCAAGGCCGGCGTGCCGGTGAAGAAGAAATTGCCGGGGACGAGTTACGAACACTTTTTCCTGAGCTTGCAGGCGGCGTCGACTGACCTGGGGGTTGCGATGGGATCGCTGGCGCTGGTGGACGACGACTTGTCGCACGGCCGCCTGCGCCAGCTGTTTCCTGAGGTGGTATTGCACGGCCAGGGCTTCCATATGTTGCACCGTACCGGCGAAACCAATGGCAATGCCCTCAAGACTTTCATTACGTGGCTGATGCAGATGGGAGCGGCATCAGCCTACGATCCGGGAAAAATTTACTCCGCCGATTCCATGACGTGAACGGCGCGTGCGGCGATCAGGTCCTTGGACTTGTCGCGGTAGTCGAGCATGTGCGGCTGGGTGAAGTGGAGCTTGAGCGCATCGGCGCTTTCCCATTTTTCGATGAAGGCGAAAGTGTCGGGGCCAAGTTCAGCCTGAGAACCGCCGAAACCCGGCACGTCGATGACCGGACCGTAGTCGATGCAGCCCTGCTCGGCGCGGACGGCGGCCAGATTGGCGCGCACCAGTTTCAGCAGTTCTTCGCGCTTGCCAGGCTTGGCGGTAATGATTGCGACTACGTGGACCATGTTGTCATCTCCGGTTGTTGTGAGGAAAAACGACAAGCATACGCGAAGTTGCGCAGACGTGACGGCGCCCTCCGTCATGCATGGCCGCGCGATCAGTTCAGCTTCATCTGCGCCAGCAACTGCCCGATGTTGTAACGCATCAGCTTCAGATAGGTCGGCGCAGGGCCGTCGGCCTGCGACAGCGCATCCGCATAAAGCTTGCCGCCCAGCGTGACGCCGGCTTCCTTGCTGATCTGTTGAAGCAGTTTGGGACTGCTCATGTTCTCGATGAAGACGGCGCGGATTTTTTCCTTGCGGATCTGGCGGATCAGACCGGCGACTTCCTTCGCGCTCGGTTCGCTTTCGGTCGACACGCCTTGCGGCGCGAGGAAGCGCACCTGGTAATGCGCACCGAAGTATTCGAAGGCGTCATGGGAAGTAATCACCTTGCGTTTGGCCGGCGGGAATTGGGCGAATTGCTGTATGGCCCAGCGGTCCAGCTCGTTGAGCGAGGCAATGTAGGCGTCGCCGTTCTTGCGATACAGCGCGGCGCCGGCCGGATCGAGCTTGCTCAGCGCGGCGACGATGTTTTGCGTGTAGATCACGATGTTGGCGGGGTTCTGCCAGGCATGCGGATCGTTCTTGCCGTGATGATGATCGTGGCCGTCGTGGCTGTCGTGATCATGTTCCTCTTCAACACGATCCCGCACCGCGATGCCCTGGGACGCCACCACGATGTCGCCGCGATAGTTGGCCGACTGCGTCACGCGCTCCATCCAGCCCTCGAAGCCGAGGCCGTTGACCACCACCAGTCTGGCGCGCGCCACCGATTTGATGTGATCCGGCGCCGGCTGGAACACGTGCGCATCCTGGTCGGGTCCGACCAGCGTGGTAACGACAATGCGGTCGCCGCCGATATTGGCGACGATATCCCCAAGGATGCTGAAGCTGGCGACTACCGGCAAGCGGGCATCTGCGGCGGATGCGCCCTGGACAGCCAGCATGGCTGCAATCGAAAGAAAGACTTGGCGAAACAGTTTCACGATGACTCCCGGAAGAATTAAGCGCGCAGATGCGGCCGGCGCAGGATGCGCGGCAACCAGCCGCGCGGGGCGAAGATCAGAGACAGAAAATAGAAGCCGCCGGCGCACACGATGATCACCGGCCCGGACGGCACCGAGGCGTAGTACGACAGCATCAGCCCCGCGTAGCCGGCCAGCGCGGCCTGCACGGCGCTGTTGGCCAATTGCGCCGGCAAGGTGTCATGCCACAACCGCGCCGACACCGCCGGCAGCATCATCAGGCCGACCGCCATCAGCGTACCCAGCGTCTGGAACGAAGCGACCAGGTTCAGCACCACCAGCATCAGGAACAATTGCTGGTACACGGTATTGCGTCCGCCGCCGGCGGCCAGGAAGGACGGGTCGAAACTCTCCAGCAGCAGGCCGCGATACAAACCCGCCATCAGCAGTACGCTCAGGCTGGATACGCCGGCCACCAGCAGCAGGCCCTCGGTATCTACGCCGAGGACGTTGCCGAACAGGATGTGCAGCAGGTCGAGCTGGGTGCCGTGTCCGGAAATCATGATCACGCCCAATGCCAGCGCGACCACGTAGACGGCGGCGAGGCTGGCGTCCTCCTTGAGTTCCGTATGGCGGCTGATCCAGCCCGCCAGCGCCACCACGATCACACCGGCGAGGAAGCCGCCGATGCTCAGCGCCGGCAGCGACAGGCCGAAGAAAATGAAACCGGCCGCCACGCCGGGCAACACCGCGTGGCTCAGCGCCTCGCCAAACAGGCTCATGCGGCGCAGCGTCAGCATCACGCCCAGCGGCGCGCTCGACAGCGCCAGGGCCAGCGTCGCCACCAGCGCGCGGCGCATGAAGGCGAACTCCTGGAACGGCGCAATCGCGAATTGATAGAAATCGTGGAGCAGCATCATCGCGGCGCACTCCCTTCATGGCCGGCATCGTGGACATCGACTGCGCACAGCGGCGCATGCTCGTCGACCGCTTCGGCCATGGAACGCGCGCGGTGCAGGTTTTCGTGGCACAGCACGCCTTCGGTCTCGCCCCAGGCGACCACATTGCGCGCCAGCAGCAGCGATTGCGGGAACGCCTTGCGCACTTGGTCGTAGTCGTGCAGCACCGCGATCACGGTGCGCTGCTCGGCGTGCCAGGACTGGATGATGCGCAGCAAGTCGCCGGCGGTCCGGGTGTCGATGGCGTTGAACGGCTCGTCCAGCAGGATCAGCTCGGCGTCCTGCAGCAGGATGCGCGCGAACAGCACGCGCTGGAACTGCCCCACCGACAAGCTGGAAATGGCGCGCTGCGCGAAGCCGCCGAGGCCGACTGCGGCCAATGCCTCTTCCGCACGCTGCACCATGTCGCGGCTGATGCGGCGAAACAGCCCGGCGCGCGCCCAATAGCCCAGCAGCACGCAATCGAGCACCGAGATCGGAAAGCTGCGGTCGATCTCGGCCTGTTGCGGCAAATAGGCGATGCGCTCAGCCGCCAGATGCGTGACCACGCGGCCGCTATTGCAGCGCACCTGACCCATGATGGTTTTCAGCAGCGTACTCTTGCCGGCGCCGTTGGGACCGACCACGGCGGTCAGCGAACCGCGCGCGAACTCCCCGCTGACATGATGCAAGGCGGGATGGCGGCGGTAGGCGACGGTGAGATTTTCCAGCGAGATGACGGCGGACATGTTCAATCTCCTCCCAGGGCCCACATCACGCCCAGCCACAGCAGCAGGCACACCGGCGCGACCAGCAGCACGCGCTGCCACCACGGCAGCGCAAGCACGCTGGTTTGTTGAATGAAACGGAAGAGCATGGGAACGAGATTTTCTTGTTGGGTTATGGAACAGCTTCTTGCCGGGCAGGCGTCGAAAAATAAGCTGCAACCGAGTTGCATTTCGATGAAAGATCGGAATTATAATGCAACATTGTTGCAAGATGTGACAAAAACCCAAGAAATCGCTCAATCCAGTCAAAATGCAGCCCGGGACAGCTTTCCGCTTTGCGGATCGCCCTGTGCAGCTCACCTGAAGAAAGATCTCGCCCATGTATTCCCACTTCCGCAAGACCCTGCCCCTGGCCGTCGCCGCTGCCCTGCTGTTCTCCGCTGCGCTTGTCCACGCCCACGAAGCACACGTGCACGGCGTCGGCAAGCTCGATGTCGCGCTCGACGGCCAGACGCTGTCGCTGCATCTCGATTCGCCGCTGGTCAACCTGGTCGGCTTCGAACACGCCGCCAACAGCGCGAAGGACAAGCAAGCTGTCCAGGCCATGACCAACACCCTGCGCAACGCCGGCGCCGTGTTCGTCACCAGTCCGTCAGCGGAATGCAAGCTCAATGGAGTCAAATTGGAATCCGCCGCGCTGGACCCGGCATTGCTCGGTGAAGCGGCAGCGGCCAAACCGGCTGCGCAAGCCGACCATGACGGTCACGCCGATCTCGACGCCGATTTCACTTTCCGCTGCGCCCATCCGGAACGGCTGCAGAAAATCGAGGTCCGTCTGTTCGATGCGTTCAAGGGATTCAACAGCATCGACGTGCAACTGGTGACAGGCAAGCGCCAGGGCGCAGCCAAACTGACGCCTGCCGCCAACAGCATTACCGTCCCCTAACATTTTTCAGCCAGCGAACATCACGATATGAGCGACGCCGCCATCGCCTTGCGCGACATCACCTTCACCTGGCCCGGCCAGAAAACGCCGACGCTGGCGCTGGACCGGTTCGAGGTGCAGGCGCGCGAGCAAGTCTTCGTCAGCGGTCCCAGCGGCAGCGGCAAGAGTACGCTGCTGGCGCTGATCGGCGGCATCAGCAGCGCCCAGGCCGGCAGCGTCGCCATCCTCGGGCAAGCGCTGGAGGCGCTGCCGGCGTCGCGGCGCGATCGTTTCCGCGTCGACCATATCGGCTTCATCTTCCAGCAGTTCAATCTGATTCCTTACCTGTCGATTCTCGACAACGTAGTGCTGCCCTGCCGCTTCTCGGCCTTGCGCCGTGAACGTGCGCTTGCGCAGGGCAGCGATTTGCGCACGGCGGCCGAATCGCTGCTGCGCAGCCTCGACCTGACGCCGGACTTGTGGACGCGTGCAGCGACGCAGCTGTCGATCGGCCAGCAACAGCGTGTCGCTGCCGCCCGCGCGCTGATCGGCCGGCCGGAAATCGTGGTCGCCGACGAGCCGACCTCGGCGCTCGACAGCGACCGTCAACAGGCTTTTCTGAACCTGATCCGGCACGAGTGCGAACAAGCCGGCGCCAGCCTGGTGTTCGTCAGCCACGACCAGCGCCTGGCCGAACGCTTCGACCGCCGCATCGCCCTCAACGACATCAACCGCTGCGCGCAGGAGGAACCGGCATGAGCTTCCTGTTCCGCCTGGCCGCGCGCAGCGCCTGGAATCGCCGCTACACGCTGGGCCTGATGCTACTGGCCATCGCGCTGTCGAGCGCCATGCTGCTCGGCATCGAGCGCGTGCGCCATGAAGTGCGCGACAGTTTTTCGCAATCGGTGTCAGGCACCGACCTGGTGGTCGGCGCGCGCACCAGTCCGGTCCAGCTGATGCTGTACGCGATCTTCCGTATCGGCGGCGCCACCAACAACATGGGTTGGGACAGCGCGCAAAAGCTCGCGAAGAATCCCGCCGTCGCCTGGACCATTCCATTGTCGCTGGGCGATTCTCATCGCGGCTTCCCGGTGTTGGCGACCAACGGCGACTATTTCAGGCATTTCCACTACGGCGACGGACAGCCGCTGCAACTCGGCGAAGGCCGCGTCTTCGGCAATGTCTTTGAAACCGTACTCGGCGCGGAGGTAGCGCAACGCCTGCATTACAAGCTGGGCGACCGCATCGTGCTGAGCCACGGCATGGGCAGCCTGCATCTGACCGACCACGCCGACAAGCCGTTCACGGTCACCGGCATCCTGGCGCGCACCGGCACCCCGGTGGACCGCACCGTGCATATCGGCCTTGACGCGATGGAAGCCATCCACCTCGACTGGGAAGGCGGCGCGCCGATGCCGGGCCTGTCGATTGCGCCGGCGCTGGTGAAAAAATTCGACCTCACGCCGAAGACCGTGACCGCCGTGCTGGTCGGCCTGAAAAGCCGCGCTGCAGTCTTCGGCGTGCAGCGCGACATCGCCGACGACAACAGCGAACCGTTGATGGCGGTACTGCCGGGCGTGGCGCTGGATGAATTGTGGCAAGTAGTCGGCATCGGCGAAAACGCCTTGCTGGTGGTATCGGGCATGGTCGTCATCGTCGGGCTGGCCGGGCTGGTGTCAGCGATTCTCGCGAGCCTGGGCGAACGGCGGCGCGAGCTGGCAGTGCTGCGCTCGGTGGGCGCACGGCCGGGCGACGTGTTCTTGCTGCTGGCGCTGGAAGGACTGGCGGTGATGCTGGCCGGCGTGGTGCTGGGCGTGGTCCTGCTGACGCTGGCGCTGTTCGCGCTGGGGCCCTTCCTGAGCGCGCAATTTGGCGTAACATTGCATCCTGCCTTGCCGGCCGCCGGCGAGCTGCAGCTGCTGGGCTGGACCGTCCTCGCCGGCTTCGCCGCCAGCCTGCTGCCGGGCCTGCGCGCCTACAGGCTAAGCCTGGCCGACGGCCTGACTCCCCGACTTTAATTTCGCGGCCTCGTTGCCGCAACTATGACGACTGCAACATCATGAAAAGCATTACCTGGATAGGCGGCATCGTGGCTGCCGGATTGCTGGTCGGTTACTCGGTGCATCTGGCGGCCACGCCGAACGGGCCCAAGGCCGCGCCGGCTGCAGAAGCTGCCGCGCCCGCAGCGACCACCGCTGCAGCAGCCCCGTACTCCGACAACGCCCAATACAAGGTCGGCGACCACCTGCAACAGGCACCCGACCTGCAAAAGACGCCTTACAAGCCCTCCGGCAAAAACGAAGGCGGCTTCCGCGAAATCGCCTGGGAGTCGCTCATGCCGAAAGACTGGGACGCCATGGCGCCGTTCAAGGGCCTGAAGCTGGACAAGATGGAAGACGGCGACCCGCGCGCCATGGAAGCATTGTGGAAAGCCAAGAAGTACTGGAAGAACGCGCCCGTCGATCCGGCCATGAACGGCGCGGCAATCCGCATTCCCGGCTTCGTCGTTTCGTTGGAACGCGAGGGCGAGGCGTTGAAGGAATTCCTGCTGGTGCCGTATTTCGGCGCCTGCATCCACGTACCGCCGCCGCCCGCCAACCAGATCATCCACGTGCACAGCAGCAAGCCGGTCAAGAACACCCGCACCATGGATGCGGTCTGGATCAGCGGCGTGCTGAAGATCGAACGCTCCGACACGATGATGGGCAGCGCCGGCTACAGCATGACCTCGGTCAAGGTGGAACCGTACACCGACGGCGCACCGCAAGGCGGTTGAAACAAGGTTGGGATACTGCGAATTTGCTGTGGATTTGTCGGGAAGTTATCCCCACATTTTGGTAGCAAGCCTGTGGATAAGCACTGGAGAACTTGCTTAAGTCGTTGATAACAAGGGAAATTCCATTCCTGGTCATTCTTGAGCAAGTGGAAGACAAGAACGCACCCCGCGCCGCCGGGCTGGATCACCAGCAGGGAGATTGGCGGCTTCCATGACGTGTGCGTGCAGCCGGGTTACGACGCCACTATCCGGCATTGGCTACTTCAACGGACGCTGCGGCAACTGCGCAGTACAAAATTCTGAGAAAAAAAAACCTGCGATACGTCTGTATCGCAGGTGAATCTAAAGCAAGTTTAGAGGAGACAAACGAGATTCTATCGGCATCGTATGACGGCTTCGTGACACTCTGAAACGGTTTCGCGCATTCCTGAATCTCGCAGCAACCACCATGGGATGATTGTCACTGTCATCAACAAGTCACAAAGCCGGCTTATCCTGTCAACTCTTTCGCGATACATGCAACCGATATGCATGATTGCACGGTGTGCCGGACCAATCGTCCGGTGCACCACTCCCCCTTCTCCCCCACTCCTGCTCCCCTCAAGACGACAACTACAGTTCACTTCCCCAAGTGCTGTACGTACTTCTGTTGCTGCTACTGCTGCTTCCCCCACCCCAAATTCATATGCCTCGCGGCAGCCGTCACCAGGCGCCGGTAATCTGCAAGCGGCTCAGCGCCATCCTGGTGCCTTCGCCTTCGGCGTTCTGCATGACCACGCCGCTGCCCAGTTCCTTCGGCGGCTTCTGGTACCAGTCCATGCACACCTGCGACAGATTGCTCAGCGCCGGCTTGTTCATGAACTGCTGCAACAAATCACGCGTCAGCGCCAGGTTCGGCTCCAGCCTGAAGTCTCCCAGCGCGCTCAATCCCGTCGGCGACGCCGACATGCGCGCCAGATCCTTCTGGAACATTTGGCGCGGCACCGCCATCGGATGGCCCGCGTCTTCCAGCAATTCTTCAAACACCGGCGCCATGAAGTCCAGCGCATAACCGTCGCATTGCACCCAGCAGTGGAACGCGTCGCTGTTGCTGTCGACCTTGTCGCCGTCCAGCGTGCCGAAGGACAAGGCGCCGCTGCCATCTTTGCTGATCAGGTAGAACGCCGCACCGGCGACCGGAAAGGCGTTCTTCTTGTAAAACTTTTTCAATATCTGCGCCGCGGTGACGCTGAAGAAAAAACTCGCGGCCGGGATATTGGCGTCGACACTATCGAGTACCGAGTGAATGACGCGAAAAATACGTTGGTAATCCGCAAGCGGGATGAGGGGGCGAATGTTGGATGATTTCATCCGCGTATTTTCTCATACCGCATGCGGCTCCAGCCGGGTCAGGCCGACTCAGGCAGCATTCTTGCCTGTGGCGTCGGCATCGTTGCTGTGCAGGAAGCATGCGCAGTTGACGTCGTGATGCACCGAGCAGGCGGTCAGTTCGCGCAGGCGATCCGAATTTTCCCGGTCGGCCGAGAGTACGCGCAGGCGCTCGCGGGACAACTTCATTTCACGCTTGTTCCACTCGCAATCGGCGCGAATGAACAGAAACATCAGCAACATGCAGAAACCCAGGTAAGTGACGAACATCAGGGCGATATCGTTCGGCACTGTATCGACGATGAATTGCATATGACCTCCATGAGCTTGATTACGCAGAAGGTCTGTTGTCGCAGGGCTGTCGCCGTGTTGCAAACCGTCTGTCCATGGAGTGCATCATAGACACGCAGGCAGGCACAATCTATCGGGGAATTCCCTATGCCGGCACGGGTGGTGGACAGCGCGATACAAGTGCAAAACAAGCGCAAAACAAGCGCAATAGAAGCGGGAAAGCGAAGAGGAAAAGCAGAGGAAAACAAAGTCGGGAACGCGTGTTCCTGCACAGACGCCGCAGTTGCTGCGCCCTGCGCCCTGCGCTCAGGGCATCAGCACATCAGCGCGATTGCGCGTCGATATCGGCCAGCGATTCACGGCCGCGCTGGGTGATCTCGAACTGCTTGCTGCCTTCCTTGGCGACGATATGCCCCTTGCGGCTGAGGAAGATCGCGACGTCGGCGTCGACCACCGCGTCGGCATCCGCGTTCAGGCCGCGCAAGGCTTCGATGCAGCGATAGATGAACAGCGTCTGCAAACCCTTTTCCGTCAGCGCCAGATGGCCTTCGCGGGTGTATTCGAGCATCTTGATGCCGGTCAGGCGCTTGGTGTTGCGCGCCACGCAGGCGCTCGGGCGGCCGCGATGTTCCTTGCGGCTGATCTGACCGAGGGCGTCAAATTCATCTTTGGTCAAATCATTGCTCATTGCTGCGTTCTCCGGGTGGGCTTGCTGTAGGCGGATATCCGAACGGATGTCCCGGCCGCCATGGTACGCGCGAAACGCCGTTCTGCCCAGACTTGACCGCCGAGTTACCCACAGCGCCTGTGAACAGCCCTGTGGACAAGCTGTGGGGGATCGGCGCAATCCCTTGCTGCGACGGCACCGGCAACAGATTGATTATTTATTGGGCGGCAACGTGAGCGATCGGCGAAAAAAAACCCGCCGGGCGCGGGCCGGGCGGGTTCAATCTCAAAAACTTCTTCCAGGAGGTTATTGAGGAGACAGTGCCACTTTAAAGCCAAAAACCGCGCATGGAAACGATCAATATCCTATTCGCTTATTCCATGGCGGCATAACAAGCTGCCTCCCTGCCATACTCACATCGGCGGCTTGACGCCATCCTTCTCGATCAGGAGACGTCCGGCCTTCCACTCCTCGCCGCTGCGCGACGCCACCGCAAATACCGCCAGGCCCGGTTTCAGGTCCTGTGCAGTGGCCGGCACGAAGGTCACGACCGGCACATCCTTCGGGACCTGAATCTTGATGCTCTTGCCCTGGTAAGTCAGCTCCAGATCGCGTCCGGCATTGCCCGACACCACCGCCGAGACGGTGGCGTTGGTCATGCTGCTGCCCGGCAACAGGTCCCAGTCGTAGTGACCTTCACCGGAACCGCGCGCCTCTTCGGGGAACACCACGACTTCCAGCGCTTCGATGCCGCCGTTGGCGGTCGGCTTGCCGGCCGTACCGATGAAGCTGCCTTGCTTGATCGATGCCAGGTCGAGCGCCTTGACGAAGGAATAGCGTGTGGCGTCGTTCAGCTGCAGTGTCAGCTTCTTCCCTTCGCGCGTCAGTATGTCGACGCTATTGCCGCTGATTGCGGCAACCGTGCCGCGGATCCTGGCGGGCGCCGCATTCTGCGCCTGGACCAACATGGGCAACGCCAGCGCGGCAACTGCAAACAAGGACAACAACCTGGAGCGACTCGACATGACGATTCCTTAGGTGAGAGAAAAAATCAGTCTAGCATCGGACCCGCAATGCTGCCGGCGCGCCACAGACGCGCATTTGTCGCCTGCCCGCCACGCGCCGTGTCCTCGCCCCGCGATTCGTTTTTAAGCCGGGAGCGCTCACCGCACGTTCAACCAGCGACAAATCAGCGAGCAAAATATTTACAAAACAAAAAATGAAGTTATTTGCCAAGGTAGCAGGACGAGTATTGGATTCGACGGCAATAACTATCTCGTAACTCTCGAATTTATTCGATATGAATTGCCTCCCGGATTTGCCAGAATGCAGTCAAGTCACTCGCATCCCTATCGGTTACTGCACCTGAAGCCGCTCCTCTTCAGGCGCCATTGCAAGTCCGTGGACCACGTCCCGGGCCGCCAGGTTTTTCGGGGGAGTGACGAGCTTTCCCGGTGCCGGTTCCCCTGGCACCGGGTTTTTTTATGCCGCGGCAAAAACGTCCCGCCATGAAAAAAGCAGCATCCGACGCGATGTCGAATACTGCTTTCAGCCCTGCATTCCCACTTCTTCGCCGCTTGCCGTCAAGCGCGGCAAAGGCGCGGCAAGACTTATCCCAAACGCCAGTTGGAACGATGCCGATAGCGCGATTTGACGATATGCAACTCGTCGTTCGCCGCCGGTGACGTCCGGCGGAATACATTGCGACCCGCGCTGGTCAGGTTGAAGGCGCCGCCCAGATTGGGAATGCCCAGACCCTTGCTGATCACGCTCTGCACCACGCGACGCGGAATGATGCGGAAGTCGCCCTTGAACACGCTGTACATCCAGCGCAGTTCTTCGCCGGTCAGTTCGACGTCGGGATCGACTTCGGCAACGGCGCGTACGGGTTTCTTCGGGATGCTTCGCTCGCTGATTTTCTCGGCGCGGTCTTCTAGCGTGTATTCGGTATCCAGCTCGATAGTTTTCATGATTTCCTCACGGCAATGAATCGATACTAGCACAAACTCCGGAGAAGTGTGAAAGCCTGAATGCCGCGCCCAGCAAGGGATGCCAAGGCATCAACATGTCTTTTGCACATGTTTTTGCGGACGTAAAAAAAGCCGGCTCAGCCGGCCGGGCGATGCCGCGTGGAAATCATGCGGCCGTTTCTTCGGTCATCGCCTTGCGGGACGTACGCCGGATTGCGACATGCGCTGCTGCACGCTCTTCCGCCGTGAGGTCCAGCATGTCCTGATACACCAACTGTTGCGCCTGCAAGCCGTTCAGATGAGGGAACAGCGCACACTTTTCTTCGACCAGACGCGCGGCTTTCCGACGGTCGCCGTCGCAGACGTCGACGATGAAATCGTAGCGGCGCTGTTCCGGCGTGGCGGCGACGCGGTTGTCGGCGGTGGCAAAGCGATTGAACACATAGGCCAGGCCGCAGAAGGCAACGAAGATCCAGAGAAGGCTGTTCATGACAAACTTTCGCAAGTGGGTGGATGCCTTGCATTGTGATTTTTTGCCGCTCCGGGCGATATAGGAAAACTCTCAAATGCAGCCTGGCCATCGTCATCAGTTACACTGAGGCCTGCGCGCAACAAGGAAAGCGGCCACTAAACGCCCACTTCGCGCTACGAAAACAAGTCATCTTCTGGTAAGATGTCGCATAACCTTCCGACGCGCGATGTATCAGGATCCGCACTTCACGCCACTTTCACGCACCCACTTATAAAAATGGAAGTTACCGAGACCCCCAGCCCGCTGATGCGTCCTCGCAAAAAGACCCAAAGCCTGTCGCAGGAAGTGGTCGGCGCGATTTCCGAAATGATTTCCAACGGCTCGATCAAGCCGGGCGAGAAGCTGCCCACCGAGTCCGAGATCATGCTGACCCAGGGCGTCAGCCGCACCGTGGTGCGCGAAGCGATTTCGCGCCTGCAGGCCGCAGGGCTGGTGGAAACGCGGCATGGCATTGGCACCTTCGTGCTGGAGGCGCAAAAAGCCGGCAACATCAACATCGATCCGGCCACCATCACCACGATGAAGGACTTGCTGGCGCTGCTGGAACTGCGCATCAGCCTGGAAACCGAAACCGCCGGTCTGGCCGCAGCGCGTCGCAGCGAGGCGCAATTGCTGGAAATCCGCCAGGCGCTCGACGCCTTCCACGAGAACCTGAAAAAGGGTGTCGACACGGTCGGCCCCGACTTCCGCTTCCACTTCCAGATCGCCAACGCCACCGGCAACCGCTATTTCATTGAGATCCTGAGCCACCTCGGCGCCGGCGTGATTCCGCGCAAGCGTCTCAACACGGCCGAACTGGCGCGCGATCCGCAGGCCAGCTACCTCGACCGCGTGCAGCGCGAGCATGAAGACATCTACGAAGCCATCGCCCGCCGCGACACCGAAGCCGCGCGCGCCGCCATGCGCAACCATCTGACCAATAGCCGCGAGCGCCTGCGCCGCGCCCAGGAAGCCGCCGAATCGGCTGCCGACGCGCAACAGCAGGAAAAAGCGTCGGACAAGTAGTCATTGGCAAAACAGCAATCAGGTAGCAAGGCACGACCCGGCCGGCAGCAAAAAACTGCTGGCTTTCTTTTAATTCATGTTGTACGATGACTGATATCTTAAGTTCGCATGAATTCAAATGAGCCGAATCCATCCGGTCACTGGACTCATCCCGGCCCGACGGACTGAACAGCCCTGAACGGACACACTGCAGCGCGAAGATACTTTTCTCTCATCACTGGCACCTACCGACACCGACATGTACACACCACAAGACCTGAAACAAATCCTCTCCGCCGGCCTGCTCTCTTTCCCGCTGACCGACTTCGACGAACAGGGCGACTTCCGTCCGAAGAGCTATATCGAGCGCCTGGAATGGCTGGCTCCTTACGGCGCCAGCGCACTGTTCGCGGCAGGCGGCACAGGCGAGTTCTTTTCGCTGGTGCCGGGTGAATATTCCGACATCATCCGTACCGCCGTGGATACCTGCAAAGGCAAGGTGCCGATCATCGCCGGCGCCGGCGGCGCGACCCGCGCCGCCATCGGCTATGCCCAGGAAGCCGAACGCCTCGGCGCGCACGGCATCCTGCTGATGCCGCACTACCTGACCGAAGCCAGCCAGGAAGGCATCGCCGAACACGTTGAAGCCGTCTGCAAATCGGTCAAGTTCGGCGTGATCATCTACAACCGCGGCGTCTGCAAACTCAACGCCGACATGCTGGAACGCCTGGCCGACCGCTGCCCGAACCTGATCGGCTTCAAGGACGGCGTCGGTGAAATCGAATCCATGGTCACCATTCACCGTCGCCTCGGCGACCGCTTCACCTACCTCGGCGGCCTGCCGACCGCGGAAGTCTACGCAGCGGCTTACAAGGCGCTGGGCGTGCCGGTCTACTCGTCGGCCGTGTTCAATTTCATTCCCAAGACCGCGATGGACTTTTACCACGCGATCGCCAGGGAAGACCACGCTACCGTCGGCAAGCTGATCGACGATTTCTTCCTGCCTTACCTGGCCATCCGGAACCGCAAGGCCGGTTACGCAGTCAGTATCGTCAAGGCCGGCGCGCGTGTCGTCGGACACGACGCAGGACCGGTGCGCACCCCGCTGACCGCCTGCACGGAAGCGGAACACGAAGAACTTGCGGCACTGATCAAGCGCCTCGGCCCGCAATAAATGCACCGCAGTTTTTTCACCGATAAGAAGTAATCAAGCCAAAACTGACCGCCGGAAGATTCCCGCGGTCAGTTTTGGCTTCCACATTCAGGAGATCACGATGTCCCAATTTGCGAACTACATCAACGGCGAATGGCTGCAAGGCGCCAGCGTCAACAAGAACATCAACCCATCCGATCTGTCCGACGTCATCGGCGAATACGCACAAGCCGACGCAGCGCAAGCCGACATCGCCATCGCCGCCGCCCACGCCGCTTTCCCCGCCTGGAGCACCGGCAACATCCAGGCGCGCTCGGATGCGCTCGACAAGATCGGCTCGGAAATCCTGGCGCGCAAGGAAGAACTCGGCCGCCTGCTCTCGCGCGAAGAAGGCAAGACCCTGGCCGAAGGCATCGGCGAAGCCGGCCGCGCCGGCAACATCTTCAAGTTCTTCGCCGCCGAAGTGCTGCGCATCCAGGGCCAGAAACTGGCATCGGTGCGCCCTGGCATGGATATCGAAATCACCCGTGAACCGGTCGGCGTGGTCGGCATCATCGCCCCGTGGAATTTCCCGATGGCGATTCCCGCCTGGAAGATCGCGCCGGCGCTCGCCTACGGCAACACCGTCGTCTTCAAACCGGCCGAACTGGTGCCGGGCAGCGCCTGGGCGATTGCCGACATCATCAGCCGCTCGGGCATCCCGGCCGGCGTCTTCAACCTGGTCATGGGCCGCGGTTCGGTAGTCGGCCAGCGCTTCATCGACGACCGCCGCGTCACCGCCCTCACCTTCACCGGCTCGGTCTCGACCGGCAACCGCGTGGCGCAAGGCTGTATCGCGCGCATGGCGAAGTTCCAGCTGGAAATGGGCGGCAAGAATCCGCTGGTGGTCCTCAACGACGCCGACCTCAACGTCGCCGTCACGGCAGCCGTGCAAGGCGCGTTCTTCTCGACCGGCCAACGCTGCACCGCTTCGAGCCGCATCATCGTCGAAAAGGATATCTACCCGCGCTTCATCGAAGCGGCACGCGCGCAACTGGCCGGCCTGAAGATCGGCCACGCGCTGTCGGCAGACACCAACATCGGCCCGGTGGTCGATCAGTCGCAACTGGATCAGAACCTGTCGTACATTGAAATCGGCAAGCAGGAAGGAGCCAGCCTGGTGTCCGGCGGCGAGCGCATCAAGCGCGACACCGACGGCTTCTACATGACGCCGGCGCTGTTCGCCGACTGCAACAACGACATGCGTATTTCGCGTGAAGAAATCTTCGGACCGGTCGCCTCGGTGATCCCCGCCGACAACTACGAACACGCGCTGCAACTGGCCAACGACACCGAGTTCGGTCTGTCGTCGGGCATCTGCACCACGTCGCTGAAGCACGCCACCCACTTCAAGCGCCACGCACAAGCCGGCATGGTGATGGTCAACACGGCGACCGCCGGCGTCGACTATCACGTCCCGTTCGGCGGCCGCAAGGCGTCGAGCTACGGTCCGCGCGAACAAGGCGCGTACGCCGCCGAGTTCTACACCACGGTCAAGACTTCATACACCGCGGCATAACGCGTGCACGGAATGTAGCAAGCTTACCTCCTCAGGTATCCACAGCTGCCGGCAACGGCAGTTTCAGCGCCGGCGCATCAGCTCCGGCGCTTTTTTTTGCGCGGGCTGCGTCTTTCTGCAACCTACTAATCATAAGGTGTCCGAATATCTATCCAGAGCGTCAATGGCAAGAAAAACATCAGAAATATCCCGATAGCATCCCCGCATTTCGCACACTACTCTTCCCTCTGTTCATTGCCCGGCGGTCACATTTTTGAGGTCGTCTTCCTTGGATATCGCCGTCCCTTACAAATCGCGCCTGCTCTGCCCCATGACCACCTGCAAGCGCACCCAAACCCCGACATAGAGGAGTAGAAAATGAAAATCTCCAATCTCAAAATAGGTGTCCGTCTTGGCTCAGCTTTCGCCTTGGTGGTCGCCCTGCTGATCGGCACCGCCGTCGTCGGCATCCGGCATCTCGACACCAACAACGAAAAAATGGATCGCATCGTCGGCGAACGCTATTCGCTGATCGCCATCAGCAATCAGATCAAGAACAACGGCAACAAAGGCAACGCCATCCTCAGCAACCTGCTGCTGACAAGCTCGCCCGAACGCGCCAAGCAATATATGGACGACTATGCCGCCTTGCGCAAGACCAATGCCGAGGCATATTCCAAGTTCGAAAAGATGCTGAAGAACGACCAAAGCAAATCCCTGTTCAAGCAACAGTTCGAATCGCGCTCGGCCTATGGCGTCACGGTGCGTAAATTCTTCGAACTGATTGCAGAGAACAAGTCGCAGGAAGCACGCGATATCTACCAAGGAGACATGGCTCGTACGCAGGCAGCCTATTACGTACTCGTCGACAAGATGGTCGACTATCAGGCGAAGGAAATGGAAAACGACGTCATCAATGCGGCCGTACAGGCCCGCAATGCGAAGATCCAGATGGCGATCCTGTCGGCTTGCGCAGTGATGCTGTCCATCGTGACCGGGATCTTCATCACCCGCACCATCACGCGGCCGATCAATCGCGCGGTCGACCTGGCGGAGGCAGTCGCCCAGGGCAACCTGACACACCACCTTCAAATCGATAGCAAGGACGAAATCGGCCGCTTGCTCGTCGCACTGAAAATCATGATCGAGAACTTGCACGGCATCGTGAGCAACGTGCGCAAAGGCACCGATACGATCGCCGAAGCTTCGCGCGAGGTCGCCAGCGGCAACATGGATCTGTCCAGCCGGACCGAACAGCAGGCCAGCTCGCTGGAAGAAACCGCCTCTGCGATGGAGCAGCTCACCTCCGCCGTCAGGCAGAACGCCGACAACGCGCGCCAGGCCAACCAGCTCGCGTCCAATGCATCCGCCGTTGCGGTCAAAGGCGGCGACGCCGTCGGCCAGGTGGTCGACACCATGACCGCCATCAACAACTCGTCGCGCAAGATCGTCGACATCATCGGCGTGATCGACGGCATCGCGTTCCAGACCAATATCCTCGCCCTCAACGCCGCCGTCGAGGCAGCCCGCGCCGGCGAGCATGGCCGCGGCTTCGCCGTGGTCGCCAGTGAAGTGCGCAACCTGGCGCAACGCAGCGCCGTCGCCGCGAAAGAAATCAAGACCCTGATCGACCACTCCGTCAATCAGGTCGGCAACGGCAGCAAAATGGTCGAGCAAGCCGGACAAACCATCCAGGACGTCGTCACCAGCATCCGCCACGTCACCGACATCGTTGCGGAAATCAGTTCTTCCAGCCAGGAACAAAGCATCGGCATCGAACAGATCAACCAGGCCATCACGTTGATGGATCAGGTCACGCAGGAAAACGCCGCGCTGGTCGAGCAAAGCGCCGCAGCGGCGCAAGCGCTGCAAGACCAGACCGGCCGGCTGACCGGGATGATGAGCACTTTCACGCTCCAGAGCGACTTGCTGCCGGCGCCCGGTAACGCACGCAGCGGCATGCCCGGTGCGCGCCGTTCAGTCGACATCACTGAAAAGCCATCCCGCCTGAACGGCACCAAGACGCCGGAACTCGCGTTCAGCGCCACGGCATAAAAAGTGCGGGCCGCTCTTCGCGGAGCGGCCCGACATGGAGCAGCGACTTTCACAACAACACCTATCCTATCCTCTCCCCGCCATGTCCAACAATTATCCTGAACATCTCGCGCTGCCGCGCTTGTCCTTCCTCCCGTCCCACGAACCTGCAGCCGATGCCGATGCGCTGTCGTCCTGGCACATCGCGCAGTTCATCCAGGCACACCGTAACGCCGGCCATCGCATGGCCCGCCTCGATCCGCTGACAGCGACGGCTCTGCAATCCGCGCCGGCTTTGCCGGAGCTGACGCCCGAATTCCATGGACTCGATCCCGCCATGCCGCGTCCGCCCGGCAGCACTATTTTTCCTGCGGCAGTCACCGTGCAGCAGCTGGACCGCCAGCTCAAGGCCATCTATTGTGGCGCCATTGCGCTGGATTGCAGCGGCGTCCGCGATGAAGCGCGCCGCGACTGGCTGTTCGCACGGATGGAAAACGCATCCCCCGCCGTACCTGCTGCGCAGCGCCAGTCCATACTGCATCGCCTGATCACGGCGGAGGTATGGGAACGCCACCTCGCCGTCACGGCGCCGCACGCCAAGCGCTTTTCAATGGAAGGCTGCGAAAGCCTGCTGCCGCTGATGGACCTGCTGATCGAGAACGCCGCGCGCCATGGCGTGCAGCAAATGTTCCTCGGACTGCCGCATCGCGGCAGGCTGAACATGCTGGTCAATCTGATGGATATGCCGGTTGAACATATCCTCGCCTGCCTCAATCCCGACGCTCCCGAATCCGTCAGCCAGAACGACCTGCCCTTCCATCTCGGCGGCAGCGCCGTGAAGCAAACCGGACAAGGCGAAGTCGCGCTGTTCCTGGCGCACAATCCGTCGCACCTGCAAAGCGTTTATCCGGTCGTCAGCGGCATGGCGCGCGCCTGGCAGGACGACAATCCCGATCTCGGCTGCGTGCCGGTCATGGTGCACGGCGACGCCGCATTTGCAGGCCAGGGCATCGTCATGGAGACCCTGAACCTGACGCGCACACCTGGCTATACTCTCGGCGGCACCGTCCACATCATCGTCAACAACCAGATCGCGTTCACCACGTCCAATGCCATGGATGTGGCCGGCAATCTCTATTGCACCGACATAGGCCGCCTGGTCGATGCGCCGGTGATCCGCGTCAATGCCGATCATCCCGACGAATTGGTGCGCGCCGCGGCCATCGCTCTCGATTACCGCATGAAATACGGCGCCGATGTCATCATCGACCTGATCGGCTATCGCCGCCTCGGCCATTCCGAACACGACATCCCGGCCCTCACGCATCCGCGTTTGCAGGCTGCCATCACGCGCCATCCTCCGGTCACCGAGCTTTACCACGCCCGGATCGCGGGTGAAACGGCGCATGCAGCAACGGCGGATTCGCTCGACCGTTTGCGCATCGACATGTTGAGGATGGTGCTGACAGGTGTCTTGGCCGGTAAACCCGCCATGCAGATGCTGCCGGCAATCGACGACGATGCCTCCGGCATGTTCTCGCGGCCGCCGTCGATCGAGCGCCTGCAAGCGCTGGCAGCAAGCATCACCACGCCGCCGGACAACTTCCAGGTACACGAGGTCATCGGCAAGCTGATCCGGAAATGGCAAACCGGCGCCGCCGACGCGCAAAATCCGATCGACTGGTGCTTCGCCGAAAACCTCGCCTGCGCCTCGTTGCTCGGTGATGGCGTCGACATCCGCCTGTCCGGCCTGGATGTAGGCCACGGCACCTTCATGCACCGCCATGCCCGCTGGTTTGACCAAAACGACGTCGATGGGCAAGCAGGCGAGGTATTCGTTCCGCTCGATCACATCGGCCCCGGCCAAGGGCGCATCGACATCGTCAACTCCCCCCTGACCGAAGAAGCCGTGCTCGGTTTCGAATACGGCTACAGCGTCCAGGCACAACGTCGGCTGGCCATCTGGGAAGCGCAGTTCGGTGACTTCGTCAACGGCGCCCAGGTCATCGTCGACCAGTACATTGCGTCCGGCGAACACAAATGGGGCTATCGCTCGGGCCTGACCATGCTGCTGCCGCACGGCCAGGAAGGCGCCGGTCCGGAACACTCGACCGCTTATCTGGGGCGCTTCCTGCAACTCTGCGCCGACCGTAACATCCGCGTCGCGTTTCCCTCGACGTCGGCGCAATGGTTCCACCTGCTGCGCCAGCAAGCCGTGACGGCAGATCCAAAACCGCTGGTCGTGATGTCGCCGAAGTCGCAACTGTATGGCAACCCGCGTTCGCATTCGTCGTTGCAGGAATTAAGCGAAGGGGGATTCTTGCCGCTGCTGGCAGATAAGAACGCCGCTGATCCGGCGGCGGTGAATCGCGTCATCCTTTGCAGCGGGAAGTTCTTTTACGACATCGAGGCGGCGCGCAATGACACCCATGACGCATCCACTGCGGTGATCCGGGTCGAGCAGCTCTACCCTTTCCCGCAGGAGGCCCTGGCTGATGCGCTGGCGGCTTTTCCGAATTTATGCGAGGTGGTGTGGACGCAGGAAGAGGACAAGAACCAGGGCGCGTGGCGTTTCGTACGCGACACTCTCGAACACTGCCTGCCGGCAGGAGTCTCCCTGCGCAACGTGTGCCGCATCGCTACCGCGGCCGGCGCGCACTCGTCGATAAGGCGCCACCAGCAAGAGCAGCGCCGGCTGGTGAGCGAAGCACTGGAAAGAAAGCAGAGCTAGCGGAAGAAAGCCGCAGCGACGCTGTCGCTGCGGCAGTAGCTGTCCGGATCAGAACTGTTCCCAATCGTCATCGGAAGCCGGCGGAAGCTTGGGTGCGGTCCGGGCGATCACAGGCTTGGCCGGTGCCGCGTTGGTGCTTGCAGCAGCAGCGGGAAGCGCGGCGGCAGGAGCGCTTCCCGCTGCTGCTGCCGCGACTTTAACGGCAGCACGCGGCGTCAAGGCGACCGGTGCATGTTGCCGTCCCGCCGCCACGGCGCCGGCGTCGATCCGGAAAATACTCACCGCCTCGGCCAGCGTCACCGCCTGCGTCTGCAGCGACTGCGCCGCTGCGGCGGCCTCTTCCACCAGCGCTGCATTCTGCTGCGTCACTTCATCCATCTGCGCAATCGCATTGTTGACCTGGGCGATGCCGTCGCTCTGCTCACGGCTGGCCGAGCTGATCTCGCTGACGATATCGGTCACACGGCGCACGCTGTCGACCACTTCGCCCATGGTCATGCCGGCGTGCTCGACCAGGCGGCTGCCCGACTCGACCTTGTCCACCGAATCGGTGATCAGTCCCTTGATCTCTTTGGCCGCCGCCGCCGAGCGTTGCGCCAGGCTGCGCACTTCCGACGCCACCACGGCAAAACCGCGGCCCTGCTCGCCGGCGCGCGCGGCTTCCACTGCCGCGTTCAAAGCCAGGATATTGGTCTGGAACGCGATGCCGTCGATCACGCTGATGATGTCGACGATCTTCTTGGAAGAGTCGTTGATCGCGTTCATGGTATCGACCACCTGCGCCACCACCTCGCCGCCCTTGACTGCCGTCTGGGACGCCGAATGCGCCAGCTGGTTGGCCTGCTGGGCGTTCTCGGCATTCTGCTTGACGGTGCCGGTCAGTTGCTCCATCGACGCAGCGGTCTCTTCCAGCGAGCTGGCCTGGGTCTCGGTGCGCGACGACAGATCGAGATTGCCGGAAGCGATTTCCTGCGCTCCGGTATTGATGATGTCGGTGCTGGTGCGCACGCGCGAGACAGTACTGAGCAAGGCCTGCTGCATGCTGCGGATCGAGGCGAACAGACGGCCGATTTCATTGCGGCCCGGTTCGCTGATCTTCATCGTCAGGTCGCCACCGGCCACCTGGTCGAGCAAGCTCACGGCGCGGTTGAGCGGCCTCAGCACGATGCTGCGCAACAGAAAATGCACTGCCAGCACAAGTATCAAGGCGCCGATCAGGCCAACCGTTACCAGCCAGACCACCATGTTGTATTCACGGCTGCGCTGGTCGACGATGTCTTCGGAGACGTCCTTGGTCAACTTCTGGAACTTGTCCAGCTGCGTGGAAAAGTTCGCGCCCCGGGACGTGATGTCGCGGCCGTTGATTTCGACATAGGAACTGGTGTCGTTGGCGCGCAAGGCCTCGGCGGCCTTGTTGAGTACATCGGAGAGCTGCTTGCCGGCGCTGACCAGATCCGCCTTGAGCTTGTCGTCCTGGCCCTTGAACGGCGCCGCCTTGTCAAACTCATCGATCAGCTTGAGCGTACGATCGTAACTGGCCTGCGCGCTCTTCAAGGCGGAATTCTTGACCTCCTGGTCGTTCTGCTCCTTCAACGCGCTGTACGCGCGCGTCAGGGCGGCGCGGGTGCGCGTCGTGTCCTTGTAGGCGTCATTGATGGTCAGCGCGCGCGAAGCCACGTCATGCACCATCACGGTGGAGTCGTTGGCGCGGCCCAGCGCGAACACGCCCACTGCGGCGCCGAACACGATCATGGCGGCAAACAGCGCCAGCGCGCTCATCAGACTAAAACGAACGGTGATGTTCCGCATTTCTACTCCCAGTATCGGTATTTTAATTTTCGATGCACGTGGACGTGCCCTGCGCAATCTTAAAGCAAGGGAAAATACCCGATGCGATTTTCTGTACGGTTTTTGAGCGACATCAAATGCCGCATTATCGAATCGACAACTCCGGCGCTTCAATGCAAAATCCCCCGCACGCCATAGCCTGCGGGGGATTTTCTCAAACTGAATAGCGCCGCATCAGGGAAACGCGACTATCTCCACCCAGTTCGGATTCTTGCCCAGCTCGTAGTGTTGCAAAGGCGTCAGCGCACCGGTTTTCCGGTTGATGGCGTAGCTGGTCAGCCCGTTCGATTTTTGTCCGACCGCGAGCAGGTATTTGCCTTGCGGATCGATGTTAAATCCGCGCGGCTGAGTCTCGGTAGCGACGTTGCCGATGGCGGTCAGCTTGCCGGTTTTGGCATTAACCCGATAAGCCGCCAAGGTGCTCGACGTGCGCTCCGATGCGTAGAGGAAGCGTCCGTCCGGCGTCAGGTGGATATCGGCGGCGGCCGGCGCATCGCCCTTGAAGCCCGGCGGCACGGCCGAGACGACGCTCTTTAAAGTGAGCGTACCCTGAGCGGCGTCATAGGCGTACGTGTTGACTGTGCCGTCGAGCTCGTTGGTGGAAAACACATAGCGCAGGTTCGGATGGAACACAAAGTGGCGCGGACCGGCGCCGGCCTTGGTCGCGACCGACGGCGGCGTATTCGGCGTGATCTTGCCGGTAGTGGCGTCGAACTTGAATTGCAGGATCACGTCGCTACCCAGATTGGATGCGAACAGGAAACGGTTGTGCGGATCGGTGGCAACCGCGTGGGCGTTCTTGCCGGTGTTGATGACCTCGACGCCCTCTTGCTGCACCAGACCGGTTGCAGAAATCGGATTGATGGAAATCTTGTGGCCGGTGTAGGACGCCGCCAGCAGGAAGCGGCCGCTCTTGTCGGTAGCCAGATTGGCCATGTTGTCGGCCAGCGGAACCGTCGCCAGCGCTTTCAGTTTGCCGCTCTGCTGATCGATCGCGAAAGTCGTCACCGAATACGGCTGCGAGCGCAGCGACGCGTACAGGCGATGGTGATCGGGACTGAACGCCAGCGGCATCACCGTGCCGCCGGTCGGCACCTGCTCGACCGGCGTCAGGCTGCCGTCCTTGTTCAGTTGCAAGACCGAGATGTCCTTGCTGTCGGCGTTGGACACGTACACCATTGTCGCCGCGTTGGCGCCGATACTTGCCGCACAGCCAAGCACTGCCGCGCCGGCCATCAGTGCATACTTTCCGAATTCCATGCTTCCTCCCGTTGATAAAAAATGCTCCCGCTATCGATGACGCGGGAGCTTGTAGTTTTGTGTTTTCCTGTACTGAATCAGGTGATCGGCGCCGGGTTGAACAGCGTCAGCGCGTTATGCAATTTCCACTTCTCGGCCCAGGTCTGCTTGCGGCCGCTGGCCACATCCAGCATCAGCTGGAACAGCTCCCAGCCGACGTCGGCAATGGTTGCCTCACCGCTGGCGATGCGGCCGGCATTGACGTCCATCAGGTCATGCCAGCGCCGTGCCAGATCGTTGCGCGTGGCGACCTTGATCACCGGCACCGCAGCCAGGCCGTATGGCGTACCGCGGCCGGTGGTGAAGATATGCAGGTTCATGCCGGCGGCCAGCTGCAAGGTGCCGCAGACGAAATCGCTGGCCGGTGTGGCGGCGTAGATCAGACCCTTCTGTTTGAGCTTGTCGCCCGGCGCCAGCACGCCGGAAATCGGCGCGCTGCCCGACTTGACGATGGAGCCCATGGCCTTTTCGACGATGTTGGCGAGGCCGCCCTTCTTGTTGCCCGGCGTGGTGTTGGCGCTGCGGTCGACGCCGCCTTTTTGCAGGTAACTGTCGTACCAGTCCATCTCGCGGATCATGGCCTGCGCGACTTCTTCGTTGATCGCGCGCGAAGTCAGCTGATCGATGCCGTCGCGCACTTCAGTGACTTCCGAGAACATCACGGCGGCGCCCGCACGCACCAGCAGATCGGTGGCAAAGCCGACCGCCGGGTTGGCGGTCACGCCCGAGAAGGCGTCGCTACCGCCGCACTGCACGCCGACCACCAGATCCGACGCCGGGCAAGTCACGCGACGGCGCTTGTCGAGTTCCTGCAGGCGCAATTCGGCCATCTTCAAAATGGAGTCGATCATCGAGTTGAAGCCGACGTGTTCCGAATCCTGCAGGCAGACCACGTAAGCCTCGCCCTCCTTGTGGATCGGGATGATGCTTTCCGGCAGCAGGCGATTGGGTTGCAGCTTTTCGCAACCGAGGCTGACCACCATCGCCTGGCCGCCGAAGTTGGGGTTCAGGCTGATGTTGCGCAATGTGCGGATAGGGATGTCGGCGTTGGGCGCATCGATGGCGACGCCGCAGCCGTAGGTGTGTTCCAGCGCCACCACGTCTTCGACATTGGGATACTTCGGCAGCAGCTCCTCACGGATGCGCTTGACCGCATGCTCGACCACGCCGGCCACGCATTGCACGGTGGTGGTGATCGCCAGCAGGTTGCGCGTGCCGACCGAACCGTCGGCGTTGCGATAGCCTTCGAAGGTATAGCCTTCCAGCGGCACCGAGGCCAGCTCGGGCGCCTTGCGCGTGGCGATCGGCAGGTTGTCGAGTTCGCGCGCCGGCGGCAAGGTCACCACCGATTCTTCGATCCAGCTGCCTTTGGCGATATCGCGCGCGGCATAGCCGATGGCGACGTCGTAGCGGATGATCGCTTCGCCCTGGGCAATATCGCGCAAGGCGATCTTGTGGCCTTGCGGCACCTGGCTGACCAGCGTCAGGCCATCCGGAAAAACCGTGCCGGCCGGCAGGCCGCGGTCGTTGACGACGATGGCGACGTTGTCGTTCTCGTGCATCAGGATGTAGCGAGGAATATTGGTGTTGCTGGCTTGAGTGGTTGTTTCGGCGCTCATGGCGATTCCATTGACAACGTGCTGCTGGTTAACGACATCGCCGGGACACGCAGGTCCCGGCAACTACACATGTTTATTGCGACGTCAGAGCGGCTTGAGCTCGACGCGCTTGATTTCCTTGACGATCACCAGGTAGCTGATCACCGTCACCAGCGCATTGGCGCCGACGAAGATCAGGGCGCCGCTGAACGAGCCGGTTTCCTTCAGGATATAGCCGATCACGATCGGCGTGGTGATGCCGGCGATATTGCCGAAGGTGTTGAACAGGCCGCCCGACAGGCCGACGATTTCCTTCGGTGCGGTATCGGCCACCACGGCCCAGCCCAGCGCGCCGACGCCCTTGCCGAAGAAGGCCACGGCCATGATGCCCACCACCATCCACTGCGCATCGACGTAGTTGCACAGGATCATCGTGGTCGACAGCAGCATGCCGCCGACGATAGGGATTTTGCGCGACATGGTGACGCTGTTGCCGCGCTTGATCAGGCGATCCGAAATCAGTCCGCCGACCACGCCGCCGATGAAGCCGCATACCGCCGGGATCGATGCCACGAAGCCCGCCTTCAAAATCGACATGCCGCGCTCCTGCACCAGGTACACCGGGAACCAGGTCAGGAAGAAATAGGTGATCGTGTTGATGCAGTACTGGCCGATGTACACACCCAGCAGCATGCGATTGCTCAGCAGCTGTTTGATGTAGCCCCACTTGGCCTTGCCGGCGTCAGTCCCGGCGGCCGCTTTCGGCTTGGCCTGGTCCATGTCGACCAGCCCGCCGCCCTGCTCGATGTGCTGCAGCTCGGCATGGTTGATCATCGGATGATCCTTGGGGCTATGGATGATCCGGATCCAGATGAAGGTCAGCAGGATGCCGAATGCGCCCATCACCGTGAACACATGGTGCCAGCCGTAGACGTGCGTGATCCAACCCATCAATGGCGTAAACAGCACCGCCGCGAAATATTGCGCCGAGTTGAAAATCGCGGATGCCGTGCCGCGTTCCGCCGTCGGAAACCACGACGCGACGATGCGCCCGTTAGCCGGGAACGACGGCGCTTCCGCCAAGCCGACCATGAAGCGCAGCAGGAACAGCAGCACTACCGCAGCGGCCGTGCCGAACCAGGTGACGCCGCCTTGCAGCAGCGTGAAGAAGGACCACAGGAAAATGCTCAGCGCATAAATTTTCTTGGAGCCGAAACGATCCAGCAACCAGCCGCCCGGCAATTGCGCCAATACGTAGGCCCAGCTGAACGCCGAGAAGATATAACCCATCATCACCGGATCGAGACCCAGTTCGGCCTTCATCGACGTGCCGGCAATCGACAGCGTGGCGCGGTCGGCGTAGTTGACCGTCGTCACGATGAACAGCATGAACAGGATCAGATAGCGAACATGGCTTGGCTTGATGTTTTCCTTGGCGCTTGCGCTGATGGCTGCGCCGACTTGATTGACACTCACTGATTGTCTCCTGACCGGAACTGCGCCGGCCCGGGAGGAAACGCCAAATAACGAACCGGAATGCAGCGAAGCGCGGCGTTCAGCTCATGTTTGGCGTTGTCCGACGAAGCGGCAGCGACAGTATCTATTATTGAAAGGCTGCATGACAACTTTGTCATCAGTCATCATACAACACAGATCGCAGTATAAACATGCCTTTTTGGTTTGGCAACGGAATTATTGCCGGCGCTCTTTGGCCCCTTGAAATCCTTTACGGCATTGGAATTTGGCAACTTCCCGAGTCGCCGACAGCGCCAAAATCCGATCTGCCCTCTTCAAACAGTCTTCCGGCCTCCGGCGCACTCCCCATCGTTAAATGAACGTAGTTGTATGACCATTCAGGGAGAAACAAACCTGCGCCCACAAAAAAGCCACCCTCGCGAAAGGATGGCCTTGGATGCCGGAAGAGATCCGGCTCGCAATCTGAGGCGCCTTATTTCGGCAGCAGCTGACCGCGGATTTCACCGCCCGGATGTGCAGCCGTATGGACGTTGACGTACAGTCCGCCGGCCAGGTAGGCGGCATATTGCTCCTCGGTGAATTTGGCGCCGGCGGGAACGGTCCAGCCGTTATCGCCGTCCTTGGTCAGGCCCACCAGCACCGGACCATTGGCGCCGGCGGCGCCGGTATGGATGTGCGCCATCTTGCCCTCGATGCCGGTGGTCGTGATCTTGCCGCTCACGCTTTTATCGGCTGCGACGCTGATGCTGCCGGCGCCGCTGGCGGTGGAGTTGTTGGCGGGGACTTCGCTGGCGCCCTTGAGGTCGACGCTGACGGTTTGTGCGATGGCGGCGGTGCTGAACAACAGGACTGCGGACAAGGCGATGGCGATACGGCTGGCTGTGACGTTGATCATGCTTAGTTCTCCTTGATGTTGTGGACTTTTTGAGGAAACCGCTCGCGCAGTGTAGAACACAAACGCGAGCGTTGCAGCGCAACGGCTCTTTCCATATCCTTCATCAACGCTGCTTCAAACCTTCTGCAACGCCGCCTTCACTCGCTCCGGCGTGAACGGCACCGTGCGCAAGCGGATGCCGACGGCGTCCCACACCGCATTGGCCAGCGCTGCCGTCACCGGCGACGCCGCCGCCTCGCCACCGCCCAGCGGCGGCATGGCGGGACGGTCGATCAGTTCGATGCGCAATTCCGGGACCGCCGGGAACGCCAGGATGGGATAGCCGGCCCAGTCGACGTTCTGCACCCGGCGCGTATCGAAACGGATCTCTTCATACAAGCTGCGCGAGATGGTTTGCAGGATGCTGCCCTCGATCTGCGCACGCAGGCCGTCGGGATTGATGATGAGTCCGCAATCATGCGCGCAGGCCACGCGCAGCACGCGGATCTCGCCGCTGGCGCGGTCGACCTCGACTTCCATCGCCATGGCGACATAGGTTTCGTTGTGCTTGTAATGCGAATAGGCGATGCCGCGTCCGCGCTTGTTGGTCTTGTTGGTCTTGTTCGCGTTGTTGGTCTGGTTGGCGACGCCTGCGGCGACGGCGCGCGATTGCCAGCCGAACAATGCCGCCGTACGTTTGAGCACTTCCGCACCGCGCGCATCCTTGAGCGATTGCAGGCGAAACGCCAGCGGATCCATGCCCGCCTGCGCCGCCAATTCGTCGGTGAAGCATTCCACCGCATAGATGTTCGCAATCTTGCCGGGCGCGCGGATGTTGGCCGGACGCAGCGGTGCGCTGTCATGCCAGTGCACGCCGACCGTGACGTTGGCCACCTCGTACGGCGGATCGCCGTTCTGTGAAATCAGGCCCGTGGAAATTCCCTTCGGCTGCGGCATGCCCGCCGTCTGCGGCGCCAGCAAGGGCACCGTCGGCAGGCTGGCGGTGGCGCGCGGCAGCCACATTTCTGTGCGCCACACCGCGATCGACTTGTCGGCGTTCAACGCGCCTTCCAGCGTCAGCGCCTGCGGCGGTCCTTTCGGATCGAAGCCGTGTTCGTCCTGGCGCGACCACTGCACTCGCACCGGCTTGCCCAGCGCCTTCGACATCAGCGCCGCATCGGCGGCGGCGTCGTCATGGCCGTTCATGCCGTAGCAGCCGGCGCCGTCGACATATACTAGGCGCACCGCTTCATTGGGCATGCCCAGCATCTGCGCGTAGGCCGGACGATAGCGATGCGTCCCCTGCGAGGCGGTATAAATGGTCGCCTGCTTCGCGCCCACGTCGGCTACCGCACACGAGGGGCCGATCGAACCGTGCGTCTGTATCGGCCAGTAATAGCTGGCGCTGATTTTTCCTGTCGCACCTTGCAAGGCGGCGGCCGCATCCCCTTTTTTGACCAGCGTTTCTTCAGCGTCGAAAGGACCGTTGCGCAACCACTGCTCGACCTTGTCGTGGCCCATCAGTTTGTCGCTGACGCTCCAGACCACTTTGAGCGCGGCGGCGGCCTGGATCGCATCCCATTCGTCGGGCGCCGCGACGGCGAGGAAATCGCCCAGCCGCACCACCTTCACACCGGGGAATTTACTGATCGACGATTGATCGACGGAGACGATATGCGCCCCTTCGGATGCAGCACGAATCACGCGCCCATGCAGCATGCCCGGCAACTTCACGTCATGGACATAGGTATGCGTGCCGGTCACCTTGGCCGGCACATCCGGGCGCAACAGCGGCTTGCCGACCACCCGGTAATGTTGCGGATTGTTCAGCGGCGCCTTGGCATCCACCTTGAGATCGAAACGCTTGCCGCCGACCAGCTCGGCGAAACTCAATCCAGCCCCGCCGGCTTTCGGCCGCACCACTCCATCCTGCACCGTCAAACCGGACGCCGGTGTCTGCAAACGCGCGGCCGCCATGGCGATCAGCGCCTCGCGCGCGGTCGCGGCGGCCTGGCGGATCTGCACGCCGCCGCGCATGACGCCGCTGCTGCCGGCGGTCGGTCCCTGGTCGGGCGTGAGCGCGGTGTCGCCCTCGATCATTTCTATCTTGTCGACGCCGATGCCGAGTTCTTCCGCCGCCATTTGCCGGATCGCGATGCGCAGCCCCTGGCCGAGATCGACCTTGCCCGAAAACAAGGTCACCGTGCCATCCTGATGGATCGCGATATAGCCATCCACGGCGCCGGCGTCGAGCGTCTTGTCCAGCAGCGCATGGGCCTGCGCGTTGCCGGCCTTGTCGCGCAATACCTGTTCCGTGGCCAGTACCGTCACCGGAGCAACCAGCGTCACCACCAGCGCGCCGCCGGCTTTGAGCAGCCGGCGCCGGCTCATTTGCATGTCGAAAGCGGCGTTCATGACGGCGTCCTCCCCGAAGCGCGCATCACCGCGCGCAGGATGCGCACGTGGGTGCCGCAGCGGCACAGGTTGGCCGCCAGCGCGTCCTTGATTTCGGCTTCGCTGGGCTTGGGGTTCGAGGCCAGCAAAGCGGCGCTGGTCATCACCATGCCGTTGGCGCAGTAGCCGCACTGCGCCGCCTGCTCGGCGATGAAGGCGGCCTGCACCGGATGCGGCTTGTCGGGCGTCCCGAGGCCTTCAATGGTGGTGATGGATTTGCCGGCCACCGCCGACAGTGGCGTGACGCAACTGCGCAGCGGCGTCTGGTCGAGCAGCACGGTGCAGGCGCCGCATTGACCCAGCCCGCAACCGAACTTGGGACCGGTCAGGCCGAAGCTGTTGCGCAATGCGTAGAGCAGGGGTTGGTCGGGATCGCGGACATCAACGGAACGGGCGGTGCCGTTGACGGTGAAAGTGACGGTAGGCATGACGCTCTCCGGGTCATTGAAGCTGGATTAAAAATCTGCGGGGATTTCCAAATCACTCGCGCTGCCATTGCAGGTAGCGCGATGGATTCTAGCACGGCGACATTCGCGGCAGAATGATTCCGGCCTGATGAAATGATGATGGTCTTGCAAGAAAAAAGGAGCCGGAAGGCTCCTTTTCGTTGCCGCACCGCAGCCGGCCTACCAGGTGCTTTTCGCCTTCTGCCATTCTTCCAGCGCCGCCCTGCCGGTGCCGCTGAAATCGGTAAAGACACCGTCCACGCCGGCATCGAAGAAGGCCTTGTACTCCGCCTTCGGATCGCCCTTGTAAGTGGCGGTCAGGCGCGCCGCTTCGTCGCGGAAGGTGAACGGATGCACGAACAGGCCGAGCCGGTGGGCGTCGGCCACCAGCGAGGTCGGCACCATGTTGGTTGCCTGGCTCAGCGCCTTGACCGGATTGCCGGCGCCATCCACGCCCTGGGCTGAGATGATGTACACCTTCCATGGACCGATGCCGTCGGCATAGGTCTTGATCTCGGCCAGCCCCTCCGGCGTCGCCATTGCCGCGAACGTGCGCGGATCGCCATGCTGCAGCCATGAATACGGTTTGGCCGTGTCGGGCGAGTTGTAGGTCAGCATGCCGTTCCGGAAGTCGATGCCGTCGCCGTCCATCAGCTGCACCGCGCGGGTCTTCAGGCCGAGGCGGCGCATCATCTTCAGGCTTTCCGGCTCGAAGGACTGCACGATGATCGGCGCGTCGAAGCTGTTCCAGCCTTCCTTGTTGATCATCTCCACCAGCTTTTCTTCCAGCGGCACGCCCAGCAGCCGCTGGAAGATCGGGTTCTTGGTTTCCGGATAGACCAGCAACTTGCTGGCGGGATTGGCCGCGCGCGTCGCCTTGGCCAGGTCGATCACTTCCTGGAATGTCGCCAACGGATATTGGCCGTCATATTGATGGCTGCGCACCGCAATCGGCTGTTTCACGCGCAGGGTCTTCAGCTCGGCTGCGGTGAAGTCGCTGATGTACCAGTCCGGCGGCACTGCCACGCCGTCGACGCTGCGGGCCTTTTTGCGCGAGGCGAATTCGGGATGATTCGCGACGTCGGTGGTGTCGCTCAGAAAGGGATTATGGCAAACGAACAGCACGCCGTCGCTGGACGACATCAGGTCCATTTCCAGCGCGTCGGTACCGGCGGCGATGGCGGCCTGGTAGCCGGCGATGATCTCTTCCGGATACAGTCCCGGCAAACCGCGGTGGCCGATGATCAGGGGTGCTTTGCCGTCCAGCGTGCGGTTGCCGGCGTATCCCTGCGGACCGGCGCAACCGGCCAGCAAGGTGACGGCAGCGATGAGGGAGATTGAAAGTGAGGCTGAAAGTGAGGCTGAAAATGCGAATGATAGGCGGTTCATGCGATCTCGGTTCATGCGTTCTCTTTTCCTGGCTGAGGGTTTCGGAAAGCGGCTTCCTGCAAATCTTGGCTGCCGAAAAGTAGACCGTATTAATGTGACCTTGGTATGACGCTACGCAGGGCCGCCTGCCTGCCGGACTCCCTGGCTCGTCCGCGCGAACCAGCCATGGATCAGGCCGCATTGGTAAAACTGCACGGGCGCGTCGAAGCCGGCGGATGCAATGATCCCGCCGACCAGTTTCGGCGCCAGGATGGCAACATCGCGCCGGTACGCCGTCCGCATCTGTTCCAGCTTTTCCTGGCTGAGATCGGCGCCGGCCATGGTGCGCATCCAGACTTCCAGCAGTGCGCCGTAGTGCGACGCATCGACATCGGAAGCGAGATCCGAATTGATCAGCCAGCCGTCCGGGCGCAAACGCTCACGAATGCCGCGGAAGAAACCGGCGCGCTCATCCTGCTGCAGGATGAAGTGCGACACCAGCAGCGAGGTGGCGGCATCGTAGGGTTCCCCGTGCGGCAGCGAATCGAGATAGCCCGCATGAAACGTGCAGCGCGATGCAATGCCCTGCTCTTGCGCCTTGCGGCGGAACACGTCGAGCATCGGCGCCGACGGCTCGACCGCAGTGAAATGCCAGCCCGGGAATTTTTCGGCCAGGGCAATTATCTCCGCACCGGTGCCGGCGCCCACGCACAGGATGTGCGCCTCGGCCGGTAGCCCGGTCAGGACCGCGGCCGCAAGCAAGTGCAGCGCGTCGCGGAACGGCGCCAGCCTGGCCCACTGGCTGTCATAGGCCGAGGCGGCCTGCTGGTTGAACGTGGCCTGGAGTTTTTCGTCGTTCATGGCTTACCCGCCTTCCGTCGTTTCTTTTCAAATCGCTGGTGGAAGTCCGCACTCAGCATCGCCAGCGTCACTTCGCCGAAGCGGGACAGCAGCAATGCCTCGGCGTCATCAAACGTCTTGTTCAGGGCGGCATTAACCGCTTGCTCCACCAGGCAGGCCGGTGTCTCGGTCCTGCTGCCGATGGCCAGCAAGGACGGGCTACCCAACGCCGTATAGACGTCGCGCAAAGTGATTCGATGAAGATCGCAGGTCAGCATCCAGCCGCCGCCATGCCCCTTCTCCGAACTGACATAGCCTTGCTCCCGCAAACCGGCCATGATGCGCCGGATCACCACCGGATTGGTGTCCATGGCTTTCGCCAGCGACTCGGAAGTCATCGGGGTCGGATGTTCGGCAAGGTGCAGCAGCACGTGCAGCACGCCGGATAGTCGGCTGTCTTTTTTCATGTAACTTTTATTATTACATGAAATCGACGGACCGATGTTTTTTGTGCCGCGGCGAGCTGCTCCGCCGGAAAGACGAGAGTGTCCGTAGCCCGATGACCGCTAACGCGGTTGCAAGCGCTTCAGGGCGCCGGCGTTTCCGAAGCGGCGGGAGCCGGCTTGCTGCGGCGGGTCTTGCGGCGCTCGCCATGTTGCATCACGGCCATGCGTTCTTCGTTGGTAAGTTCGAGCATGTCGAGATACACATCTTCCACGGCCTGCTCGTACGACAAAGTCGTATCGAGCGCCATCTTCTCGGTCATGAGTGCGCTGGATTTCTTGAGGTTGCCGTCGCACACGTCGCGGATGAAATCGAGCTTGCGCTGGAAATCCGAAACCGGCGCTTCTTCGCGCAGCTTGTGTCCAAAGCGCAGCCACAACCATCCGGCGCCGAACGAAAATGCGCATGCGCCGATCCAAAGTGATCTCATGTAATTCTCCAGCCGAGTTGTTAATCGTTGTTATGACTCGTCACGCAAAAAATCCCGCGACCTGCATGCAGTGTCCGGAATTCTTCTTGCGATATTTGCTTGGATTTCCCCCCAAGACTTGGCCCGCCGCCATGCTGCCTCGACTATTTTCTGGCATCGGACAGGCGACATTAAGCGACATATTTCGGCGCTTCGCAACACATCTTTACAACATACCAAGGCGACTTTCCGAAGTATTTCCGTAGCGAATTTTTTGTCAGTTTTCCGTCAGCATGGCGAGTCCTTTTTCGAGTCCCAGACGTGCAATCAGACGTCTTGCATCGAAGGGCGCCTTGACCTTGATGTCATTATCGAAATAGCAATACACATCCCTGCTCTTGCGGGCTTTCGGTTTGCTCTCGGACGCACATTGCGCATCCTGCGGCTGCCCGCCCTCGCTCCATTTTTCGATGCGCCGGGCCCAGCGCTCCAGCGCCGGCTTGGTGTAGCCGCTGGCGTACAGTTCCTTGTCGCCATGCAGGCGTAGGTACATGAAGTCGGCGGTGACGTCCTCCAGATACGGCCACTTGCCTGCGGTGTCGGCCACCACCAGCGCGACGTTATATTTGCGCAGCAGCGCAATGAAATCGTCGTCGATAAAACTCTCGTGCCGGATCTCCATGGCATGGCGCAATTTGCGCTTCTTGTCGATCTTGAGCAGGCTGCGCTCCTTCATGCGCGGCTCGCACTGCTGCGCCAGTTCCAGCGCCGTTTCGGTGTCATGCGGCAGCAGGCTGAGAAAGTGTTCCACCAGTTCGGCGTCGTAACGAAAACTCGGCGGGAACTGCCACAGGAACGGGCCCAGTTTTTCCTTGAGGTTGAACACGCCGGAAGCGAATACGTTGGCGAGCGGACCGTCGATGTCGCGCAAGCGCTGGACGTGGGTGATGAAGCGATTTCCCTTGATGCTGAACACGAAGCCCGGCGGCGTCGCGTCATACCAGGTGGCGTAGCTCTGCGGTCGCTGCAAGGCGTAGAACGAGCCGTTGAGTTCGATCGAAGGCAAGGCGCGCGATGCGAATTGCAATTCGTCGGCCTGCTTCAGTCCTTCTGGATAGAAATCTCCGCGCCACGGCGCATAGCGCCAGCCGGAAATGCCGATACGGATTTTTGCCATGGCCGTCACTCCGAAACAATTGATCTGTCAAAGCAGACAGGCACAGGATTTCAGAGTTCACCGGGCGAGCCGATATGAGACATCCGCTGACGGCGTGTCGCACCTGGTCGTCTCCTCGAACCTGCCTGAGCACATGAGGCCGGACACCGATCGAGGGCTTCCCATTCGCGGATCGCGGCCTCGTAGTAACATCCTGCACAGGTCCTGAGAACGGCGCCCCCAACAAGTAAGTAAGCAAGCAAGCAAGTAACACTTCCGATCAACAAGGAAACATCTCCATGACTTATCACGCATCCAACACCCGCTACGAAACCATGCAGTATCGCCAGTGCGGCCGCAGCGGCCTGAAATTGCCGTTGCTGTCGCTGGGCATGTGGCACAACTTCGGCGATACCACCTCGCTGGCGACGCAGCGCGAAATGCTGCGCACCGCCTTCGATCTGGGCATTACGCATTTCGACTTGGCCAACAATTACGGTCCGCCGTACGGCAGCGCGGAAGCCAATTTCGGCCATCTTTTCAAACAGGATTTCCTGCCTTACCGCGATGAACTGATCATCTCGACCAAGGCCGGCTGGGACATGTGGCCCGGCCCCTACGGCCAGGGCGGCGGCTCGCGCAAGTACGTGCTGGCCAGCCTGGACCAGAGCTTGAAACGCATGAACCTGGACTACGTCGACATCTTCTACTCGCACCGCTTCGACCCGGAGACCCCGCTGGAAGAAACCATGGGCGCACTGGCCACCGCCGTGCAGCAAGGCAAGGCGCTGTATGTCGGCGTGTCCTCGTATTCGCCGGAGAAAACCAAAGAAGCCGCCGAACTGCTCAAGCAATGGAAGGTGCCCTGCCTGATCCATCAGCCGTCGTACAACATGTTCAACCGCTGGATCGAGCAAGGCCTGCTCGACGAACTGGAACGCCAGGGCATGGGCTGCATCACCTTCACGGCGCTGGCCCAGGGACTGCTGAGCGACAAGTACCTCAACGGCATTCCGGAAGATGCACGCATCAATCGCGCCGGCGGAGGCTCGCTCAAGAGCGATCACCTCAGCGAGGAAAACCTGCAGCGTGTGCGTGCGCTCAACGACATCGCCAAGGCGCGCGGACAAACGCTGGCGCAGATGGCGCTGGCCTGGGTGCTGCGCGATCCGCGCGTGACGACCACACTGATCGGCGCCAGCAGCAGCAAGCAAATTCGCGAGAACGTCGCGGCGCTGGACAAGCTCGGCTTCAGCGCCGACGAACTGGCCGCCATCGACAAGCAGGCGCAGGACGGTCATCTCAATTTGTGGGAAGTGTCCTCGCGCCACAAGTAATCCTGCCGCGCAGGTAAAAACGGGCCCGCCGCCATTCCCTGTTCTGTATGGCGATGGGCCCGTTTCATGTCAAAGCAGGAACTGAATCAAGCCTTACCCAGCGCTGCCGCCACCGATGCCGACAGGGACACGGTCGGGTGGCCGATCAGCGCCGACAATTGACGGCTGTCATCAAACAAGGCGCCCTTCGACGCCGCCGTGTCGGAATCGGAAAGCAGAACGGCGATCACTTCCGGCAGGCCGAAACCGAGCAGCGCCGCCTTGTAATCGGCTTCGGGAATGTTGCGGTATTCCACCGGCTTGCCCGACTGACGCGCTGCTTCCGCTGCCAGTTCGCTCAGCGTGTAGGCGCTATCGCCGGCCAGTTCATACACCTTGCCTGCATGGCCGCTGCCGCTCAGCACGGCTGCCGCCGCCTCGGCGTAGTCGCTGCGTGGGGCCGAAGAGATGCGGCCGTCGCCGGCGCTGCCGTAGATCGCGCCATTGGCGACTGCCGTCGCTACGCCGGCGGTGTAGTTCTCGGTATACCAGCCGTTGCGCAGGATGACGGCCGGCACGCCGCTGTCCTTGATGGCTTGTTCGGTGTGCTTGTGTTCGGCCGCCAGCCCGAGTGTCGAGGTGTCGGCGTGCAGCACGCTGGTGTATGCCAGCAGCTTCACGCTGGCGCGCCTGGCGGCGTCGATCACGGCGCGATGCTGGTTCAGTCGTTCGCCGATTTCGTTGGAAGAAATCAGCAGGACTTTTTCTGCGCCTTGCAGCGCGCTGTCGAGGCTGGCGGGGTGGGTGTAATCGGCGCGGCGCACCTGCACACCGAGCGCGGCCAGGTCGGCGGCCTTTTCAGGGCTGCGCACGGCGGCGACGATGTGCGCTGCCGGGACGGTTTTCAACAATGCTGCGATGACGAGACGGCCCAATTGGCCGGTGGCTCCGGTGACGACGATCATGACAATTTCCTGTTCGGTGAAGTGAAAGAAATTGCAGCTTAGACGATACACTTACTTTTAGTAAGTACGCACAAAAAGGTTAGTGTAAAATGATCGCCATGAATACACGAAACCCCGCACGAGACCCCCTTGCCGACCACGTTTCGCTGAAGGACCGCATGCAGCGCGGTGAGTTGTTTTCCGCCGACTGCCCGTCGCGCGCCGTGCTCAAGCACATCACCAGCCGCTGGGGCGTGCTGTTGTTGGTTGCCCTGCTGGGCGGCACACATCGCTTCAGCGACCTTCGCCGCAAGGTCGGCGGCGTCAGCGAAAAGATGCTGGCGCAGACGCTGCAAGAGCTGGAAGGCGACGGCCTGGTGATTCGCAAATCGTATGACGTAGTGCCGCCGCACGTTGACTACACGCTGTCGCCGCTGGGGCTGGAAGCGGCCCAGCGCATCGAGACGCTGACCGACTGGATCGAGATGAGTTTGCCGCGCATCATGGCGGCGAGGCAGGAAAAGGAAGAGGGAAAGGAAGACGCAAAGGAAGGACGAGCTGGCAAGTGAAATCCGCCCGGAAAATAAAAAAGGCCCTGCTGAATGCGGGCCTTGTTTATTTGTACTGCTGTTCAAACTGGGGTGGCTGACGGGGCTCGAACCCGCGACAACAGGAATCACAATCCTGGACTCTACCAACTGAGCTACAGCCACCACTGCATGACCAAGACCTGAATTACTGCCTTGAGTCAGTGAAGCAAAAGATTATACAAAACTGTACGGCTTCTGGCAAATGAAATAGTCGCCTCGATGAAATTTGCCGGAATCCCCGGCGATGGTGCCTAATTCGTCGCGATCTGGCGTACTTCTGCGTCCATCTTGAGCAGATTGCGCAAAGCGGTCGACAATGTGCCGGCGCCGGCGGTGGTATAGGCCACCAGAGTTCCGTCATTTTCAGCAGCATCGCCGGAACGCATCAAGGACTTCGCCTCCAGCAAACGACTCAATTGCCGCGTCACCGCTTCACCGGTATCGATGACGAGGGGCGCAACGCAACCGGCGTGCCGCGCCGCCGACTCGATCAACTCGCGTACAAACGGATAGTGGGTGCAACCGAGCACCAGCGTATCGGCGCCCTGCGCAATCAGCGGCATCACGTAGCGATCCACCAGTGCTGCGGTAGCCGGCGATTGCAGCTCGCCCTTCTCGATCTGATCGACCAGTCCGACGCAGGCTTGCGAAATGAATTGCACCTTGCCGGCCGCGGCGATCTGTTCGCGCAAGGCGATGAAGCGCGCGCTCGCCAATGTGCTGCGCGTGGCCAGTACCCCAACCACGCCGCTCTTGCTGTGCAGCGCCGCCGGCTTCAGGCCGGGCTCGATGCCGACCACGATCAATGCCGGCCACTGCAAGCGGATCGCCTGGATCGCCGCTGCGGTGGCGGTGTTGCACGCCACCACCAGGGCCTTGATGCCCTGCCCGATCAGGAAGCCGGCAATCGCCAGCGAGCGTTCGACGATCTGCTGCTCGTCCTTGTCGCCATAGGGCGCGTAGCCGGAGTCGGCAAAGTACAGCAAGTGCTCCTGCGGCAAGGCCGCGCGTACGTGACGCAGCACCGACAAGCCGCCGATGCCGGAATCGAAAATGCCGACGGGCGCATCACGATCAGTGTGAGCGTCCGCCGGCATCGGTGTTGCTGGTGAAACTGCTGCGGTCATCGGCGAGCGACTCCCGCTTGTGGCTTCGGTTGATGCGTCCGCTGTTGCATCGTTATGCAGTCGTGACCGCAATCTTGCTCAGCGCAGTGTTGGTCGCGATCTTTTCCTTCCACTCGGCAGGACCGGTGTTATGCACCGAGATACCGTTGGCGTCGACCGCGACGGTGACCGGCATGTCCTTGACGTCGAACTCGTAGATCGCTTCCATGCCCAGGTCCGCAAAACCCAGCACCTTGGCCGACTTGATCGCCTTCGACACCAGATAGGCCGAGCCGCCGACCGCCATCAGGTAGGCCGACTTGTGTTTCTTGATCGCCTCGATTGCGGCCGGGCCGCGTTCGGATTTGCCGATCATGGAAATCAGGCCGGTCTGCTCCAGCATCATGTCGGTGAACTTGTCCATGCGCGTAGCCGTAGTCGGACCGGCAGGACCGACGACTTCGTCGCGCACCGGATCAACCGGACCGACGTAATAGATCACGCGGTTGGTGAAGTCGACCGGCAGCTTCTCGCCCTTGGCCAGCATCTCCTGGATACGCTTGTGCGCGGCGTCGCGGCCGGTCAGCATCTTGCCGTTCAGCAGCAGGGTCTGGCCCGGCTTCCACGAAGCGACTTCTTCCTTGGTCAGCGTGTCGAGGTCGACGCGCTTCGACTTTTCGGTGTCCGGCACCCAGTGCACTTCCGGCCATTCGGACAGCGACGGCGGCTCCATGTAGGCCGGGCCGGAGCCATCCAGCACGAAGTGGCCGTGACGGGTTGCCGCACAGTTCGGGATCATCGCGACCGGCTTGGACGCGGCGTGCGTCGGATACATCGCGATCTTGACGTCGAGCACGGTGGTCAGGCCGCCCAGGCCTTGTGCGCCGATGCCGAGCGCGTTGACCTTGTCGCACAGTTCGATGCGCAATTCTTCGGTCTTGTTTTGCGGACCGCGCTGCTTCAGTTCGTACATGTCGATGTCGTCCATCAGCACTTCCTTGGCCATCAGCATGGCCTTCTCGGCAGTGCCGCCGATGCCGATGCCGAGCATGCCCGGCGGACACCAGCCGGCGCCCATGGTCGGCACGGTCTTGAGGACCCAGTCGACCAGGTTGTCGGAGGGATTGAGCATGACGAACTTGGTCTTGTTCTCCGAACCGCCGCCCTTGGCTGCGATACGCACGTCGACGGTATTGCCCGGCACCAGTTCCACGTGCACCACGGCCGGCGTGTTGTCCTTGGTGTTCTTGCGGTCGAATTGCGGGTCGGCCACGATCGACGCGCGCAGCACGTTGTCCGGATGGCTGTAACCCTGGCGCACGCCTTCATTGACGGCGTCGGTGATGGAGCCGCTGCCGAAACCTTCGAAGCGCACGCCCATGCCGACCCGCAGGAACACGTTCACGATGCCGGTGTCCTGGCAGATCGGGCGCTTGCCTTCGGCGCACATGCGCGAGTTGGTCAGGATCTGGGCGATGGAATCCTTGGCTGCCGGGTTTTGCTCCAGCTCATAGGCGCGCGCCAGATGCTGGATGTAGTCCACCGGATGGTAGTAGCTGATGTATTGCAGCGCGGCGGCCACGGATTCGATGAGATCGTCTTGCTTGATGATGGTCATGGCTGGTTCTCTCGGGTTGAATGAAAAATCTCTTTAGTGTGCTTCCGGCGGCTCAGCGGAAACTGCGGGATGGCTCATGAGCCGGTCGCAATAGGCGATCGCCATGGCGGACAACAGGAAGGTGATATGGATGCCGGTCTGCGCCAGCAACGTCTTGACGTCGTACAGATTGGCGTTGATGAAGGTCTTGAGCAGATGGATCGACGAGATGCCGATGATCGCCGTGGCCAGCTTGACCTTCAGCACCGAGGCATTCACGTGCGACAGCCACTCGGGCTGGTCGGGATGGCTTTCGAGGTTCATGCGCGAGACGAAGGTCTCGTAGCCGCCCACGATCACCATGATCAGCAGATTCGAGATCATCACCACGTCGATCAGCGCCAGCACCACCAGCATGATGGTTTGCTCGTTGAGCTTTTCGGGACGCAGCGCGCCTTCGATGGCGACCGCGTCGAGGATGTGCTCCAACGAGGCTGCATTGCCCATGGCCGCACCGATCAGGTCGCTCAGCTCGACCCAGAAGTGATAGACGTAGACGCACTGCGCCAGGATCAGGCCGAGGTACAAAGGCAGCTGCAACCACCGGCTCATGAAAATCAGATTGGGCAGGATGCCGATCTTTTTACCGGAAGGGGTGGAGCGAGTGTCTTTCATTGGCGCGGATCTCAAAATGAAACAGTGATGTGAGCAGGCTGTCGGCCTCGCCTCACGGTGGCTCGCGTGCATTCAGGCGGGCGAATTCAGGCCGCTATTTTACACTCCCTTGCCGCTTTCTTGGCTGTGTGCGCTCTGCCGGAGATCGCCACAGATGCGATAATGCACTCTGGCAATACCGCCGCACAAACTTCGCTGCATCCTTGCGGTCAGACCCTTTGATGTAGCGCAAGCGCTTGCGCAGCGGCCTTCCCCGCCTCCGATCAATTCCGAATGTGTAAGGACTGAGTAAGTGAAAACGCCTATGTTTTGCAAAAAGCAAAACCGATAGTTTCGCGGGACGCAAAACCATCGGCTTTTGGATAAAGCAAAAATCATCAATCGCAGGAGACTAATCGTGGCAGACATCGAAACATTCAAGCAAGAAAACCGTGTATTCGCTCCACCGGCAGAGTTCGTCAAGAACGCCGCCGTGTCCGGCATGGACGGCTATAACGCCTTGTGCGCCGAAGCCGAGCGCGACTACGAAGGCTTCTGGGCCCGCCTCGCACGTGAAAACCTGCAATGGAAAAAGCCCTTCACCAAGACCCTGAACGAAGCCGATGCGCCGTTCTACAAATGGTTTGAAGACGGCAAGATCAACGTCTCGTACAACTGCCTCGACGTCAACCTGGAAAACGGCAACGCCGACAAGACCGCCGTCATCTTCGAATCCGACGACGCCAAGGTCACCCGCGTCACCTATCGCGAACTGCACAAGAAAGTCTGCCACTTCGCCAACGGCCTGAAATCGCTCGGCGTCAAGAAAGGCGACCGCGTCGTCATCTACATGCCGATGTCGGTCGAAGGCGTCGCCGCCATGCAAGCCTGCGCACGCATCGGCGCCACGCACTCGGTGGTGTTCGGCGGCTTCTCCGCCAAATCGCTGCAGGAACGCGTGATCGATGCCGGCGCAGTCGCCGTCATCACCGCCGACTACCAGGTGCGCGGCGGCAAGCAATTGCCGCTGAAATCCATCGTCGACGAAGCGCTCGCCATGGGCGGCTGCGACACGATCAGGAACGTGGTTGTCTACAAGCGCGCCGGCGCCGACATCAACTGGGTCGAAGGCCGCGACCTGTGGCTGCACGACGTCGTCGCCAACCAGCCCGACGCCTGCGAACCTGAATGGGTCGACGCAGAACATCCGCTGTTCATCCTCTACACCTCCGGCTCCACCGGCAAACCGAAGGGCGTCCAACACGCTTCCGGCGGCTACCTGCTGTGGGCCGTGCTGACGATGAAGTGGACCTTCGACATCAAGCCGGACGACGTCTACTGGTGCACCGCCGACATCGGCTGGATCACAGGCCACACCTACATCGCCTACGGCCCGCTGGCAGTCGGCGCGACCCAGATCGTGTTCGAAGGCGTGCCGACCTATCCGAACGCCGGCCGTTTCTGGGACATGGTGCAGCGTCACAAGGCAACGATTTTCTACACCGCCCCGACCGCGATCCGCTCGCTGATCAAGGCCGCCGAAGCCGACGAAAAAATCCATCCCAAGCAATACGACCTGTCGTCGCTGCGCCTGCTGGGTTCGGTCGGCGAACCGATCAATCCGGAAGCCTGGATGTGGTACTACAAAAACATCGGCCAGGAAAAATGCCCCATCGTCGACACCTTCTGGCAAACCGAAACCGGCGGTCACATGATCTCGCCGCTGCCGGGCGCAACGCCGCAAGTGCCGGGCTCCTGCACGCTGCCGCTGCCGGGCATCACCGCCGCCATCGTCGATGAAACCGGCAACGACCTGCCCAACGGCACCGGCGGCATCCTGGTCGTCAAGCGTCCATGGCCGTCGATGATCCGCACCATCTGGAACGACCCCGAGCGCTTCAAGAAGAGCTACTTCCCCGAAGAGTTCGGCGGCAAGGTCTACCTCGCCGGCGACGGCGCGATCCGCAACAAGGACACCGGCTACTTCACCATCACCGGCCGCATCGACGACGTGCTCAACGTCTCCGGTCACCGCATGGGCACGATGGAGATCGAATCCGCGCTGGTCGCCAACCCCATCGTGGCCGAAGCCGCCGTGGTCGGCAAACCGGACGAAACCACCGGCGAATCGATCTGCGCCTTCGTGGTCCTGAAGCGCCCTCGCCCGACCGGCGACGAAGCCAAGGCCATCGCGAAGGAACTGCGCGACTGGGTCGCCAAGGAAATCGGCCCGATCGCCAAGCCCAAGGAAATCCGTTTCGGCGACAACCTGCCCAAGACCCGCTCCGGCAAGATCATGCGCCGCCTGCTGCGCGTGCTGGCCAAGGGCGAAGACATCACGCAGGACATCTCGACCCTGGAAAACCCGGCCATCCTGGACCAGCTCAAGGAAGCACAATAGGCCGAAATCAAGCGGAAAGGCGCCCTGTTCCCGGCCGCAAGCCCCATCTGCACCGGGAATGCCAATCTGACAAGAAATAATGGCGATGCCGCAACGCATCGCCATTATTTTATGGGGGACAGTGCAAAACCATCTCATTTCCTGAAAAATGTTGCTATAATCAGCGGCTTCGCTAAAAACGAAGCCAAATTCCGGAGAGATGGATGAGTGGTTGAAGTCGCACGCCTGGAAAGCGTGTATAGGTTAATAGCCTATCGGGGGTTCGAATCCCCCTCTCTCCGCCAAATGCTAACGCCTAACTTGTTGATTTTAAACAGTTAGGCGTTTTTGCATTCTGGCCTGAATGGGCGCAAACTGGGTAGGATGGGCATAGGAATGCCAGCTTTTTTGCCAGCATTTATTGCGCATCAGTTTCAGGGCCGTGGCCGCCAATCCAGTGCAGTTTGCTAGTGTTACCGAGTCAAAAAATAGAACGAAACTTGGGAGAACCGTGTGGCAAAAAAGTCGGTATCGAAGCAATTATTCTATAAACAGGCTGAATTCCTAAACCCTTCTGCCCAAACCTTGCAGACACTTTTGCACCAGGCATTAGAGAAACTGAAGATTCAGGATCGGCAGGAAAAGATTGTCGAAGGCGGCGATGCCGGCCAGCAATGGCTGAAAGTCATCAACTACGTTCGCGACTATTCGGGAATGAAATTTGGCTCTCTAGTGCTGTCGTCTCCAGGGACCAACCACGCCGTTATTTCGCTGACGCCTGATGCTGGTGTCGACGAACTGGGTGTATCACCGCATCCGCCCCCGGCAGGCAAGCACTATGCTGAACCGCATCTGTTTTTCGGCGTGCGTGACAACCATTTAGTTTGCCTTCAATCTAAATCTCTACGCACCGAAGATTTGGAAAAACATCTGAATTGGCTTCTAGCCGGCGCGAAGGTGATCCCAGCCAATCAACGCGTTTCTTTGTCGGACGCGATCCCCGATAAGATTAAAGACAAGATTGCGAAGGCTCCTCTCAAGCGAATTTCGCTTGGTGTGCCTATGTTCGACGAGGCTGAAAGTGAGCCCGAACCAGCAGCAAAAAAACGAGGCGAATCCCTTAGTAGCGCCCTGAGCACGGTAAAAAAGGGGTTGGGCTTAGAAGCAATAAAAAGTTTCCTCACCGACAAGCAATTTGCGGCACTTGGAACCGACAAGTTGGCAGAGATGCCAGACATTCAAGTGAAGCTCGAGATAAAAGTAGTCGGGCGCCCCAAACAAGATGCAACAGGTGATAAGGTGATGAAAAAGCTGATGCACCAGCTCCGGCACGTGGACAATCCCGACTTCTTAAAAATCGACGTTAAAGGGATGGGAAAACTGGACGGTAAAGATTTACGAGTGCAGACATTTAAGAACTTTGATAGCAACGGCGGGATGCTGGATGTAGCCGATGCATACGACACAATGCGCGTCTGGTTGGAGTCATTAATTTTTGATGGAATCGTCAAGACTGGCTAAGAAATGAAAACGCTAGGTGCCCTGATAGGACTGATGGTCGCATTGGCAATCGAAAAATGGTTGCCGAGCACTCTTTCGTCCATCAAGGGCATCCCCGCCTTGCTTGGATACATGGCTGCGATAGGTGCGGGACTAAGTTCGTTGTGGGTTACCGCGTTGGGGCGGCTATCTGCGTTTGACAAGCTAGAAGACCTCACTTCTCACCAGAAGACTGTTGCTCTCGAAACTGCTACGCGATTTCGAAATGGGGTAATTGAGTCTATTGCGGCCAATACCCTGATTTGGGTTTCTGCAACCATCCTGATAGCCGTCAATTCGATAGTGGATTCTTATGGACCTCTGCTACTTTCCATTGCGATATTTGTGCCTCTAGGCGCATGGCTTGCCGGTTTTTTTCAGTCAATCCGTGTAATTAAGAGCATTGAGGTGAGCCGTATCGCGATTGCCTTCACCCAAGATGAGGAAAAAAGGCGCGCGGCGTATTTGGCTCAAATGCGCGCCGACGCGATTAAGAGTCCCGTGGATCGCGACGATCTGCGCTTGAAACAATACAACGAGACAAATCCTGGCTTGAGTTGAAAGCGGTCATCTTGACAGCCCTAGTCAAGAAAACATCGCTACAGCCCTATTACCTGCCTCTGGCAGCGCATCTTTGATCCAGCGACCATAAACTCGAGCGATCATAGTCCAATCTTTGTGACCCATTTGCTGGGCGACCCACATGGGCGACTCTCCGGCGGTCAGCATCATGCTTGCGTAGGTATGACGCGTCTGGTACGGCCGGCGATACCTCACTCGAGCGGAAGTAACAGCCCGCTTCCAAGCACCCCTTACCACGAGATCGCCGCTCCATCGAGCGCCCGTTCGCGGATTCTCGAAAATCGTTCGGCTTGCCTCGTGCGTGAATTGCTTTTGAGCTTCCAACGCCAAGAGCGCCGGGCCAAGCAACTTGATTTCTCGTCGGCCAGCCTTCGTCTTTGGTGTTTCCCCGTCACTCTTCGCCGCGATGGCGGCGCGCGTCAGAGCCCGACGCACCTGAACTACTCCACGCCCCCAATCCACGTCGCTCCATTCCAGCGCGATCAATTCGGAGGTTCGCATGCCCGTCCAAAATGCGAACTTGAACAGATTGAGTTCCTGCCCAAGCAGCTTTGCCAGGATTGCAGCTTGCTCGCCGGCGGTGAATGGGTCCACATCGTCTTCGGTTTCGACCGTCTCTCGGCTTTTCCATTGCCATCCGTAAATCGGATTTGTGGCGAGAGTTTCATCATCGACGGCAGCCGCCAGCGCAGTACGCAGCACGGAGAGGCGGTTCTTAATTGCCTTCATGCTGGTTTTTTGCTTGCCGCACCATTCTTTAACAGCTGCTCGAGTCAGGTCGCTCAATCGTGTTTTCCCGAACGCAGGAATCAAGTGATTGTTTACGACCTTGCGATAACCGTCGTATGTCGATGCCTTCAAGTGCGCGCGTTGCGCCTCAAGCCAGGCGTCCAGGTACTTCTCAACAGTCAAAATCTCGCCTTTGCGCTCGGCGAACTGGGCAGCACGCGCGCTCTCAGGAAAAGTCACGCGATAGTCAAACGTCTGTTTCTGGATCGCGTCGAGGATGGCGGCCCGGTGCTGGGCCGCCCGCTTCATATTTGCAGGGGTTGGGGCGAGCTTGAGACGTTCGCGGCAACGCTTGCCACGATAGGTAAAGGTGATTTCGATTGTCGTGTCACTCGCAGCGATGACACCCGTGCCGTCTCTACCCATTTGCAATACCCTTCAACGTCAATTAAACGCCGCCCGTCTGCGGCCTTGATCCAAACTTTTCCTTCGAGCCAAACTCCGTCTCGAATCTTGCTGTTTATTGCGTCTTCGCTATAGCCAGATTCAGCAGAAAATTTCGCAATGGTGAGGTATCTCAGCGCCACGATTTCCCCCTGTTCGTTGCCTGGTCGGCATCCGCAGCGAGCACCATAGGGACGCGGCGGCGAGTGTACTCATCACGAACAATGCGCAGTAGCGCAGGATGCTCGGCTTCCCTTTGCACGCCGCCCATGAAGTCGTCGCTGAAAGTGCAGTTCATCCATCCGATAGAGAAGCACTTGAACCCTGCGTCAAGCTGTTCACCCGTTGAATCCGGTGCAAGTGCGAAAAAATCGCGAGCCATTTTTTTGAGCCCGTCGAAATCGACAGTGAATGTCCCATTCATAGGCCGCCTCGAGTAAATTCGACTTTTTCAATCGCGGCCACAACGATGGATTCGTCGTACGCGGTAAGCCACGTCATAGGCACCTGAACGCGCGCCGGCGGAGCCGTCTCTTGCCCCACAAAGCAGCCCTCAAGCTGCACCGTCTGCGCGTGCAGATCGAGCACCCCGAATTTCGAGAAGACTGGCATTTGGCCGCTGACGAGCGGCAGGAACAGCGACCGCTCGCCCAGCAAAGAGAAAATCCGCTCGGCTGTCGCCTGTACGTAGGGATTTTCCCGCATGAATCCTGCATCGACGGTCAGCATGGAGCAGCCTCCACGAGGTTCGAGTAGTCGCACAAGTACATTTTTCGAAATTCCATTTCGTTCCCGGTCGCGAGCGAGCGGCGCAAATCCAGGCCGCGACCGAAGCCGTCAGCAGTTTCGATGTCACCCAGCGGAACGCCGCGAAACATACCCGGCCATTGATGATCAAGTTCGACCCACGCAAAGAGCTCGCCATTGCCCAGGTGCGGCCGAAATGCTGCGACGTACCCGGCGAGTTCGCCCTCGTCGGAAGTCTTGAAAGTGATACGGTCGCCGACGGCCGGCGGCTGCGCCACGAAGTCACGTTTGAGGGCTGTCGTTCTGGTGAGAGTTGGCAACAAATTCATTTAAATTTTCTCCGGGACGGCCGTTACAGAACACACACCAAACTGATCGACGGCGCTGGCGATCACATCGCAGCAATGGGCTGCGATGGCGGTGTATGTGAAAGACGATTGTTCAGTGCGAACGACAACGCGAAATGCGTTCATGGGGCGCTCTCTTTTGTTGGTTGAATGGTGTTTGCCGCGCTGGCAAGTTGCGATTGCCATTCGGCTATCTGGCGCGGAGTGCCGGATCGCTCGGCCTCGCCCACCTTGAGGACCATGCGAGGCCATGGGCTTGCCTTGATGGCGTCCCATGAATCCATGACACGGCGCTGTTCATTGGCGCTCATGTCAGATGTTGGCCGTGGCGGCGCTTCGTTGACGACGGGGCGCGGCCAGGGGCAAGCACCCAGCGCAAGCCAGGCATGAGCAAGCTGCGCCGCTTCATCATGCGCGAAGATCGGCGGTGCCGATGATGGCAACGGCAGGCAAGGCGAAGGCATCGACGAAGATCGGTCGATGCGGTCCGTACAGTTATTTACACGAGTCCAAGGAAAGGCAACGGCCACACCACCCGATGCGCGAACGTCGCCTGTTTGAACTGGCGTCCATGTATGGCGAACCGACTTAAAGACCACACCGACGAGCTCGGTGCAACGCACGCCATAGGGCGTAATCTTTTGCGTCTCACCATAACGGCCGATGACGGTCTTGTCGTCCTTGGCAAGCGTGATAACGAGGTCTTTGCGATTGATCAGAGCACCACCTTGCACGCGCAGATAACTCGCCCAGCACGCCCGCTGCTCGCCCTCGATCTTTTGAACAGCGTTCCATGCGGCGAGCATTGCCGGCGGCGCTTTGTCGATCATTCCTTTGTCGATACGTCGGAGTTCACGCCAGACGGTGACCGGCGCACCACCCCATTGCTGAAACTGACGGATGCCCCAGGCAGCGGCCCAGGCTTCCACGCGCGCCGACGGAACGAGCTCGACCTCGCCGACATTTTCAGCCGCGACGATATGACCTTCCTTTGTCTTGTGATCCGCAACGCCGTCGATGTTCTTGGCGACATACTTCGCGATGTAGCCGGCCGCGCTGCCTTTGGTCCAGTCGATTTTCTTCACGTCGAGGCGGCGCTTGAATGCACCAGGTTCGCCGCGATCAACGCGCCATGCGTAGCGCTTCATGATTCTGACCGCACGGCTTGCGATGTCAGTAACGTGCTCGGTCTTGTACTTGTCCGTTGCACGCACGAACAGGAGCATGTGCCAATGAGGGCAACCGTCGTGATGAGGCTCGGCGATGCGAAAGCCATAAAGGCCGATTCCGCGACGCGCCAATGCAGAGCGGCAAAGCGCCGTCATCTTGCCGAGGTACTGATTGGCCTCGTATGGCGTCGAGCCGTCGTAGTTCTTATTTGGCTTGCCGTCGTGCCGTGTTGCGTGAAAGCGTGACGGGCATGTCCACGTCAAGAACAATCCCTGGTCGTTGTTCTCACGGGCGATTTGCTCGAACCCATTGATGCGCAACATGAGTTCATTACGCCGGATCGACTTATTAGCCGTCGTCTTTTCCGCGAGCTCGGCGATGCTGAATTGCTGGCCGAATTCGTTCTTTACGATGCTGGCCTCTAACGCTGCAGCGTTGCGCTTGTTCTGCGAAATGCGCGATAAAACGGCGTCATTGCTGGCATAAGGCTCGCCGCGATAGTGGACATAGCCGAGTTTGATATTGCCCGCCTCGAACGCGCGCTTGACGCGCTTGCGGAGTTGCCGACGCCACCACCGCGCATCAATCGCGCGAGCGATAACGGCATTAGGGTCATCCTCAAAATCGGGTACTTCGATGCCGTAGTCGGCGCACTCAGTAGCGATGATGTCAAGGGCGTGTTGCTCGGACTGCGCCGTCCAAAGCATTTTGACGACGTTCGCAGCGGCCTTTTCGGCTGTCGCGACGATGTCGCTATCGTCCTGAGAAAGATCGACGCCGGCCGGGACGTATTGCGCGGCGAACGCACGCACATGATCTACAGCGATGCTCTCGTAAATTTTCCACCAGCTTGACCACGACATTTTTTCAAGCGCCGCATCAACGACACGCTTGCGCCACTTGACGGGAATGTGAGCGAGTTCAGGCGCAAAGCGCTCCGACTGGACGAACGATTCGTGCCGCTTGCGAATTGGGACTTGGACTTTCTTAGACAGCATTTAAGACACTTTCGTAGGCACGTACAGCGCGATTAGCAGCCGCGCGCATGGCGCTGCGCTCGCTGTCGGTGAATGAATGGATAGGAGATTCCCAGCGGTCTGGGTCGAGGCCGGCCAGGTTGAGCACGTTGCGGCGCACTGCGCGCGGCGTTACGCCCCAGGCTTGAGCAATGATCGGGGCCATGTCCTGGCGCTGACGGGCTTGGAGTTTTGCTTTAGCCTCAGCCAATGCAGCCAATGCAACCGGATCATTTGGCGGCGTAGGGATTTCAGCGTCACGGGCGCGCAGGAAATCGGCAGCCGGATGGAATGAAGCGTGGTCTTTAACCTTGGCGGTGCGCATGACTACCCCTTGACCAGACCGAGGGCCGGCAACACGACGGGAGCACTCAATAGAGCCAGGATCGCGAGAGCAGGCAGGCGACCACGAATAGCACGGAACAATGCATGCATCTACCATGCCCCTTCCATACCGCCGCACAGTGCAATCGTCTCCACGATCTCTTTTGCCAATGCATGTTTCGCGAGATACAAGCCAAGCTGCTCGCACGCGATGTACTCTTCAATTTCTTCCCGGAGCATGGCAGCAAAAATTTTGGCGCGACGTACTTCGTTCGTATCGCCTTCCACTATCCCGCTAGGGCGATAAGTGCTAATCGGCCTTACCATGCTGCCCCCATGCCGCCCAGGTATCCGATGCCGACGGCGATGCGCGCGCCAATCTCACGCTTTGCGGCGGCGAGGGCGCAGAGGTCGTTGCGGCTATACATTGCGGCAACGCTGATTGCACGATCAAAGTCGGCTTCGACCTCGTGAAATTCCTCCAAATACACACGGATCACAGACGACCAATATAAGAATGCGTCGGGCATGATTGCTTTCGTTAGGGTGAGCGAACCCCGCGCACGCCTCGCGGCGTCCGTCGGACTCAACAGAAAATGGGATTGGGGCCGCTTACGGCGGCGCTGTTTGCTCGGCGGCCATCATGCTGCCGCCAGGTCTAGTGCAAGCTGGTTTCGTGCAGCGTTGCGGGCGTGCTGCGAGACCGGAATGCGGACATCGCCGGACGGGATCGCCGAGAGGGAAACCGTGCGCAACACTTCGAGACCGGCGACGAAGACGTGACCGCATTCGTCGTTCTGGCACATGTAGGTGATTTCCTTAAACATGCTCGACATCGTGCGGCTTTTGGTCGCGCGGACGCGGCTCTGGCAATGTGGGCAAGGGATGCTGATCACTCTCATGCTATGGGCTTCCTCTCAATGGCGTACAGCGCCCGGCCTCGGCCGGTGATCTTCTTCGCGCCTTCGCGCACAGATGTTTTGACGAGCCACTCGAACGCCTGGTCGGCAGTCTCAAGCCCTTGCTGCACACGAATGGCCTCGATCAATGCCAGTTCGTCGTCGTTAAGCTGGGACTGTTCCAGATGCATTTTCGGTTGCTCAAAAGTTGCTTATTGCTGTCTTTGATCAGGCGGCGGCGTGGGATACGCTTGAACCTGTATCTGACGCGAGGATCGCGGCGGCCTGGCGCATGGCAAGCTGACGCAGGATTGTCGAGACGGCTTCGCCTTGATAGTGGGCGAGCGATTCGACGAGGGCGTGCTCGTAATCGTCAAGACGCAGCATTACGCGATGCTGGCGAACGCGTTTCGGGTCTGGATACATAGCGGTATTCCCCTGGTTCAAGCGGTGGTTGATTCGAGTTGTTTTTCATACGCCGCCAGAGCGCGCAGCGTCAGCAGGCGCAGGAATGAAGCGCGGGTGCGCTGGTCCTGCTTGGCGTACAGCTCGACTTTCGCGAGCTCGTCGGGATTGAGGCGCATCGTGATTGGCTTCGAAGCGCCATCATGCTCAGTATTTGGGGCTGTATCGAGTGTGCTCATGGGATATCATTTGTGTACGTCACTTAGCAATGACTGCACTTTAGTACAAATTTTTGTACTTTGCAACGATAAATATAGAAATATGATTACTTTAGGGCAGAGGCTCAAAGAGGAGCGGAAGCGGCTCGGCATGACTCAGCCAGAGTTCGCAGCCGTGGGCAAGGTCGAAAAGAATACCCAAATCAACTACGAGCAGGACAAGCGGTCCCCGACCGCCGACTATCTGCTGGCCGTTGCCGAAGCTGGCGTCGATACGCACTATGTGTTGCACGGTCAGCCATCGCCGGACATGCTCGACGCTGACGAGCGCGAATTGTTGCTCACGTTCAAAACGCTCGACGTGCGTGGCAAAGCCCGCATGCTCGGGATGCTTGATGCTCTCAGAGATACAACCCTGAGCGCCGCAGCGCCAGCGGCACCAAGAATTCAGAACGTTGCATTCAAAGGTGACATTGGTCAGCAAGTGGCAGGCGACATTACTGCGCCGCAGACCATCAACGTCGGCCGTAAAAAAAAATGAGCCTTTGTTTCGTATCGTAGTAACGAAACACACACGTCATGGCGGTGGCAATTGCTGCGCATTGACTATTGAATTTTTGATTTAGAGAAATATGAAGTTATCGCTTGTTAGTTTTTTAGTTTGCGCCGCCTTCCTTCCGCTGGCTCACGCCGAAGAAACCGTTACGGACGCGAAGAAAATGCAATCTATTTTGTCGCGAATACCCGTAACCGATAAAGATTTTGGCTACAAGAATATCGGCGAGCGACTGCCACAATTGGGCATGACTATCGACCGCATCAGCATAAGCAAGATAGGAAAAGATGAAGCGGAACCGCCAGACTTCAAAGTAGGGGATGAAGTGATTGATGTCTTTTTGAGTGTGCCGAATGGAGCCGTCAAATCAATCTGCCCAATCACCGGCGGCCGCACCACGTATGTGATTCGCGGGAAGAAGGTCATTCCACTGTCCAGGACTGGATACTGGCTGATGACAAATCGCTGCGACTTCAAGGGATAGTCTTCTCGCACGCGGCAACAAATAGAAACGCAGCATCGCAACAGAATAAAACTAAGGTTTTCGATGTCAGAAAAAGTAGAGTTTTCGGGGGATGTCGGCCAGGCAGTTCTAGGCGACGTGAAAGAGGCACCGCGTTTAAGCAACGTCGTCAATTTGAATTTAAGCGAAGCCAAAAAGGAAGTGCAGCTAATCACTGACTACCAGCGAAAGAGAATCAATCTTCTTGTCAAAGAGTGGGCGGCGATTTGCGGCGACAAGGAACTCGACATCTATAAAGTTTTCATTGCAGATTTCGGCCTGCGCAAGTTTCGGGAGCTTCCGATTGAGCATTACTTGTCGGTCAAAGCGACACTGGAAGGCTGGATAGCAAGCGGATCGAAATCGCCCGCCGCGCCCGTTGCTCCAAACGTCGAACAGAAAATTGCGACGCAGTCCGAGCACGCGCATTGCCCAGCCTGCGTAGAAAAAGACGCGTCGTTCGCCCGCGCGCAACGAACGATTTTCGCGCAATGGGTGCTGATAATAATCTTGGCCTGTAGTTGCGGATGGCTGCTTTATGAAATGCCCGGACCCCATGACCCCGATAAGGCGTCAGTAGAGAACAAATGCTACGTCGATGGCAAAACACATTCAGTAGGCAGCACCATCAGAACATTGACCGGCAGCATCAACGAGTGTATTGCCACAGGCGACGGCACGCCTCCGATTTGGACGACGGCACGCCGCGCTCGGTAATACATATGACCCAGGGGAAGCGGCGGGCGAAGATGGACGTTTTGCATTTTCTGGAAGCAAGAACCACTGTCGTCGCTCATCTCTATCAGCCGGCCAGTTCCATTTTTTTAGGATCACAGCACCGCATTCGCGAGGGCGAATCCAACCCATGAACCGGCCATGACAATAAACATAACTGAGAAAATACTATTTCCCATTCATTGCAAGGTTAACTGGGCGTGCGACAGCCTCACGGAGGCGGCCCCAATGAGCACCGCCGAGCAACCGCCTTGCGCCGCGACCTGGATGAGCCTATGCCTCAATCCTGCAAAGTCGGACATGCAAATGCCAATCTTCGGCTTTGCTGAGTTCATTGCAGCGCTTGCGATTTTTGGCGTCATATACACAATCACGGATTTCAAATACAAATTCCGTTCGATGGTATCGGCAACAAATCTTCCGGCCGTCTCGTTCTGGGTTGTCGGTGCGATCGGTATCGGTACCCTGGTGTCTAACCTTTTTTTCACCGAGCATTATCCAATCCCCGATGCAATCGGAAATCTGGCCGTCTGGCAGACGGTTATGGGCGTGGCGTTTCTGATCGTAATTTGTTCATGGGCGGTTGTGGTTGGCCGACGACCACCGGTATTCTCACCAGCCAATAGCGGTCGCTTTATGACAGTAGTCCATCGCGTGCTGATAGCGAACGATGAAAAAGAGATCGCGGTCGTTGCATCCGAACTGGCCCGATCTATGTCGAACATCATCCGCTTCGCACCGGATGACGCAGACATTATTCGAATCAGTGAAATTCCGTCGAATAAACTGACGAAGAAAGATTGGGCCTCGCGTCGGGCATATACTTTGCTGGAGATTATGGCGTCGCCGAAGCTATGCAGCGCCATCGCCGCAACATCCAATCAGACGGCCGTACAGTTTTTTCATGAAATGACGACGCAAAAGAAATATCCGCGTTGCGCCGGAGTATTTGCCAAAAATCTAGTTTTAGCGATGTTGCGGCGATCCGACTCTCTCGTTTTTCACGAAGAGAATCTTTATAGCCACGGGTTCGCAGCCAAGGCAAAATTCTTTATGCGCGCGGCTTTCGGAAACATTGAGCTCGTCGAAGCCCTCGGGAGAAACGGATTTTCATCGCCGCTAGATGCAACTCCTCCTTACGACGAACCCTTTACCGATAAAGAGTTGAAAGCCTACGGTCGCTGCTATCGCATGGCCGTGAATAGCTACGTTAGCGCTGATCGCATGGCGACCTATTCAGCAACCCTCGCTAGGGCACTATCTTTCATCACGCGCCAGTGCATGGACTTGAGATTTGTTAAAGGGCATTCGCGCATCTATGATGAGCCTGCATACAAGAAGTTTAGCGTGGCAGTGAAAATCATTGAAGAGATGATGACGGAGCTCGACGCATTCGCAGGTCCCGAACTGAGCAAGTTGCATCTGACTCGACAGCTTCCTGGCTTTTACAAAATAGTAGCGAAAAACATGCTGGAGATAGTCGAAATAGCGGCCGAGGTAATTGAGGATGCCGATGCGGCATGGAGTATTCAGCATAACCTCGTCTGGAATTCCTTCTTTGACAATGCTCATTCTGGGCCGGCGTCAGCGGCAATACGTCGGGAGCTCATTAGGCTCATCATGGAAGAAATCAGTGTTATGTCGCGGATTCGAGCCCACCACCAGAACAGCAAGGTTTTAGCGATGGTCCTCAACGTGGTAGGCATCGTACCAACGAACCCCAGTTCTCTCACCCGCGAAGAGAGGATTTTGCAACGCGCTGCTTCCAGCTGGAACAGACTGAATTTTGCAAAAGTGTATGAGAGAAACCCCGACGTGGCGCAATATATGCTGCCTCGGAATACGCACTACGATCAAGTGAATAACGAAATTGTTAGAACATATCGGTTAGGCGAAGTTAGGCTAAAACTTCGGCCGAAGGCGTCATGAACGGTTGTTTTCGACAATGATCTCCCGCACTTCTTTAATCTTCTCCCATTCGAGGTTTGCAGCCCTCTTCGCGCTTTGCTTGCCCGCATAGACATGCTTCAACGTTTTAGGATTGCCGAGCGCGCCGGCGGTCTGGCTTCCAGATTTTTTACTGACCTTGTCTTTCCACTTGGCGATGACGCCTGTAATTCCTTCGTCTGGGTCATTCTGCAATTCGCGTTCGGTGTCGGCGGCCTCGGTCTTGGTCTCAAACTGCACATGCGTCGTGAAGCCGTTGCGGCTGCCGTTATGTTCGACCGATTTCGACAGCCACTCGGTCGCATCAATCTGCGGCTTATAGCCAGAGACCTGCACAGGCGATTGTGGCGAGATAGTAGGGTCGCCGACGGCGAGGGTCATATCGAACGTGGCAAGCCCGCGTTGCAGCCGCTGCCACTCCGACGACGCGGCGGTGCGCGCATCATCCTCTGACGCATAGGTCGTTCGCAGGCGCTTACTGTTGCCGGCGATGCCCGCGACGACACTACGTCGCATACCGTGATCGTCGTCGAACCAGAAGGCGCGCACGCCGCTGTATGCATCCGCCTCGGACGACAGATAATTATGATGGTCGCCGAGGTTGCGTTTTATTTTTACCGTCGGCAGTTCCTTGCCGCTTACGCTCCTGCTTTCGTTGATCGGAATGAAAAGGAGTGTGTCATTCTTCACGGTCGCCACGGCGTCGTATTTCTTGCCGAGTCGGCGCAGCAATGCGGCATCACTCTCGTGCGTCTGGTCCAGGTGAGGAATCTCGATACCGCGCAACGGATTGGAAATTCCCGACCGCAATTGATTCTCGGCCGCGACCTGGTCGATGACTGCGCCCAGCGTCGTGTCGTGGTAGCTGCGTTCGCGCTGCTGCTTAAACGTGTCGATCAGGTTCGCCGAGCGTGCGCGAATCGTAATCTGATCCGGCGCGCCCGAGTGTCCCGCCTCCGTGACCGTAAAGCTGCCGGCATCGACGAGCGGCTTTCCCTTCCATCCAAGCATGAAGGAAATCTTGACGCCGGTCGCCGGCAAGGCGAGCTTCCCGTCGGCGTCATCTAACGTCAGGTCAAGCTGGTCGGCTTCGTCCCCCCTAGTCAGGAGCAATCGAAAGCTGCACAGGCGTTGCGTGACAGGGATAGTGATGTCCTTGTCATCCATTGTCACTTTGAAAGCAGGAACCAATGCCGTCATGCGCCGCCCCCGCCGAACTTGCCCTTGATGGCATCGACAACGCCGCCGATCTTGTCGGTGACGCCGCCGACGACACTGCCGATAGCGTTCTTTGCGCCCTCGGTGATGCTGTTCGTGATGCTATCGAGGCTCAACATGTTTTTGAGGTCAGAAATATCGCCAAGACCCAGCATCGACAGGACGCTGTCATCGGTGCGTTCAAGCGTGATCGTGAATTCGACCTTGGCCGGGTCACCCATGCCGTCGAGAACAGAGCGCGTTTCCGATAGTTCGGTGATGATGTATGACCCATAGATGCGCCCGGTGCCTTGAATCAGAATCCAACTCTTCCCGGTGTCCGCCATCAAGCGAAGCGCGTCGAACGAGTAGAGGCTCCCCGTGAGCTCGGGCGCGACCCAGCCCGATAGCGTGATCGTGTCATCGCCTGGGCCGGTGAATTGCTTCGCGTCACGCCGGCCGATGCGGCCATTGCTTGCAAACTTCCATTGCGTCTTCCGCTGCAACTCTTGATAAGCCAGGGTCGGCAGACTGAAAACGAACATTCCTAAAATCATCATCATGATGCGGATTCCTTATGAGCGGTCATACAGCGAGGAGCGGAAGCGCGCCGCCTTGTCGCGTTCCCGACGGTCGAGCACCGCCTCGATGGCACGGGCGATTGCTTGTTCGTCCATTCCCGGTACGGTCTGAATGGTGATGTTGATCGTGTCGCCCTGGACAACCACGCCGCCACCGCCGCCAGGTGCCAGCGCGGGGCGAGTATCGAAGGCCATAGCCGGCATGCCGGCCGCCCCGATGGCGATGCCAGCACCGACGCCGGCAAGCTTGCGCGCCAGACTGGAAACCGCCTGCAAGGGTTCGTTCTCGCCTCGATTCATGCCGACGGCAAGCCCCTGCATGGTGTAGTCGCCGAGTTCAGCAAAGACGCGGCTCGGGCTATGGATGTCGAGCTTTTCCTTGAACCAGTTAATGACCGCAGAGCCGGCCGACATGACCGCGTCTTTTACTGCGCCGAGCGCGCCCGTGATGCCATTGGCGAGGCCGCGCAGGATCATCGCTCCGAACTCGCTGAATTTCGCCGGCAGGTCAATGCCGAACCAACCGAGCACGGCGGCGAACGCCTGGTAGAAAAAACCGAGCGGCGACCAATTCAAAATCAGCGCGCCGATGCTGCCGAGTCCGCCGGCGAATGCAGCTTGCACTTGGCTCCATAGGCCCATGAAGAAGCCGGCAATCGGCTCCCAATTCCGATACAGCAGATAGGCGGCAACCGCGATAGCGGTCACGGCAAGGCCGATAGGATTCATCAAGAACACGCGGCCGAGCCACATGAAGGCCGTCCCGACGCCCCGCAGGATCGGCATAAGCACGCCGCCTTGAACTCCCAGCCGGGCAAACATGACGTGCAACATGGCGTAGGGTCCGATGATCGAGGCGAGCCCCAGCATCAGCGGGCCGATGACGACCAGGATCGCAGCCACGGCAGCAAGGCCGACAATCATTGCCTTCGCGAGCATGGGGTTGCGCTCCATGAAGGATGTGAAGCCCTGCGCCGCCGAGGTTGCCATTTGCAAGGCGCTCGCGTACATCGGCAAAATCGAGGTTCCGAGTTTCAGCTTGAGGTCGGCCAGCTTCGATTCTGTTTCGAGCTCCTGACCGTGTGCAGTTCCACGGCCCAGCTTATCCAATTGGTCGATATCGGCGGCACCACGATTGAGCTTTTCATTCTTGTGAATCTGATTGCGCTGCTGGTACATCGTCGCGGTCAGGTTCGCCGCAGTACGGTTCGAGAAAATGCCCCCGATGGCATCGAGGATGCCTTTGTCGCTGGTGATGCCCTTGCTCGCCAATTGCGGCAACAACACTTTCTCCATCCACTCGAATTGACTTTCGCGGAACAGGTCCGCGCCTTTGATGGCACCAGGATTTAGAAACGAAATCTGGCCGGCCTTGTCGTGTTGGACTTTGCTTTGATCGCCAATCAGTCCCAGGTCGTTGAGCAGCGCCATAGAACGCTTCGTCGTGCGGCCTTGATACAGATTCTGATAGGCGCTCATCATGGCCGTACCGACCCGATTGCCGGACATCTCTTGCACGAGCGGTTCCATCTGGTAATAGAACGACTCGTCCTTGATACCTT
>Ga0209759_1000096_pt1 | contig 157803 bp, 134 predicted proteins | sample AraplaCL_Col_mMS_FD_184261 | JGI IMG/M metagenome (GOLD analysis project Ga0209759, IMG submission 184261) | Arabidopsis root microbial communities from the University of North Carolina, USA - plate scrape CL_Col_mMS (SPAdes) (version 2) | ecosystem: Host-associated > Plants > Roots >...
GACCCATCGCCAGATTGGCGACCTCTTGCAGCGCGTCGCGCTGATCTTCGGTGAGGACTGGCTCAGACATACAACCCGTACTCCTTGAGGATGGGCAGTACCGCCTCCGGCGTCACGGGCTTGGCGACGAACGCCGCGGCGCCGAGCGCGCGCACGCGCGACTGGGCCATCGGCTGGATATCGGCTGAGACGACGATGACGAAGGTGTTCAGATCCTCATGCTGCAATGCTTCGAGCACCTGATAGCCGTTCATGTCCGGCATGGTCAGGTCGAGGAACATCACCGAGGCTTTCCCTTGGCGATACAAAGCGAGCGCTTCCCGTCCGTTCGAGGCGTAGGACACCTCGACGTCCCAATCCGCCGGCAATGCCTTGGTGAGCACCTTGCGGGCAAGCAGCGAATCATCGGCGATCACGATAGGCAAAGACATGGCGGGCAAAAGACGGAATAAGCTCGTTCGGGTTAACGGCGGGTGGTGGGAACTCTTTAGGGCGGAGTCTGACGGCGAGCGGCGACAGGCGCCTGCTGGAAGGCGCCTGTCGGCCAGGCGGGGATAAGGCGCGGCAGGGCGCGTTGGGCGAAAGCCGTGCGCGCGCAGAACTGCGCGCGCGTGCGGCGGACGACGGCTATGACCGGCATGTGCTGAGCCTACCCCGTAGATGAATCGGCGCGGCTCGCTCAATCTGGCTTAAGTCTTGCCGCGCGCGTGGTTCCGCGAACGCCCGGTGCTCACGCGCGTACGCATGATCCGGTGCCCTCGCGGCGTATGCGTTCGAACATGGCGGACGCACTTTTTGTCGTGGCGTCGATTCTCGAAGTAAACCAGCCGAAACGCAATACGCGCTATTCTCGCCTGGCTAACAATATCTTCCTGCATTATCCATTTTTCGAAAAGATACGCGCCGCATAATAATCGTTTCTATACCGTTTATACTTTTGTGTACGTTTGCGCTTCGTAATTCGTCACTGTTTTAAAAGTCCGATGAATTGCGCGTCCTACAGGCAAGCGCAGTCCATGACGGTAACTTCTACCGCCGTTCTGCGACTATGCTTCTCGTATCATCCTGTCTCTTTTCGCCTGGAAATGCCGAGCATCTGACAATGACACAAGACCGGTTCGATCCGCGCCGAGCGAGCCGCCGTTCCGCTGAAAGGCAGGGCGACGCCGTATTTCCCGCCGTGCCCGAACAGAATTTTCACGTGCGGCGCATTACGCTGATCGCGCTGCTCGTCGCCGCAGTCGTGCTTCCGTGTCTTTACGTCGCGGCAATGGCGTTTAACGACCTGCGCAGCCGCGAGGCCGACGCCACGGATATGACGCTGCGCACCGTGCGCGTCGCCGAGGAACATGCGCTGAAAGTGTTCGACATGAACGAAACGCTCGACACGCGCATCGTCGATTTGACGGAAGGTCTCGGCGACGACGGCATTCGCGCGCGCGAGGCGGCCATTCATCAGAAACTGCGCACCATGGGCGGCGGCTATCCGCAAGTCGCCGCCGTGTCGATTTTCGGCCGCGACGGCGCCTTGCTCGTGACGAGCCGGTTTTATCCGGCGCCGCCGGTTTCGATCGGGGACCGCGACGATTTCGTCGGCTTGCGCGAGGGCCGCGACCTCGAGCACGTCTCGAAGGTGATGTCGGGGCACGTCGCCGGCGAGCAGGTGTTCAACACCGGCGTGGAACGTCGCGCGCCCGACGGCACATTCGCCGGCGTGGTGTCGGTCGCGCTGCGGCCGAGCTATTTCGACGCGTTTTACCGCGAGTTGCTCGGCGGCACCGACGGCCTGCCGATGACCATGACCCTTGTGCGCACCGACGGCGCCGTGCTCGCGCATTATCCGCGCCGCCCGGGCGAGCCGAACGCGGTCGCGGCGGACTCGCCGTTCGCCGAGGCGATGAAGGAAGGGCGACGCGCGGGCGTGACGCGCATGCGCTCGAACATCGACGGCGACAACATGATCGTTGCATTCCGGCACGTCGGCTCGTATCCGGTCTACGTCATGTGCGGCTACCGTGCGTCGGCCATGTGGGCCGCGTGGTACCGGCATCTTGCGGTGCTGTTCCTCTCCATATTCACGCCGTCCGTCGCGCTCTGGTGCGTGATCTGGCTGTCGCTGCGGCGGCTCGGCGCCGAGGAAGAGGCGTGGGAGCGCTGGCAGGCGGAAGCCTCCATGCGTCGCTCGATCGAATCGGCGTACCGGCAGTCGCGCAAGATGGAGGCGCTCGGCACGCTGGTCGGCAGCGTCGCGCACGACTTCAACAATCTGCTGATGATCCTGTCGGCGAACGTGCAGATCGCGCGGCGCCGCGGCGCCAACGGGCTCGACCGCGAACTCTCGGCCATGGAGCGCGCGCTGAAGAGCGGCCAGTCGCTCACGCGGCAGCTGCTGGGCGTGGCGCGCAAGCAGCCGCTGCGCAATGAAACCGTCGCGCTCGACCGCTGGCTGCCGGCCTCTCGCGACCTGCTGCGCGCGTCGCTCGGCGCCAAGGTTTCGCTGGTGATGGATGTCGGCGTCGGCATCTGGCCGATGCGCGTGGACGTCGCGGAACTGGAACTCGCGCTCATCAACATCGCCGTGAACGCGCGCGATGCCATGCCCAACGGCGGGCGCTTTACCGTGCGTGCGACCAACATCACGTTCCGTCACGAAGACGGCTTTCCGCTGACCGGCGATTTCGTTCAGGTGTCGCTGGAGGACACCGGCGTCGGCATGGCGCCCGAGGTGCTCGCGCGCGCCTTCGAGCCGCTCTTCACGACCAAGGCGAAGGGCATGGGCACCGGGCTCGGCTTGCCGCAGGTGTTCGCCTTCTGCGAGCGCTCGGGCGGGCTTGCCGCGATCGACAGCGCTGTCGGCGCAGGCACGTCCGTGCGGCTCTATTTGCCGCGCGCGACGGAAGCGCCGGCAGTCGACGTGCCGGTCGAAACGGGTACCGAGGACGGTAGCGCACCGCATGGACTGCGCATTCTGCTTGTCGAAGACAACGAAGAAGTCGCGGCGGGCACCGAAGCGCTGCTGCAGATGATGGGCCACCACGTCACCTGCGTCCTGAACGCCGACATGGCTTTGCGCCTGCTGGACGACGGGCACCGGCAGCATAGCCGCACCGGCGAGCCGCTGCCGTTCGACGTCGTGCTGTCGGACATCCATATGCCGGGCAGTCTGAACGGCATAGACCTCGCCGAGGCAATCCGGGCCTTCGACGCCACGCTGCCCGTCATTCTCGTGACGGGCTACGCGGAGGAGCTCGATCGCGCGCGCCAGGTCAATGTGCGCGTGCTGTCCAAGCCTTTCGACATCGCGCTGCTGGAAAGCCTGCTGCAGGGAATCCAGCGGGAGCTCGCGCAGAGCGGACTGGATCCGGCGGCGCATCAGGTGCAATAGCGCACCGGCGGTTCCGGCGGGGGGCGGCTTGCCTCGTGCGCTCCGTTACCGCGGATTGTAAAAACGCACAGGCCGCGGCCAGCCGCGGGATTTCGTCGAGGGCCTTCGCGCCGGCCCACGGCTGCGGGCCGGCGGCGCGCGAGCCGCATTCCCGGCATGAAGGTTGCGGCATCCGGCAGGTAATGGGGACGGCGCGCCACGCGCTGTCCGTCCTACCCAAACGGGAGACAGCCATGCGACATACCGTGATTGGTTTATTCAACACCTATGCTGACGCCGAAGCCGCTCGCGACACCTTAGTGCAGACCGGTTTCGCTCGCGACACCATTGAATTGCAGGCGAACGCCGAGCCGTCGGTCGGCTCCGCCACCGAGGAAGTCGCCGGGTCGGGCGTGCTCGCCAACATCGAACGTTTTCTGTCGAGCCTCTTTGCCAGCGGCCCGCGCGCGCCCGAGACGGCACGCTACACAGAAGCGGTGCGTCGGGGCGCGGTGCTGGTCGTGATCGACGCCGCCAGCGAATCGCACGCGGAACTCGCCCGCAACACGCTGACGCGGCTCGGCGCGACCGATATCGGCGAGCGCTCGCCGGACTGGGGCACGCAAACGGCCTCCGAAAGCGCGCGCGAGCATTCGTTGCTGGACGAGTTGGGGATTGGCACGGGAACGGCGGGTAGTGCCGCGCCGGGTGCGGTGCGCGGGGCCCAAGGCGGCATGACGGGCGCCACCGGCCGGGAGACGAGCGCGACGACGTCGGCCGCAAGCGGAACCCTGCCGGCGGGCGGTGCGGGCGGTGCGGGCGGTGCGGGCGGTGCGGGCGCGCCGGGCGCGACCGGTTTCAGCGCCACGACGCCGTCTGCGGCGACGACTGATCCGCTGAGGACCGATCCTCTAACGGCCGATCCGCTGAGGTCTGATCCGCTGAGGTCTGATCCGCTGAGGTCTGATCCGCTGAGGTCTGATCCGCTGAGGTCTGATCCGCTGAGGTCTGATCCGCTGAGGTCTGATCCGCTCGCGCCCGATCCGCTCTATTCGACGTCCCCGCGCAGCACCGACGCCGAACCGTTTGTGCCGCCGCCGCTCAGCGAGCGTCCGGCAACCGATCCGCTCAGCGAGCCCCTACGCGACCCGCTAACCGGGGACGCCGGACGCAGCGCCATCGCCGCCGGCTCGGCGCCGGGCTCGGGCGCGGTCATGCAGCCGTCGGAAGTGGTCTCCGGCGCAGGGCATCCGACGGCGGGTTTGAGCGGCCAGATTCCAAACGAATATCTGGAGTACGAAGAAGACTTCCGCATCCATTACGACGAGCAGTATGCAGCCGACGACTCGCGCTACGAGGACTATGTGCCGGCTTATCGCTACGGCGCCGAGATCGGCAGGGACGTGCGTTTTCGCGACAGAGCGTGGGACGAGGTGGAACCTGAGGCGCGACGTCATTGGGAATCGACGTCGGCGGACAACAGCACGTGGGAGCGCTTCAAGCTCGCCGTGCGCCACGGCTGGGAACGCGTGACGGGACATCACCACGTATAGGAAGCAGAAACGGGGAAGCGGTAGCGGCGGCGCGCTTGGTGAAGCCTGAGCGCCGCCGCCGCATTTAACACGCAATTGGCACGCGATTAACACGCCACGGGCCTCACGGGCGCGCGTGGCCGTGCACCGCGGCTCAAGCGGCCGCGTGCCGCTTGACCCATGCGACGTAGCGGTCGACGAAACTCTGCAAGAACTTGCGCGTGCCTTCGTTGAGGATTTCGCCTTTCTCGTTGATGACCGCGGGGTCGTGCTTGATGAACACCTCCGGCTGCCCGAGCGTAGCCACGTCGAGGTAGGCGAGCACATTGCGCAGATGCTGCTGCGCGAGCGCAGTGCCGGTCGCGCCGACCGAAGTGCCGATCACCGCGCCCGGCTTATTGCCCCAGGAATTCGCGCCCCACGGGCGCGAGCCCCAGTCGAGCGCGTTTTTCAGCACGCCGGGAATGGAACGGTTGTATTCGGGTGTCACGAACAGCAGGCCATCGGCGGCCTCCACACGTTGTTTGAGCTGCCTCGCGACTTCCGGGAAATCGGCGTCGTACTCCTGGCTGTAAAGAGGCAATGAGCCGATATCGATGAACTCGAACGTGAGCTCGGGCGGTGCGAGCGAGATGACGGCTTGCGCCAACTGGCGGTTGAACGACTCGCGGCGCAGGCTGCCGACGACGACTGCGATATGTAGGGCCATGATTCGTTTCCTTGAATGAGGCGCTCGGGGCGCGAAGGGTACGAACTGTCCATCATAGGCAAAAAGCGCAGATCGGTGCTGGTTGAAGGCCGCGCGTGGCGCAATTGACGCAATAGCGTGACGGCTTTGCGCTAGCCCGGTGGATAAGCCCGCGGGCGGAAAAGTTATCCACAGATTTGCTGAATAACCTTGTGGATAACTGATACTTTTGCCTTGTCAATCAAGCCTGCCTCCGGCCTATATCTTTTGGAGGCAGCACGCCTTTTTCGGGATCGGCGGGGAGCTTGGTGGCGCGTATAGTTTTGCGCGGCGTTGTCGGGTCCTTCGGGAGCTGTTGTTCTCGACTCGACCACGTTCCTAACCGCTCATCGCTCACCTTGCCTTTTGATGTAACAAGGGCGCCGCTTGGGCGCCCTTTGCCTGCGTGGGCTCTTGTCCGCCCCGGCACAACGATGCGCGTCGGGACTACAGCCGCCAATGGCTTAGTTGCCAAAAAACACGTTGCAGTAAGACGCGGGGCCGTTGCATTGCGACGGAGCGACGGCTTGCGCGACGCCCGACGCGGCAGCGAACAGGGCAATGGAAGTGATCAGGGCGGACAGAATGCGTTTCATGGTGCTACTCCTCGTGGGGTTGGCTTGCGATCCCGGTTGATCGATGGGTGAAGAATAGCGACTCAGCGCCTGCGTAAAAACGCGCAAGTCGGGAAGACATCTTTTCGGATTTTGAAATAGTGGACGCGGCGCGCTGACGCTGAAAGGGGGCGCTGGGCTTCTACTTCGGCTTTGCACGTATCGGGAATGTGGCCACGAGGCGATCCTGTCGCCTTTTCAATTTTCACAATAATGCGTTTCCGTTTGTCATACGGGCTCGCGAGATCCGACAAGGTCATTGAGTAACCCACCGCGAGAAGCCGCACATGTTCAATACCGATTCGCTTGCGCTGCAACCTACGGCAGAATGGCGCACGTGTTCGAACCCCGTGCGAGATCATCGCCCCGCTCATGAGCGACAACCATTCAAACGAAAACATTTGTCTTCCGCGAAGCGCGGAGCGGAGCATCTCGTGGCTCGCGTGAGCGAATCGGGATTCGACGATCCCGTCTATCTGACGCAACTGCGCCGGGACCTGGTGCGTTTCGCCCGTCTCCAACTGCGCGATGCTGCCGCAGCGGAAGACGCGGTTCAGGAAGCGCTCGCCGCTGCCTGGACACAGGCGGACCGGTTTGCCGGACAGTCCGAGCATAAGACGTGGGTTTTCGGAATTCTCAGGCACAAGCTCGTGGACACGCTGCGCGCCCGGCAACGTACCGTGAATCTCTCTGCGTTGGAGTCGGAACTCGAGGACGAGGCGCTGCTCGACCGCGAATTGTTCAAGGACAACGGCCACTGGTCGCAACAGACCAAGCCCCGACCTTGGCCGACGCCTGAAACGGCGTTGCGCCAGCAACAATTCTGGATATTGTTCGAGATGTGCCTGGAACATCTGCCTGAGCACATCGGCCGCGTTTTTATGATGCGCGAATTCCTCGACCTGGACATTGAAGCAATCTGTTCCGAGCTGCGGATGACGGCCAACCATTGCAGCGTGCTGATTTATCGGGCGCGGCTGCGCTTGCGCACCTGCCTGAGCGAGAAGGGCCTATCCAGCGAGGATGCCAATGGGGAAGTGTAAGAACATCACGCGCCTGCTGTCCGACGCGCTCGACCGCTCTTTGTCGACGGGCGAGTGGGTCGCCATCCGGCTGCATTTACCGACATGCAGCGGCTGCCGCAACTATCGCAAACAGATTCGGTTGCTGCGTGAAGCGGCTCATACGATGAGCGGCATTTCCATGTCGGACACGGCAGGCAGCGACGATTGAGCTCGCGCTAGCTTGCAATAGCGCCAATGTCGTGACGGGCGCTTTACCGTTCGCCAGGCGGGGTGTCGCGATAGCGCTCGAAGAAGCTGGCGTGCGACGCTTCATCGATTGCGATCGGGCTTCGCTCACTGCGGGCCGGGTGTTTTGCCAACTGCGCGCGAGTGCGTATCGGCCGACGCTCGAAATTGCCGCCGCAGTTCGGACACACGTTGCGCAAGGCGGTGAGTGCGCAAACTTCACAGAAGGTGCACTCATAGGTGCAGATCATCGCGTCGGGTGCATTCGGCGGCAGTGACTTGCCACACCCTTCGCAAGACGGTCGTAGTTCCAGCATTCAGACTCCGCATTTCTGTTCGACTTTGTGCTTTCATGCACGGCACTCTTACGACGGCGAACGATTTGCCGTCGAGCACTGCGCCAGTTTAAGTGGCGGGCGCCGGAGGCAAGTGACACTCAGGCGTCAATTGCTGCCAGCGGTGCGGCGAGGCTCCTCGTCCTGCTTTTGCGTTTGCCGCCGATTGAAGTTTGCCGTGGCGGCGTCACGCGAATAAGGTCGCTACGTTTTCGGGTGGTCGCCCGATTACCGCGCGCCCGTTCCGCACGACAATCGGTCGCTGCAGAAGGATCGGGTGGGCGGCCAATGCTTCGTATAACTGAGCGTCGGAAAGCGTCGCGTCGGAAAGGCCCAGTTCTTTGTACTCCGGCTCAGAGTCGCGAATCATGTCCCGGACGGGGCAGCCTAGTTGCCCGTTTAGCTCCTGCAACTGCTCGACCGTGAGCGGCTGCTTCAGATATTCAATAACCTCGGTCGGTTCCTGGTCGCGGTTGTACGTGGCGGTGATCAACTCGCAAGTCGATCGGGACTTCGAGCAGCGGGGGTTGTGGTAGATGGTGATCATTGCAGCTTGCTTGGTGATTTGGTTGGATCGCGGGGTGAGCGGCGGTGACCGGGTCGGGTGACGGATGGTTGGATTTTAGCCGGTCGTGGATGGTGGCTGGGGCGACGGTTCCATTGGGTGGCCGGCTTGCTGTGCGTCCTCGCGGTGCGCCGTCGGGATTCGGGAGTTTATGCGCATAAACCGCCCGCGGAAGAAGATGGACATCCGTCGGCTTCTCTGCCGCGATGCGGAGGTAAGAGAACCGTGGGGTTCGAGCAACGTTGGGCTGTGTCGCTGAGTCACGGGAACCCGCGCGTGGGTGGCGGCTTGATCCTTGTCGGCTTCGTGCACGCCTAGTCGCGACACGGAAGAGTCGCGGCGCGCCCCAGGCTGTCGCTGTCGCTGTCGCTGTCGCTGTCGCTGTCGCTGTCGCTGTCGCTGTCGCTGTCGCTGTCGCTGTCGCTGTCGCTGTCGCTGTCGCTGAGGCTGTCGCTGAGGCTGTCGCTGAGGCTGTCGCTGAGGCTGAGGCTGAGGCTGAGGCTGAGGCTGAGGCTGAGGCTGAGGCTGAGGCTGAGGCTGAGGCTGAGGCTGAGGCTGAGGCTGAGGCTGAGGCTGAGGGCCCAGTTTATGCGCATAAACCGCCAGGACTAGCCGCCCCCTTTCGCCCGGGCGCGCGCCGTGTGCGCCTGGGGTCCCGCGTATGCGCCGCCCAGATCCTCAGCACCGTCCTGAGAGCGCCGGCATCACATGCCGGTGCCCGCGCGCTCCTCTAACTGGCGGACTTCGGCGTCGGACTGAACCTCAGCTTGAGCCCTCACCATACGAGACGACAGGGCAAGGAAGACACTTCGCTCAGCGCCGTTTCTCTGCCCCCAATCTTTATGCGCATAAACCTGGCCGTTCGGCTATTTCCATCTCCTTTTTAAAAGAAACGATTGAAATGAGAAATCAACCAGGTAAAATCCATCTGCGTCTAAAAAAGGAGGTGAACATTGGCAGCGGAAATCATCGCGGTAACTCAGCAGAAAGGTGGGGTCGGGAAGAGCACAATCGCGATGCACCTCGGGGCGGCCTTTCATGAGAGGGGCAAAAGAGTCCTGGTTGTCGACGCCGATGGTCAGAACACACTCATCCACTGGGCCAGCGCCTCATCCGACGGCGACACCGGCATACCGTTCCCCGTTGTAAATCTTTCCGAGGCCGGCAGTCAGATTCATCGTGAGATCAAGAAATTCGTAGCGGACTACGACATCATCGTCGTCGATTGCCCGCCTTCCATCACAGAGAAGGTGTCGGGCGTGGTGCTATTGGCGGCGAGCGTTGCCGTGATACCGACATCATCCTCACCCGCTGATTACTGGTCGAGCGTCGGCCTCGTCAAGCTCGTCCAGCAAGCACAGGTCATGAACGAAGATCTGCGCGCGGTGTTCCTGCTGAACAAGACCGAAGAAAAGCGGATGCTGACGCGCGAACTCAAGCGCGCGTTAGAGGAACTCGGGTTCCCCCTCCTCAAGACCCAGATCCCAACGCGGGAAGCCTACAAGCAGGCCATGGCGTTGGGCCAGACAGTACTCCAGATGAGCGACCGCGGCGCCAAGCTCGCGGCCATCGAAGTGAGGGCGTGCGCGAACGAGATCGCCGCTTTGCTCCCCTGAGTTTATGCGCATAAAGGACCCTGAATGAAACCCTCCCAATTCGCCAAAGGCTTTCAAGCACGTCCTGATACGACCAGCAGCGAGAAACGAACTGCCCTGGATCGTCTGAACGCCATCGATGGTTTGGTCAAGAACAATGCTCCGAAGCCGCCGGATGGAACCGCTCGGACTTTGTCGTCCGTCGTCTCGCCGATGTCCGCCGACCTCGACTCCGTCGATACGGAAAACGAGTCCGCCGCCTATCGTGCGTGGAGATTGCAGCACGGCTACCGCCCCGGCCAGGTCATCGAACTCGCGCTGAAGACCATCAAGCCGAGCCCGTTCAATCCGCGGCATTTCTATCTGAAGTCGTCCATTGCCGAGCTGGCCGTCAACCTGGCGAAGCAAGGGCAGCAGCAGGCAATCCATGTCATTCCCGACTACGACAACCCCGGCACGTACTTCGTCAGCGACGGCGGCCGACGCGTGCGCGCGCTGAAGGAAGCGAACAAGGAAACCGTAAAGGCGATCGTGATCGATCTGCCGATCGGATTGGAAAGCTACAAGCTCGGCTACGATCTGAACGTCCAGCGCGACTCGCAGACGGTGTTCGACAACGCCGTCGTCTGGAAACGCTTTCTTGACGATCGTCATTTCCAGAGCCAGAAAGAACTCGCAGAGCATCTCGGCCTGGACGAGTCGACGGTCGCGGTGGCACTGTCAATCGCCAAATTGCCGGAGACCGTCATGCAAGAGATGGTGGCGCGCCCGGATCGCTTCGGTTCGAACATGGCTTATCAGGTGGGCCGCTACCACGCCGCCCGCGGTGCGGACGCCACGCTGCGGCTCATCAACAAAATTCTCTCCGACGACCTGAGCACGCGGCAGGTCGCCGATATCGTCAAGGGCAGGGCCACCACGCAGGAAAGCGCCAAGCCGGCGGGCAGGCAACGCTACGCGCAACGGCTGGAGATCAAGCTGGACGGTGTGGCAGTGGGCGACCTGAAGTCGTACGGAGATGACCGGCTCGAGCTACGGCTCAAAGGTCTCACGCGCGAGAAGCGCGACGACATCCTTCGCCAGATTGAAAAGATGTTGAAGTAGCAAATGCAGAAGCAGCAGAAGTAGCAGCACTCAGCGGCGGCACAACGGCTACTGCCGATGGCCGCCGCCACAAACGCCGCGCGGCCGCCAGACGATCAGGCGGGCATGCACCTCACGCCGCGCGCGACTGGCTCAACGTGAAGGCGAGCAGATCGCCGTCCGTCGGTTCGCCCCAGGTCTTGCGCGCGAGCCAGTCGAAGAAAGCGGTTTCGACAATCTTCGAGTCCAGCCCGCGGCGGCGCCAGTCGTCGCGCATATGAGCGCCGAGGCCCGGCAACGCCTCTTCCTCGAAAGACTGCCGCGCAATTTCCCTCTCAGACTCGCCCTGTTCGTCATACAGTTCGCGCGCTTCCTTGCGGCGATAGGCGGAGTATTCGCCCAACAGACGCGCCTTCAGGTCGTCGGCAGGGGCCGCCACCGCAGCCTTGGCCCCGCCCGTGGACGGAACGGCTTCGACCGGCGGTGCGTAGCCCTTCTTGAGCGCGTCCTTGAAGAGCGCCGGCGCGCTGCGGACCGGCGGCAATGACGTGCTGCGCATGCGTTGCTCCGTCATCTGCAAAGCCGCGCGGATCCGGTTTTCCTCGCTGTCCGCGTAGAGCGTTTGCGCCTCTTTCAGCGGAATGCCGATCTTGACCATTCGGTCCACCAACGTGCTGTCGAACACGTTCGGGTGCTCGTCGAGCGCGAGCATCGGCTGCTTGCGCTCGGTCACGCGAAACTGGATCTCAGCCACGCGCCGGCCTTCGCGATGTTCGATCAGCTCGACGAAGATATTCGTGACGGCGTTGACCTCGGCGATTGCCGGCCGCAAATAGTCGCGCTTGAAGTACTTGTACTCGCGCTTTGCCTCGTCGCCGGCTTCCGTGTCGGGCGTACCTGACAGAATGGGACGCCACCATTCCCACGATTCGCGCATCGTCAAATGGCTGGGATTGGTCAGATAGCGCACGCAGATTTCGTACAGCGCAAGGCCCGCGCTGCTGCGCAACTGACTCTGGAATTGCAGGCTCAAGCGCGCGTACTGGACCGGGTCGAGCAGCTTTTTCTTGATCTTGGGCGCAAACGAAAACTCCACCCAGACCCGGCGCGTGGTCGGATCTTCGAGAATTTCCGCGTCGGCGATCAGCGTCGAGATGCCCCATTTGCGGCCTGGCTTCTGGCTGGAGGTGCCCGTGCTCCACTCGACCTGGACCGAAACCATGCGCCGCAGGTGCTCCTTGACGAGCGCGGTGTCGTTGGAGTCAAACGCGGAATTGGCCACAATGTCGGACAGCAACGCGCGATAAGTGTCGCCCGATTCGTCCGCCTGCTGGGCAACGGCCAGCAGCACATTGAAGAGCTTGCGGGTCAGCAACGTGATCTTGCCGCTCTTGGGCTGAATCGCGATCGCCTCGACGGCCTTGCGCAACTCCGCCGAGCTGGGGCTGACTACATCGGTTTTCTTGGCGCGCTTCGTGGCCATGCGTCTGGTCAAGGAGGATTTGGCGAGAGCATACCGACTGTGGTGATACGCGTCTATAGCGCGGCGCTCACCGTTGCGGGTGATGGCAGCTTACGCGACGCGACTCACCTGGGGCGACTCCCGAAAACCCTCACCTCATGATTGCACGCAGGATTCCGGCGATCCTTTAGCGTCGCGGGTTGGGAAAAATCGGGAGATTTCTCCCATGCGCCGAAAGGGGAACGTCTCATCCCGAATCTTCTCACCACAAAAATTTTTTGCGCTTTCGACCATTGTGCCTTGGCGCCGCAGCCCTGGCGCTCGTCCCCACGCATCGACAGTTTTATTGACACGTGCCCACTTCCAGTGCGATGCACGTCGTCGTTCGCCCACGCTCGCGACGGTTCTTGACTGACCCCTCGGACGCCCATGTCGAGGCTGGGCCTCAATAAGCTCGTCCATCTCCTGTAAAGGCTCACCGTTGAGGAGCTGGAGCGCTCCGCATGGCGCGGGTGTCGCAAGCACAATGCGTTAGACGCGGATATAAACCGTCCCGGAAACGCTCACCTTAGGACCGTAACCCCGTCGCGAGATCCGCGAAAACGCACGTTCCCGAAAACCCTCACCTTTCGTTGAATTCTCCAGTTTCCTTTTAATTTTCAATTATTTAGCCCACTCACACAGCGGACACACGGCGTGCTCATGCCATGACGTTCTCCCGTAAAGCCTCACCTTAAGGGCAGACCGCTGTTGTCCTCGGCCCTTTACCCCGCTAGAAACGGTCCCGAAAAACCTCACCTTTACGATTCACGTAGCCGCCGCAGCCACAAAAAGAAGCCCCATCCAGAGCACATTTCCGGCATGCAGATGGTGCCAGGCTCCCGGATCACCTCACCTTTGTCGTTAGATGCCACCGAAAACAACTCCCGAAAAGCCTCACCTCTGGCGACCAGCGACTCCAATTTCCCATGAGGCGGCCGACACTGAGCACGACTCCCGTATTTGCTCACCTTTCGGCCGGATGTCGAACTTTCCTCCATCGCCGCCATGCGGACGCAGCAGCGCGTGTCCCGGGAAGCTCCCGAAAAAGCTCACCTTGGCCCTTGCATTGCACAAAATTGAGGCAAAAGCGGCTCGCAAGCCCCGTAAAACCTCACCTTCGCCTGGCGTTTTCTCCTGTCCCGGCTCACCTCGAGGTTTTTTGAGGCCCGGACACCGATAAAAACAGGCCGTTTGAACGGTCCCGAAAACGCTCACCTTGCCGCTGACGGTGCCTGGACTCGTCCGCGCGCACAGCCGGGGACTTGCCGCCGGTTTGCTCCCGGAAAACCTCACCGTCGCCTGTTTTGCCACAAAAGGGCGCTTCCTGAACCCGCTCACGATCTGTCCCGCAGCTGCTCACCGGTGTCCCCGAACCCCATCACTTCAGATTCCCGCAAGACCTCACCAAGCCTCCCGGAAAGCTTCACCTTCACGGCCGGTAAAGCCCGCCAGGTAAGGCTTTGCCATGGCGTTAACGGTTTTAACATGGGTTCAAAGGTGTTTATATTTATTACTCTCAAGCCCGAGACCCGCGAGTCCTTCGGATAGACCCCTAACCCAACGTCGGCCCTTGCTTGCGTATCGTGAAACAGTGCGCGATGTGTCTACGAACTCATAATTCCCTTTATGAACAATCGCTTATTAGATGTTCTTAGTTTTGTTTCACGGAAAAGGCGACCTCGTGCGGTACAGCAAAGGGAAATAAACCGCGCGTCGGCCCTTTTGCCTCTCACGGCAACACAAGAGCGAAAAACTGTAGCGTTCGATACGTAAATTGTTATGATTCGTGCAATCACGTAGACGAGGCCCGTATGAATCTGGACGATGAACGCCGAGCGATCCGCGAAGAGCTCGACACCCTGCGGTCTGCCGGGGCGCGACGGCAGGAGCTGTCGCTGCACGCCTGCAAGCGATTGTTCTTTGATCTCGGCATACGTCCGTCAATCGCAGCCGTGCGCGATCTCACGCAGACGGGCAGTGCGAGCGACATCCCGAAGGACATCGATCACTTCTGGGAGCGCATTCGCGACGTGTCGCGCATGAAGGTCGGCGCCGGCGCCATCCCGAAAGCGTTGGAGGAGCGCGCCGGAGAACTGCTGGGCGCGCTTTTCGAAGAAGCCGTCGCGCAGGCACGCAGCGCCTTGGATGCCGAGCGCGAGGAAGTCCGCGCCCAGATCGCCGCGGCCGAGCAACGTGCGCGCGATGCGGAAATCCGCCGCGACGCCGCCGACGACGCCATCAAGCGCAGCGAGCAACGGGCAGAATCGGCGTGGGAACGCGTTCGAGCACTGGAGGCCGAGCTTTCGAGCGTCGCGACACATGGCACAGCTCACCAGGAAGGCCTGCAGGCTGCGGTTCGTCGGCTGGAACAGGAAAACCAGACGCTTCGCCAACGCGTCGACCGCGAACAGGCGACGAACGCGACGCTGCGCGATCGCATCGACGCATTGCACGTCGAGCTGCGCCAGAGCACCGAGCATTATGCGCAACAGATCAAAGACGCCGTCGCGGAGGCCGAGCGCCGCGTCAAGCCGATGCTCGTCGAACTGGACTCGCTGCGCAGCATGGCCGCGACGTATCAGTCCGGCGTGCGCGACGCGAGTCGCAAGGAATTCGAGTTCATTCAGCAACTGGCGGCCGCCAAAGCACGCGGCGACCGGCTCGACGCCCAGTTGCGCGAACAATCGGACGAGCTGGATGCGCTGACGAAGGAACTGGCGACGCTGCGCAGCCAGCAAGGTATCGATCCCGCCATTGGCAGTCTGCTCTATTCGCTCGTGCAGGCGGGTCGTCTCACGAGCGACGAATTGCACACCATCGGCACGGCGGCAGATGGCCATGTGAGCTTGCCGCTGCGTTGTCCCAAGTGCGAGGAAGGTGAGCCGGAACTGTCCCAGGTGGATCACCGGTTCGAATTGCAATGTCCGGAATGCGAGCATTCGTCGGGGCCCGGCGATTCACGGCTGGAAGCGGTGAGCCGGTTTTTGTCGCGCGGCGCACTGTCGACGACCGCCTGAAGCGAGCGTGCGACAGTCGCGAAAGGTGAGGAAATTCGGGACGCGAGCCGTGAGAGGTTTCAGGATTCCGCTGGTCCCGCCGTCCGCGTCAAACGCCCGTCCGTCCGAGGTTCCGGCAGCAGCGGCGCGGCGGGATCCGGTTCGTCGGTTGCTCGTGAATTTTGCTGTTCCATCCACGTTTGCCAGGCGCGATACAGACGATTCGCCGAGACCGCCTGGACAAATCCGAGCCATTGCCCGACGAGTTCCGCCTCCACTCCGCTTTCGAACAGATCGGCTGCAAAAGTGTTACGCAAGGTTTGCGGGCTGGCGCGCGAAGTACGCGACGCGGCAATGCCGGCCGCGTCCACGAGCGCATCCACGGCGCGAAGCATGGTGGCTTTGTGCATCGGCCGGCCGGATGGCGATGCCGCAAACACGAGATTGCCGGCCAGTTCCACCAGCCGGCGTTCAGCGAGCCAGGCGTCGAGAATCGCGCAGGCGAAGGGCGCCAGCCGTGTCCGCCGCACCAGCGTCGGATTCGCCGAGTCAATGGTGACCCATGGCGAGCCCGGCGTCGTGCAACTAACCGTGAGCGCGGCGGCCTCGCCCGTCTTCAGTCCACCGCCGAGAAACACGGCGACCAGCGCGCGGTCGCGCCGCTCCTTCCAGCGCTGCGCTCTGGACAAACCCTGCATCGGTGAAAAGAGATGCGCGATCAGCGCGGTCCGCTCCGCATGATCGAGAAATCCGGTCGGCTCATTGTCGCGCGCGTTGCGCCATGCAGCTTCGCCGTCCTGAGCAATGAAGCGTGCGGGATTCGTCGACGATGCCTCGACTTCGCGCACATGATCCAGCACCCGCTCGATTAACCGCAGATAGCGCACGCGCTGCGGTTTGCGAACGTCGAGGCCGGCGACGAAATCGGCGATGGCATGGGTATCCACAGTAGCGAGGCTTTTTCCGCGCGCGGCGAGCCACTCGAGAAAGAGGCCCCACTGCGCCTGATAAACCTGTGCTGACGATCGCCGGAAATGCTGCTTCGCGAGCCACGCGTCGAAGGCAATGTGCGGATCGCGGCGCCAGTCTTCGCGTTGCTGATCGAAGAGATCGGTGGACGGCTCCGGGCGCGGGACGAGATCGGACAGGTGTGGAGGCGACATGCGCTAATTATCGGTTAGTTGCGCATAGTGTAGACGAGCAAAGCAAAGCGCCGGCTCAGTCGCCCCAAGCCTGGACCCGCTTCGGCGCGGGATCTTGCGACGCGCGCTGCGCGGCACCGCGAGCCGCTTCTTCGTAGGCCGACACAGCAAACGCGAAAACGGCGGGCAGCGCGGTGGACATGCCGAAATCCACGGTCTCGTCCGTTTCGGGATAAGGCAGGTCCGACGGACGTTGAAAGAGCCCGAGCATGAGCGCGTCATGCCGGCTCGCAAATCCCAGGTCCGCGAGCGCCTCCGCTTCGATGGCATGAAGCAGCCGCCAGGTCAGCGGAACCTGTTGCACGATGTAGCGCGCGGCGATGTTGCGGACGATATGTTCGAGATCGCGCGCGGCGGTTTGGTAGCGCAGCGCGGCCAGAGCGCGGTCGGTCGGGGCGGTCTTGAGGTCGTTCATTATCGGCTCCAGTCGATAGCCTGTACTGTACAAACATACAGTGTTCGACGCAACCTCGCGCAAGTCCGGATTCCGGTAGCCTGCCGCCCCGCGATCCGGCGCGACGCGCCACGGTGAGCCCGCCGCTCAGCCGTGAATCACCACCAGCAAGGCTTTCGCCTCGCTTTTGCCGGCATTGCGGATGGCATGCGGCTCATCCGCGACATAGCGTGCGGTGTCCGCCGCCTTGAGCCGCTTCGTCGCGCCCGCCGCCTCGATTTCCATGGAGCCCTGCAGCACCGTCAGATGTTCGCGCGTGCCGGGTTCGTGCGCATTCGACACGAGCGCTCCGCCCGGCTGCAGCGTCAACTCGTACCACTCGAATTTGCCGGCCAACTCGATCGGCCCCCACACGCGCAACTGGTATTTCGCATCGTGGCCACTCAGCGTGGGGATGTCGTGCGGACCCGCCACGGCGATCGCCTCAGGCGTCTTCTGCGGCGCAAACAGCGAATCGAGGCTCACGCCCAGCGCATTGGTCAGCCGCCAGGCAACCGCAATTGTCGGATTCGCCTTGTCGCGCTCGATTTCCGAAAGCATCGATTTCGACACGCCCGCCGCCCGCGAGAGATCGTCGAGCGTCATGCGCCTTTCGGCGCGCAGCCGCTGAATCTGCTCGCCGACGCGCGGCGGTGCGGCGATTGCCGGCGCCGCCATTGCACCGGCAGTGGGTGCCGCGCCGGCCGCCGCACGGCGAATACCCGAACTTGCCATTTCCTGACCCATCGTTTAGAGTTGTTCGACATACCGGATTTTAGTTCGGAAAAACGAAAATATCCGATAAAACTGACAGCCGACTATAACAGGCCATTCCCTGTTCGCCCACGGCAGTCTCACCCATTCAGGAGCCCGCTTCATGCGTGACCCATTTCTCGCCCATCTGCGCGGCACGCTCGAGCAGATCCGCGCCGACGGTTTTTACAAGAGCGAGCGCGTGATCGCGAGCCCGCAATCGGCCGATATCCGGCTCGCCAACGGCCAGGACGTGCTGAATTTCTGCGCGAACAATTACCTCGGCCTTGCCGACGACGCCCGCTTGATCGAGGCCGCAAAACAGGGGCTCGACGCCGACGGCTTCGGCATGGCTTCGGTGCGGTTCATCTGCGGCACGCAGACGGTGCATAAACAGCTCGAGCAGGCGCTCGCCGAATTTCTGCAGACCGACGACTGCATTCTCTATTCGAGCTGCTTCGATGCAAACGGCGGCTTGTTCGAAACGCTGCTCGATGAGAACGACGCCATCATCAGCGACGAGCTGAACCACGCGAGCATCATCGACGGCGTGCGGCTCTCCAAGGCCAAGCGCTTTCGCTACAAGAACAACGACCTCGCGGACCTCGAGTCGAAGCTGAAAGAGGCCGACGCTGCGGGCGCGCGCTTCAAGCTGATCGCGACAGACGGCGTGTTTTCCATGGACGGCATCATCGCCGACCTCGCCGGCATCTGCGATCTGGCGGACCGCTACGGCGCACTCGTCATGGTCGACGACTCGCATGCGGTCGGTTTTGTCGGCGAGCACGGGCGCGGCACGCCGGAACATTGCGGCGTGCTCTCGCGCGTCGACATCATCACCGGCACGCTCGGCAAGGCACTCGGCGGCGCTTCGGGCGGCTATGTCGCCGCGCGCAAGGAAATCGTCGAATTGCTGCGCCAACGCTCGCGGCCCTATCTGTTCTCGAACACGCTCACGCCGAGCATCGCGGCGGCGTCGCTGAAAGTGCTCGAATTGCTGGCCAGCGACGAAGGCGCGCAACTGCGCGCACGCGTGCGCGAAAACGGCGGGCATTTTCGCAGCAGAATGAGTGCGCTCGGCTTCACGCTCGTGCCCGGCGAACATCCGATCATTCCGGTCATGCTCGGCGACGCGCAGCTTGCTTCGAAAATGGCCGATGCGCTCTTGAACGAAGGCGTCTACGTGATCGGCTTTTCGTTCCCCGTGGTGCCGAGGGGCCGCGCCCGCATCCGCACGCAAATGAGTGCTGCGCATACGACCGAACAGATCGACCGCGCCGTGGATGCGTTTGCGCGCGTCGGCCGCGAGCTTGGCGTGATACCGGCGGAGGGCGCATGAAAGCACTCGCCAAACTCGAACGCGCGCCGGGCCTCACGCTCACCGACGTCAAGGTGCCCGAAGTCGGCCATAACGACGTGATGATCCGCATCACGCGCACGGCGATTTGCGGCACGGACATTCACATCTGGAAGTGGGACGACTGGGCGCAAAAAACAATTCCGGTGCCCATGCATGTCGGCCACGAGTATGTCGGCGAGATCGTCGACATGGGTCAGGAAGTGCGCGGCTTTTCGATCGGCGACCGCGTGTCGGGCGAAGGGCACATTACCTGCGGCTTCTGCCGCAATTGCCGCGCGGGCCGCCGGCATTTGTGCCGCAATACGGTGGGCGTCGGCGTGAATCGCGAGGGCGCGTTCGCGGAATATCTCGTGATTCCGGCGTTCAACGCGTTCAAGATTCCGCCGGAAATATCCGACGACCTCGCGGCGATTTTCGATCCGTTCGGCAACGCCACGCACACGGCGCTGTCGTTCAATCTGGTCGGTGAGGACGTGCTGATTACCGGCGCGGGTCCGATCGGCATCATGGCGGTGGCGATTGCCAAGCATGTGGGCGCGCGCAACGTCGTCATTACCGACATCAACGATTACCGGCTTGAACTCGCGCGCAAGATGGGCGCGACGCGGGCCGTGAATGTGTCGCGTGAATCGTTGCGCGACGTGATGGCGGATCTGCACATGGCCGAAGGTTTCGACGTGGGCCTTGAGATGTCCGGCGTGCCGAGCGCTTTTACCAGCATGCTCGAAGCGATGAACCACGGCGGCAAGATTGCGCTGCTCGGCATTCCGCCGGCGCAGACCGCCATCGACTGGACGCAGGTGATTTTCAAAGGCCTCGAAATCAAGGGCATTTACGGCCGCGAGATGTTCGAGACCTGGTACAAGATGGTGGCGATGCTGCAAAGCGGCCTTGACCTGTCGCCGATCCTCACGCATCACTTCAAGGTCGACGATTATCAGCAGGCGTTCGCCACCATGCTCTCCGGCGAAAGCGGCAAGGTCATTCTCGACTGGACCACCGCATAGCCCAGTCAACGAATCGACATTCGCGGCAACTGCATCACGAACGCCCGCAGTGCGCTTACGCGCCTGCGGGCGTTCTGCCGAATTCGGCCTCGATATGCACGTGAATGTCGTCGCCGACTGCGGGATACCACGTCGCCAGACCGAACTTCGCGCGGCTGAAACGCCCCTCGGCGGAAAAACCGAGCGTGTCCTTTTTCGTCAGCGGATCGCGCGCAAAACCGTTGAAGGTCACATCGAGCGTGACCGGCTGCGTCACGCCGTGAATGGTCAGATCGCCCGTCAACGTGCCGCGCGCGTCGCCGGTGCGTTCGAATTTCGTGCTCACGAAACGGATTTCCGGATACTGCTCCACGTCCAGCAGGCTCGCGCTTTTCACCATCTTGTCGAGCAATGGCACGTTCGTGTCGATGCTCGCGGCGTCGATCGACACCGACACGCTACTCTGCGCGAGACCGCCTTGGTTCCACTGCAATTGCCCTTTCTTGCGATCGAGGCGCATCGCGAAGCGCGAGTACTTGAAGTGCTCGACGTCGAAGATGATGCTGCAATGGTCGGCGTCGAGATCGTAACGCCCCGCCGGCACGCGCGCCTCGTCCTGGCTGACCGAGTGCGTGAGCACTTGCAGCGGCGTGCAGGCCACGGCAGTGAGCAGCGCCGCGCCGAGTAAAGCGCGCACGACGACGGCGCGCGCGGTGAATGCCTTCATCAGGTGGGTTCCGGTTGTTTGCTCGCCAGCAAAGATAACAGTTGCCGCACAGCTCGCGCAAAAACCGGCTAGGACTTGACGAGGGAGAATGATCGTTCTACTCTTCGCCCATGGCCACTGACGCTCACATTGAAAACGCACCCGCGCCGAGCGCGCGTGAGCGCCTGCTCGACGCGGCGGAAGCGCTGATCTATGCGGGCGGCATTCATGCAACCGGCGTCGATGCGATCGTCCGGCAGTCCGGCACCGCGCGCAAAAGCTTCTACACGCATTTCGAATCCAAAGACGCGCTCGTTGCTGCCGCGCTCGAACGGCGCGACGAACGCTGGATGAACTGGTTTATCGCAGGCACGCAGCAGCACGGCACGGGCGCGCGCAAGCGTCTCCTGGGCATGTTCGACGTGTTGCGCGAATGGTTCGCGTCGGCGGACTTTCACGGTTGCGCGTTCCTCAACGCGGCCGGCGAGATTGCTTCGGCCGAAGATCCGATTCGCGTGGTCGCGCGCGAGCACAAGGAACGCCTGCTGGCTTTCGTGCGGACGCAGTTCGACGACTTCGTCGCTGAAACGAAACTGGACGCGAGGCGCGCCGCGGCTTTATCGCGGCAGTGGCTCGTATTGCTCGACGGCGCGATCGCCGTTGCGCTCGTGAGCGGCGAGCCTGACGCCGCGCTCGACGCGCAGGCGGTCGCCCGAACCCTGCTCGACGCGCAATTGCCCCGCAAGCCGAACGCGGCCGCCCGCGACGCCGGCTCACGCCGATCATCAACCAAGCCCCCGCCGACGAGGCGGACTCCAACCTGACCCACAAGCGAGGTGCCTCATGGCCGACACGATCGAAACCCGCCCGCCCCTGCCGCCCTTCACGCGCGAAACCGCCATCCAGAAAGTCCGCGCCGCTGAAGACGGCTGGAACACGCGCGACCCCGAACGCGTATCGCTCGCGTATACCGTGGACAGCGTGTGGCGCAATCGCGCCGAGTTCACGCGTGGCCGCGCCGGGATAGTCGAGTTCCTGCGCCGCAAATGGGCGAAGGAGCTCGACTATCGGCTGATCAAGGAACTATGGGCCTTCACCGATAACCGCATTGCCGTGCGCTTCGCCTATGAATGGCACGACGATTCGAACAACTGGTTCCGCTCGTACGGCAACGAGAACTGGGAGTTCGACGAGCACGGATTGATGGCGCGCCGTCACGCGAGCATCAACGATCTGCCGATCCGCGAAGCCGACCGCCTGTACCACTGGCCGCTCGGCCGCCGTCCTGACGATCACCCGAGCCTCTCGGACCTCGGTCTGTAAGCGCCCCGCATGCAACGTGAAGGCGCGCCGCGTCTTCACCGCTTTGCCATCGCTCCTCCGTTATGGTTGTGCTGCCGACTGCCGGCACGTCTTGTGCCCGCTAGCCCGAGTGCGTGTTCAACATCGCACGAGTGGCTTGCGGTACAGTGCGCGACGGGCGGCACGCGCCAAAAACAGAACAGCATTACGCCGGCGCTCGAGCGGCGATGGAGAGGACATGCATCTTCGGCAGAACATCAGGAATAGCAGGAAGTACATCGGCCGCGCATTGCTGGCGCTGGCTGCGGGCCTCGCCGGCAGCACGGCCGCGCAGGCGGGCAACTGGTGCGAGGGCGGCGTATGGGTCGACGCGATGCTCGGCTCCTATCACATCAACCCCGACCCGGATAAGCACTTCGAGCAATTCAACCCGGGGCTCGGCGTGGAATGCTGGCTCAATAACCAATGGGCGCTCACCGCAGGCGGTTTTCGCAATTCGCTACGCCGGCCTTCGTACTACGGCGGCGGCGTGTGGTCGCCCGATTTCCTGCATTGGGGCATCGTGCGGGTCGCGGCCATGGGCGGCATCATCTCCGGCTACAACTACGGCAACTGGGGACTCGGTCGCGATCATACGATCGGCCCGGTGATCGCGCCGCTTATCATGGTCGAATACAAGCGTGTCGGCGCGAACTTCATCGTGATTCCGCCCATTCCTTCCGACGACCTGCCGTTCACCATCGGCTTTCAGGTGAAGGTGAAGTTCTAAGCTCATCCACCGCGGCGGACTTCCGGCACCGGTCGGTCGAGCACCGCACTTCGCGAGAGCCTGTCACGGCTCTCCAGTATCATTGCATCCTTGCCCTTCCACACCGCTTTGGAGGCTCTTGTGCCCGCGCGTCTGTTCCGCTCCGCGAAAGCCGATCGAAACCGTTTCATTGCGCTTTATGTGAGCATGGCCGTGGGCTTGCTCGTCGCAGCGGGTCTCTTCGTGTATGAGGCGAAGATCATCGTCGCCGACGGTCTGCGCGACGAGGAGGCATTCAGCGTGCTCGGCGCGGCCAATCGCGTGCTGCACGATCTCGAGAACGCGGAAACCGGCCAGCGCGGCTATCTGCTGACCGGGGATGAAAGCTACCTCGTGCCTTATCGGCAAGGCGTTCACGATCTGGACGACACCATACTGCGCCTGCAGCAGGCCGCGGGCAGCGACGAAAAATCTCTTGAACTCGTGCGCCGTGTCGAGCATGCGAAGACCAACAAGGTGACGGAACTCGCACGCACCATCGAGCTGGCCCGCAGCGGCAATCGCGCAGGCGCCATCGCGCTCGTGCAGACAAACGAAGGCAAGCTGTACATGGATGGACTGCGCGAGGACCTGAACCTCCTGCTGAACAATTGGCGCGACCGACGAAAGGCCGCCACGCAGGATGCGCACCGGCGCCTCGTGTTCGGAAGCGCCGCGCTGGTCGCCATTGCCGTGCTCGTGTGCTGTCTGATGGTGTACACGGTCTATATACAGCGCCGCGCCTTCGCGAGGGTGCATGCCTATTCGAATGCACTCGATCAACAGGCCGCTCATGACACGCTGACAGGACTTCCGAACCGCCGCCGGCTGCTGTCGGCCATCGACGAGCTGTCGGGCCACGCAGCCGGGTCGCGGAGAACCGCGCTGTTGTATCTCGACATAGACGGATTCAAGAACGTCAACGACGCGATGGGCCACAGCGCGGGCGACGTGCTGTTGCGCCGGCTCGCCGAATCGCTGCGCGCAGTCACGCGCCACGACGACATGCTGGCCCGTGTCGGCGGCGACGAGTTCGTGTTGCTCGCCGACGATTGCGGCGACGACTCGCAATTGAGGGAATTGGCCGAGCGTCTTGTGTCGAGCGTGCGTGCGGTGGGCGAAAGAGAGTATGGCGGCCGTTTCGCCATTGGCGTGAGCATCGGCATCGCGACGTTTCCGGACAGAGTCCCGAGTATCGCGGGACTGCTCGACGTTGCGGATGCCGCCATGTACGCGGCCAAACGCAGCGGCCGTTCGACTTATAGCTTCGGCGCCTCGACGGCAGCGGGAGTGTCGAACGTCATCAGGATGACGCGATAACCGTTCGCGCGAACGCACACGCTGCGCCCGGATTTTGCCAAAGGTGAGACGTTCCAGGATGGTGAGGAATTCCAGGAGATGCCGTCACCTTCACATGTCAAGCTCAGAGGTGAGACGTTCCAGGAGGCGGTGCGCGCAGGCAATGGTGAGTTATCCCAGGATTCATGCCGCACCGTTGGTCCTGTTTGTGCCGCGGCGCATGCAAAGGTGAGGAGTTCCAGGAGATTGCGCCAAAGGTGAGGACTTCCAGGAGTTGGTGCATGGCCTGCTGCCGCAAGCATAGGTGAGAATATTCGGGAGCCGGCGAGGTGAGAATAGGCGTACCTGTCGGCGCACCTTGAAGTTTGCGGTGAGGAAATTCGGGAGCCGAGCAAGAGGAGTGTCGGCTGCCGACAGCGCAAAATGACTGGCCGTCGTTTAACGGCGTCACCGCGAAAAACTTGAGAAGTTTATTTGCGGCTCTGAATGCGGATGAAGACGCATGGTCATCGCTTGGTAACACGCCTCGGCAATACTCGTCAGTGCTACAAGCGCGATTCAATGCGCACAAAAAACGCGCGGCTCCAACGAGAGCCGACGCGAAGGCCAGAATCCGGGGTTCACATGACCATTCGTCATCGCATCACACTGTTGGTGGTATTGATGTTCGTCGCTTTGTCGGCGATCGGCGGTTACGCCGTGTATCAAACGCGTGGCAGTGCCGCCGAAGTGCGCAAGGTTACCGAGGGTGTGGTGCCGAGCGCACTCGCATCCGCCGATCTCGTCTCGCAAGTCAAGGATGTTCAGCTTGCCACCATGACGCTCGTCTACGCGCCCGACGGCGACGTGCTCGCGCAGGCTCAGGACGAATTGAAAAAGAAAAGAATCGCGCTGGAGCAGGCGCTCACGCTTCAGGCGAAAGACGCCGCGAGCCACGCACAGAAAGGCCTTGTTTTGCAGGCCCGCGACAGTCTCGACAATTACTTCTCCGCGATAGCCGAGACGGCAAAAATGAAAGCCGACGGCAAGAACGAACTCGCGCAGGCGTATCTGTTCGCCAACGTTGCGCAGTATCGCGATGAACTGGAAGGGATTGTCGACACGCTGCGCGTCGAGAAGAACCGCGAGAAAGACGAAGCGATCACCGCGCTCAATGCGACGCTCGCTACCACGACGACGGCAATCGCCGTCGTGACCGGCATCGCGATCATTTTGCTGACATCGATCGGCGCATTGCTTTATCGGCAGATCACACGGCCGCTCAGCCGCATGCAGGCGATGATGAGCGAGATCGCATCGAGCCAGGATTTCACGCGCCGCGTGCCGGTCGGGCGGCTCGACGAAATCGGCCATTCGATTGTCGCCTTCAACGGCATGATCGAAAAGATTCAGGAAAGCTCGGCACAACTCAAACAAAAAACCGCTGACATTCAGGCGATGTTGCAGAACATGCAGCAGGGCATTCTCACGGTGATCGACGGCGCCGTGATTCACGCGGAGTACTCGGCGTATCTGGAAGATATCTTCGAGGCTCGCGACATTGCCGGGCGCGGGCTGATGGACCTCGTGTTCGCAGACACCGACCTTGGGGCGGACGCCCTGTCACAAGTCGATGCCGCCGCGCACGCGTGCCTCGGCGAAGACTGCATCAACTTCGCGTTCAATCAGCATTTGCTGGTGGGCGAAATTTCGAAGCGCATGCCCGATGGCCGCATGAAGATTCTCGACCTGAGCTGGTCTGCGATTACCGACGAAAACGACATCATTGTTCGCCTCATGCTGTGCGTGCGCGACGTGACGGAGTTGCGCAAGCTCGCTGCCGAAGCCAGCGAACAGCGCCGGCGCCTTGACATGATCGGCGAAATTCTCGCCGTCAGCGAAGAGAAATTCCACCACTTCATTGAAAGCTCGGCGGGCTTTATCAGCGAGAACGAGCGCATTATTCGCAAGCACTCCGAAGCAGATCACGCGGCGATTGCCGAATTGTTCCGCAACATGCACACCATCAAGGGCAATGCGCGCACCTGTAACCTGCAGCATCTGACGGATGTCGTGCACGAAACCGAGCAGAGCTATCACGAACTGCGCCAGCCCGACGCCGACCGCTCGTGGGATCAGGAGCATCTGATGCGCGAGCTCGCGCGTGTGCGCGAAGCTATCGAGGCCTACGCGAGCATCAACGAACAGAGCCTCGGCCGCAAAGGCAAGACGCAGCGCCAAGACGCGGGACATGCGGGCCGTTATGTCATGGTGGAGAAGGAGGAGATTCAGCGCACGCTCAATCTGCTCGACGCGACGGATGCCAACGCGCTCCACGCGTTGCAGTCCATGCGTGACACGCTGCGCCGGAACCTGCGCGCGCTCGGCAGCGAAAGCATCCGCGATGCGCTCGCCGGCGTCCTCGGCTCGCTGCCTTCGCTCGCGGGCGAGTTGGGCAAGCCGGCGCCGAGCGTGCACATCGACGACAACGGCTACCGTCTGCGCGGCCACGCCGGCGGACTGCTCAACAATGTGTTCATGCACCTGCTGCGCAACTCGATGGATCACGGCATTGAAGCCGCCGAGGCGCGCAGCGCGGAAGGCAAGGCGCCGGCCGGCGCAATATCGATCGAAGTCGGCGTGGACAGCGACGCATTGCAGATCACGCTCAGCGACGACGGCCGCGGGCTCGCGCTCGAGCGCATCCGCGGAATCGCGATGGAACGCGGCTGGATAAACCCGGGCGAAGTCTTGAGCGACGAGGCCATCGCCGCGTTTATTTTCCGTCCCGGCTTTTCGACGGCGGACAGCGTAACGGCGGTGTCGGGCCGTGGCGTCGGCATGGACGCCGTGCGCGACTTCCTGAAGCGCGAGAACGGCAGCATCGAACTGCGTTTTACCGACGATCGCAAAGGCGCGCCGTTCCGTCAGTTTCAAACGATCGTGAGTCTGCCGGATAGCGTGGCCGTCGACACGCTCGGCGCTGAAGCGCGCGATGAAGACGGCGAACTTCGCACAGATGCATTGACGCAATGAAGCGTTGAGCACGGTTTGCGCCGCAAGATCGCGGCGCTCTTCGAGGAATGGTTGTGATCCAACAGTATCTATTGGCGGCGCTCGCGGGCAGCGCGGCGACCGCGTTGTTCGGCCTGGCCGCGCATCGGCTGCATATTGCACGGTTCGCGGCGCGCCTGCGTGCGGATGCACAGGCGCAAATCGAGTCGCTGAAGCTGGAGCAGAACAACCTCGACGTATTGGCCGAGGAACGCAAGCAGGCCGAACATCGGCTGCAAACAGAGACCGCGCAATTGCGCGCGGAGCTCATGGAGCAATCGGCGAGCGTGGACGCCTTGCGCACTGCGCTGAAAGCCGCCACCGACGATAAAGCGCAGTGGGCACAGCAGGCGCGGCAACTCGCGAGCGAAGCGGCGCGACTGAAAAGTCTCGGGGCTGCCTTTGAGCGCTGGCACGAGCAGATGATCTCGCTGATGACGCAGAATCACGACATGCACGCGAAGAACCAGGAGCTGTCGTCGATCGTGCGGCATGTGGTGATCGTGTCGCTGAACGCGTCAATTGAAGCGGCGCGCGCGGGGGCGGCGGGCCGCGGCTTTGCTGTCGTGGCGAGTGAAGTGCGCACGCTCGCCGCGCGTTCCGAAGAGTTGTCGAAAAGCTATCGCGACAGTCTGCATCGCAACGATCTGACTACGACCTCGACGTTTCAGGACATCCAGGCGGGCGGCAAGATGATCGCGGCCTCGCTGGCCAGTGTCGAGTCGATGGCCAGTCAGTTTCACGCGAAGCTGGACGAGGTGCCGGCGTGATTACGGCGCATGCAAAAGACAGCTTCGAGCGCATTTTTCGCAAGGCCGCACAGGCGCGCTTGCCATCCAGTCCGGACGACGAGTGCGCGATCATGCCCCTCGCGCAGACCGGCGAGAGCGCGGCGCAGGGTACTCAGGTGGCCGTGCTGACCATTTCGTCGATCGTGTTCAGGCTGCTGCTCATCCTTCATTTCGACGAAAACGACAGCACGCGCGGCTATTACCTCAAAGAAGCCGACGAGCGGCCATTCCAGGAGGCGTTCCTCGAAATCTGCAACCTGTGTTGCGGGGCGATGAACCAGGAACTGCTGCGCTATTTTCCGGACCTCGGCATGTCGACGCCTTACGTACTGAGCGCGCGTTGCTTGCCGCATTTGCATGAGTTGCAGCCCGCGCTGCTATCGTCGTATTCGGTGACGCTGGGCGGCACTGCGCGGCTCGGCGCGACCGTTTGCGTTTGCGCGTATGCGCCAGTCGACTTTATCGCCGACACGAGCGCCGTTGAGGAAACCAGCGGCGAGCTGGAGCTGTTTTGATCGTCTGATGGAGTGGAGAGAGGTAAAAGGACATGTCCAAGATTCTGGTGGTGGATGACTCGAGCACGGTGCGCGACGAAGTGGCCGGCTTTCTGAAGAAGAACGGCCTCGACGTGGACACCGCGGTGGACGGCAAGGACGGTCTCGCGAAACTGAAAACGAGTCCGGGCATCAAGCTCGTGATTAGCGACGTGAATATGCCCAACATGGACGGCTTGACGATGGTCGAAAAGATCCGCGGCGAACTCGCGAACAGGACCGTCAACGTCATCATGCTCACGACGGAAAGCAGCCCGGCGATGAAAGAGCGCGGCAAGGCGGCGGGCGTCAAAGGTTGGATCGTGAAGCCGTTCAAGGGCGACGCGGTTCTCGAGACGTTTCGCAAGCTCGCGAGCTGAAGCGCGCACGACCCGGGTTAAAGGTGAGGCTTTTCGGGAGCGGCTCGCGGCGCGATTGAAGCGCCCGGCGTGGCCGCCTGGTTGTCGCTGCACTGCGCGAAATCTGCTGGACGTCCGCCACATGCACGAGCGAAAGCAAGTGTTGCTGTCGGCCTTACCGCGAGAAAGGTGAGGAGATTCGGGAGCCCGTCGCGCGACGTGACGATCCGTGCGCGACGGGAAGCGACGTGTCTCACCGGTCACATTCATCGTTCATGCCAAATCCCCACGCGATACCTCTTACCTGGGTATGCAGATCATTCGCGCGTTTTGAAAGGTGAGAGTTTTCGGGAGTTCCTGGTCAAGGCGTCGTCGGTGCCCGCCCACCATGGCTTTGCGGCCAGTATCAGCCGGCTAAAGGTGAGCTTTTTCAGGAGCGATGAAACCGTCGGCTGGCGCAGGACGTCGGTCGCTGCGCGCCTAAGGTGAGGATTTTCGGGAGCGTCAGAGAGATACGAGCGGCCCGGGCAATCAGCGGCGGCCATGCGGCAAAGCCGCTACAAACAACGCGCGATTCGCGTGATGTTCGCCCCGAAACCACGCGAATCGCGACCGTGTGCGCTCAAAGGTGAGATTTTTCAGGAGCCGTGAAAATCACACCGGCTTCGCAATTTCACGAATGTCGGCCACAGGCGTTGTACCAAATGCATCGCTGAATGCGTAGTCGAGCAGTTGAGCGGCGGATTGCTCGGGCGTCGCAAGCTGGCCGTTGCGCTTCAGGTCTTCGAACTTCTCGCGCATCGGAAACTGCTCCACGCCAGTGCCGCGAATCTCCGCCTGCATGTTTGTATCGATAACGCCCGGCGCGAGACTGCAAATGCGCAGCGCGCGAGTGGCATCGAGTGCGACGGCGCGCGCGTGATGATCGAGCGCGGCCTTCGTCGCGCAGTAGATGCTCCAGCCGGCGTACGCATTGCGCGCCGCGCCGCTCGAAATATGCATGATGCGCCGGTCGCTCACGTCCGGGCTGGCTGCGGCGAGCGCGCTTGCGAGCATCAGCGGCGTGGCGACGTTCAGGCTCACCGCGGTCGCGATGGCCGTGGCATCCTGGGCTTCGATAGGGCCGATCGGCTGCACCATGCCGGCGTTGTTGATCAACAGGACAGTGCGCGCGCCGCTCACGAATACACGCAGCGCGTCCGTCGCGACCCATTGCGCAACGCGCGCGGTGTCCGCGAGTTCGAGTTCGATTTCTTCGAGCAGCGCAGGAAAGCGCTGTTTCAGCGATGCGTGACGCGAGCGCGACAGACCGAGCACCGCGACGCCGCGCGCAAGCAGTTGTTCGGCGAGCGCCGCGCCGAGCCCACGCGTGTGGCCCGTGACGATGGCGCGAATCGGGGAGGATGAGTTCATGTCGTTCCTTGAGCGTTGGCTGAGGCAGGCCGCTATCTTCTCACGCATGTCCGGGACGCGCAGCGGCGCGGTTCACATGCGCTTTCAGCTCGCGCGAAAGCGCTCGCGGTACTGCATCGGCGTCACGCCAATCCGCTTGACGAAGACAATCCGCATGCGGTCCGCGGTGCCGAAACCGCAATCGTAGGCAATGGCTTTCAGCGCTGCGCTGCTGCTTTCGAGCAGCTTGCGCGCCGCGTCCACGCGCGCGCGCTCGACAAATTCGTGCGGCGTCACGCCGGTTTCCTGCACGAACACGCGTGCGAAATGGCGCGCGCTCATGCCGGCGACGTCGGCAAGCTGCTTCACGGTGAAGCTTTCGTGGATGCGCTCCATGACATGCGCCTGCACTTTCGCGACCGGTGACGTTTCGTCGGCGGGCGCGGTGAGATACGGACTGAACTGCGACTGGCCGCCCTGGCGCTGCGCAAATACGACGAGCCGCTTCGCCACCGCCAGCGCAATGTGCGCCCCGTGATCTTCCGCGACGAGCGCAAGCGACAGGTCGATGCCCGCAGTCACGCCCGCCGAAGTCACCAGCTGGCCGTCGCGCAGATAGATGCGGTCATAGTCGACGCGTGCCTTCGGAAACTGCGCGGCGAGCTGCGCTGCGTGCTGCCAGTGCGTCGTGACGTGGCGCCCATCGAGCAAACCGGCGTGGCCGAGCGCGAAGGCGCCCGTGCAGATGGAACCGTAGCGGCCGCAGCGCGGCGCGACGTTTATCAGCCAGTCGAGCAGCGGCGCCGCGGGCGGTTCGCCTTCGGGCAGCGCGGGACCGCCCGCCACCAGCGCGAGGTCGAAGGGTTCGCGAGCGCGCGAGAAGAGGCCGTCGGCGACGAGCGTGATGCCGTTGGACGCGCGCAGCGGCGCGTCGTCCGCACTCAGCAGCGTGACTTCGTAACGCGCGTCCGGCGAGACAAAGCGGTTAGCTTCGGAGAAGACGTCGACGGGTCCCGCGACGTCGAGCGCCTGCACGCCAGGAAAGATCGCTATCGCGACGGTGGGCATTGATTGATTCCTTCTGCATGAGCGAGCCACGGCAGTCAACGCGGTGCGATTGGCAGTGTTCGACGGCTTCGCACGATTGTCGCGGCCACGGTGCTGGCCAATACTGGACTTCATCGGATGCGCCGCATTCACTGCATGAGCCGCACGAAAAACGCGCTGGTTCAGCATACCAAACGCGCTTTTCCGCTGCACGCGGGCGCGTTCCTTTTATCCACGCCATTCAAGGAGTTACGCACATGACCACGATTGCAGGCATCCACATTCCCGACAGCATCATGGCGCGCGAAGCGACCGACCTCGTGCGCGACACCGAAACGGAGCTGCTGTATCACCACTCGCGGCGCGTGTTTCTGTTCGGCGCGCTGGCCGGCGAACGCAAGCAGCTCAAGTACGATCCGGAGCTGCTCTATATTGGCGCCATGTTTCATGACATGGGTCTCGTCGCGCCGTATAGCAGCGAGCACGAACGCTTCGAGGTGGACGGCGCGAATGCGGCGCGCGACTTTCTGCGGCGCCACGGCATCGGCGAGGATGACATCGAGCAGGTGTGGACGTCGATTGCATTGCACACTACGCCAGGCATTCCTCAGCATATGAAACCGGTCGTTGCGCTGGTGACGGCGGGCGTCGAGATGGACGTGCTGGGTCTCGCCTACGACGAGTTCACCGAAGAGGAACGCCACGCGGTCACGCACGCGCATCCGCGCGGCGCGCACTTCAAGGAAAATATTATCGACGCCTTCACGCAGGGCATCATCCACAAGCCGCACACGACGTTCGGCAACGTGAAGGCCGACGTGCTTGAGCTTAAGGACCCGCATTACCATCGCGAGAATTTTTGCACGATGATTCTCGGCTCGTCGTGGAAGGAATGATGCAACGTGCGCGGCGGCATATGGGATGATGAGCGATTGACCGAACTTCCGGCGCCGCGCCATGGTGATCAAAAACCTTCTCCGCAAGCTCGACCTCACCACGCTCCAACTGTTTCTCGCCGTCTACGAGGAAGGCACGCTCACGCGTGCCGCGGAGCGCGAGGCCATTGCCGTATCGGCTGCCAGCAAGCGCCTGCTCGAACTGGAACAGGCGGTGAGCGCAACGCTGTTTCAGCGCAACGCGCGCGGCATGACGCTCACGCCGGCCGGCGAAACGCTGCTGCATCATGCACGACGCGTGATGCGCGATATCGAGAACATCGGCATTGAACTGGCCGGCCACGCGAGCGGCGTGCGCGGCTATGTGCGGATGATGGCGAACCTGTCTGCCATCGTCGAGTTCTTGCCTGAGGATTTGCGTGCGTTCCAGCTGCTGCACGAGCGCGTGAAGCTCGACCTCGAAGAGCGGCCGAGCGGCGGCGTAGTCGAAGCGGTGGACGACAGCCTCGCCGATCTCGGCATCTGTTCCGCCGACGCCGACACGCGCGAGCTGCATGTCGAGCATTATCGGCGCGACTCGCTGGTGCTTGTCATGCGCGACGATCATCCGCTCGCCGCGCGCAGCAGCGTGGCATTTGCCGAAACGCTCGACGGCGACCACGTCGGCCTGCACGCTGCGAGCTCGATCAATGCGCGCACGCATATCGCCGCGCGCCAGGCGGGCAAGCCGTTGCGGCTGCGTATCCACGTGCCGGGATTCGACGCCGTGTGCCGGATGGTGCAGGCCGGCATGGGCGTCGGCGTATTGCCGCAAAAAGTCTATCAACTGATGGGGCGTCCGCTCGGACTCGTCGGGGCGCCGCTCGAAGACGACTGGTCGCAACGCAGCCTCGTGCTGGTGGTGCGCGACGTGGATGCACTGTCGCCAGTGAGCCGCCTGCTGTTCGATCATCTGCGCTCCATAGAAGCGTCCGAAGGCGCGCAAACCCCCGCGGCGTAAAGCCCGCGCGACCGTTCGCCGTTCGCGAACGGTCGTTGGCGAATTGCGGTTGGACGCCGCCGCGTCATGCCCTCAAGCTGTCTCCCAACATAAAACTGCATGGAGACAGCACATGAGTGGACCCCTTCAAGGTATCCGCGTCGTCGAGATCGGGACGCTCATCGCCGCGCCGTTTGCCGCGCGTCTGATGGCGGAATTCGGCGCGGATGTCGTCAAGATCGAAGCGCCGCAAACCGGCGACCCCTTACGCAAATGGCGCAAGCTGCACGAGGGCACCTCGCTCTGGTGGTATCTGCAGTCGCGCAACAAGAAGTCGGTTTGCGTGAACCTGAAGTCGCCGGAGGGCGTCGAGATCGTGAAGCGGCTGGCCGCCGAAGCCGACGTCGTGATCGAAAACCTGCGGCCAGGCGCGCTCGAAAAGCTCGGCATCGGCTGGGACGCGCTGCATGCGATCAACCCCAAACTGACGATGGTCCGCATTTCCGGCTATGGCCAGTCAGGCCCGTACCGCGACCGGCCAGGCTTCGGTGCGATCGGCGAAGCCATGGGCGGCATCCGCTATACGACGGGCGAAGTGGATGGAGCGCCTGCGCGCGTCGGCGTGAGTCTCGGCGATTCGCTCGCTTCGCTGCACGGCGTGATCGGCGCGCTGATGTCTTTGCTGCGGGTAAAAACGGGCCAAGGCGAGGGTCAGGTCGTGGACGTGTCGCTCGTGGAAAGCGTCTTCAATCTGATGGAAAGCCTCGTGCCGGAATACGACCTGCTCGGCCACGTGCGCGAGCGTAGCGGCGGCGCATTGCCGGGCATCGCGCCCTCGAACACTTATCCGACTGAAGACGACGGCTATGTCGTGATCGCGGGCAACAGCGATCCGATTTTCCGGCGCCTCATGCAGGTGATAGGCCGCCCCGATCTCGCGGACGACCCCGCGCTCGCGCACAACGACGGCCGCGTGCGCCACTGCGCGACGCTCGACGACGCCATCGCCGCATGGACATCCCACCATTCGACGCAAGACGTGCTGGCCGCGCTGCAGGGCGCCGACGTGCCCGCGGGGCGCATCTATTCTGTCGCGGACATCGTCGCCGATCCGCACTACCAGGCGCGCGACATGTTGTTGCAGGCGCAACTACCGGGCGGCGCCTCCGTGAAGATGCCGGGCATCGTGCCGAAGCTGTCGGACACGCCGGGCGAAGTGCGCTGGTCAGGCCCGGCGCTTGGCGAACATACGGGCAGCGTGCTGAGCGAACTCGGCTTTGCGAATGAAGAGATTGAGCGGCTGCGCCGCGAAGGAGCCGTGCAATGAGTGCTGCCAACAAGCTTGCATCGCCCATGGTGTCTGCCGACAAACTGATCGTGCAGGAAGTCGCACCGCGCGACGGCTTGCAGATCGAACCCACCTGGGTCGAGACGGCGGACAAGATCGAGTTGATCAACGGTCTTTCCACGGCGGGCTTCACGCGCATCGAGGCCGGGTCGTTCGTGTCGCCAAAAGCGATTCCCGCGTTGCGTGACGGCGAGGCTGTGTTCCAGCAGATCGAGCGGCGCGCGGGCGTGATCTACGTGGCCTTGGTGCCGAACCTCAAGGGCGCCGAGCGCGCGCTTGCGGCGAAGGCGGACGAGCTGAACCTCGTGATGTCGGCGAGTCAGACGCACAACCGCGCGAATATGCGCATGAGCTGCGAGTCGTCGCTCGCGGCGTTCGGCGACATTGTGCGCCACATGAAGGGTTCGGGCGTGCTGTTGAATGCATCGGTGGCGACGGCGTTCGGCTGCCCGTTCGAAGGCGCAATTGACGAGGACCGCGTGATCGGTATCGTCGACGTGTATCGCGAGATGGGCATCGAGGGCATCACGCTCGCCGACACGACCGGCATGGCCAATCCGCGCCAGGTCACGCGGCTTGTCGGGCGCGTGCTGCAACGCGTGCCGTCTGCGGCGCTCACGCTGCACTTTCACAATACGCGCGGACTCGGGCTCGCCAACGTGCTCGCCGCGTATGAAGCCGGCGCGCGGCGCTTCGATGCGGCGCTCGGCGGTCTCGGCGGTTGTCCGTTCGCGCCGGGTGCGTCGGGCAACATCTGCACCGAAGACCTCGTCAATCTGTGCGACGAGATGGGCATTCCCACGGACATCGATCTCGAGAAGCTGCTCTCGCTGTCGCGCGCGTTGCCCGCCTTGCTCGGCCACGATGTGCCCGGGCAGGTCGCGAAGGCCGGGCGCAATCGCGACCTGCATCCCGTGCCGGACTACGTGCGGCAAATCTGACTTTCCCTCATCCACTAAACGACCGGACGGCACGGCCGAATCCGGCATTGGAGACGAACATGAGTGACCTTGGCGCAATTGCAACCGATGGGCGTGAAAAGAGCGCGGATCGTGCGGCGGCCATCATCCGCAAAGTGGCATGGCGGCTGATGCCGCTCATCATGATCTGCTATCTGTTCGCGTTTTTTGACCGCATCAACATCAGCTTCGCGAAGTTCCAGCTGCAAAGCGATCTCGGCTTGTCCGATACCGCCTATGGTCTCGGCGCAAGTCTGTTCGTGATCGGCTACGTTTTGTTCGAAGTGCCAAGCAATCTATTCCTCTATAAGGTCGGGGCGCGGCGCTGGATCGCGCGCATCATGATTTCGTGGGGGATCGCGACGGCGGCGATGGTGTTCGTCAACAACGAATGGCAGTTCTACGGCTTGCGCTTTGTGATCGGCGCGATGGAGGCGGGCTTTGCCCCCGGCGTGCTGTACTACCTGACGCTGTGGTTTCCGCCGAGCTATCGCGGACGCATCACGTCGATGCTGTTTCTCGCGTCGGCTTTTTCAGGGCTGGTCGGGGCGCCGCTTGCGGGGCTCGTCATTGGCCATATGAACGGCGTGCTCGGCATGCCGGGATGGCACTGGCTGTTCCTGCTCGGCGGCCTGCCGTGCGTGCTGCTCGGTTATCTCGTGCTGAAGCTGCTGAAAGACCGCATCGACGACGCTCACTGGCTCTCATCCGCCGAGAAGTCCTTTCTGGCCGGGCAGATCGCAGAGCAGAGCCGCCATCCGCAGACCGGGCATTCATTCCTCGGGGCGATCAGGACGCCGGGCTTTCTCACGCTCGGGCTCGTCTACTTTCTGATTCAGGTGGCGTCGTATGGATTGAATTTCTGGGCGCCGCATCTGATCCGCGTGGCGGGCACGCATAATCCGACGCTCATCGGCTTGCTGACGGCCGTGCCTTACGTGTGCGGCGCGATCTGCATGGTGGTGGTCGGGCGCTTGTCGGATGCAAGCGGCGAGCGGCGCAAGTTCGTATTCGGTTTGCTCCTGATGTCGGCGATCGGATTTTTTGCAGCAGGTTTCTTCGACAAGCAGACGGGGTTTCTGATCGTCGCATTGGCGGTAATGGGCGCGGGCGTGGTGGCGTCGATTCCGGCGTTCTGGGCATTGCCGCCGAAGCTGGTGACGGGCGCGGGGGCGGCGGGCGGCATCGCGCTGATCAATACGCTGGGGCAGCTCGGCGGGATTGTGAGTCCGATCATGGTCGGGCGAGTCAGGGATCTGACTGGAAGCACCACGCCTGCGTTGTATGTGATCGGCGCGATGAGTTTGATCTGCGCGGTGATTGTGTTGCGGGGGTTGCCGGAGTCGCTTAGAGCGAAGGATGGCGTGCGGTAGGGTTCGAGGCGCGGCGCGGGTTGGTGTGCGCGGGCAGAAGTGGTCAGGCGGCAAAGTGTCATGGAGTACGAGGCGGATTTGGTCGCCTGTACACTGACGGCTAAGCCTCGCGGCGAGCGAAATCACGCGCTGTGCGAGGAAAGCGCCTTTGATCGATACCAGCAATGCAGGGGGATATTAATGGTTAACCACCCACCGTACACCGTCGTGCTGACCTATACCGACGAACCGCGGCAATTGACGATGCAAGCCGTGGACTCCGTTCTGGTGGCGCCGCTCATCGAGGGAAAGATGGCAGTGCCGTTTTTCCTTGATGATGAGGAATTCCGGTTTGACGATGAACTGGCACGGCGGTTGGGCGTTGCAATGCTGAATGTTATTGCGGCAGGCCGGCCGGAAGTTAGACAGCACCTGAATTTGACGCAGCATCCGATAGAAGGGCGGTCCTAGGGGACCGGTGTAAATGCAAGCGTTGCATTCATCCGCACCGCGAGGACATTACGCCGACGCGTCAAACACTTGGCGCATATGTGCGCACGTTGTCCACAGCCCTTTCAACAAATTGTGTGGACAACTGCACGTTGCTGAGCAGCGCGAGTGTGACCGCGACCGCAAACCATGTCCGCGCGCGGGACGAACTATCGCTATCGCTTGCACTGCCCATACATCGACCGCACGCCGATTCCGCCATCGCGTCAATCACTTGGCCGGCCTATGCGAACGTTGTCCACAGCCTTGCAAACATTTTGCGTGGACAACTTCGCGGGTTTTCGCGCCCACGCATGAGCCGAAGCGACGCATAAGGCACGAGGCACCTAACCATCAAGCCTTCAACCCCGAGCCCGCCGCCGCATCTTCGCGCGACTGCACTTGCAACACCGCATCGCGCTTATCGAGCAGATGCTGACGAAGAATCGCGCTCAGCTTCTTGCCGTCGCGCGCCTCGAGCGCCTTCAGCATTTCGTCATGGTCGTGAATCGCGCGATCCCACTTGGGAATCTGAAAGTTCGAGCGGAAACGCAGCGCCTGTAAACGCCGGTTGACGGAGACATAAGTCTGCCGCAGCGCCGAATTCCGCGCGGCTTCGTTGATCTTGTCGTGAATGGCCTGATTGCGGCTGTAGTATCCGGCCAGATCGTTTTGCGCGCGGCACGCGAGCATGGCGTAGTGCAACGCCTTGATCTCGGCGAGTTCGGCCGCCGTCATTCGTTCGGCCGCGAGTTCGCCGGAGAAAGCCTCGAGGCCGCTCATCAGTTCGAATGTCTCGCGCAATTCGGCTTCCGACATTTTCGACACCGACGCGCCGCGATTCGGCCAAATGTCGATCAGCCCTTCCGCGGCGAGTACCTTGAGCGCCTCGCGCAACGGCGTGCGTGAAATGCCGAGCGTTTCGCACAACTCCCGCTCATTCAGTTTCTTGCCAGGCTCAAGCACGCCTTCGACGATAAACCGGCGAATATGCTCGACCACCGTGTCATGCAAGCGCTGCCGCTCCACCTTAGGCAACTGCGACGCGCCGAGCGAGCTGCCCTCAAATTCCGAATTTTGCATACAAACTTCCTCAATGCCCGTTTCGGTCGATTTTATCGGATCGCCGCAATGAAGGGTAGGACGCGGGTAAACACGGGTGCGCAAAGGCAATTTTCAACTTTCGTCGGCGCAACTTCGTCTGATATAGTTTTTTGCATGCAAAATTCAATCGGAGGAGCGCAATGCTGAAGTTAGATTTTCATCCCGCCGGCCGTCACTTCCTGCAGATTCCGGGGCCGAGCCCCGTGCCCGATCGCATCCTCCGCGCGATGAGCTATCCGACCATCGACCATCGCGGACCGGAATTCGGCGAACTCGGTCTGAAGGTGCTGGACGGGATCAAGAAAATCTTCAAAACGCAGCATCCGGTTGTGATTTATCCGGCGTCCGGCACCGGCGCATGGGAGGCGGCGCTCGCCAACACACTGAGCCCCGGCGACCACGTATTGATGTACGAGACGGGTCACTTCGCGACGCTCTGGAAAAAGATGGCGGAAAGCCTCGGCCTCACGCCGGAGTTCCTTGGCTTGCCGGGTATCGAAGGCTGGCGGCGCGGCGTGCAACCGCACATGATCGAAGAGCGCCTGCGCGCCGACACGCAGCAGTCGATCAAGGCCGTCTGCGTCGTGCACAACGAGACCTCGACGGGCGTCACGTCCGACATCGCGGCCGTGCGCCGCGCGATCGACGCCGCGGGCCATCCCGCGCTGTTGCTCGTCGATACGATTTCGGGCCTCGCGTGCGCCGATTATCGCCACGACGAATGGGGCGTCGACGTCACCGTGTCAGGCTCGCAGAAAGGCTTGATGCTGCCGCCGGGCATCAGCTTCAACGCGATCTCGCCGAAGGCCCTCGCTGCGAGCAAGCACGCAAAACTGCCGCGCAGCTTCTGGGACTGGAGAGAAATCGTCGAGATGAACACGACCGGCTACTGGCCGTACACGCCCAACACGAATCTGCTGTACGGCCTTCACGAGGCGATCGACATGATTCTGGGAGAAGGGCTCGACAACGTGTTTGCGCGCCACGAGCGTCTTGCCGAGGCGACCCGCCGCGCGGTGCGCGCCTGGGGACTCGAGATCCAGTGCGCGGATCCGGCTGTGTACAGCCCGGTGCTGACCGGCGTGATGATGCCCGAGGGCGTGGATGCCGACGCGGTGCGCAAGCTCATTTACGAACGGTTCGACATGTCGCTCGGCACCGGGCTCGGCAAGATGAAAGGCCGCATGTTCCGCATCGGTCATCTCGGCGACTGCAACGACCTGATGCTGCTCGCCACGCTCGCCGGCTGCGAAATGGGCCTGCGTCTCGCGGGCGTTCCCCTCAAGGAAAGCGGCTTGCCTGCCGCTATGAACTGGTTGAGCCAGCCGGCGCACGCCGCGGGTTTGAAGGCGGCCGCCTGACGAGGCTGCGGCGGCAAGCTCGAACCGCCGCAATCGAAAGAAGACAGGAACAACGCAAACAGGCATCGACGAAGTCAGTTCCATCATGAAGCCGCGCACAGAACGCGGCCCTGAACAATGCGATGGCGAGGCGGCGCATGCCGCCTTGCGACGACGAAGCGCGCCCTATCAGGCACGCCGTCGACACATGCAAATGGAGAGAGACGATGAAGCGGTTTCGTGTGACCAGTGCGACCAGTATTGTTCTAGTGATGCTATGCATCATGTACTTCATCACCTACCTGGACCGCGTCAACGTCAGTACGGCGGCAGCGGGCTTCGGCAAGGAATTCCATCTTTCGCACACGGAAGTCGGCCTCGTGTTCTCGGCGTTTGCGTATCCGTACCTGCTTTTCCAGATCATCGGCGGCTGGGTCAGCGACCGTTTCGGCGCGAGGCGCACGTTGCTCGCGTGCGGCGCGATCTGGGGCATCGCCACTTTGCTGACCGGTTTTGCGGGCGGTCTGATGTCGCTGCTGGCGGCGCGCGTGCTGCTCGGTTTCGGTGAAGGCGCCACTTTCCCGGCGGCGACGTCCGCCATGGCGCGTTGGGTCGCGAAGGAAAAGCGCGGCTTCGCGCAAGGCATCACGCATGCGGCTTCGCGCGTTGGCAATGCGGTCGCGCCCGGCATTGTCGTGCTCGTGATGACAAGCTGGGGATGGCGCGAATCGTTCTATATCTGCGGCGCGTTCAGCCTTCTGTGGGTTGTCGTGTGGGCGTTCACCTTCACCGAGCATCCGAAAGACCACCCGCGCATCACGAAGGAAGAACTCGACGTTCTGCCCGCTCCCAAAGCGAAAGGCGCCGGCGTGCCGTGGGGCAAGCTGTTTCGCCGCATGGCGCCCGTCACGATTGTCTACTTCTGCTATGGCTGGACCCTGTGGCTCTTTCTCAGCTGGATTCCGCAGTACTTCCTGCACAGCTATCACCTGGAATTGAAGAAGTCGGCGATCTTCGCGTCGGTCGTGTTTCTCGCCGGCGTGGTGGGCGATACGCTTGGCGGCATCGTCACCGACTTCATCTACACGCGCACCGGCAGCCTCAAGCGCGCGCGCAGCTGGATGGTATCGGTATGCATGCTGTTCTGCCTGCTGTCGCTGATTCCGCTGATGTTCACGCACCACCTGTATGTGTCGATGGCGTGTCTCGCGTCGGGCTTCTTCTTCGCCGAAATGACGATCGGCCCGATGTGGGCGATCCCGATGGACATCGCGCCGGAAGCCTCCGGCACGGCGAGCGGCATGATGAACACGGGCTCCGCGCTCGCGGCGATCATCTCGCCGGTGGCGGGCGGCTTCCTGATCGACTATTTCGGCAACTGGGAGTTGCCGTTCGTCGGCAGCATGCTGTTGATGGCGCTCGGTGTCGTGCTCGCGTTCCGCATGCAACCGGACAGCCGGTTCGCGGGCGGCGGCGCCGACAAGGGGCAGCTGCCCACCAGCATGGGCGTGTAAGCGATGCTCAGGTCCTTTCGCGCCGACGCCCTCAAGCTGAGCACTTCGCCGCTCAGCCGCCTGCTTGCCGATGCACGCCGCAATCACGCGACGCTCGGCAAGCTCCAGCCCAGCCGCGCGCCCGCCGACGCGGACGCGGCCTATGCCATCCAGCACGAAATTCTCAGCATCGCCGGCGCGCGCGTCGGCGGCTGGAAGATCGGCTCCAAGTCGGCAAGCGGCCCGATTCAAGGCGCGCCGCTGCCGGACATCGATTTGCATCCCGATGGCGTGATGCTGCCGCGCACGGCCTTTACGCCGCTTGCGCTTGAACTCGAAATCGCGTTTCGTTTCGGCCGCAGCTTCGAGCCGTCCGCCGCGCCTTATCGCGAAGCCGACGTGCACGCGGCCATCGGCTCGTTCGGTGCGGCAATCGAAATTGTCGCCAGCCGCTTCGCGGAGTGGCCCGACGTGGACCGGCTCGCGCAACTGGCGGACTTGCAGAACCACGGCGCGCTGATCGTCGGCGAATTCATGCCGTATCACGAGGATTTTCCGTTTGTTGCGCCGGCGCTGCGCTTCGACTTCAACGGGCGCGATGTCGTCGAATTGACGCCCGCGAACCCGGCGGGCGATCCGCGCCGATTGCTCACGTGGCTCGTCAATCACGCGACGTCGCGCGGCATCACGGTGACACCGGACATGATCGTCACGACGGGTTCGTATACCGGCATGTTTTTCCCCCGAAGCGCGGGCATGGCGCACGGGCGCATTGAAGGCCTGCCGCCGGTGAGCGTCACGCTGTACTGAATAATCGGGCGCTCACGGCGCATGCGCCTGAGCGCGTTTCGCGCGAAGTGCATGGCGTGCACGAAGTGTGTGTACTGCCACAACCCTCGACGTTATGACGAATCCCACTTCCGCTTTGCTGGTCAAGCCGATTCATCTGGTGCCGTCGGCGGCGCGGCTGACGACGCCGCTCGCGCAGCATCTGCGCAAGGCGCTGCGCGGCGATGTGCTGTTCGATGCAGCAAGCCGCGGCCGTTATTCGACCGATGCATCCATCTATCAGATCATGCCGGTCGGCGTGGTCGTGCCGCGCGATCAGGACGATCTGCGCGCGGCGCTCGAGATTGCGCGCAGCGAGAAGGTGCCGCTGCTCGCGCGCGGCGCGGGCACGAGTCAATGTGGACAGACCGTCGGCGAAGCGCTCGTGATCGACACGAGCAAGTGGCTGAACAACATTGTCGATTTCAATGCCGACGCGCGCACCGTCACCGTCGAGCCGGGTGTCGTGCTCGATCACCTGAACGCGTGGCTCAAGCCGCACGGTCTGTGGTTTCCCGTGGATGTGTCGACGGCTGCGCAGTGCACGATCGGCGGCATGGCGGGCAACAATTCCTGCGGCTCGCGCTCGATCGAATACGGCAACATGGTGCACAACGTCGTGGCCATCGACGCGATCCTGGCCGACGGCAGCGAAGCGCATTTTGCGTCGCTGCGAAACCCGCCACAAGGTGCGCGATTGCAGCAGATCGTCGAAGGCGTGCGGCAGATTGCACAACGCGAGCGCGACGAGATCGTGGCGCGCGTGCCGAAAGTGTTGCGCCGCGTGGGCGGCTACAACATCGACGTGTTCGATTGCCAGAACCCGCGCGCTTATACCGACGACGGCGTCGCCAATCTCGCGCATCTGCTGGTCGGCTCGGAGGGCACGCTCGCGTTCAGCCGTCAGTTGACGCTGAAGCTCGCGCCGCTGCCCGCGCACAAGACCCTCGGCGTGGTCAACTTCCCGACCTTCTGGCAGGCGATGGATCTCACGCAGCACATCGTCAAGCTGAAGCCGGTCGCGGTGGAACTCGTCGATCGCACCATGATCGATCTGGCGATGAGCAACCCGGCGTTCCGTCCGGTCGTCGCCAAGGCGCTGGTGGGCGAGCCGCAAGCGGTGCTGCTCGTGGAGTTCGCGGGCGAATCGCGCCACGCGCAACTGCAGTCCCTTAGACAACTGACCGAATTGATGGCCGATCTCGGCTTGCCCGGCTCCGTCGTCGAAATGCCGGACATGAATGCGCAGAAGGCGCTATGGGAAGTGCGCAAGGCCGGGCTCAACATCATGATGAGCATGAAGGGCGACGGCAAGCCGGTGTCCTTCATTGAAGACTGCGCGGTGCCGCTCGAGCATCTCGCCGACTATACGAGCCGGCTCACCGAGGTTTTTCAGCGGCATGGCACGGAAGGCACGTGGTATGCACACGCGAGCGTCGGCACGCTGCACGTGCGGCCGATTCTCGACATGCGTCGCGACGGTGCGATAAAAATGCGCGCGATCGCCGAAGAAGCGGCGGCGCTCGTGCGCGAATACAAAGGCGCCTATTCCGGCGAGCACGGCGATGGCTTGTGCCGCGGCGAATGGGTCGCGTGGCAATACGGTCCGAAGCTGAACCAGGCCTTCGGCGAGATCAAGGCGCTGTTCGATCCGGATAACCGTTTCAATCCCGACAAGATGGTGCGTCCGCCGAAAATGGACGACGCGCGCTACTTCCGTTTCCCGCCAGGCTATCGCGAACAGCGCATGGAAACGGCGCTCGACTGGTCGGCGTGGAATGTGCAACGCGATCCGCTGACGGGCCGCGAAAGCGCGCCGGGCAGCGGCAACGATCTGTCGGGCGGTCTCGCCAAAGCCGTGGAGATGTGCAACAACAACGGCCACTGCCGCAAGTTCGACGCCGGCACCATGTGCCCGAGCTATCGCGTGACAAAAGACGAGCAGCACGTCACGCGCGGGCGCGCGAACACCTTGCGTCTGGCGATTTCGGGGCAGCTCGGCGAAGCGGGCCTCGCTAGCGACGACGTGAAGGAGACGCTCGACCTGTGCGTGTCGTGCAAGGGCTGCAAGCGCGACTGCCCGACGGGTGTCGATATGGCGAAGTTCAAGATCGAGGCGCGCGCCGCACGCGTCAAACGTCATGGACTGACGCTGCGCGACAAGCTCGTCGCCTTCATGCCACGCTATGCGGCCACGGCGAGCCGTGTGCCGGGTTTGATCGCGCTGGCCGACAAGGTGCCGCTCCTGTCGACATGGCTCAAGCGCTCGGTGGGCATCGCTCAGCAACGCAGCTTGCCGCGCTTCGCGAGGGCGTTCCTGTCGACTGTGAAGCCGACGGTGAACACGCGCGGCGCGGCGCTAAAAGAAGTGCTGCTGTTCGTCGACACCTTCAATAATCACATGGAGCCCGACAACGCGCGGGCAGCACAAAAGGTACTGGAGGCAGCCGGCTACACGGTGCACTTCAACACGCGGCAAGGCGAGCGGCCGGTGTGCTGCGGACGCACGTTTCTCGCGGCCGGTTTGGTCGATGAAGCGAAGCACGAAGCGCGGCGCATGCTCGATCTTTTCGAGCCCTTCGTCGCGCGCGGCGTGCCGGTTGTGGGTCTCGAACCATCGTGTCTGCTGTCGTTGCGCGACGAGTTTCTGCACTACGGATTCGGAGACGAAGCCGCGCAGCTCGCGAAGCACGCCTTTTTATTCGAAGAGTTTCTCGTGCGCGAGCAGCAAGCCGGACGCCTGCAGCTATCGCTGAAACCGCTGGCCACGCAACAGGCGCTCGTGCATGGTCATTGTCATCAGAAGGCGTTCGACGCCTTCACGCCCGTGCAAACGGTGCTGAGGTGGATTCCTGAGCTGACGGTGTCGACGGTGGAGTCGTCGTGCTGTGGAATGGCCGGCAGCTTCGGCTACGAAGCGGAGCATTACGCGACCTCGCAGGCCATGGCCGAGCTGTCGCTATTGCCGGCCGTGCGCAAGATGGACGACGGCGCGATCATGGTCGCCGACGGCACGAGCTGCCGTCATCAGATTCACGACGGCGCCGGTGTGAAGGCGCTGCACGTGGCGCGCGTGCTGGCAATGGCGCTGCAATGACGCGCGCCACGTCTCGCTATCGACGGCTGTCGGGCGCCTATCGGACCGCCACTGCCTGCCGGTAAGCGCCCGGCGACACGCCCACGCCTTCGCGGAAACGGTGACTGAAGTGGCTGGCGTTCGCGTAGCCGCATAGTTCGGCGATGTGCGCGAGCGGCAGCGCGGTGGTGCGCAGCAGCGTCCGCGCGCGCTCGAGCCGCCGCTGCGCAATCCACGCGGCGGGCGGCAATCCGAACGACGTGCGGAACATGCGCGCGAGATGAAATTCCGACAGCGCAGCCACGTTCGCCAGTTCGCCGAGCGTGAGCGGTTGCGCGAGATGACTCTCGATGTAGTCGTGCAGCCGCCGCCGCGTGGCCACCGACAAGCCACCCTTGAGCGCCGCGCCGGTGCGTCGGACGCCTTGGGCGCGCAGCAGCAGGCTCAGCACTTCGTGCGCGGTTTCGTTGGTGCGCAGCAGGCCGTCGGCGTCGTCCCAATGCTCGTTCGCAAGGGTCTGACACAAACCGGCGATGCGCGCGTCCTCGAAATACGTGCGATCGGCGAGCGTCAGCTCGCGCGGCTCGCGGTCGAGCTCCTGCACCGCGCGCTGCGTGAAGTGCTCCGGCAGAAAATACAGATGCATGAAATGCATGTGGCCGCGCACCCACCAGCGCGATTCGTGATCGCCGGGCAACGCGCACAGGCGCGACGGCGCGCCGTAGCGGCCGGGCATTTTCTGGCGCTCCGTGCGATAGCCGCGGTCCAGATAACACGACAGCGTGTGGTGGCCGGGCCGCTCGTAGATGGTTTCGGCGACCTCGGTATCGCGCGTCCAGACGGCGATCGCGAGACCGTCCCCGAGCCACGCGAAGCGGTCCAGATGCGCATTCGATCGGCTCAGCGTGTGACACACCGACTGAATGCCGAACGGCGTTTCAGTGGCGCGGGTCACAGGGGCGGGCGGGCTCGAGTTCACGGAACGGGCGGATGTCGTTGTTATGGCGGATAGCGGTGAGTATACGGCTCGCTGCGCGCCGCCGCATGCGCTGCGGCTGCGCACGCGCAGAAATGCGCAATCCTGGACAAGTCCGGCGAGCCGCGCTGCCGCATAGTGGAGCTCCCATATACGCCGTGTGCAGGCATCGACCATGAATCTGTTGCTGTATGCCGTGACCGTTCTCATCTGGGGCACCACGTGGATCGCGATCAAATGGCAACTGGGCGCGGTGCCGCCCCCGGTTTCCATCGCGTGGCGCTTCTGGATCGCCGCGCTGGTGCTGTTTGCGCTATTGCGCATCATGCGCCGGCCGATGTGGCCGCCGCGCGCCGCATGGCGCTTTCTGTTCGCTCAAGGCCTCGCGCTCTTCTGCGTCAACTTTCTGTGCTTCTACTACGCCGAGCAGGTGGTGCCGAGCGGGCTCGTCGCCGTGGTGTTTTCCACTGCGCCGCTTCTCAATTCGATCAACGGACGGCTGTTCATGGGTCGCCCCTTGCAGCCGTCGGCGATTGCGGGCGCGATGCTCGGGCTCGTCGGCATTGTGTGTCTGTTCGTTCAGCAGATGAGCGGGCACCTCGGCGATCACGCCGCATGGCTCGGGCTCGGCGTCGCGTTTCTCGGCACGCTGTGTTTTTCGGCGGGCAATCTCCTGTCGAGCCGGATGCAATCCATGGGCTTGCATCCGTTCGCGACAAATAGCTGGGCCATGCTGATCGGCGCGAGCGTGCTCACCGTGGGCAGTCTGCTCGCAGGCTTGCCGTTTGGCGTCGAGTCCTCCGCGCGCTACCTCGGCGCACTCGCGTACCTCGCGGTATTCGGCTCGGTGGTCGGCTTTACCGCGTATCTGATGCTGGTGGGACGCATGGGCCCGGAGCGGGCGGCTTATTCCACGGTGCTCTTTCCGATCGTGGCGCTGGCGGTGTCGACGGTGTTCGAGGGCTACCAATGGTCAGCATTAGCGGTGATCGGCCTGCTGCTGGTGGTGGCCGGCAATCTCGTCGCGTTCGATATGACGCGGCGCATCTTCGGGCGACGCAGCCAGTGCGCGAATATGAAGGCATGAGAAGCCGCATCAAAGACGGAAAGGTGAGCTTTTACGGGAGCGCGGATCACGCATAGACGGCACCGCGCGATCGGTATATAACAATGCGAAAGGATCGCTCATTCACCAGGCTTTCACGGGGAGAGGCATCATCATGACGCAAGACGTAACGCCCAAGCCGCCCACGGGCGACCGGCCTGACCTGGAAAATCTCGACGCGGCGCTCAGTCACGTGGATCAGCAGGTGTCATCCGGCAGCATCGCGTCGGGTGCTGCAAAGGGCATTCTGTATAGCCTCATCGAAACGCTCGGCACGTTCGTCGGCGATCCCGATCTGCCCGAGCACGCGCGCTCCGGCTACGAAGGGCTGCTCGAAGCAGCCCGCGAACTGCGCGCGAAGCTCGACCACTGAGCAACGCTCGCGGCGTTCGCATGACCATTGCCGATTGCGCTTCGTCATTGCGGCGAGGCGCCGCGTGCCGGCATCTATGATAAAAAGGGCGCACTGTTTCCCACCTTCCGCCTTTTCCATGTTCTCTGCGTCCGCTGTCGCGCTGTTGGCCGTCGGCATTGTCGTCGTGCTGATCACGCCGGGGCCCACCAATACGTTGCTGGCGTCAGCCGGGCTGCGCCAGGGGTTGCGGCGCTCGCTGCCGCTCGTTGCCGCCGAACTCGCCGGTTATCTCGTCGCGATTTCCGTCTGGGGACGTTTTCTCGTGCAAGCCGCGCACGCGCTGCCGTGGCTGCCGGCGTTGTTGCGCGTGGCGGCGGGCGTGTACATTGCGTGGCTCGCCGTCGACATGTGGCGCGCGGCGGTCGCGCTTCCGGACTCCGCGCAGAACGCGAGCGGCATGGGCAGCCTGTTCGTCGCAACCTTGCTCAATCCGAAAGCGCTGCTGTTCGCGGGAACGATTTTCCCCGCCGACGCTTTCGCGCATTGGCCGTCGTATCTGCTGGCCATGCTGATATTCGCGTGCCTGCTCGCGCCGATCGCGCTGGCGTGGATCGCGTTCGGCGCGGCGCTCGGCAGCGGCAGGCTCGGCTGGCTCGATCCGGCGAAACTGCAGCGCGGCGCGTCGGTTGTGCTCGGCGTGTTTTCGCTTTCGCTGGCATGGTCGGCGTTGCATTGATTGCACGCGCGGCCGGCGCGGCTAGGTTTCGACGTTCTCGCCTGCGCTGAGCGCCTCCAGCCATTCCGGCGCCGCCGACGCGATCTGCAGGTGCGGCGTGCCATGCCAATCGGCGCACCGTTGCAGCGCGCGCCGCAAATCGCCGGCGAGTCGCGCGCTCGCGCGCACGCCCGCTTCCATGTGCACGGATTTCAATTCGAACACGCCCTGCGCGCGGTGCGCCTTGGCATCGACGCGGCCGACCAGCCGTCCACGGCTCAGCAGCGGCAGCACGAAGTAGCCGTATTTGCGCTTCGCGGCCGGCGTATAGCATTCGATCGCGTAGTCGAAGTCGAACAGCGCCGCCGCGCGCTTGCGATCCCACACGACCGGGTCGAACGGCGAGAGCACTGTCGTCACCGTCGACGCGAGCTTGCCGCTCACGGCGTCATCGAGCAGCGGCGCGAACTCGCGATGCACGAACGTGTCCTGTTTCCAGCCGGGCACCTGCACGGCAATCAGTTCGCCCTGATCGGCCAGCGCGTGAAGTTCGTCGCGATACGGACGGCGCGGCAGGCGGTAGTAGTCCGCCACCCAGTCGGCGCGGGCGACGCCGAGCGCCCGGCAGGTGCGGCGCAGCAGTTCGCCCTCGACAACCTCTGGCGGCGGCAGGTCGCGAGCGTCGTTCCAGTGCGGCAGCACGCGTTCGGTAACGTCGTAGACGCGCTGAAAATTGCGCCGCTCGGCCACCATGAGTTGCCCGATGGCGAACAGCACTTCCAGATGACGCTTCTCCGGCTTCCAGTCCCACCAGCCGTTGCCTTTGCCCGACTCGCGAGCGAAATCCGCCGAGCGCACCGGCCCCGTCGCGCGAATGTGCTCGAGCAGCTTGTCGATGTCTTTGCGGTGCTTGTGGTGCCAGTCGGCTGCGTATTTCCAGCCCATGCCGCTCGGATCCAGCATGCGATGGCGCAGCAGACCGTAGTCTTCAATCGGCACGAAGCAGGCTTCGTGCGCCCAGTATTCGAACAGCTTGCCCTCGGCGAGATGCTCGTCGAGCCACTGCGGCAAATAGGCGCCGAGCCGGCTGAAGAGCACGAGATAAGGGCTGCGCGCGACCACGTGAATCGTGTCGATCTGCAATTGCGCCATGCGGCGGATGGCGTCGAGCACGTCGGCTTTGGTGGCTTTGCGGCGCGGCGGCGACAACAACCCTTGTGCGGCCAGATGGATGGTGCGGGCGGCGGAAAGCGGAAGGGTCTTCACGCGGACGTCGTTCAGTAAGTGACTGCGATGAGGCGGGGAGGAAGCTTGCCCGAATCAGCAGACGACACTGTAGCGTGAATGCGGCGTAGCGGTGGTTGCCGAGCACAAAGCGCGGCAGGACCGAAGCGTGGGGATACCCAAGCGCGCAAGCGCCGAACGCCGAATCGCCAAAAGACGGTGATACAACGGCCGCGTGCCGCGCCAAAAACCTACCAGCCACGCCCGTGATGCTTGTCCCACCCGCGATGCCGCCCATGATCGTGATGCCAACGGCGGTCCCGATAATAGTCGTCGCGGTAGCCGTAACCGTAGACCGGCTGGGGCGCATAGACGACGGGCGGCGGCGCGTACATCACGGGCGGCGCGGCGTAGACCGGGCCTGGCGTGCCGACGAACACGCCAACGTCGACGCGAGCGAAAGCGGCAGTCGATGCGCAGGCGGCGGCAAGTCCGAAGGCGGCGAAGGCGACGAAGGCGACGGCGCGTTTGTGCATGCTTTTCTCCTGTGTCCCAGCAAGGCGATGACTCTTTCGACCGTGAGCAGTCACTGTCGAATAGCTGACGTTCATCTTACGAGACAGAAAGAAAGGCAGGTGCAACGAGTTGAAGGTGTGTGTAACAGGGGATTACTTCAGGCGGATACGGCGCGGCGGCAGGGCATTGCGACGGCCCGCCGCCGCGTGAGGGCAGCGGGCCATGCACCAGCTTGATGTCAGGCGACGGAGGCCACCGCTTCGTCGGCGGATACGGCCAGGAACTGGTGGATTTGCGCGACCACGGCCGCGCCTTCGCCGACCGCCGCCGCTACGCGCTTGGTCGAGCCCGCGCGCGCGTCGCCGATTGCGTACACGCCTTTCACGGTGGTCGCGAGGTCGCAGGCCGACGCGCCGTGCGCCAGCGCGCCCGTCAGCACGAAGCCCTTGTCGTCGAGCTCGACGCCGCAGGTGCGCAGCCAGTCCGTATTCGGATCGGCGCCGGTGAAGAGGAACAGATGCCGCGCGTCGATCTGCTGGGTGCCGTCGGGCAAAGGCTTTTTCAGCGCGACGCCCGCGAGCCCGCTGTCGTCCGCGACAAGCCGGCCGATCTCTGAATTCGGGTGCACGACGACGTTCGGCAGCGAGCGGATCCGGTCGATCAGATAGCGCGACATCGTGGCCTCGAAGCCGCTGCGCCGGATCAGCACGTGGACCTTCGCCGCGTGCGTCGCCAGATAGACGATGGCCTGGCCCGCCGAATTGCCGCCGCCCACCAGCACGACTTCCTGGCGCTTGCACAGCTTCGCTTCCACAGGCGACGCCCAGTAGTACACGCCCCGTCCGTCGTAGCGGTCGAGCCCTTCGAGCGCGGGGCGCCGGTACACCGCGCCGCTTGCAATGACGATGGTGCGCGCCGTGATATGGCCGCCGCATTTCAGTTCGAGACGGTACGGCGCCTCGCCACAATGCAGCGCCTTCACATTGACGGGAATCGCGACGTGCGCGCCGAATTTCTGCGCCTGCACGAACGCGCGCCCGGCCAGTGCCTGGCCGGAGATGCCGGTGGGGAAGCCGAGATAGTTTTCGATCCGCGAGCTCGCGCCGGCCTGGCCGCCCGGCGCGCGGCTGTCGAGCACGATTACCGAAAGCCCTTCCGACGCCGCATACACGGCCGTGGCGAGCCCGGCCGGTCCCGCGCCCACAATCGCGACGTCATACACCATGGAGTCGTTGAGATCGGGCAGCAGGCCCAGTGCGGTGGCCAGTTCCGGCATGCTCGGGTGACGCAGCACAGAGCCGTCCGGGCAGATGACGAGCGGCATATCCCCGTCTTGCGCGCCGAATTGCTCGACGAGGCGCAACGCGTCCTCGTCGCATTCGTCGATCGTGGAGTGCGGATGACCGTTGCGCGACAGGAAGCCTTGCAGCATGACGAGTCGCGCGTCGGTACTGCTGCCGATCAAGATCGGCCCGCCCGCGCCCTTTTCGATCAGCGAGACGCGCCGCAAAATCAGCGCGCGCATGATGCGCTCGCCCAGTTCGGCTTCGGCCACGAGCAGCGCGCGCAGCTTTTCCGGCGGAATCAGCAAGGCCTCGACATGGCTGAGCGCCATGCCGTTGACGAGCGCGTGGCGCCCCGACAGTTGACCGACCTCGGCGAGAAAATGCCCCGGCCCATGTTCGCCGATCAACACTTCGCGTCCGATGCCGTCGCGCTGATAGATCTTCACGCGTCCTTCGAGCAGCACAAACATGCCCGGACCCGTGTGGCCCGTCTCGAACAGCAGTTCGCCGGCTTGCCATTTGCCCACTTCGCCGAACTTGCGCACGCGCTCGATCTCCGCCGGCGTAAGCGCGGGGAACATCTGGTGCATGCGGGTCGACAGATTGGAAAACGGCGCGTCGGCGACGACGGCCTCGGGCTGTGGCTGCACTTCAGGTTCTGCAATGGAAAGCATGGAACCGCTCCTTCGATGTTCATTGATTGACGGAACGAAGGCGCGACCGCGCACGGCCGGCAGTGCGAGACAGACGCCGCGGCGTCAAACCGCTTTGGGCGCGACGTGCTCGACCGCGGCCTCGGGCGGCGGCATGCCGGGCAGGGCCTCGACGGGCCAACCGGAGTCGCGCCAGGCTTCCATGCCGCCGCGCAGGGGCAGCACGTCGTCAAAGCCTGCTTCGTTCAACTGCTTGGCCATCCAGGCGGCCGAAATTTCATTGGGACAGGAACAATAGATCACCACTTTCTGATTGCGCGGATAGGTGGCGACGATCTGGTCCAACTGCCGCTCGTCGGCGAATTGCGAGCCGGGAATGACGAACGGATCGAGCTTGCGTTTCTCGTGCGAGCGGATGTCGAACAGCACGGGTGTGTTGCCGGCCGAGACCAGCGCGGCCAGTTCGTCGACTTCCATGCGCGCGGACGCGAGCTTGTTGATCAACTGACGACGGCGAATCCACCGGTACGCCGCATACAGCAGCAACAGCGCAATGGCGACGAGACCGGCCGTGCGCCCCAACCGCCCGGCGGCCGCGAACACCATGTCGATCTGGTGCGCGAACAATGCGCCGACGATGAGCCCGGTGCCCGACCACAACGCGGCGCCGATGCCGTCGTAAGTGAGAAACGTGCGATAGCGCGTGCCCATGGCGCCGGCCATTGGAATCGACACAATGGACAAGCCCGGGACGAATTTGGCGACGGCCAGCACGCGCACGCCCCAGCGCCCGAAGAACCGCTCCGTCTTCTTCACGCACGTGTCGCGCGACAGCGACAGGCGGCAGATGGTTTTGAGCGTATTGCCGCCGTACACGCGGCCGGCCAGATACCACGCGCTGTCGCCGATCAGCGTGGCGAAAATCGACAGCACGAGCACCGGCAGCAACTGCGTGCCGACGGAGCCCGGATGCATGGCGGCCATCGCCCCGAACAACACGAGCGACGGCATGGCCGGCACGGGCAGGCCGATGGAGGCGGCGAGCACGTTGGCAAAGATAAGCGCCGGGCCGTATTGCTCGACGAGGTCATGTAGCATCGACTTACATCCGCGGCCTTTTCAGGCACGGCGCGCAGTGGGAAAGCAAAGGAGAATGGAGCGATTATGGACCATTTTCAAGGCCTGCAAAGCCCTTGAAACACAACGGTTATTCGGGGTTGCAGGCACTAGCGCCGCTCGCAAATCCAAAACCCGGCGCGGCCCGAACTGAAAGAAAAACGATTGAAGCTCGCGCGCTTAAAGAAGGTGGCGCGCGAAGAGGAAAGAAGCGGCGCGCCGCGAGCACGGCGCCTGACGAGCCGCCGGACTCGCCGCCGAATTCAACGCGTTTGCGCTCACACGCCGCACGGTGCAGTTATTGACGGTGATTGTGCTGCTCGCCCGGCAGTTCGGCGCCGTGCGCGCGAATCGCCGCAATCAGCTCGGCAGGCGTGATTTCGTAGCGCACTTCCCGATGTATGCCCGGCTTGCGCTCGTCGACTTCGATCAGAAGGATGCCTTTGCCGTCTTCTGTCGACTCGAGGCGCAGCGTGCGCAGTTCGCGCCCGGTTGCGTCGTCGTATTCGGTGAGCAGGGCCATTGACCCGGAAGACCCGGTAGTGCGCATCGAAGTTGTCCTTGTTCCGTTGTTGATCGAATCATTGTACGGGCAGCATGGCGCGCCGTCTGTCGCGCAATATTGACGTTTGAGCGATTCTCCGACGCCGCGACCACGTCCCTTGGTGACAATGAGTTTAACGCGACTCGTCGCGCGGACGACTGCATTTTTCCTGCCCCGTGGCGGTGCACGCGTTCTTCAGGGCTGTCACGCGCGTGACGCGAGCTGCGGTTACGCGCAGCGACGAAGCGCGTGCCTGTTGATCGGCAAAAACGCCTGGCGCGAGGAGCCCATGCAGCGCGCATGGCAACGCATTCCGCCATGAGAAGATGCCGTGCGCGCCGAGATTTTGCTACAGCGGTCCGCCGCGGTGTGCTTCGCGCATCCGCTGCAATTCCCGCATCTCCGGGGCGCGCAGCGGCGCATCGCCGTCCAGAAAAAATTCGTCCAGTTGCGGCGGCGCGATTGTGGTGCCGCTCAACATCGCGTGAACCTGCCCGCGATGGTGGATCTGATGCACGAACAGATGCGGCAGCACCTTGCCGACGCTTTCGCGATGCACGCCGACTGAAGGACCGCGGTCGATTGCCACTTCGCGCTGCAGATCGCCGGGTGTCAGTGATTCGCAGAAGCTGAGCAGCGCGTGGTCACTGGCCGCCTGCGCTTCCCACAGCGGCTCGGCGCGCGGATAAGGGAGTTCGTCGTCGAAAATCGTGAGGCCCAGGCCGCCGCCGACGAGCGCGTCGAAGTAATAGCGGTCCACCAGCAAGATGTGATTTAACGTGAGTTGCAACGACGGGAAGAAGCTCACCCTGTGCGCAGCGAACGCCTCGTCGCTCAAGCTCAGACAGGCGCGATACAGCCGGAGGTTCGACCAGGCGTTGTTGCGCGCCATCGCGGTGAAATGCGAACACAAAGAATCGCGCGGCGCGGCGCCTTGCGAGTCGGAAGAAATCATGTCTGCCTCCGCATGCTGACGAGTCTGATGGATGAGCATGAGTTTGTGCGCATAAACCGCCGCGTCGGCACAGCTTAAACCGCGCGCAAAAAAAACGGCCCGTCCGCGTGGACGGGCCGCTAAACGCCGTTGTTACTTGGGTCAGACTGCCCTACATCCATTGGGCACTGACGCTTGCATCGTGCGGCGCCAATACCTGGCTGTCGAGGTGGGAGTAATGCCGATCTATCAGATCAATGCGGCCTCGTCTTGTGCGGCATCGTGAGCTTCGCGCGGAACGTGCCGCACCGCACTTGCCGGCTTCGCGTGGTGCGCCGCATCGACTGAAGCGCGGCGGCGTGCCTGCGCCGCCGTGTGCGACGCAGACACCGAGCCAGCACGAGGCGCAGCGCCGGCGTCATCCACCGTGAAAAGACGCACGGCCTCGCTCAGCACGTCGGCTTGCGCGGCAAGACGCTGCGCCGTGACGGCGGCCTGCTCGACGAGCGCGGCGTTCTGCTGGGTCGCGCCGTCCAGGTGCGAAACCGCCTGGTTCACCTGGCGAATGCCTTCGGCTTGCTCGCTGCTCGCGTTCGCGACTTGCACGATGATCGACGACACGCGTTCGACCGCTTCGTCGATGGCGCGCATTTGCGACGTCGTGCGCGCGACCAGTTCGGTGCCCGCTGCCACCTCTGCCGCGCTTGCCTCGACCACCGTCTTGATTTCCTTCGACGACGCCGCGCAACGTTGCGCGAGCATCCTCACTTCGCTCGCGACCACCGCGAACGAGCGGCCCGCCTCGCCGGCGCGTGCGGCTTCGACGGCAGCATTCAGCGCCAGAATGTTGGTCTGGAAGGCGATGCCGTCGATCACGCCCGTAATGTCGGCAATGCGCCGCGAGGCGGCCGTGATGCCGGCCATCGTCTGTTCAACCTGGCCTGCGATCTTGCCGCCCTCGGCGGCAGCGGCTTGCGCGTCTTTCGCGAGATCCAGCGCGCGCACGCTGGCGTCCGCATTCGCTTGCACGGTGGTGGTCAGTTCCTCCATCGTGGCGGCGGTTTCCTCGAGCGAGGCCGCTTGCAACTCCGTGCGACGCGCGAGGTCCACGTTGCCGCTCGAAATTTCGCGCGCGTTGTCGAGCATGCCGTGGATCTGCTCGCGCACGTCGAAGACGATCGCAGCCAGATTCGCCTTCAACTGATTCAGTGCCTGCAAGACGTCGCCGAGATCGTCGTGACGCGCGATCTGCAGATCGACCGTCAGATCGCCGGCGGCGAGGCGGGTAGCGAAGCCGCGCATGTCGCGCACGGGCGCGCCGACGTGCCGCGCAAGCAGGCTCCATGAAACCAGACTGACGGCGCTTGCCACGGCGAACGCGATCCAGAACGGCGCAGGCGGCGCGCCCTGCCATGACGCCAGGCCGGCCGCGGCGAGCGCGAGCGGCGTCAGTGCATAGCCGGTCGCCGCGCGCGTCGCGACGGGCAGGCGCGTCAGCGCTTGCAGACGCCCACGCAGCCCCGTGCGCACGACGACCCCGCGCAGCAACCTGACGCCGCGTGCTTCGCCCGCGCGCATGCGGGCGTACAAGGCTTCCGCGGCGCGCACCGCGTCGCGCGTGGGCTTCACGCGTACGCTCAGATAGCCGACCACGGTGCCTTTCTTGACCACCGGCGTGACATTCGCATGAACCCAGTAGTGGTCGCCATTTTTGCGGCGATTCTTGACGAGCGCGGTCCACGGACGCCCATCGCGGATCGTGGTCCACATGTCGGCGAAGGCTTCGCGCGGCATGTCCGGATGGCGGATGAGATTGTGCGGCTGGCCGATGAGCTCTTCGTGCGTATAGCCCGACACGGCGACAAAGGCCGGATTGCAATACTCGATACGGCCGGTGAGATCGGTCGCCGAAACAAGCATTTGCGACGAGGGGAATTCGTACTCGTGCCCGGTGACAGGCTGGTTGTTGCGCATGACTTTCCTTGCTGTGCTCACGCCGCGCCGTGCGCGGTCTGACGTCGTTGCAAGGAATAACGGCATTAGCCCTGATGTCTTGAGGGTTTCCCCACTCATCCGCTCAGGTTTGCCGGTGCGAGTGCCGTTAAAGCAGGGTTCGGGTGCAGCGAGAAAACGGTCGATTTAAAGGTGCCGGATGCGTCGCGCGCGACCTTCAAAACGTCTACACTGCGCCGGTGTAGGCCAGCAGACGGGGTTCGCCGGAAATCGCAGCGGTCTGCCTGCGGGAACCGCACCATACTTGAGCCGATGCAGAAAATCCTTGATCGTACTCAAGAGTCACTCGCTCAGGCGTTTGCCTCGCTCGCCAACCATGCGCAGCGCCAGCGGCGGGTTTACCTCGCGACAATCGGCTCGCTGATGCTGATGGTGGTCGTCTTTGCGCTGGTACTCGCCGCGGTCGCGGCGCTCAAGCAGCTCGAATACCGCCGCACGTTCGCGTCGCAGAATGGCACTGACCTCTCGCTGCTGCTGCATCGGGAGGAGTCGTTCCTGCGGCGCGCCGAATTGACGCTCGACTATTACGACAGCGCAACCGACGTGCGGCGCGCGCCGGAAGCGGTGGAGCGGTCCATTGCGCAAACCGGCGCGGCACGCGGCAACGTGGAGCGGGTGGACGCGGCGTTCGACATCGTCGTTGGGCAGGCAACGCGCACCGCATGGGGCGCAGAATCCGCCGACAAGCTGGGGCGGCTCTACGAAGCGGCACAATCGACGCTGGTGACGCAGCAGGCCTTTGAACTTGCGCAGCGCGCCACGCTCATCGGGCTTCACGAGGATTACGCCGTGATCGTGCCTTCGCTGGCGGGCGCGGATACGGATGCGCACGCCGAGGCGCCGCCGACAGCCCCGGCAGGGCTTCAGGAGGCGGTCATCGGCACGCTGCGTGAGACGATCGAGCGCGAACTGCAACTGCAAACCGGCAAGCGCGTGCCGCCCAAAGGCGAGCGCGTGTGGGTCGGGCCGTACCGCGATCCGCTGCGCAATGCGCCGGTGATTTCCGCGGTGAGCGCGTATTACGAAGGCGACACGCCGGTCACGCTGATCAGCGCGAGCATTCCGCTTGACGTCCTCGCGGCGCGCATTGCGCCGCCGGGCGGCGCGGGCGCGACGCTGCTGATGGCGCCCGACCGCCGCATTCTGGCGTCGTCCGCCGCGCTCGACGCGCAAACCGGCGCCATGCTGCAACAGACGGTGGCCGCGACCGCGCCCCACGTCTTCCACTTCGGGCGGCAAGGCGCGATCTTCCACGAGTCGTTGATGCCTGGCTTCGGCTCGCTCGTCGGCTATGTGCCGTGGAGTGCGCTCGCGCTGGCGATGGGCTGGCAGCTCGGCGTAATCGGCGGCCTTGCGTTGCTGGTGCTGCTGGCGATCGCGCTCACCGCGCGCTGCTTCGGTCTGCGGCTGTTGCGCAATGCTTTCGCCGAGACGTCGCGCGCGTTGGAAAGCGAGACGCTCAATCACATTCTGGTGAGCGCGACGCCGGTGGGACTGTGCATCGTCAGGCAAAGCGACCATTCGATATTGATGGCGAACGCGCTCGCCACCGAACTGCTGCATAGCGAGCCGGGCACGAGCCGCCTGCCGCAGCATATTGCCGCCGCGTTGCTCGCCGAGGCGCCGAAGCAGTCATCGGCTGCCGCTTTTGCGCGGGTGGCGGCTTTTGTCGCGCCAGCCGTGCCGGTGCCGCCTGCGCAGCTTGGGAACCCTGGGCACCCCACACCGGCAGGACTCTCGCAACCGCAGGCATCTGCCGGCTCGAACGAAGCCGACGCCGCGCAAGTCCAGTTTCTGCAGTTCACCTACGCGCCTGCCCGTTACGCCGGCGAAGACGTGCTGTTTTGCGCGATCCTCGACGTGACCGCGCAACACGCGCTCGAACAGGAGTTGCGGCACGCGCAGCAGACGTCGGAAGCGACGATGCGTGCGCGCACGAATTTCTTCGCCGCCATGAGCCACGAAATCCGCACGCCGTTGAACGCGCTGCTCGGCAATCTGGAACTGTTCGCGCGCACGCCCGGCCTCGAAGCGCATGCGCAGCGGCTTGCGAGCCTGAACGTGGCGGGCGATGCGCTGCGCCGCGTCGTCAACGATATTCTCGATTTTTCCAAGATCGATGCCGGCGAAATGCTGCTCGTGCGTGCACCGTTTGCGCTGCTTGATGCGTTCGAGAACATTGCGCTTTCGTATGCGTCGATGGCGGGCGACCGGCCCGTCCGTTTCTATTCGCTGCTTTCGCCGACGCTCGAACGGACCGTTATCGGCGACAGAATGCGCGTCGCGCAGGTGATCAACAATCTGTTGAGCAACGCGTTCAAGTTCACGTCGAGCGGCAAGATCACGCTGCAGGCAGAGCTCGTCGACAATGCGCAAGGCGAGCCGGTTCTGCATTGCCGCGTCTGCGATTCGGGGCCGGGAATGAGCGACGAACTGATCGCGCGGCTATTCAAGCCGTTCGCGCAGGGCGAGGCGGGCGCATCGCGCGGCGCCGGCAGCACGGGACTCGGGCTCGTGATTTGCGCGCGCCTGTGCGCACTGATGGGCGGCACGATTTCCGCGGAAAGCGTGGTCGGCGTGGGCAGCGTGTTCAATGTATCGATTCCGCTCGCCGCAACCGCGGAGGAAAAACCCGCGCCCAAAGCGGCTGAACGCGGGCCGCTGCTCGCGCTTTTTCACGATCGGCAGGTTGTCGATCTGCTCGGCCGCTGGCTCGAACATTTCGGCTTGCACGCACACGTGGTGTCGACGCTGGCCGACGCGCAGGCGTGGCTGCGCACCCACCGCCCGAAGGCGTTGATCGTCTCCGGCGCCTACGATCTGGACACGATTGCCGGCTTGCGTGCGTTGCAGCCGGTGAACGCCGTGTGGATCACGCAAGGTGGCCCCGAGCGGCCGCAGGCGCGCGGCGAGGGCGTGCTGGAAGTGACGGAATTCAGCGGGACGGCGGTGCGCGCGGCCATCGAACTGGCCGCCGACGGCGCGCCCGTCGCGGGCGCGGCGTTCGCGACATCGGACAAGGCGTCCGGCGCAACGGCTCCGCTCGCGGTGCATCCCGCGTTGCGAGGTCTCAGGGTTCTGGTCGCCGAGGACAATCCGCTGATTCAGAGCCTGATCGCCGAACAGTTGGCCACGCTCGGGTGCGTGCCGGCCATCGCGGCCGATGGCGAGCAGGCGCTCGGCCTCTTCGAGACCACTTCATTCGACGTCGTGCTCACCGATATCCATATGCCTGCGATGGACGGCTATGCGCTGCTCGCCGCGCTGCGCAAGCTGGACCCGCAACTGCCGGTGCTCGCGTTCAGCGCGGTGGCCGAGGATCAGGAAGCGCAAAGCTGGCGCGAGCGCGGCTTCAGCGGCCACGTGTCGAAGCCTGCCTCGTTGAGCGAACTGGAGGCTGCATTGGCCGCGGTGGCGCCTGCGCCGGAAGACCGCGCAGCGCCGGTGGCCGAGCCCGCAGCCGCGTCCGCCGCACCGCGAAACACCCTCGCCGCCGACGACAAAGCCCGCTACACGGCCATGCTCAAGGAGCATCTGAAAAACGATTTGCCGCGGCTTCTTGCCATTGTCGACGAAGAAGACCGGCAGGCGCTCGCCGGCTGGGCGCATAGCGCGAGCGGCGCGTTTGTGATCGTGAAGGAGCCGAGGTTCGTCGACGCATGCAGGCAGTTGCAGCGGCTGTGCAACGACAGCGCAAGCTGGACCACCGAAATGGACGAGCGCGCCGTGTCGCTGCACGAAGCCTTGTGCGACCACTATGGCGTCGACGAAGAATCGGCGCGTTGAGCCGCGAATTCAACCCGCGCCTCACGTTGCGCGTTCAACGTGCGCCGTCAACCCGCGCGGCGGCGTTGCGGCTCAGCCCGGCCGGCGTGCGACGAAGTCGATTTCCACCAGCGCGTCACGAGCCAAGGCAGTGACGCCGATGCAGGTGCGCGCGGGCAGCGCGTCGGCGGGAAAGTACGCGCGATACGTCTCGTTCATTGCCGCGTAGTCGCGCTTGAACTCGGTGAGGAAAATGCGCACGGCGACCACGTGTTGCAGGCCGAGATCGAGGCCCTTCAGCACCAGCACGAGGTTGTCCATGACGCGCCGGGTTTGCGCGACCACGCCTTCGGGAAGCGGCGCGGCGTCGTCAGTGGGAGAGGTGGGCATCTGGCCCGTGAGGAACACCCAGCCGTCGGCTTCGGCGGCGTGGCTAAACGGGCCGACCGGCGTCGGGGCGCCGGGGATCATCCAGAAAGCGGGGGTGGGGCTCATGGAGATTGCATCTCACGGCTGAGAGTGTCGGGCTGACACGATAACCGATCAAAAGTCGCGATGCCGGCGAGCTGGCCGGCATCCTCTCCCGAAGCAATCCGGCGCTTACACGAGCCCCGTCGTGTAATAGACGGCGATCACGAAGAACACCGCCAGCGTCTTGATGACGGTCACCGCAAAAATGTCGCGATACGACTGACGGTGCGTCAATCCGGTCACGGCCAGCAGCGTGATCACCGCGCCGTTGTGCGGCAGCGTGTCCATGCCGCCGCTTGCCATGGCGACCACGCGGTGCAGCACTTCCATCGGAATATGCGCGGCCTCGGCACCCTTGATGAACACGTCCGACATGGCCGCGAGCGCGATGCTCATGCCGCCTGAGGCCGAGCCGGTAATGCCCGCCAGCGAACTGACCGACACCGCCGCGTTGACGAGCGGATTCGGGATGCTCTTCAGCGCGTCGCTGACCACGAGAAAGCCCGGCAACGCCGCGATGACGCCGCCGAAGCCATATTCCGACGCCGTGTTCAGCGACGCCAGCAGCGCGCCCGCCACGGCGGCCTTGGTGCCGATCGCAAAGCGCTCGCGCACGCGGCCGAAGGCCGTCAGCACGACCATGACGATGCCGAGGAGCAGCGCGCCCTCGACAGCCCAGATGGCCACCACGGTCTTGATCGTGGTGGTGAGCGGCGCGTGAACGCCCGGCAGAATGTCCGGCGCGACGGTGTACGAAGCGCCGTAGGCGGTCGGAATCCAGCGCGTCAGCACGAAGTTCGCGACGCCCACGAGGACCAGCGGCGCAATGGCGAGCAACGGATGCGGCAGTTGCTTCGACTCGACGCGCTCCGGCTCGTTGACGAGTTCCGTGCCATAGCCTTCGCCGGCTGCCATCGCGGAGCGGCGGCGCCATTCGAGATAGCTGAGACCCACCACGATGATGAACAGCGAGCCCGTCACGCCGAGCGCGGGCGCGGCCCACGAGGTCGTCTTGAAGAACGTGGTCGGGATGATGTTCTGGATTTGCGGCGTGCCAGGCAGCGAATCCATGGTGAACGAGAACGCGCCGAGGGCGATGGCGCCGGGCATCAGGCGCTTCGGGATATTGCTCTGGCGATACAGTTCGGCGGCAAACGGATACACCGCGAACACCACCACGAACAGGGAGACGCCGCCGTAGGTGAGCAGCGCGCACACGGCGACGATCACGGCATTCGCGCGCGACCGGCCAATGTAGCGGATCGCGGCGGCCACGATCGACTCGGAGAAGCCGGACAGTTCGATGACCTTACCGAACACGGCGCCGAGCAGAAACACCGGGAAATACAGTTTGACGAAGCCGACCATCTTCTCCATGAAGATGCCGGTGAACACGGGCGCGACGGCGGCCGGATCGACCAGCAGGACGGCGGCGAGCGCGGCGATCGGCGCGAACAGAATGACGCTGTAGCCGCGGTACGCGGCGAACATCAGAAACGCCAGCGCGGCAAGGACGATGACAAAGGACATTGAGTCTCCAGAAGCTTGGTTTGTTCTACGTGTGCGCCGTCTCCTCGTAGCGACGGCATGGCGCCCGCGAACGCAGGTTCCATGCCATGCGGCTCGCAACGGCTGCCGCGCCGACGCGGCGGGCTTACGTCGCGAAAACCGGGAGACGCGGCGCCGCCGATTGTACCCAAACGTCTCAGAACGGGGATGCGAATTGCGCCACGTGTGGCCGATGGCGGCGCCGAAGCCTTGATGCAGTGGGCTTGCCGCGAATCTCTCTATTGAGATAAGCTTGTCTCAGGATAGAGACAGAGCGGCCAATAAAACGATAGCCCGGAGACAGCGACAACATGATGAACGACTGGGCGGGCCTTCCCGCCACCTACGGCGACGTCCTGCGCCGCGCGATGGATTCCCTGTTTCGCACGTTCGAAAACTTCAGCGAAGGCACGTTTATCGTCGACGCCGAAGCGCGCGTTGTGTGGATCAACAAGCGTTACGCGGCGCGCTTCGGTTTTGCCGACCCGGAGCAGGCCATCGGCCGCGATTGCGAAGCGGTGATTCCAAACAGCCTGATGCGCGAAGTCGTCAAAACGGGCAAGCCTATCCTGCTCGATATCCTGGAAACGGACCGCGAGCCGCTCGTCGTCACGCGTCTGCCGCTGAAGGACGACGCCGGTGAGACCGTCGGCGCCGTCGGCTTCGCGCTGTTCGACGAGCTCAAGGCGCTGACGCCGCTGTTTTCGCACTACTCGCGCGTGCAGGAAGAATTGATCGCGACGCGTCAGTCGCTTGCGCAGGCGCGTCGGGCCAAATACACGTTCGGCAGTTTTGTCGGCACCAGCACGGCAAGCCTCGAGGTGAAGCGCCAGGCTCGCCGCGCGGCCCAACTGGAGTCGCCGGTGCTGCTGCTCGGTGAAACGGGCACGGGCAAGGAACTGCTCGCGCACGCGATCCACGGCGGCTCGGCGCGCGCGAACCAGCCGCTCGTGACGGTGAACGTGGCGGCGATTCCGGACACGCTGCTCGAAGTCGAGTTCTTCGGCGCGGCGCCGGGCGCCTACACGGGCGCGGACCGCAAGGGGCGGGTCGGCAAGTTCGAGCTGGCGAACGGCGGCACGCTGTTCCTCGACGAGATCGGCGACATGCCGTTGCCTTTGCAGGGCAAGCTGCTGCGCGTGTTGCAGGACAAGGAGTTCGAGCCGCTCGGCTCGAACCGGATCGTGCGCGCGGACGTGCGGATCATCGCGGCCACCTCGGCCGATTTGCCGGCGCTCGTCGCGGCCGGACGTTTCCGCGCGGACCTGTTTTATCGCCTGAACGTGCTGACGATCCAGGCTCCGCCGCTGCGCGAGCGCGCTTCCGACATCGAGGCGCTCGCCTACGCCATGCTGGAGGATCTGTCGAGCCAGGCGCGCGGCGGCAGCCACTACGAATTGCAGGACGACGCTTTGCGGCTGCTCTGCTCCTACGGCTGGCCAGGCAATGTGCGCGAGTTGCGCAATACGCTGGAGCGCGCCGTCATGCTTTCCGACAGCGAGCGGATCGACGCGCGGACGCTCGCGCCGTTTATCGGTGCGGGGCAGAGCGGCGCGCCGGGCGCCGGCTTGCCGCCGCCGGACGGCAACGCGCAGGTCGCTGCCGAAAACGGCCAGGCGGCACAGCCGTCGTCGTGGAGCGACGCGATGGCGGCTTTCGAGAAGCGCTTTCTGAGCGAGGCCCTGCGCGCGAACGGCGGGCGCGTGATCGAGACCGCCGCGCAAATCGGCATGGGTCGCGCCACGCTCTACAAGAAGATCGCAGCGCACGGCATCGAAGTTTGAAACAAGCGTTCGTGCGGCTGCGGCCGCGGCGGCGCTTGCGTCGGATCACGCAGCGTCATAGTCGCGTGGCACAATCGCGTGATCTAAAAACAAGACGTGATCGGGGTTTCACATGAACCGGAGCTTCTCTTTCCTGGCGCGCGGTACCGGCGCGATGCTGGCACTTGCCGCCGGCGCGGCATTGGGCGGCTGCAGCAGCAGCGCGCCGCTCTTTCTGTCGGACGGCCGTCCGACCACGCTGGTGGAATGCCCGGCGGGTTCCGACTCGTGCACGCAGCAGGCCGCCGCGAGCTGCGGCGGCGGGTTCGACACCGTCCGCCGGTCCACGAGCAACGGCACCCTCAGCCTGATCTACGCCTGCCGGGCTAAATAACGCATTCCACGCGCCGCGCCTTCCGCGCGCGGCCGATATACACCCCCGTCTCGCTGATTCCGCGGAAAACCGTTTCGACAAGTGCGCCAGCGTCATAAATGGATGCTTCTAATGCGGCTGGTCGCACGGAGCGTGTAATGCACTCCGCATATCAAATTCGAGTTACCGCGTTTTATTCCGGACGGATCGACATCGATAAAAAGTCGCTGTATTTTTTCGCACTGGAGTGAAGTCGGTGCGCCAGGTAACGGAACGTCAAATCCCGCGGCAGTATTCTATTTTCACAGGTTCGCTAGCGCATGCGACCAGCAGCTTTTGCCGATGACGAGGCCGGTCGGCAAAAGCGAGGAAGAAGTTGCCGACACAAAAAACGATGCGTTGAGAGCGGCACATAGTGTGCTTTTCCGTTGCGTTTCGAATTAAGTCAACGAGTATTCCGGGGAAAAAGAATGAATCACCACCAGCTCGAAAAAGACATCCAGCATCTCGAACACGTCATTTCACACATTTCCGCTGAAGACCGAATCCCGCTGTCGTATTGGCGTAACCGCATCGATTCGGTTTCCGACGCCGTCCGCATGCCGACACAGGTCAATCGCATCAAACGTCTGAACGCCGCGCTCGCGGCGCTGGAAGAGCGGCAAAAAGATTGACTGCCGTCGCGGTCGCGGCTTAGCCTCGTCGTCTTCCCTCGACTACACCACGCCGGGACACACCATCGACATGCAAGCAGGATTTTCAGCGGCCCGGCTCGCGGCCTTGACGAGGACTTTGCAGGACTACGTCGAGCGCGGCGAGGTGGCGGGCGTCGTCGCGCTCGCGTGGCGGCGTGGCGCAACCGGCTACTTCGAGGCGCTCGGCCTGCGCGACGACGCTGCTCACTTGCCGATGGAGCGCGAAACGCTGTTTCGCATTGCGTCGATGACAAAACCGGTGACGAGCGCCGCCATTCTCATGCTCGTGGAAGAAGACCGGCTCGCGCTCGATACGCCGATCGCGCAGTGGCTGCCGGAGCTCGCCGCGCCGCGCGTGTTGCGCGATCCGGGCGGTCCGCTCGACGAGACGGATCCGGTGCGCACACCGCTGACCGTGCTCGACCTGCTGACGCATCGAGCCGGCTTCGCGTATCACTTCACCGCGATGGGGCCGCTCGCGCAGGCGTACGCGGCCGCGTTCAACGGCTTCGACGCGCGCGGCGACGTGAACGCGTGGCTCGCGCGCATCGCCGAATTGCCGTTGATGTTTCAGCCCGGCTCGCGCTGGCACTACGGCATCGCAACCGACGTGCTCGGCGCACTCATCACGCGAGTGAGCGGCATGTCGCTCGGCGACTTTTTCCGCACGCGGATTTTCGAGCCGCTCGACATGCGCGACACCGCGTTCTGGGTGCCGGAGCCGCAGCTGCCGCGGCTCGCCACCGCTTATGGTGTCGATGCCGACACGCGGCGGCGCGTGGTCGAGGATCACGCGTCGGCGAGCCGTTGGGCGAATCCGGCGCGCTTCCAGAGCGGCGGCGGCGGGCTCGTCTCCACCGCAGAGGACTATCTGCAGTTCGCGCAGTTGCTGTTGCGCCGCGGACGCGTAGGCGACACACGCTTACTCTCGCATCGTTCCGTCGATCTGATGCGCTCGAACTTCCTGACGCGCGACCAGCGCCGCCTGCCGGCTTTTGGTCACGTGATGTGGGCGGGCCAAGGGTTCGGCCTCGGCCTGTCTATCGTCGACGATCCGGCGCAGCAACTGCCGCAAGGTTATCGGTCGATGGGCTCGTTCGGCTGGCCCGGCGCTTTCGGCACGAGCTGGTTCGCCGATCCGGTGGAAGATCTGATCGGACTCATGCTGATCCAGCGCCGCTCCATTGAGCCGTTTCCCATGGCAGTCGACTTCGAACGCCGCGTGTACGATGCCGTCGACGATTGAATGCGCGCGCCTCGTGTGTTCCGCCGCCCCTTCAAACAACGCGCGGTGACGGGCGCTCTATCCGACGTTTTATTCGTCTGGTAGCGTTCGCACTTCGGTTCGCCACAATCACTGGAGCATCCGTCATGGCCTCATACAAGCAGTTGACTGCGCAGCTCGAGAAGCTTCACAAGGAGGTCGCGGCGGCTCGCGAAAAGGAAATCGCGCAAGCGATCGCCGACATCAGGCAAAAAATTGCCGAATACGATCTCACCGCGGAGGAACTCGGCTTCGCGAAAACTCGCCCGGCGGTGCGCAAAGGCGCAGCGGTCGCCAAGTATCGCAACCCGAAAACCGGCGAAACGTGGAGCGGCCGCGGCCGTTCGCCCGCGTGGCTCGCCGGCAAGAACCGCGAACGTTTTCTCATCGATGCCTGATGCGCGGCGGCGGCGCGCCTTTTTGCGCGTATCGCTTTGACGGGCATCTCTCAAGTGATGCAGCAGCGCGTTTTTTTCGCACCGCTGCGCAGGTCCCGAAAAGGCTCACCTTTGGATTCGATTCGCGCTGCCCGTGATTGATCCTGACGGACAACGCACACGCTGAGCTTTGTTTCGGTGAGCCTGGCTTCGTCGCGGCGCGCACCCGCCGCACGGTGAGCCCGGGTCACGACTCACGGCTCACCCATGCCGTGCCACCCCGCGCCAGCCTTGGCTGGCGGGCATTCCCAGGCTGTACGAAGCATCGCGAGAAGCGCCCCCGCGCTGAATTAATCGCGCCACGAGCGAAGCCGGCAGCGGACCGACGCAGCGCGTCGGTGCAACAAGCATCTCGCGGATGCTCACCTTTCGCTCTCCTGCACACCTCGCCGCGGCAAGTCCCGAAAACACTCACCTTTGCGTGCGTCGCGGCCAGCGACAAAGCGCGCCTCTTACTCGACCACTCCGGGGAAATCCGGAGTTGAGTTCGCCTCATACCCCGGATCAAAACTCATCGATACATGGTCGCGGACGTCGAACGCCACAATTGGTCATCCACTTAACTCGACGGAAAGACCATGAGCGTATCGGCGGACAAACAACTTTTTATCGGCGAAGGATTCGAGGGCCCGGGCGTGAATCTCGCCCATATCAACGTGCTGGTCGGCCCGCGCAACGGGCCCGCGGGCCAGGCTTTTGCGACGGCGCTCGCGACACCCTCGGCGGGACACGCGCCGTTCGTCGTGATCGCGCGCCCTGGCGTGCCCACCAAGCCGCTGACGCTCTACGTGAACAAGGCGCAAATCGGCAGCGAGTTCCACGGCAACGCGACATGGGGCGCATCGCAAGCCGGCATCGCGAAGGCGGTGGCCGAGTCGCTGGAGAACGGCACGTTGCCGCCCGAGGCGGAGAACGATTGGGTGGTGGTGTCGGCGAACTGGGTCAATCCCGCGACTGACGACCTCGACGCCGTCTTCGAAAACAACTACCGCGCGTGCAGAAACGCCATTCTCGCGGCGATGAAAGGCCTGCCGCATCGCGACGAAGTCTTCGCGGCCGCGCGCGACGTCTCGAATCCCTTCTACACACCGAAACAACGCTGATAGCGGCACCGCTCGCACGCAGCCGCATCCATCTGTAAGGAGACAGGTTTCATGGAATACGTTCGCCTCGGCCAATCCGGCCTGAAGGTTTCGCGCTTGTGCCTCGGCACCATGAACATGGGCACGCCGCAATGGAAGCCCTGGATTTTCGACGAAGCGCGCAGCGAGCCGATTGTTCGCCACGCGCTCGAAGCCGGCGTCAATTTCATCGACCTCGCCGATTTCTATTCGACGGGTGTCGGCGAAGAAGTGGTGGGGCGCATCCTGAAGCGCCTCGCGCGCCGCGAGGAAATCGTAGTGACCACAAAAGTCGGCTACGACATGGGCGCCTATCAGAACGCGGGCGGCCATTCGCGCAAGCACATCATGGACGGCATCGACGGGTCGCTCACGCGCCTCGGCATGGATTACGTCGACATCTACATGCTGCATTTCTTCGACGTGAACACGCCGGTCGAAGAAACCATGGCCGCGCTGAACGACATTGTGCGCGCGGGCAAGGCGCGCTACATCGGCGTCTCGACCATGTACACGTGGCAGTTCGCAAAGATCATGCAGGCCTGCGAGCGCAACGGCTGGCACAAGCCGATCAACATGCAGCTGCAGTTGAACCTGGCCTATCGCGAGGAAGAGCGCGAAATGATTCCGTACTGCGAGGATCAGGGCGTCGGCGTCTCGGTGTTCAGTCCGCTCGCGCGCGGGCTCCTGACAAGCGACGCCCACTCGACGCGCAATCAGACCGACTTCTTCACCGCGCAAATGTACGGCGACGGCGTGTCGCGCGAGATTGCGGCGTCGGTGGCGCGCGTGGCCGCGCGGCGCGGCGTGTCGCCCGCGCAGATTGCACAGGCGTGGGTGCTCGCGCATAAAGGCGTGGCCAGCATGCTGGTCGGGGCGGACACGCCCGCGCAATTCGACAGCGCCGTGGCCGCGCTTAGCACCGCGCTTTCCGACGACGAACTGTTCGAGCTCGAACGCAACTACACGCCGTGCGACCTGATCAACGATTATACCGCCGGCAAGCGCATTGCGCGCGAGCCGCGGCCGGCACAAGGCGCGTTCGCCGGCCAACTGGAGGAAGCCGCATGAACCCGTTCTTGCGGACCGGACATTACATCGGCGGCGAGTGGCACGACGGCGCGAGCACGTACCCGGTGCTCAATCCGGCGACAGGCGAAGTGATCGCGCGAGTCGCAAAAGGCGGCGCGGCCGAGGCGACGCAAGCCATTGCCGCGGCAGAGCGCGCGTTTCCCGCCTGGCGCTCGTTGACCGCGAAGGAGCGCGGCGCGCGCGTCAGACGTTGGGGCGAGTTGATGCTCGAGCATCGCGACGCACTGGCCGAACTGTTGACGCGCGAGCAGGGCAAGCCGCTCGCCGAGGCGCGCGGCGAAGTCGGCTACGCAGCGAGCTTCTTCGAATGGTTCGCGGAAGAAGCGAAGCGCGCGTATGGCGACGTGATTCCAAGCCCGAATCCGAACGCAAAGATCATCGTGACGCGCGAACCCGGCGGCGTGGTCGCGGCCATCACGCCGTGGAATTTCCCACTCGCCATGATCACGCGCAAGGCCGGCCCCGCGCTCGCGGCCGGCTGCACGATGGTGCTCAAGCCTTCGGAAGAGACGCCGTTGTCGGCGTTCGCGCTCGCCGTGCTGGCGGAGAAGGCGGGCATTCCACCGGGCGTGTTCAACATCGTTTCCGGCGATGCGGCCGCGATAGGCGGCGCGCTGACCGAGTCGAACGTGGTGCGTAAGCTCTCGTTCACCGGCTCGACGCGCGTCGGCAAATTACTTGCGAAGCAGTCGGCGGATACGTTGAAAAAGCTCTCGCTCGAGTTGGGCGGCAATGCGCCGTTCATCGTTTTCGACGACGCCGACCTCGACGCCGCCGTGCAAGGCGCGATGGCGTCGAAGTTTCGCAACACCGGACAGACCTGCGTCTGCGTGAATCGCTTTTACGTGCAGGACGGCATTTACGACGCGTTCACGCAGGCGCTCGCCCAGGCCGCGCGCAAGATGCGCGTGGGCAACGCGCTGCAGGGCGATGTGGAACAAGGGCCGCTCATCAATCCGGCCGCGTTGGCGAAGGTGCAAGCGCATGTCGCGGACGCGTTGCAGAAGGGCGCCCGGGCGCTGACCGGCGCCAGGCCGCATGCGCTAGGCGGCACCTTTTATGAACCGACGGTTCTCGTCGATGCAAAGAGTTCGATGCTGATCGCGCAGGAGGAAACCTTCGGGCCGGTCGCTGCGTGCTTTCGCTTTACCACTGAAGAGGAGGCCGTGGCCGCCGCAAACGCAACGCCGTTCGGGCTCTCCGCGTACTTCTACACGCGGGACCTGGCGCGCGCGTGGCGCGTCGGCGAAGCGCTTGAAAGCGGCATGGTGGGCATCAACGAAGGGATTCTGTCCACCGAAGTCGCGCCGTTCGGCGGCGTCAAGCAATCGGGCTTGGGTCGCGAAGGCTCGAAGTATGGACTCGATGAGTACACCGAACTGAAATACATGCTGATGGGCGGTTTGGGGCGTTGAGCGTCAGGCAGCGGGCGGCAATGAAGCTGCCGCGCTGCCGCAGCGTCGTCCCTCCGAACAAGACAAACACAGGAGACACCATGAACAATCAGGATATCCAGGCAACGCATCTCGGACTCGCGCCCGCGTTCCCGGCGGCGGCGTCGCCCGCAAGGCAGCCCGTTTCCATCGACGACGTGCCGCTGAACGCATTCCACGTCAAGATTGCCGGCCTCACGTTCGGCGCCCATTTCACCGAAGGCTTCGCGCTCGGCACCATCGGCTATGCGCTCGCGGCGATGAACCGGCAGATGCCGCTCGACGCGTTCTGGATGGGCATGATCGGCAGTTCCGCGCTGATGGGCATTTTCGTCGGCAGCCTGGTGTTCGGCTGGCTGTCGGACCGGCTTGGCCGGCAGAAAATTTTTCTGATGAGCTTTCTCATCATCACGGTGGCTGCCTTTGCGCAGTTCTATGTGCGCTCCCCAGTCGAGCTGTGTCTGCTGCGCGTGTTGATCGGCTTCGGCATGGGCGGCGACTTTGCGGTGGGCCACGCGATTCTCGCGGAATTCTCGCCGCGCAAGCATCGTGGCACATTGCTCGGCTCGTTCAGCGTCATCTGGACGATTGGCTACGTGGTCGCGAATGTGCTCGGCATGCATTACGCCGACGCGTCGCCGGATGCATGGCGCTGGCTGCTCGCCTCGGCGGGCATTCCGGCTGTGATCGTGCTGGTCGCGCGCGTGGGCACGCCGGAGTCGCCGCGCTGGCTGCTCGGCAAGGGGCGGATCGCCGAGGCGAAGTCGGTCGTCCTCAGGCACTTCGGCGAAAACGTCACGCTTGACGGCGGCCATGACGAACACGCGCAGACAGCGAGCGGGTTCATGCGTCTCTTCGAAAAAGACCTGATTCGCCGGACGGTGTTCAACTGCGCGTTCTTCGTGTGCCTCGTCATTCCGTATTTCGCGATTTACACGTTCCTGCCGACCATCCTGAAAGCGATTCACCTGAACAACGACTCCGGCGCGGATCTGCTGCTGAACGGTTTTCTGGTGCTGGGCGCGCTGATCGGCATCTGGCTCACCATCAAGCTGTCGCGGCGCGCCTTTCTGATCGGCTCGTTTGCTGTGACCTGCGTGTCGCTGATTGCATTGAGCGCGCTGCCCGAGTCGGCCACGCTCGCCATGATCGTCGCGTTCGGCGTTTTCACGCTGACCATGTCGGCATTCTCGAACCTGGTCGGCGTGTTCCCGCCCGAATGCTTTCCCACCGAAGTTCGCGCGTGCGGCGTCGGCCTCGCCATTGCATGCAGCCGCCTCGGCTCGGCGGTGGGCACGTTCCTGCTGCCGCTCGGCATTGCCGGCTTTGGGTTCCACGTCACGATGATCGTGCTGGCGGCCGTGCTGCTGGTCGGCATGATTGTTTCGATTGCCTGGGCGCCTGAAACCAAACATTTGACGCTCAATGAGGCGAGCGGCGGCTGACAGGTCCGGCGGCGCGCGCTGACGCTTGCCCGCGCCGACCGGGCCCGAAGCCGTGCGCGCCGCGTGAATCGCGCTTCGCGGGCGCCTTGTCCGCCCCCAGCCGCCCGCCCCGTCGCGGGCGGCTTTCCCACGTCCGCCGTCGCGGCGTGTATCATTCGTTCCCTGCGCTGTTCTGCGCTGGCGATTATCCGTATTGTCGAACGTTCGTTCCCGACCTGTTTTCCGACGCGGCCCGGTTGCCATAGTGATGCGGGTTCCCGACCCGACTCGCGCAGCTCGACGCCGCCGCGCCACGCGCGGCAGACCGGAGGCCACCCGCTTCCGGAGACCGCCGAACCCCTATCTGTGACCGCCCGACCCGATGTCAGTCTCCGAACTCAAACGCCGCCGCACTTTCGCGGTCATTTCCCACCCGGACGCGGGTAAAACCACGCTGACCGAAAAGCTGCTGCTGTTTTCGGGCGCGATTCAGATCGCCGGCACCGTGAAGGGCCGCAAGAGCAATCGCTACGCGACGTCCGACTGGATGGAAATCGAGAAGCAGCGCGGCATTTCGGTGGCGAGCTCGGTGATGCAGTTCGAGTACGGCGACGCGGTCATCAATCTGCTCGACACGCCGGGCCACGAAGACTTCTCCGAGGACACGTACCGCGTGTTGACCGCGGTCGACGCCGCCGTGATGGTGATCGACGGCGCGAACGGTGTCGAAGCGCAAACGCTCAAGCTGCTTGAAGTGTGCCGCAGCCGCAAGACGCCCATCGTCACGTTCATCAACAAGCTCGACCGGGAAGTGCGCGAACCGCTCGAACTGCTCGACGAGATCGAGCAGCATCTGGGCGTCGCGGCCGTGCCGTTCACGTGGCCCATTGGCATGGGCAAGGAATTCCAGGGCGTCTACGACATCCAGCGCGATCAGGTTCGCGTCTTCCGCGCCGGCCAGGACACGGCGGGCGGCGCGGTAGAAACGCTGCAGGCCTTGAGCGATGAGGAAGGCGAGCGCCGCTTCGGCCATAGCTGGGTTCGCGCGAAGGAAGAAATCGACCTGATTACGGGTGCTACGCCGGACTTCGACCGCGAGCAGTTTCTTGCCGGCCAGCAGTCGCCGGTGCTGTTCGGTTCGGCGATCAACAATTTCGGCGTGAAGGAAATTCTCGACGCGCTGGTCGACCTGGCGCCGCCGCCGTCCATGCGCATGACGGTGCAGCGTCCGGTGATGCCTGACGAGCCGAAGTTCACCGGCGTCGTGTTCAAGGTCCAGGCGAACATGGATCTGGCCCACCGCGACCGCGTGGCGTTCATTCGGGTCTGCTCGGGGCGTTTCGAGCGCGGCATGGCCGTCAAGGTGACGCGTTCCAACAAGACGTTCCGCGCGAACAACGTGGTGACGTTCCTGTCGCAGCGGCGCGAGACGGTGAGCGAGGCGTATCCCGGCGACATCATCGGTATTCCGAATCACGGCACGCTGAGTCTCGGCGATACGTTGACGGAAGGCGAAGCGCTTCAGTTCGTCGGGCTGCCGTTCTTTGCGCCGGAAATTTTCCAGACGGTCGAAGTGGTCGATCCGATGCGCGCGAAGCAACTCGGCGAGGCGCTGAAGCAACTCGGCGAAGAAGGCGCGATTCAGGTGTTCCGTCCCGAAGTGGGCGGGTTGATGATTCTCGGCGCCGTCGGCCAACTGCAGTTCGAAGTGGTGTCGCACCGGTTGTCGACGGAATACAAGGTCGACGTGCGCATGGCGCCCGCGCGCTACCGCATGTCCCGCTGGGTCACGTGCGACGACCCGGCCGAACTGCGCCGCTTCACCGATTCATACGCCGCGCGCATTGCGCTCGACGCATCGGACGCGCCGACCTACCTCGCTTCGCATGTGTCGGAGATCGAGGTCGCGCAAAAGGCGTGGCCGAAAATCGTGTTCAACGAGTTGCGCGAGCATTCCGGCGCGCCGTTCAAGAAGGCGATGTAAGCGGCGCAAGGCCGGAGTCCGCAGGCGCTCTTATGCGTGCGGAGCGGCATGTCCGACAAAGCAAAGCCGCGTGTTGCAGCCGTGCAGCACGCGGCTTTTTTATTGCGGGTTGATCCGGCGACACACACGGCGAGCGCATGACGGGCGGCGCGCCGTCAGCCCATCTTCATGACCGCTTCGCGCAGCCAGCCGGCGAACGCCTGCACATATTCGAGCCCCGCGTGCTGCGACGCGACGTCGAGCCAGTAGCCGAACGGGCCGGCCACTTCCACCTCCGAGAACTGCGCGAGACTGCCGTCCGCCAGTTCCTCGACGATCATGTTTCTGTCGACGATAGCGAGGCCTGCGCCCTTGCGCGCCGCGCGAATCGCCTGTTCGAGCGTCGAAAATTCGATGCCGTTTTCCGCGTAGCGCGCGGGCATTCCGGCTGTCGCCAGCCAGTTGGGCCACAGGTCGAGCCTCGTGTCGTTGTGCAGCACGTGCAGCGCCGGCATGTGTTCGAGGAGCCTGTCGAGCGGCTCGCCGAGCAACATGGGCGCGCCGACCAGCACGTGGCGCTCGGTCATCAGCAATTCGGAATGCGCGTCGGGCAGCGCGTGACGGCCAAAGCGGATGTCGCAATGGCAGTCCGCGGTCGGCTCGGTGCGGATCGACAATTCGACGTCCGGCATTTCGTCGGCAAGCGATCCGAGCCGCGGCGAGAACCACTGCGTTGCGAAGGTGGGCGGCACGGCGACCACCAGGCGCCGCCGGCCTTTGGCGGCGGTGATCTGACGGAAGCCGCGCTCGATGGTGTCGAACGCGTCGGACAGACAAGGCAGCAACTGGAGGCCGGCCGGCGTCAGGCGAATGCCTTTGTGATCGCGCTCGAAAAGCTTCGCGCCGAGCGATTCCTCGAGCAGCTTGATCTGCCGGCTGACGGCGCCCTGCGTCACGCACAGCGCGCTCGCCGCGCGGTTGAAGCTCATGTGGCGCGCGGTTTCCTCGAAAAAACGCAACGCGATGAGCGATGGCAAGCGTCGCATACCTCACCTTCTGTCTCTTGATCATCCGCAACGGTGCGGCCGACGTCGGCGCGCGGAGCGCCTGCAATTGTCGCACTGAAGCGCGCTATTTTGCCTGCGCGCGCTAAAAAAATCCCGATGCACGGTCGCGCGAATCCACCGCCGGTTGATCGGCGCCATCAGCGCGCTCTGGAAGCGCCGCGCGATCCCGTCAGTTCGCCTATCCTGACGAAGACGCGCACTCACGCCGGAGCGGCGCGCCCTTTCACTGCGGAGTGCCTGTGACCGTTCGCAATCTCGACGCGTTGTTCCGACCGAAGTCCGTCGCCGTGATCGGTGCTTCCGAGCGGCCTGGCAGCACCGGCGCGATGGTGTGGGCGCGCGTGCTGGAAGGCGGCTTCGACGGGCCGCTGTGGCCTGTGAACCCGAAATACGACACGCTGGGCGGCCACGCGGTGATCCATGATGCCGGCGACTTGCCGCAAGCGCCCACGGTCGCGCTGATCTGCACGCCACCCGCGAGCTGGCCGTCGATCATTCACAAGCTGGGCGGACTGGGGACGCGCGCGGCGGTCATCGTCGGCGAGGTGCGCTCGGACGACGACCGGCTCGCGTTGCGGCATGCGCTCTCCGCGGCGCGGCCGAATCTGTTGCGGATCGTCGGGCCGGGCAGTCTGGGCGTGGTCTCGCCGACGCTGCGCGCGCATCTCGGCGCGCCGTCGTGCACGGTGAAGGCGGGCGGCGTCGCGTGGGTGTCGCAGTCGAACGCGTTGACGAATGCAGTGCTCGGCTGGGCGCATGCGCGCGGCCTGGGCTTCTCGCACGCGGTCGCATTGGGCGACGAGGCCGACGTCGACGCGGGCGACGTGCTCGACTATCTGGCGAGCGACCCCGGCACGCGGGCGATTCTGCTCGAACTCGACAGCGTGCGGGCGGCGCGCAAGTTCATGTCGGCGGCTCGCGCGGCGGCGCGCAACAAGCCGGTGCTCGCGCTGCGCTCGGGCCGCGCCGATCCCGCGGACGCGCTCTACACCGCCGCATTCCGCCGCGCCGGCATGGTGCGCGTGGATGCGCTCGACGACCTGCTCGACGAAATCGAGACGCTTGGCGTGGGCCGCGTCGCGGCGGGTGCGACGGCGACGCTGATTACGAGCGACCGCGGCCTCGCGACGCTCGCGTGCGACGCCTTCGCCGCCGCCGGCGGAACGCTCGCGCCGTGGCCGGACGAGGCATCCGGGGCGTTGCGGCAAGCTCTGCCGCACGCGGTGGGCGGCAATCCGCTGCGACTCGGCGACGACGCGCGTCCCGAGCATTTCGGCACGGCGCTGAAACTGCTCGCCGAGCATCGCGGCACCGGCACGGCTTTCGTCGTGCATGCGTCGACACACGGCGCGCCGGTCGGCGAGGTCGCGCAGGCGCTGATCGCGAATCAGCGGTTCGCGTATCGCGGTCTGCTCGCGTGTTTCTTCGGCGGCGTGGATGCTGCGACACGCGACGCACTGCATGCGCAAGGCATTCCGGTTCACACTACGCCGCAGCGGCTCGCCCGCGCGTTTGCGCGTCTCGTCGATTACCGGATGGGGCGCGAATTGCTGATGCAAACGCCGGAAGGTCTGCCGGCTGACGTGCCCGACGCAATCGACGCCGCACAGGCGCAGGCGCGCGCGGCGCTCGCGGCAGGTGAGCGCCAACTAACCGGGGAAGCCGCAGCACGCCTGCTTGAGCGCTTCGGCCTTGAAATCGAAGCGGCGCGTGCCGATACGGATTCGGAGGCTAAGGAGCCTCAGCGAGAAGCCAGCGATTGCGCCGACAGCAATGCGGAGTCGCTGCGCAAGCCCGTGGTGGACATTGCCGTCGAGCTTCATGACGACGACAACTTCGGCCCGGTATTCCGCTTCACGGCGCCTTCCGCTGACGGCGTTTCGGAGCCGCTGCGCATCTACGGTTTGCCGCCGCTCAATCCGACGCTCGCGCGCGACATCGTCACGCGTTCGCCCTATGCGCGGCTCGTCGCGCCGGGGCCGGCGCTGGCGGCGTTGACGGCGCTCTCGCAAGCCGTCTGCGACGTGGGCGAGATTGTCGGCCTGACGCTCACGCTGCGCGTGTACCGCGATCACGTGACGATAGTCGATCCCACGCTCGCTATCGCGCCAACGCGCAGCCGTCTTGCGATTGTGCCGTATCCGCGCTGCTTCGAGGAGACGCTCGACTGGCAAGGTCTGCGCGTGACGGTGCGGCCGATCCGCCCGGAAGACGAGGCGGCGCACCACGATTTCGTCGAAGCGATGACGCCCGAAGATTTGCGGCTGAGGTTTTTTGGGGCCGTGGGCACCTTCGACCACTCACAGCTCGCGCGCATGACGCAGATTGACTATGACCGCGAAATGGCGCTGATCGCGACCGTGCAGACGGACGAGGGCGTGTCGCGCACGCTCGGCGTGGTGCGCGCCGTCGCAGACCCCGATAACGAGACGGCGGAATTTGCTGTGGCCGTCCGTTCGGACCAGAAAGGCCGGCGGCTCGGGCGCCTGCTGACGGACCGCATCATCCGCTATGCGAGGACGCGCGGCACGCACTGGCTTGTCGGCGAGGCGCTGCGTGAGAACACCGCGATGATCGCACTGGCCCGAGCGAGCGGCTTCACGATGACGCCGACGGAAGATCCGGGCGTGGTGGGATTCCGGATGGCTTTGGATGAAGGCGTGTGAGCGCGCCTGACGACGGAGGGATTCTTGACTTACCGCTTCAGGGTCGGACAGACAGCTGCGCGCTGACAAAACCGCCAAATGTTCGGACGTTTCTTCAAGGCTTCCCGACGGAAGCTTGAATAGAATATTACGGCTGAATTGGGTTTCCTTTCGATTTGTCGCTGTGCGTGTGCCATGTGTTTCCTGTTTGCACGCTATTTTTATTTAGCTGTCTTAACGGATTGACGAATGACTAAGAATTTTTCTCCTGATACAAGCGGGCGTTTCGCCGCGCCGAATTATCGTCTGGCGCTTCTGCCCGCCCTGTTGATGGCAGTCGTGGGCAGCGCCTCTGCCGTGGATGGCGGTGTCATAGCTGCGGGCACAGGTGCGATCAAAACGCAAGGCAAAGCGACCACGATTTCGCAGTCGAGCGACAAGATGATCGTGAACTGGAAGGACTTCAATATCGGCAAAGACCAGTCGGTCGCTGTGAATCAGCCCGGCGCGACGTCGGCGGTGCTCAACCGTGTCACTACGGCGAATGCTACTCAGATCGACGGCACGCTCAAGGCCAATGGTCGCGTGTTTGTGGTGAATCCGGCTGGGGTTGTCTTCGGCAAGAACGCGAAGGTAGATGTGGGGAGTCTGGTGGTGTCGGCGCTGAACGTGCACGATCAGGAGTTCATGGACGGTGGGCAGCCGTATGGAGGCAACTATCGGAGCCTCAATCTGTATCCCGGCCAGGCAGAGGCGAAAGTCATGAACAACGGCAAACTTGTTGCGCGGGAGTCGGTCAGTCTCGTAGGCCCGCACGTCATCAATTCAGGAGTGATCCAGGCGAAGGATGTCACGTTGGGCGCGGCGAATGGCGCCGCCCTCGTGATGAACGATTCGAGCCTGCGACTTCTGCTTGGCAAACAGGCGCAACACGCGTTAGTAGCGAATCACGGTTCCATTACCGCAAATGGTGGCGATGTCACCTTATCAACGTCCGCCACGGGGGCCATTATTGGGACCGTTATTCAGAACACGGGCCGTATTGAGGCAACAAGTGCATCTGTGAAAGAAGGCGGCGCGATCCGACTATCTTCCATGGACGGCGGCAAGATCAGCGTAGGCGGCCGTTTGTCGGGCGACAACGCAGTGGTCATCAGTTCGGAAGGACAAAGCGGAATCCTGTCTCCAAGCGGTACGTTGCTTGACCCGGCCATTGCCCGCGCACGCGTTTATTCCGCGCCTTCTACACACGACGTGGCGATTGAGTCCGGCGCAAAGCTGGCGTCAAAGGGATCGGTGGAGATCAGATCCTACGGCGGCAAAGTCGACGTGAACGGTCTTATTAATGCGGGGGCCGATGTGAAAATCGATTCCACTGTTCTGACATACGGCGACCTGGGTCCCGAAACGACTGACGGCATGATTACGACAAACGGGCGGATCAACGCTCAGTCCGTGCAGTTGACGAGCAACAGCATCAACATCAATGCGCCGATTAATGCCGCGAACGGAGTCGGGGCAACGACATACACAGGCGATATCAATCAACGCGCCAACGTGACGGCGACCACAGGTTCAGTCAATCTGGTTTCCGGTGCCAATCTGGTCCAGAGCGATGGTGTCAAGACATCGGCTGGCGCAGGCGTTGTCTTGAGGTCTCAATTGATGTCGCCAGTGTTTTCTGTGCGGACTCCGGCCGGCTCGATCCGCGTCGCAAATGTGGAAGCCAAGCGCATTACCGTCGATGGTGGTGACGTCACGTTGGCGGGGAATCTGAAGGCCGACGGCGACATCGCGGTCAAGTCGAGCCTCTATTCCCCGCCGTGCCCCGCCGACATGGGCTGCATCGCGGTCATGCGCGGCGGCGATCTCCTGCAAAGTGGCAACGTGATCAGCCGCACTGGCGACGTTACGCTGAACGCTCACGGTTCCCTCTCACAAAGTGCCCTGTCGCGAACCACGGCGGGCAACAACGTCACGCTGAGTGCCAAAAACGTTACGACGGGCATCGTGCAAGCCGGGAACCGGATCACCGTCCGTGCGAATGATGCCCGCCTCGGCGGAAAGCTGACCGCGCAAGAGATCGACTTGCCGGCCACCACAACGAACACGGAAGGCAATATCCGCATCTTGCCGAAGTCCGCCAACCTTTAAGCTTAAAAGTTGGCGCAATCGCGTAGTAAAAATGTAGAACCCGTCGACGTGACGATGTTGATGTCGTCACGTCTCTCACTGCAAAAGCTTTTAGCAATACGTTTCTCATCTACTGTCTTTGAAAATCGCTGTTCAATCGCGGCCGCTGCGCCGCAAGTTTAGCCCCGCGTGGCTGCCATTAATCGGCGTGACGACCTGGCACGCGTCCACTCATGCATATGAGCCCACTAGTACGGGCTCGCTTCTTCGGCAGAACCCCGAACTGACGCGAGGAGCCGATCCCGGCCTGGATCGGCCTATGTCAGGGGAACCGGCCGCTCCGCCTGAAGCCGCGTCCCGCGAGAGCCAACTTTCGTTCACGGTCAACGCTTTTGATTTCGCGGGAGCGTTATCGGACGAGGAGCAACAGCGCGTCGACGCATTCCTCACGCCCTGGCGTGGGCGCAGCGTGACGATCGCACAGTTGCATGCATTGCGCGACGCACTGACTGCCGTGCTGTACCACGGCGGTGATTCACTTGTTCGTGTGATCCTTCCGCCGCAAACAGTGACGGACGGTGTCGTGCGCTTGGACATCGTGCGCGGCCACATCGAGTCGATCCATATTGACAATACCTCGGACGTGGCGACTGAGCGGCTTAGAGAGATTCTGCAAACGTCGCGCGATGGGCCGCCGTCGCTGCGAGAAATACAGCGCAACGCGCGTCTGGCTGAAGAAGTGCCGGGCGTCGATTCTGCGACTCCCACCTTGTCGGCCGGAAGCGAGCCGGGCGGCACGATGGTCACCGTCGACGTCACGCCGGGCGATCGCTTCTACGGCGCCGCGGTGATGGATAACGCGGGTTCCAGGCAGGCGGGGTGGCGCAGATTCGGCGTCACAGGCGGCGTCAACAATATGCTGGGGCTGGGCGATCAGTTTCAGGCCACGGCCTATCTGACACCTCGCTTCATGCAGACCAAAACCGGCGAAGACGGGCGTACGCGCCTCGGGCGCATTTCGTACGACATGCTGACGGGTTCTGGTGCGAGCCGAGCCGGTATTGCGTACTCGCATGTGGACTACGCGCTCGGGGGGGCGTTCGCGGGTTTAGGCACGGGCTCGGCCAATGTGGTCAGCGTGTATGGCGTGCGCCCCGTGATTCGCTCGGGCACTGTCAGTCTTGACGTGGGCGCCAATCTCAACTTCAAACGGTCTAGCGACGAAAAGTTCAATGACATCCTTCGCACCGGCGAGCGCAGTGTCGTGGCTTCGTTGCGCGCCGAGGGCACCCTGCTGGGTTCGATCGGCGAGCGTCGAAACCTCGTCCAATACAGCGCGACTGTCAGTCGCGGAACGGCCAGGCAAAATGAATCCGACTACTCCGGCAGCGCGGCTACGTTGAACGGGCGAAGATTCGACTTTTACAAGGCAGAGCCGTCGGTCGCTTATGTACAGGCCATCACGCCGACTATTCGTGCGTCCGTTCAGATGCGGGGACAATGGGCGAGCAGGAGTCCCGATAGCTCGGAGCGACTGGGACTCGGCGGTCCATCGGCGGTACGCGCGTATGATCAGAACGCCGCGGCGGTCGACGACGGCATCATTCTTTCCATCGCAGGAAGCAAATCTTTTACCGACCTGCCTGGCGCATCGGTGCAGCTCTTTTACGACGATGCACGAGGGAGAACTCGCGCAGACGGCCCGATACCGGGCGGCAGTGTCAGGCTGCAGGGTTACGGAATCGGTGCGAGCTACAGTGGCAAGCGCGTGGCCGCACAGCTGAGCTATGCGATGCGAGCGGGCCATGCAGTCGCGCACACGGCTCGTCAACAGACCTGGGTCACGGTTTCGACAACGTTTTGAGGCAGTGGGGCGCGGCTGCGATGAGTGGCCGTGTGCATGGGCATCTTCGTTGTGCGGTGACCAATCTAATGCGGAGAATCCGTAGCGGACTCGACAACATATGCCGTAATCGAACGCCAGGTCGTTCAATTTTCCTAAAGACCATGCTCCAGGCAATATGCCGCATGCCGGCGACATTAAAACGCCGTTCAGCCACGAAGGTTGAACGGCGTTGCATGCGTTAAAGACGTCGAGCGCGACGATTGCCGGCGGAAGCGAGGTTAGCGATAGATCACCGCGAAAGGTCGAGTCACGACGTCTTGCCCGAAACCTACGCTCCAGACCGGATAGTTGGAACCGGCCCAGCCGGGGGCGGAAGCTGCCGGTTGGAACCTGTAGCTGTCGAGGCGAATAAACGAGTAATAAGGGATGCCGTCGTCCCAATACTGGCCCATCGTGAAAACCGTTTTTCCGTCTGGCGAGTACACGAATGGGAGCGACCAGTTGTCCGGGATTCCGTCGGTTATCGCTTTGAATGAGTTGGTGCCAGCGTCGTATATCAACGGCGCCATTCCTTGCTTGTTCGTTGCCAGTAGCACCCGGTTATTGTCGAGTACATGCAGGTCGTGAATATCGGCGTCTGCCGGACTAATTGACTGGAGAACGTTGTATTGGCCGGTTTGTGTGTCGAGGCTGGCGATAATTGGAGCAACTTGATTCTCGGTGCTCGGATCGGCGAGGTACAAGGTCTTTTCGTCGGGTGTCAGGCCCACCAACAACGCCCGTGAATGCGTGGTACCCAGGGAGTAGCTGGCAATCTCACTGTGAGCGTTCGTGTCCACCACGGCGATTGACTGCAAGCTACCCGCCCCGGCGTTTTTGACGACATAAAGTCGCTGGCTAGTGGCATTGCGTGGCGCGGCCATTCGTTTAGCACCTGGGATAACGAGGTTCCAGGCGACATTCAGAGTACTCATGTTGTAAGCGCGAAGTCCAGTAGTACCGCCCTGCTGCCATATGACATAGGCGGTCTTGCTGTCACCAGACAATTGCATGTCCACGACTTCCTCGGTGATCGATTTTTGTAGCGTCAGCGTATCGGAGTGTGTATCGATGTAGCCGAGCATTGTGCTGTGGTCCCGCCGGTTGACTAGCGTGTACGCGACCTTGTTGCCGTCTGGCGTAGCCGCGAAATGACGAACCACAAAACCGTCCGCGTTGGGGATGGTCAGGTAGTCCGCGGCGTAGTCGAAGGTCTTGCTGTCCTGAACTACTACGATGGGAGGATCATTGGCCGTAAATACCGAGTAAATCTTGCTCCCCGGTTTTCCGTAATAGGCTTGCACAAGGTTGACGTCGCCCGGGCTCAACACACCAAGCCCCATCCAGTCCGTGTTGCAGTAGTTCATTACGGAGTGGAGATCCCAGGGCCCAAAGACGACGCCGTCACTGCGTTTGGGCTCCTGCTTCACGTCCGGTAGGTTTTTGCACCATTCAGGCGTGTCTGGTCGATCCTGCTCATGCGCGAATGCAAGCAGATGGCCGAATTCGTGGACTGCGATGGTCTTAACGCATGATTCCAGATCGTCCCAATTCCAGCAAAACAACTTCGTCAGACAGTTGCCCGAGTCATCCCTTGTTGCGCATTGAGTTTCGTCCTGCCCAAAGCTCATTCTCAACTGGACGTCGGCCTTGCGTCCGATGCCTGCTTCGCCGACGCTAAGTGTTCGGGGCGCACCGTCCACGAACGCGAGGCGAACACCCAGATAGGTCGACGCGCTGTCGTAGTCCGGACACTGCGTCCAATCGACGAACGTCACGTCCGAGTTCGCGTCCCACGTGCTGGTGATAGCTTCTCTCACCCATTTGCGCTGCGTCTCATTCCATTCGGCGGCATTCTCCCAGCACACGTTGATCCGATGTGAGTTCCAGATCCACGGGGGAACGGGATAACCACCGAGCGCATCGCTCCCGAGTTGAGACGCTTTGAGGAGCCTTGGAGCCTTCGCGGAGGGCAGGGCAGCAGGTGATAACTGTACCTGCACGAACTTCGGCGTATGCAGAGGTGGCTTGCTCGTTTGTGCGTGCGCCGCCGTTTTGACTTCGGCAGACGTGCTCTGAGATGTCACGCTGTCGCCTGCGCCGCAAGCCGCTAGGGATGCCGCGAGGGCAGTAGCCGTCAGCCATCTGACGATGTACTGCGTCAGGCCCCTCGTAGTATTTTTGATCATAAGTATGGTGAGTGGATAAGATTGTTTTTCGGTTCAAGCGCCACCGCATTCCGAACCGACCCATGTGTCCTTGATTTTTCTCATATCCATTCCAAAGGTTTAAGATCGAATCGGAATCCTAATCAATAAGGCTAAAAGCGACTAGGCTGTCGGCGAACGAGTACGAGAAGGTTTGTCAGCCCTCCTGCGACCTACTATCACCTCTGGTAGTTAGTCGTTGGGGATGTGTAAGCGCGGTAACGAGTTTGTAATAGGAGGGGGCGGGTGACAAGAGTTACCCATTCACTACGGATGATTTTGCGCAATGGCGGAAATTTCCGCATTGTGAATGCTCACCCGCGAAGGCTCGACTGACATTTTTCTACTTGTTTTTTGACGTGAGCTGTCAGGCTTAGCAGCAGCGGATTGAACAGGACATTAAGACGCTTCCGTGTCAGACGCGACCCACCCACCTACCTAGAAACGGCATCCTCGCACCACCGCACCGGTGGTGCTGACCTAACACGCATTTACGCAGGCAACCTCGCAGCCGCCTCATCCACTTGCGCACGCGTCACCGCCAGCTCGTCGAGCCACGCATCCGCATACACGGCGCCCGTTTCGCGCTCCAGCCGCGCGATCGTCGCCGCGCAACGATTCGCGTCCTTCGGCGTCGCGATAAACGACTTCACCGACTGCCCCGCCTTGAACGCATCGAACAGCGGCACGCGAATGTCGTCCGGCAGCGGGCGCGCGGTCCATTGATACGGCTTGCCGTTGAAAGTGAACGACGGCGGCAGCACACGTTCCTTCTTGGCCGCAGGAATCAGCCCATAAGTGCGGGCCGCTTCGCCGATCTGCTCAGGCGAAAACAGCTCGTCCGGGCTGATGTCGAATTGCTGGATGAAAGACTCGATGGTCTGCATCGCGGCCGCGCGGTCGTCGCGGCGCTTCTGCGCATGAGCGACGATGTCGCGCAGTTCGTCGGCCTCTTCGGGTGTGATCGTGAAGCTCGACTGCTTCTGCTGGAGTTCGGAAAAACGCTGGAATTCGGAGTCGGTCAGAAGTTTCGCCATGGCTTATCGAGGAGCGCGCACGAATGACTTCACGCGGCGTCGTTTTTGAGAGGGCCGCCATTCTAAACCATCTACGGCTCGCTTCAGATCCGACTCACACAGCCTGCTCGCGAAACATCGACAGTGCCTGGACCGTCTCGCGCAGCAGCGTGGTGGCGGCGGCGAGCGTGGGCGCGACATATTCGTCAATACGCTTGAGATACGGGCACGTGAGCGCCGCGATTGCCTGGCCGGACGGTCCGAGAATCGGGAAAGTGACGTCCGTCACGCCGAACGTCTGCTGACTGTCCTTCTGCGAATAACCCGCCGCGCGAATCCGCTCGCACGCGGCCTCCAGCGCATCGCGGTCTATCGTGACCTCGCCCTTGACTTTGGTGTGCTCGGCGAGCATTTGCGCGCGTTGTTCGACGGTCTGGAACGCGAGCATCACGCGGCCCGAACCTGTGTCGATCAGACCGACCCGTGAGCCGAGCCGCACCGACATGCCCCAGGTGCCGGGCCCGTCCACTTGCGCGATGACGAGCAGATTGCCGCGATCGTAGACGGCCAGGTGACACGACTGTTCCGCGGCATCGGCGAAACGTTGCATCAGCGGCAACGCTTCGGAAATGAGCCGGTTCATCGGCGGATGGCGATGCGCCAGTGCGTACAGCTTCAGGCTCAGCGAATAGCGGTCGCCGCCCTTGGAACGCACCACGTACTGCCGCGCGACCAGACGCTCGAGCATCCGGTACATCTCGCTGGCATTGCGCCCGAGCAGCTTGGTGATCTCGGCGCGCGTCAGCCCTTCTTTCTGCTCCGCCAGCAGCTCGAGGATGTCGAGGCCCTTGTCCAGCGCAGGCGCGCGATAACGGTCGGCATCGTCTTTGTCTTCTGCGTCCATCGTGGGCGGATTCCGTGGGCTGTTCTCAGTAGCTGGCGCTTGAGTGTAAGTGCGGCGCGTGTTTCCGTGCACCCCGAGGCGTCCAGGGAAAACACGGACGCTTGGTGCAGTGCACATTCCTTGACTTCAAAAAGTCCGCATATGAATAATACGTTTATTGATGAATAGGTGCACGCCGCGGCGATGATCAGAACTGAAGCAACGTTAATCAACGGCCTCACGGAGAACTGATTTGACGAGCCGTCCAACGGAAACCGATCCGCGACTGATTCTGCTGAGCCCCGATGACAACTGCCTGATCGCGGCGGCGCGGCTCGACGCCGGCACGCAACTCATGATTGAAGGCGAGCGCGTCACGCTCGCGCGAACCATCGACCTCGGGCACAAGGTGGCACGCCGCGGCCTCGCAAAAGACGACAAGGTGCTGCGCTACGGCGCCGTGATCGGTCACGTGACCGAGGCCGTGCGGCGCGGCGAACATCTGCATACGCACAACCTCGAAAGCGATTACCTGCCGACTTATACGCACGACGCGGGCCATCAATTCGTACATCACTGATTCGCGCATAACGACGCGGACTCGCGTCGCGCGGGAACGATCATGACCGACATAACCGTAGCAAGCGCCCTGACGCAACCGCCGATGCTGCAAGGCTACCTTCGCAGCGACGGCCGCAAGGGCATCCGCAATGTGGTCGCGGTGGCGTATCTCGTCGAGTGCGCGCATCACGTGGCGCGCGAAATCGTTACGCAGTTTCGCGCGCCGCTCGACGCGTTCGACAACGCCATCGCGGCGCATGAGCCGCCCGTCCATCTGATCGGCTTTCCGGGCTGCTATCCGAACGGATACGCGGAGAAAATGCTCGAGCGGCTCACCACGCATCCGAACGTCGGCGCGGTGCTGTTCGTTTCGCTCGGATGCGAGAGCATGAACAAGCACTATCTCGTGGATGTGGTGCGCGCGAGCGGTCGCCCGGTGGAGTTGCTGACCATCCAGGAAAAGGGCGGCACGCGCAGTACGATTCAGTACGGCGTCGACTGGGTGCGCGGCGCGCGCGAGCAACTCGCCGCGCAACCGAAGGTGCCGATGGCGTTGAGCGAACTGGTGGTCGGCACCATTTGCGGCGGCTCCGACGGCACGAGCGGCATTACCGCGAATCCTGCCGTGGGCCGCGCATTCGATCATCTGATCGACGCGGGCGCGACCTGCCTCTTCGAGGAAACCGGCGAGCTGGTGGGCTGCGAGTTCCATATGAAGACGCGCGCGGCACGCCCGGAGCTCGGCGACGCGATCGTCGAGTGTGTCGCAAAGGCGGCGCGTTATTACTCGATTCTCGGTCACGGCAGTTTCGCGGTCGGCAACGCGGACGGCGGCCTCACCACGCAAGAAGAAAAATCGCTCGGCGCGTACGCGAAAAGCGGCGCGTCGCCGATTGCGGGCATCGTCAAACCGGGCGATATTCCGCCCACCGGCGGCCTGTATCTGCTCGACGTCGTGCCCGACGGCGAGCCGCGTTTCGGTTTCCCCAACATTAGCGACAATGCGGAAATCGGCGAGTTGATTGCTTGCGGCGCGCATGTGATTCTGTTCACGACGGGGCGCGGTTCGGTGGTCGGCTCGGCGATCTCGCCCGTCATCAAGGTGTGCGCGAACCCTGCCACGTATCGCAATCTGTCGGGCGACATGGATATTGACGCGGGCCGCATTCTGGAAGGACGCGGCACGCTCGACGAAGTGGGCCGCGAGGTGTTCGAGCAGACGGTCGCGGTGTCGCGAGGCGCGGCGTCGAAATCGGAAATGCTCGGGCACCAGGAGTTCATTCTCACGTACAAGACGTTCGAGCCGGTCGGGCCGGCCTGTCTGCCCTCGAGCGCGGCCGTGCGTCCGCGCGTGGTGCCGCTCGAACAGCACTGAGCGTGGGCTCACACTGTGATAAAAAGAACCTTCTAATTGGAGACGTGGCAAATGACCGCAACGAACGGTTCGAAAGTCCGGCAGCGGCGCCGTGTGGGCCGCGGCGCATTGCACGTGACAGGGTTAAGCCTCGGCACCGCGCCGCTGGGCGGCCTCTATCGCGATCTGTCGGACGAAGAGGCGAACGCGACCGTCGCCGCCGCGTGGGACGCCGGCGTGCGCTACTTCGACACCGCGCCGCATTACGGCAACACGAAGGCGGAGCATCGGCTCGGCAACGCGTTGCGCCACTATCCGCGCGGCGAATACGTGCTGTCGACCAAAGTGGGCCGCCGCTTCGTACCGCGCACCACGCCTTACGAGGGCAAGGAAGGCTGGCAGAATCCGCTGCCTTTCGAAGCGATTTACGACTACACGCACGACGGCATTCTCCGTTCGTTCGAAGACAGCCAGCAGCGGCTCGGCATTATCGACATCGACATTCTGCTGGTGCACGACATTGGCCGCGTCACGCACGGCGACGACAATCCTCACTACTGGCGGCAACTGACTGAAGGCGGCGGTTTCCGCGCGCTCGACGAACTGCGCTCGGCCGGCGCCGTCAAGGCGGTCGGACTGGGCGTTAATGAAGGCGCCGTCATACTCGACGCAATGGCCGAGTTCGATATCGATTGCGCGTTGCTCGCGGGCCGTTATACGCTCCTCGAACAGACGACTCTCGACGACCTCTTGCCGGCATGCGAACAGCGCGGCGTCAGCATTCTGTTGGGCGGCGCGTTCAACTCGGGCATTCTGGCGCGCGGCGTCGCGGGCGATCTGAAATTCAACTACGGCGAGGCGCCGCGCGAAGTGATCGAGCGCGTTGCGCGGCTGGAAACGGTGTGTCGCGACCACGGCGTGCCGCTCGCCGCCGCGGCCTTGCAGTTTCCGTATGCGCATCCGGCGGTCGCCACCGTGCTGACCGGCGCGCGCAGTGCCGACGAATTGCGCGAGAACGCGGCGTCGTTCGAGTTGCCCATCCCCGCGGCCTTGTGGTCCGCGCTGCGCGGGGAGGGCCTGCTCGACGCCCGCGCGCCCGCGCCAGAGGACTGATCTGACGATGCATATCGATGCCCACCAGCACTACTGGGACCCCGCCCGCGGCGATTACGAATGGCTCACGCCGGAACTCAAGATTCTGTATCGGCCGTTCGGCCCGGCGGATCTCACGCCGTTGCGGGAAAGAGCGGGCATCGGCAAGACGGTGGTCGTGCAGGCCGCGCCGACCATCGACGAAACGCGCTATCTGCTGGACATTGCGCGCGATGAGCGGTCCATTGCGGGGGTGGTCGGCTGGGTGCCGCTCCTGCTGCCCACCGCGCCCGCATTAATCGGCGCGCTCGCCGAGGAGCCGAAGTTCAAGGGCGTGCGGCCCATGCTGCAAGACCTGCCCGACGATACCTGGATCGCCAATCCCGATCTCGCGCCGGCCGTCGAGGCGCTGGTCGCGCACGACCTCGCTTTCGACGCGCTGATCTACGCACGGCACGTCGACCATGTGGAAACGTTCGCGCGACGCTTTCCGGCGCTGCGCATCGTGGTCGACCACGGTGCGAAGCCGCCCATCCGCTACGGTCAGGCCGGCTGGCAAACCTGGGCCGACGCAATCGCCCGGCTTGCGGCGCTGCCCAACGTGCAATGCAAGCTCTCCGGCCTTGCGACGGAAGCCTCGCCGGGCTGGACCGAGGACACGCTGCGGCCCTACGTCGAGCATCTGCTCGCCACGTTCGGTCCGGCGCGCCTCATGTGGGGCAGCGACTGGCCCGTGCTCGAACTCAATGGCGATTATCTGCTGTGGCACTCGGTGGCGAACACGCTGCTTGCTTCGCTTTCCGAGAGCGAGCGCGAAGCGGTTTTTGGCGGCAACGCCGCCGCGTTTTATCGACTGTGACGTAACGAAGACAAACACAACCAGGACAGGTTAAGCCCATTCAACTGGAGCCGTAGATGACGCAAAGACTGGCCGGCAAGACAGCATTGATTACCGCGGCGGGGCAAGGCATCGGCCTCGCGACCGCCGAAGCATTCGCACGCGAGGGCGCGCGCGTGATCGCCACCGACATTCGCATCGACGGGCTCGCCGGCAAGCCGGTCGAGGCGCGCACGCTGGATGTACTGGACGGCGATGCGATCAAGGCGCTGGCCGCCGAGCTCGGCACCATCGACGTGCTGTTCAACTGCGCGGGCTTCGTGCATGCGGGCTCGATCCTCGAATGCAGCGAAGAGGATTGGGATTTTGCGTTCGACCTCAATGCGAAGGCGATGTACCGGATGATCCGCGCGTTCCTGCCCGGCATGCTGGAGCGCGGCGGCGGGTCAATCATCAATATGTCGTCGGCGGCGTCGAGCGTGAAGGGCGTGCCGAACCGCTTTGCTTACAGCGCGTCGAAGGCGGCGGTGATCGGGCTGACAAAGTCGGTTGCCGCGGACTTCATCACGCGTGGTATACGTTGTAATGCGATCTGCCCCGGCACGGTGTCGTCGCCGTCGCTCGAACAGCGGATCGCCGCGCAGGCCGCGGCGCAAGGCGCGACGCTCGAAGCCGTGCAGGCCGCGTTTGTCGCGCGCCAGCCGATGGGCCGTATCGGCAAGCCGGAGGAGATTGCCGCGCTCGCGCTGTATCTCGCATCGGACGAGTCGTCGTTCACAACGGGGCACGCGCATGTGATCGACGGCGGCTGGTCGAACTGAGCATGCACTGAGAACGCGCCCGCATGAGCCGGCGCCGCTTGACGTACCCACCGAACACCACTGAAACCAGAGGAAAGTGCAACGATGAAACTGCTTCGTTACGGGCCGAAAGGCCAGGAAAAGCCGGGCTTGCTCGACGCGCAAGGCAAGATTCGCGATCTGTCCGGCGTGGTCGCCGACATCGACGGCGCGGCGCTGAGCGACGCGGCGCTTGCGAAACTGCGCGCGCTCGACCCGGCGAGCCTGCCGGTCGTGGAAGGTAACCCGCGCATCGGTCCGTGCGTCGGCAAGATCGGCAAGTTCATCTGCATCGGCTTGAATTACGCGGATCACGCGGCGGAATCGAATCTGCCCGTGCCGGCCGAACCGGTCATTTTCAACAAGTGGACGAGCGCGATTTCCGGTCCGAACGACGACGTGGAAATTCCGCGCGGCTCGAAGAAGACCGATTGGGAAGTCGAACTCGGCGTGGTGATCGGCAAGCCGGCCAAGTACATCGACGAGGCGAATGCGCTCGACTATGTCGCCGGCTATTGCGTGATCAACGATGTGTCGGAACGCGAATGGCAGATCGAGCGCGGCGGCCAGTGGGACAAGGGCAAGGGCTTCGACACCTTCGGCCCGATTGGCCCGTGGATGGTCACGCGCGACGAAGTCGCCGATCCGCAGAACCTCGGCCTGTGGCTCGAAGTGGACGGTCACCGCTATCAGAACGGCAACACGAAGACGATGGTGTTCGGCGTCGCCAAGCTGGTTTCGTATGTGTCGCAGTGCATGAGTCTGCAACCGGGCGACGTCATTTCCACCGGCACGCCGCCGGGCGTCGGCATGGGCGTGAAGCCGGATCCGGTGTATCTGAAGCCGGGACAGACTATCCGTCTCGGCATTGAAGGTCTCGGCGAGCAAACGCAGAAGACCTACGCGGCGGAATAAGCCGTCCCGGAGCGGCGTCTGCGGTTCGAGCCGCGGTTCCTGGCGTTCAGCTCGCCGGTTCGTGGTCGCCGTTCTCGCCGATCCGGTTGACCGTGCCTTGCGCGACCGCGACGAGTTTCTCGCGGTTGCCGTCCATCACGAAAATATTGCATTGGCAGGTCGCCTGATGGCGGCCTGCATACACCACTTCCGCCCGCGCGATCAGCGTGCCGTTCACGGCCGGCCGCAGATAGTTGATCTTGTATTCCCCCGTTACGACCTTCGGCCCGAGCGAGAGCGCACCGGCAAAGGTGAGCGCGTTGTCGGCGAGATAGCTGATCACGCCGCCATGCACGAAGCCATGCTGCTGCCGCAGCTCGTCGCGAATCGGCAGGCTGAGTGCGATTTCGCCCGTGCCCGTGTACATCAGCTCGGCGCCTAGCAGCATGCTGAACGGCTGGGCATGCAATGCGCCGCGCGCCCGGTCGAGTAGGTCAGTCATTGTGATTCCTTCAAGGAAGGCCCGCGGTGGCATTGCGCACGAGGGTGCGCTCGTCGGTCCCTACCCACTCTAGAAAGCGCCGACGCACGCCGTCAAGGTGAATCGGAAATATCTGCACGGCATTGTTGCGGCTAATGACGAGAATTCGGATGCTGACCACGTCAATGCGACGCAAATGCGACGTAAGCGCGAGCTAGGAGAATCATTGACGGATTTGACCTTCAGCAAGCCCGCCTGCTGCCGTAAACCCTGACGTAGCTCCCGTTATTCTTTGCCTTCAGGTGTTCACGATGTTCAGCAAGATCAAGGTCGCGTCCGGCCTATTGTGTGTCCTGGCCGCGTTCTGCGTTTTCCAGCTTGTCACGGTCGGTTTGGGTTTCTGGTCACTGACGCGCACCCACGACGACGTCGGCGATCTGTCGAATATCGCGCTCAGGCAAGTGAACGCCGTCAACGAGACAACGCAGCATTTGATGGACGCGCGCATCAACCTGTCGCGCGCCGGTACGCGGATGGTGCGCGGCGGCGCCGAGCCGACGGACATCGTCCAGCACGCCCGCGAGCAGCTTTCGGCGGCCGAGCAGTCGTTCAACGCCTTCGCGAGCGCGCCCAAGACGAGCGACGAAAACAGCGCCCGCGCGGCGGCGCTGGCCGAGCGCTACAAGAAGCTGCACGGCGCGCTCACCGAACTCGCGCAGTTTCTCGACGGGAACAATATCCAAGCCTTTCTCGATCAGCCGACCCAGTCGTTCCAGGACGCCTATCTGACCGAGCTGCACAACTTCACGCAGTTCGGCAACGCGGCGAGCCGGGCGTCGCTGGATTCGATCGACACGCGGATGGCGGCGTTCCGCGTCGTCAGCATTGTGATTCTGCTGGCGCTGGTTGGCGGCACGTTTGCCGTTCATCTTGCGCTGCGCCGCGGCGTGGTCGCGCCGCTGGAAGAAGCCGGCCGCCACTTCGAACGCATCGCGCAGGGGCGCCTGGATCAGCCGATCGCCGCGCGCGGCACCAACGAAATCGGCAGGCTGTTCTTGGGCCTTGCCAGAATGCAGGCAAGCGTCGCGCGCACGGTGCAGACGGTGCGCGAATCCGCCGACTCTATTCACCTTGGCGCCAATGAAATTGCGACCGGCAACGCCGATTTGTCCGCACGCACCGAGAATCAGGCGGCATCGCTCGAAGAAACGGCGTCGAGCATGGAGGAAATCACCGCCACCGTGCGTCAGAATGCCGACCATGCGCGTGAGGCGAATGCGCTCGCGGAGACTGCGCTCGAAGCGACGGCGCGCGGCAGCGAAGTGGTGGACAAGGTCGTCGACAAGATGCGCGGCATCGCGCAAAGCTCCGACAAGATTGCCGAAATCATTTCGGTGATCGACGGCATTGCGTTTCAGACCAACATCCTCGCGCTGAATGCGGCGGTCGAGGCGGCGCGCGCCGGCGAGCAGGGCCGCGGTTTCGCGGTCGTGGCCGGCGAAGTGCGCGGTCTCGCCCAGCGCAGCGCGCAATCGGCGAAGGAAATCAAGACGCTGATCAGCGAGTCGGTGGCCGAGATTCAGGGCGGTTCCGCGCTCGTCGAGCACGCCGGCGAGGCGATGAGCAACGTGTCCGCCTCGATTTCGCGCGTCACGCAGATGATGGCGGAGATCAGCGCGTCGTCGCTCGAGCAGAGCACGGGCATCGAGCAGGTCAACCAGGCCGTGGTCCAGATGGACGGGATGACGCAGCAGAACGCGGCACTCGTCGAAGAGGCGGCGGCAGCGGCGGCTTCTCTGCATCAACAGACGCAGCAGTTGAAGGAGGCCGTGTCCGTCTTCGAAATTTCGGAATCTGTGTTGCGCACACAACAGATGGGCGAAACTCTACCTAAATCGGCGCAATTTGCGTTGTCGCGGATGCGCGCGATTTAAATGGTCTGAGCTTAAAAATCAGGCAGTCGGAAAAAGAAAATGGCCCGCAAAAGCGGGCCATTTTTGTATTCGACGCGAGCGCTTAAGCGAGCGTCAGCCTACCTGAGCGTACCGTGGGTACTTAGGCCGGCGTGATGTTCGCAGCTTGCTTGCCCTTCGGGCCTTGCTTCACTTCGAACGACACCTTCTGGTTTTCCTGCAGGGACTTGAAGCCGCTGCCTTGAACTTCCGAAAAGTGCGCGAACAGGTCTTCGCCGCCGTCGTCCGGCGTGATGAAGCCAAAGCCCTTTGCATCGTTAAACCACTTCACAGTACCTGTTGCCATTTTTGATCCAGTAAATATGTTGTGTATTGCATTCGCGACCGCTATTTCTCAACGCGAGATCGAGCGCGAAGTACGAGTTGTATCACGTCTTTATGACAGACGCCAATCAACCTGTATTGGGGTATTCCCCGGCTTTGGACTTTTTCAGCCCGGCGGGCATCCAAAAAAGACAAACGGAGACTAGGGTTTACCATGGCGCAGCATTTTTAGTCTGGCTTCAGCGCAGGCGTGCTGAGGCGTCAGGCCGGCAATGCGTCGAAGGCGGTGGCGAGGTGGTAAGGCGTGGTGGACGGCATGTCGGCGCGCGCCACGTCGCCGCTTGCAGTCTTGCATTCGAACCAGCCTTGCGGCCTCAGAAAGCGCTGCTGGAACAGTTCAATCTGCCGCGGCAAAACCGCGCGCACGGCGGGTTCGTCATGACTTGCGAGCGCGCGCAGATATTCCGTTTGCGCCCAGATGCGCTGAACCGGGTCCTTGATGTGGCCCGCTTCGTCGAGCGACGCGCAAACGCCGCCCGTGTGCGGATCCACGCCGTGGCGTTGGGCAAAGTCGAACGCGCGCGAGAGGTTTTCCACCAGCCCCGAGCCTTCGAACAGCCCGCCCGCCTGCTTCGCCAGCCAGAACCATTCGAATTGATGGCCGGGCTCGAGGCGATTGTCGGGCGTGCCGACCGGCAATTCGGCGATACAACCCGACGGCGCATGCACGAAGTGACGCGCGACCGCGCCGGCGAGACGCCGCAGCGCGGCGTCGAATGCATTGTCGCGCGTGGCTTCGCGGGCGGCGAGCCACGCTTCCGTCAGATGCATCAACGGGTTCTGGATGGGCGCGGCAGTCACGGTCGCGAAGTCGGCGCTGAGCGCGGCGTTAAAGAGATCGTCGGTGGCGGCAAAGCGCGACTGGATCAGCGCCGACGTGCGATGCACGATGTCGAGCGCGTCGCGATTGCCGGAGCGCCGCCCGTATTCCGCACACGCGAAGACGACGAACGCATGCGTGTACAGGTCTTTCGTCGTGTCGAGCGGAGCGCCTTGCGGGTCCACGCTGTAGAACCAGCCGCCGTGCTCCGTGTCCTGAAAAATGTGCGTGAGCGAATGAAACAGCGTCTGCGCGTGGGCTGCATCGCCGGCTTGCGAGAACACGAATAGTTGACGCGCGCACGCCATGGCCCGATAGCGCTCGACGGGCGCCGGGCGATGGTCTTCCGCGCCGAGCGCCTCATACGGCAAGCTGAGCGCGGCGTTGAAACCCGGCCCGCGCCACATGGGCAGGATGACGCCGTTGAAGTGATGGCGCAGCGCAGCCGCGAGCGCGAACGTTGCTGCGGCCTCAGAGTGGGTGCTGGGCATAGTCAGATTTCAAACGTGGTGATTCAAAGTGCCCGTGAAAGCAAGCGGGCCGGGCTCTGGCGGCAGTGCGGCTCGGCATCGTATCCCACGCGGAATCGGCCTGAGTGCCAGCAGCACGCGGCCTAGCATAAAGCAAACGGATGCCGGCCGGCGCCCAAAAGCGGCGGGGAAAACGCTTCAGATAATTTCAACAGGCCACGCGTCCGGCTAAAACCGAAAATCGTGCCCGAATGGCTTCGGCGGCGGGGGACGCCATGCGACAATGCGGTCTCGAAAAATTCCAATGGCATTTGACGAGCGGTGCCGGCGCCCGCTCCCGGCGACCACCGCTTTCTTCTCTATGGCAGATTCCGCAGTATCCAAGCAGTCCCGGCCTGGGCGCGCCGCTTCGAAAAAGCGTCGCGAGGCCACCGTCTCTACCGAAACCGAAAAAAAGCTGGCGCGCGCGGCGCGCTCGGCACAACGTCTCGCGCAACTGAGCGACGTCTCACGCGACGACAGTACACTCGACCTGTTCCCTGACGATCCCACCCGCGCCACGCTGGAAGCGATGAATATCGATATCCGCCAAGGCACGCTGCACGGTTTCGAATTGCCCGATGTCGTGCTCGCGGCGGTGGGCGCGCTGGATGCGAGCGCGGAAGGCGCATCCCCGGACGGGAGAGCTGCGCGCCGCGCGCCGCGCGCCGCCACGGCCGAGGAGCCAGGCGCCACGCCCGCGCAACTGGGCGGATTGTTGGAGATGGAGCCGCCGGCGGTCGCCGGAGCGGATGCGTCACAGGCGTCGCTGATTGCCCATTCAGCTGCCGACGACAAAGCACCGGCTTCGCCGCTCACGCCCGCCATGGCGGCCGCGACGGTGGCGCGCAGCGTGACCGCACTGCGTCAGGCGGCGGAGCGGAGCACCGCGAGTGCGGATTCGGCGGCAACTGGTATGTCCGGCGCCGATGGCAAGCGGTCGCAAGCGTTGGCTTTTAGCGAGGCAGAAGAATCGGCGACGGCGAGCCGCGCGGATGCGCCGGAGGCATCGGCGGGGGACGCGCGCAGCGCATTGGCCGCGCCCGGCGCTGAGCCCACGTTGCCGGGCGGGGCGGCTTCATCCGCACCGGCGGATGCACGCGCTGGCCGGAAGGGGGCACCGGCAAACCTGCGCGGATCGGAAGAAGTCGCGCGACCGCCCACGGGCGCAGCGGCGGCTCAGATGCCGACGTCTGAGACGGTGGACGGGGCGGGGCGAGGGGTGAGTGCATCGGCGGGCGAAATCCCGGCCTTGACGGCTGACGCGGCAGTGCCGCCGGCACGGCTATCCGCGAGCGCCTCAGCTGGTCAAACGTCGCCATCCGCGACGGCGAGCGCAGCAGGACAAGTTGTGAAGCCGTCCGCGAGTGCCGCGGCGGCCGAGACGTTGTCGTCCACCATGGCGCCCACAGCGCCGGAACTCGACCGCGCGCGTGCGACGGCCTTCGCGGATACCGTCGACGCGCTGTACGGCGTCATCGCCGACCAGCGTCGCGCGGCCAGCGACCATTCGCGCCGCATGAAATGGATGCTGTCGATCGTGGTCGGCGCCCTGCTGATGACGGTCGCCATCGGCATCACGCAAACGCTGCTGCTCATGCGCCTCACGCGTGAGACCACAGCGCAGCAGCATCGTATGCAAGACATGATGCAAAACCAGCAGGCCGCGATGGCCAGTCTGCTCGACACCCAAATGGCGGTGGCCAATACCGCCGCGGCCAGGGCCGCCGCGCCGGAGAGCGCTCCGGCCCCAACCAACCCGCAGCAAGCGGCTGCGGCGCCGGCATCTGCGAACGGCAAGCGCGCCGTCCGGGCGCAGCACAGTCATAAGCCGAAGACGGCCAACGCGCGCCAATAGTCCGTTGGCAAAAACGCGTCGGTAAAACCTGCTCCCGCCGGCGCGACGCGGGCGCCACTCGCTGCCGGCCTGATCGCGTCGGTCAACAGCGCGCCGCTGGCGGCCACGGACCCTTCGGCGCAAGGCGCTGCCGCCGCCGCTCCGTTAATCCGCGCAAGAGGGCGCCGGCAAAGCGGCGCGGTTCCGGCCGCCAATCCCATCGACGACGCTCCAATCCACCTGCGCGATTGCCCAGGTCTCGCGATGTGCCCGAAGGCGCAAAAACAGGGACGTTGTCATGTTGCAACGCAATATCGCCGCCCATGGCTGTGCGACGAGACGTCACGCAGTTAATGTTGCATTGCACTAGCTTTTGCCTAGGGAAAACCCTATAATGCTTCTTAAGGGAAAACCCTAGCAATTGCAGCAACCAACCGGGAGTCGCCATGAGCTTCATCTTTGCATTGTTCCAAAAGGTCAGCGACCTCTTTGCGTCGCCCCACTTGCCGCTGGACACGGACTACTCGTACGCAGCGCGTGCGCGCGAAGCCGAGCGTCAGCGCAAGGCGCAAGCTACGCTTTTCGGCATCAAGCTGACGGACTAATAACACGCCGTTCCACCCGCTCGCGACCGTCGCGGCGGGCGCGAGCTTCGGTGCGCGCATGTCATTCGAGCCACTGCACGTCAAAGCGCGCAGTGGCTTTTGTTCGTCTGGCGCTTGTCGGCAATATTTCGCCGCCGAAATGGATGTAACAACGGCTGACATCGTCTCCTCGGGCCACATCCGCGTTTCATCCCGCAACCCTTGACGCACGGGCGTTTCACGCACGGAGGGGGCCGTGTCATCTGTCCCTTTGAGTGAAATCTGCGCTTACAAGTACTCACGTCTTCATGCTGCCCGCGTCGCTAAAGTGGGTTTCAAGCGCACGGCGCCGTGCGCGAGCTGACGGTTTCCGGCTCAGCAACGCGGCGCCGGCTCGATTCGAACATTGACGGGAGAGCACCATGAAAACGTTCAACAAGACATCGCGAACTATCATTGCGGCGCTGCTGGCCGGCGGCGCCATGCTGGCGGCGGGCGGCGCGTCCGCACAGGAGCGCATCGTCGTCGACCACGGCCCGGGGCCGGTGGTGTACGGCGAGCCGCATAGAGTGCCGGTGGGCGTGTCGATCAACATCGGCTGGCATGGCGATCGTTATTACGACGGCCACCGCTACTGGGATCATGACGAATGGATGCGCCATCATCCGCATGACTACGACCCGCGTCACCATGGCCGCGACGAGCATCGTCCGCCGCCGCGCTACTGATCGGCGCATTGACTCCCGCGCCGCTTTACGCGGCGCGAATCCAGCAGAGCCGGCTTTTCCGCCAGGAAGGCCGGCTTTGTTGCGTTCGGCATAGCGCTTGCGCACGCTGCGCTATGCTTTGACGCTTTCATGATGTCAGCGAGGGAAACGGCGTGAGCAAGGCAGCGAAGGCAGTGATAGGCGTGGTGGGCACCGGGCTGATGGGCGTCGGCATTGCGACGCAAAGCGCGCTGCATGGATACCGGACGGTAGTCCATGACGTCGACCCGGCGCGCCTCGCGAGCGTCGCGCCGAAAGCGGAAGCGGTGCTGGACGAATTGATCGACGCCGGCCGGATCCACCCCGAGGCGAAGCAGGCGGCGCTCGCGCGCATCGAGACGCACACTGAACTGGACGTGATGCGCTCGGCGGATTTCGTCATCGAAGCGATTCCCGAGGTGCTGGAGCTGAAACATCGCCTGTACGAAGAGCTGACGGCGCTGCTCGCGGACCACGCCATTCTCGCCAGCAACACAAGCGGCTTTCCGCCGGATCAGCTGGTGGCGCCGCTGCGTGCGAAGGAGCGCTTCGTCATCGCGCATTTCTGGAATCCGCCTCACATGATTCCGCTTGTGGAAGTGGTGCCAGGCAGCGCGACCGCGCCCGACGTCACGGCAAAGACCGCGGATTTGACGAGCGCGATCGGCATGGAGCCCGTGGTTCTGGCGAAGGCGATTCCCGGATTTGTCGGCAACCGTCTGCAATTTGCGGTATTGCGCGAGGCGTTGAACATCGTGCGCTCCGGCGCGGCGACGCCGGAAGTGGTCGACCGAGTCATGAAGGCGTCGCTCGGGCGCCGCTGGGGAATCGTCGGTCCGCTCGAAGCGGCGGACATGGGCGGGCTCGACACCTTCCTCGATATTTCGACGCACCTCATGCCGGAGCTCGCAAAAGACGAAGACGCGCTCGATCTGCTGCGCGAGCAGGTCGACGCGGGGCGTGTCGGTCTGCGAAGCGGCGCGGGATTCTATGAGTGGGACGAGGCGCATCTCGCGCAGGTGAGGGAGGGGCGCAAGCGGGTGATTGGGCGGAGATAGCCCCCAACGCCCCGCAAGACTCTGCGGTATAACTACCCGTCACCCACTCCACGCCTCATCGCAATGCCCCATTACTTCTACGACCCGCTCGCCGGCCACGGCCTGCCGCACGATCCGTTCAAAGCGATCGTCGCTCCGCGTCTGATCGGTTGGATCTCCTCGCGCGACACGGAAGGCACATTGAACCTCGCGCCTTACAGCTTCTTCGGCGCGTTCGCGAGCTTTCCGCCCATCATCGGCTTTTGCAGCGAGGGGCGCAAAGACAGCGTCTCCAACATCGAAGCCACCGGCGAGTTCGTCTGGAATCTGGCGACGAAGCCCCTTGCCGAGCAGATGAACCGCTCGTCAGCGCCGGTTGCGCCGCATGTCGATGAATTCGCGCTCGCGGGACTCACCCCGGCGCCGGGGCGCAACGTGCAGGTGCCGCACGTCGCCGAAGCGCCGGCCGCGCTCGAATGCAAACTGCTGCAGGTGGTGCGGCTGCATGATCTGAACGGCAAGCCAATGGACAACTATCTGTCGCTCGGACAGGTCGTCGGCGTGCATATCAACGAGGCTTACCTGAAAGACGGCCTGTTCGACACTCACGCCGCGCAGCCGATCATGCGCGCCGGTTATCGCGCGGATTACGCGGAAATCGGCGATATGTTCCAGATGTTCCGCCCGACAGCCTAAGGGTCGGCGCCGCTGCAGAGACAGGACGCGGCGAGGCGGCTAAATCATGCGCCGGTCGCGCCAGCAAAAGTGCACGGCAGAGCCACAGCAGAACCACGCGCCCCTTAACCCCGCCCGCTCTCCAGCTTGAACACGCTGACCACTTGCGCAAGACGCGCGGCGTGGTCGCGCAGTTCGGCGGCCGCCTGTTCCGCTTCGCCGACGATCGTCGCGTTTTGCTGCGTCGCTTCGCCGATTTGCGTGACGGCGAGATTGACCTGCTCGATGCCGCCCGACTGCTCGCGCGACGCGACGCTGATCTCGCCCATGATCGCGCGCACCTGGCCGACCTGCTGGACGATGCCCTGCATGGTCGTGCTGGCCTGCTCGGCGATCTGGAAGCCGCTTTGCACCGTCGCCGTGGATTCGGCGATGAGCCCTTCAATCTCCTTGACGGAAGCCGCGCTGCGCTGCGCGAGCGCGCGCACTTCCGAGGCGACCACCGCGAAGCCCTTGCCGTGTTCGCCGGCGCGGGCCGCCTCGACCGCCGCGTTGAGCGCAAGAATGTTGGTCTGGAACGCAATGCCCTCGATCACGCTCGTGATCTCCGCGATCTTCTGCGACGAGCGGCTGATGTCGCCCATCGTCGACACCACGCGTTCCACCGCGCGGCCGCCTTCGAGCGCCGCGTCGGCCGCGCGCGTGACGAGCGTGTTTGCCTGCGACGCGTGATCGGCGTTCTGCTGCACCGTCGACGTGATCTGCTCCATGCTCGCCGCGGTTTCTTCCAGGCTGCTTGCCTGCGTCGCAATGCGCGAGGCGATGTTGCCGCTGCCGGTCGCGATCTTTTCCGTGCCCTCCGACATATCCGTCGACGCGCTGCGCACCTGCGACACAATGCGCGCCAGACCTTCGCCGATGCCGTCGATCGAGCGCATCAGGCGGCCGATCTCGTCGTCGCGCCGGCTCGCGCTTTGGGCGACGCGCACGCTAAGGTCGCCCGAGGCGAAGCGCTCGGAGGCCTTGACCGCCTCGTCGAGCGGCCGGCTGACGAGGCGCCGCACCGCAAACAGGAACACGGCCGCGAACACGCCGACCAGCACGAAGCCCGCGATCAGGAAGTGATTGCGGGTCGCGTTGACCTCGGCCATCACTTCGTCGCGCGGCGCGACGCCTGCCACGAGCCATTGCCATTCCGGCACCGTGATAAACGACACGAACTTGTCGCGCGCGCCTTGTTCGCCGAGCGTGGCGTCGGCGGAACGGTACTCGAGCCGGCCTTCCTTCATGTCGAGCATGCGCTGATACGGCGCGTTCGCGTTGTCCGCGGCCTGGCCGGCGGCGGCCGGATGCACGATCAGCTTGCCGCGATCCGCGCCTTTCGACGCGTTCATCACAAAGTAATAGCCGCTCTCGCCGATCTTCAGCTTACGGATGCCGTCTTCGACCTGCTGGATTTCCGGGTCGACGTTCACGCCCACGAAGAGCGCGCCGATCACCCGGCCGCTCGCATCCGTCACCGGACGGTATTGCGTGATCCAGCGTTTGCCGAAAAGCGCCGCCAGTCCCGTGTAAGTCTTGTTGGCGATGAGGAGCGCATAGGCCGGCCCGTTGCGGTCGAGCAGCGTGCCGATTGCGCGCGAGCCGTCCTGTTTTTTCAGCGAAGTCGTGACGCGCACGAAGTCGTCGCCGGTGCGCGCGAAAATCGTCGCCACGGCGCCGCTGCGTTCGAGAAACTGGTCGGGAATATTGAAATCCATGTTCAGTACCTTGTCGCCGGCTTTGAACACGGGCGTGGCGACCCCGTTCACGTCGATTTTCTGCGTTTCGTCGAGCGTGTAGGTGGTCGGCAGAAAGCTCGCGAACAGCGACGTCGAGCGGTCGACTTCGGCGGACAGCGCCTTGTCGAACAACGTGATCATGGCGGCGATGGAGCGGTCTTTTTCGGCGATGCGCTCGAATACCTGGTCGCTGACCTGCTTGCCGGCGCTGCGTGTCAGCGCCCACGTGAAGGAGGCGAAAATCAACGCCACCAGCACGCATGAAAGTACGGCGAGCCGCGCGCCGACGCTGGCACGGCGCAAAGAGAGAAATTCCATGGGCGTGTGCGGAGTAAGAGGGACGAGCGATGCCGGACGGGCGCACAGGCACCCGCCGGCATCGTGTCTTGTTTACGGCCGCAGCCACGCTTCCTTTAGAAAATTGGAAGCGTTTCGTAATCACGACGCGTCCGCGGAGCGCGCCTTTGCACCTGCGCAGTGCGCCCGGCGCTTACGGCTTCGCCTTCCAGGTACGCAGCAACAGCGCGTTGGTGACCACGCTGACGCTGGAGAACGCCATGGCGGCGCCGGCCAGCATCGGATTGAGCAAGCCGAATGCGGCAAGCGGAATGCCGATCAGGTTGTAGACGAAAGCCCAGAACAGGTTCTGCTGGATCTTGCGCCAGGTCCTGCGCGAGATGTCGATGGCGTCGGCCACGAGCGCCGGATCGCCGCGCATCAGCGTGATGCCGGCTGCGTGCATCGCGACGTCGGTGCCGGTCGCCATGGCAATGCCGATGTCGGCGGCGGCGAGCGCGGGCGCGTCGTTGATGCCGTCGCCGGCCATCGCGACAATGCCCGCGCTGCGGATTTTCAGATCGCGGATCACGCGAGCCTTGTCGTCCGGCAGCACCTGCGCATGAAATTCGTCGATGCCGAGCGCGCGCGCGACGCTCGCCGCGCTGCCCCGGTTGTCGCCGGTGACGAGCACGCTTGTCACACCCATCGCCGCGAGGTGCGCGACCGCCGCGCGCGCGGTCGGTTTGACCGTGTCGCCGAACGCCATCAATGCCAGAGCGACGGGCGTCGACGAGTCACGCTGCATGAGCCAGGAGACGGTGTTGCCCGCCGCCTCGAGTTCGCGCGCGCGCGCCGCGATGTCCGGCGACAGGTCGATGCCGAGTTCCTCCAGCCAGCGCGTGCTGCCGAGCGCCAGCGTGCGCCCGCCGACCTCCGCTTCGACGCCGCGGCCGGCCACGGCACGCGCGGCGCTTGCCGTCAGAGCCTGGGGCGCGGTCGAGCCGTGGACAGCGGCCGCACCCGCGGCTGCGCCCGCTTCATAGGCCTTCACGACAGCCCGCGCGAGCGGATGGTCGCTCTGCCGCTGCACGGCGGCCGCGAACGCGAGCGCTTCGTCGCGGCTCATTTCGCCGACCGGCTCGAACGCCGTGACGGAAGGCTGACCGATTGTCAGCGTGCCGGTTTTGTCGAACGCCACCGTATTCACGCTATGCGCGGTTTCGAGCGCCTCGGCGTCCTTGATCAGCACGCCGTGCCGCGCCGCCACGCCGGTCCCGGCCATGATCGCCGCCGGCGTCGCCAGACCGAGCGCGCACGGGCAGGCAATCACCAGCACGGCGACCGCGTTGAGGATCGCGGTTTCGCCGCCGGCGCCCGCCAGCAGCCAGCCGATCAGCGTGAGCGCGGCGATCGCCAGAATGGCCGGCACGAAAATCTCGCTGACGCGGTCGACGAGCCGCTGGATCGGCGCTTTCTCGGCCTGCGCGCTTTCCACGAGGCGAATGATCCGCGCAAGTGTCGTTTCCGCGCCGATGGCGGTGGTGGTCACGGCAATCGCGCCCTCGCCGTTGATGGAGCCGGCGGTCACGGCGTCGCCCGTCTGCCTGGCCACGGGCAGGCTTTCGCCGGTAATCAGCGATTCGTCGATGTGACTGCGGCCTTCCAGCACCGCGCCGTCCACGGGAACGCGTTCGCCGGGCCGCACGATCACGACCGTGCCGACCTTGACCTCGGCGAGCGGCACTTCCCGCTCGCCGGCACCCACGCGGATGCGCGCGCGGTCGGGGCGCAGCGCCTGGAGGGCGCGGATCGCATCGGTCGTTTGACGCTTCGCGCGCGCCTCGAGCCATTTGCCGAAGCGCACGAGCGTGATGACGACCGCCGACGCTTCGAAGTACAGGTGTATCGCGTCGTCCGGATGGATCGCCAGTTGATACACGCTGATGCCATAGGCCGCCGAGGTGCCGAGCGCCACCAGCAGGTCCATGTTGCCCGCGCCGGCCCGCACGGCGCGATAAGCCGCCCGATAGAAGCGCGCGCCGAACACGAACTGCACGACGGAGGCGAGCGCGAATTGCAGCCACGCCGGCAGCATTGCGTGCATGCCGAACCATTCGGCCGCCATTGGCACGATGAGCGGCAGCGTCAGCAGCGCGCAGACCAGCACGGCCGCGAGGTCGCGGCGGGTTTCGGTGCGCTTGCGATCGGCGCTTGTGGGAGCGGTGGCCGCCGACGCGCCGGCCGCGCCGGCATCGCTCAGTTCCGGCGCGGCGTCAGGCGGTGCGACGGGCGCGGCTTCGTAGCCGGCTTTCTTGACGGCGGCGATCAGCGCGTCGACGCTGGTTGCCGCGTCGGTCAGATTGACGCTCGCGGTTTCCGTCGCGAGATTGACGGACGCCGCCGACACGCCCGGCACCTTCGCCAGCGCCTTTTCGACGCGCATTGCGCACGAGGCGCAGGTCATTCCGCCGATTTCAAGCTCGGCGGTGTGGCTCGGAGGGCCGCCGTCGGACCGCGCGGCAGGAGCAGTGGCAAGTTCAGTCATGATGTTCGAGGTTCGTGGCGGCATGGGGCCGCATGATGAAGCCCAGTATCGACCTTCCCATGATGGGAAGGTCAAGAACCTGCTCGCGACGCGCCGGGCTTTGCGGCAACACGCTATTCGCGCCTTTGCGCTTGCCTGGCGGGCGCGGATACGATACAACGCGATGTTGTCGTCGAAGCGACGCGGACTGGCTGCGCAGGGTTTGGGAGACCGCGCGAGCACTGGTGCGCTCTCGCCGGCGCCTTTCTTTGGACCGCACGTTCCGCCCCCTGAACGAATGATAAAAAATCGTCGAGCAACGTTTACGAATTACTGGACCTGCGCATCGCTCGCAGGCCTCGCATTGTTGGCCGGTTGCGCGTCGACGCCGTCCACCTCGCAAAAATCCACCGGCTGGATCAAGGACGAAGTCGCCGATTCCTATGTTTTCGGCTATCCGCTTGTGCTGATGGGCGTCGCGCGCGACGCGGCGGTCGGCACCGAGCCCGGCCAGGCGCCGCTCAACACGCTGCGCCATGCGCAGGCGCTGCCGCCCATCGGCGCGTCCAATCCGATGCAGCCGAGCCTCGACACGCTAGACTCCACTGGCTGGCTCGACGTCGGCAGCGAACCGGTGATTGTCGCGTTGCCCGACTCGCGCGGCCGCTATGTCGACGCGCGCGTGCTCGATATGTGGACCAACGTGGTCTGGTCGACGGCGGACCAGTTCGCGACGCGCGCCAACGGCATCAAGGCGCAGGCCATCGCGTTCGTCGGACCGGGCTGGCAGGGCAACCTGCCGAAGAACGTCAAGCGCGTCGACGTGCCGACCCGCAACGCATGGGTGAGCGTGCGCATCCAGTCAAACGGCACGCGCGATCTCACGGCGGTTCGCAAGTTGCAGCGCGCGATTCGCGTCGCACCGCTTTCCGTCTATACCGGCGACACGCGCTCGGCGTCGGTTGTGCCGCCGCGCAGTAGCGCCGATCTGGCGGGCGGCGCGGTTGGCGCCTCGGGCACGCCTGCCGCGCAGGTCGTCGCGCTCGACGCGAACGGTTTCTTCAATCGGCTCGCGCAGGCGCTGACCGACAATCCGCCGGAACCCGCCGATCCACACGCGCTGAAGATCCTGTCGGATCTCGGCGTGACGCCCGGCGAACCGGTGAAGCTGCCGAGCGCATCGGACGCGATCGCGGCGGGTCTCGCCGATGGTCACGAGCGCGTCGTCACGCCGCCGTCGAATCTGCTGACCGGCAATGGCTGGAGCTGGTTCGGCGACGGCGTCGGCAACTACGGTCCCGACTACGCGCTGCGCGCTTACGCCGCGTATGCCCAACCGGGCATCGGCACCAAAGACGACGAAGTTCGCGCGGTCGTCACTCAGGACAGCGACGGCCACGCGCTCAACGGCGCGAACCGGTACGTGATTCACTTCGCGCCGAATCAGTTGCCGCCGGTGCGCGGCTTCTGGTCGATCACCGCTTACACGAAAGACGGCGCGCTCGGTGAAAGTGCGCCGGCGCGCATGGCGGTGGGCGATCGTAACGGCGCGCGCCGCAATCGCGACGGATCCCTCGATGTCACCGTGTCGTCGACGCGCAGCCGAAGCGGCAACTGGCTGCCCGCGCCGCGCGCCGACCTGCAACTGGTGCTGCGTTTGTATGCGCCGAAGCCGCAAGCCACCGACGGCAGCTGGCAACCGCCGGCCGTCGTGCGTCAGTAAACGCTGGCGCTGCGCGAGTCATCCGCCCGGCATTGCGATGGCCTCGGAACACTCCGCACGATTCGACGCCCCACATCACGCGTCCGTCACGACGTTGCAGTAAGCGACGGACGCGTGTCTCGACAGCGTGGGCAATTGTGTAAGCACGGCTTACATTTGTATCCCACGAAAGATTCACGACTTATACTGCCGCTTGCGGGATTTTCGTGTCGCGGCGGGCTTGCCGCCGCATTACCCAACACCGAGCATGGCAAGCATCAATAAAGCATCACTCGCGTCTTCCATGCAGACCATGCGCCAGGTCGCGCAGTCGCGCCGCACACGTCGCGTTGTCACGGGTCTGCTGATCTTCATCGTATTGTTCGGTCTGCTGGGCTTTTTTGCGGCGCCGCCCCTGATTCGCCACATTGCCGAACAACAGCTCAGCCAACAACTCGATCGGCCCGCCACCATTGCGCGCATCGCGCTTAATCCCTACACGCTGAAACTCGAAGCGGATCGGGTGCATATCGGCGAGCGCGGCGGCGCGGGCAGTTTCGTGGATATTGAACGGCTCATCGTGCAGCCGTCGTGGAGTTCGCTGTTTCGCGCGGCGCCGATTATCGACGAAATCCAGCTTGATTCGCCGCGCTTTCATATTGTTCGCTACGACGCGCAGCGCTTTAATTTCACCGACCTGATCGAGAAGTTTTCGAAGCAACCCAGCACGCCGGACAGCAAGCCGACGCTTTTTTCGGTGTCGAACATTCGTCTGGAAAACGGCCAGATTACTTTCGACGACAAGCTGCTCGGCGCGACGCATGTGATCGATCAATGGAAGCTCGGCATTCCGTTTATCGCGACCTTGCCGTCGAAAACCGATATTTTCGTCGAGCCGTTGCTGCGTGCGCGGATCGACGGCAGTCCGCTCGCCATCGACGGCAAGACCAAGCCGTTTGCCGCTTCGCGCGAGTCGGAAGTGTCGTTGCGCTTCGAAGGGCTCGACGTGCCGCGTCTCATCTCATACGTGCCGACCCGGCTGCCCGTGATCGTGCAGGGGGGCAAGCTCTCCACGGATCTGAAGCTCAACTTTGTGATGTCGAACGACGCGCCCACGCTGCGCGTTGCGGGCACGGTGGATCTGAACGACGTGGATGTGCAGGACGACAAAAGGGCGCCGTTCTTCGCGGCGCGCGCGGTGCACGTCGCGGCGCACACGCTCGAGCCGCTGAAGAGTCTCTACCATTTCGACGACATTCGTATCGACGCGCCCAGCGCGAACCTCGCGCGCGACAGAAGCGGCGTGCTGAGCGTCGAGCGGATGTTCGCGCCGGCGCCGGCTGCCGGCAAGCCGGCAGCGGCGAATGCGGCAAGCTCGTCTACGTCTACGTCTACGTCTGCTTCGGCCCCTGCTGCCGCGTCTGCGGCATCGGCTTCGCAGGCTGCGCATGAAAGCGCACAACAATCCGCACCGCCGCTCGACCTGTCGATCAAGCGCTTCGTGCTCAACGACGGCACCGTGAATGTGCGCGACGAAGCAGCGTCGCGTCCCGTCGACGCCGGCATGGAAAAGCTCGCCGTCACGCTCACCGATTTGTCGACGCTTGCCACGGCTCCCGCGCATTACACGTTCAACACCGACTTCAAGCACAACGGCGGCTCGCTCGGCGCCGCCGGTGCGCTGAGTCTCGCCGCGAAAACCGCAAGCGCGAAGCTCGATCTCAAGTCGCTCAATCTGCCGCTGCTGCAGCCGTATCTGGACGCCGCCACTGCCGCGCAAATCACCGACGGCGCGCTTTCCGCGACGGCGAATATCGGCGCGAACTGGTCGAAGTCGCCGGCCGCGGTGATGATCGCGGATTCGCAGCTCGATCTGCACTCGCTGAAGCTGGCGCCGCGCGGCGCAAAGCAGCCGGTCATCTCGCTCGCGCAAGGCAGCGTGAAGGTCAATCAGGCGGACCTGAACGCGCGTACCGCCGATGTGGCGAGCGTCGACACGACAGGCCTCGCTGTCGACGTGGAGCGGCTCAAAGACGGCAGCATCAATCTGACCTCGCTTGCCGGTCCGCACGATGCCGAGCCGCAGCGCACCGCGATGCATGCCGCGAAGAAGGCACAAGCCGAAGGCCCGGCATGGCACTACAAGATCGGCGAGTTGAACGTGAAAGACGGCACGGCGAATTTCACGGACAACACGACGGCGCAGCCGGTCAAGCTCGGCATTGCACCGCTGCAACTGAAAGTGCAGCAGATCAGCGACGATCTGAGCCGCCCGCTGCCCGTCGAATTGCAAGCCACACTGAACAGGAAGGGCACCCTTGATCTGAAGGGCGACGTCACGGCCACGCCGCTCAAGGTGGCCGTCAAGGTGAACGCGAACCGGCTCGACGCGGCCGCGTTCGAGCCGTACTTCGGCAGCAAGCTGAATGCGACGATCGCGAGCGCACTGCTGAACGGCAGCGGCGACCTTGCAGTGAGCGAGGCGAAGTCGCTGAAGGCGAGCTATCGCGGCGACGTTGCGCTCGTGGACGTGCGCATGCTCGACAAGGCCACCTCCGACCCGTTCGCCGGGTGGCGCTCGCTCGCGCTGTCCGGACTCAAAGCGGATTACGACGAGCGCGGCACCGCCGTGGACGCCGAGCGCGTCACCTTCACGAAGTTCTATGGACGCGTGCTGCTGAATGCGCAAGGCAAGCTCAATCTGAATGACGTGGTCGCCCATGAAAGCGGGGCGGCGCAGTCGCTCACGCGCGACAAGAACGCCAAAGCGGGCGCGGAGCCCGTGCCGCTGACGCCGTCCACGGCCTCGGCCGTCGTTGCGGGCTCGGCACCTGTGGTGGCCTCGGCTTCCGCGCCGGCGCCGGCGTCGTCCGCTGCGGCCGCCGCCACTGCCACTGCCGCGCCGGCCACCGTGACCGCGGCCACGCCGCCGCAAAGCCCGGTCAAGCTGCATTTCGGCCAACTGGTGCTGCAGCAAGGCCGCGTGACTTACACCGACAACTTCATCAAGCCGAACTTCACCGCGAACCTGGTCGGCATTCAGGGCACCGTGGGGGCGTTCGGGACGCAGTCCACCACGTCCGCGCCCGTCGACATTGCGGCGAAGCTGGCGGCCAATGGCCCGTTGTCGATTCGCGGCACCGTCAATCCGCTGATCGCCAAGCCGGCGCTCGACCTGACCGCGAGCGCGCATGACATCGAACTGACGAACCTCACGCCGTATTCCGCGAAATATGCAGGCTATCCGATCACCAAGGGCAAGCTGAACGTCGATCTTCACTACAAGCTCGAAAACGATCAGCTGAACGCGGATAACCATTTGTTCATCGATCAACTGACGTTCGGCGATCACGTCGAAAACGACACGGCGACCAAGCTGCCCGTGCGGCTCGCCATTTCGCTCCTGAAAAATTCGCGCGGCGAAATCGACGTCAATCTGCCGGTGTCCGGCTCGTTGTCGAATCCGGAGTTCAGCATTGGCGGCCTCATCTGGCACGCAGTGCTCAATCTGCTGCAAAAAGCGGTGACCGCGCCGTTCTCGCTGATCGCTAACGCGTTCGGTGGCAGCGGCGAGGAGTTGGGTTACGTCGAATTCGAACCGGGTTCGGCGCAACTGACGGACGCCGACAGCAACAAGCTCGACACCATCGTGAAGGCGCTGAGCGCGAAGCCGTCCATCAGAATGGATCTGATCGGCCGCGTCGATCCCAAGCTTGACGACCCCGCGCTGCGCTCGCTTTACGTGGACCGCCTCGTCAAGCAGCAGAAGATCAGGGACGTGGTCGGAAACGGCCAGAGCGTGGATCTCTCGAGCATCACCGTGGACCCGAAGGAATACGACAAGTATCTGACCAAGGCCTACAAGGCCGCCGACTTCAAGAAGCCGCGCAATTTTGTGGGCCTGACCAAAAGCTTGCCCGACGACGAAATGAAGAGCGCGCTCGCCGCGAACGCGCCTATCGACGAAGCCAGCTTGCGGCAACTTGCGCAGCAGCGGGCGCAGAGCGTGCAGCAATACCTGGAAGGCAAGATCGACAGCAGCCGGGTCTTTATCGTCGCGCCGAAGCTCGACGCGGACGGCATCAAGGATAAAGGCGCGACCACCCGCGTCGATTTCGGGCTGAAGTGAGCCATGGCACGGCGCGGCGGTTGCTGGCCGCAGCCGTGCGCCAAGGCCCTGGCGCACGCGCCAGGGCCGCGCTTCAGGCGGCGCGCGTCGGCGTCCTGAGCGCGGTGTGCTCGATGACGCGGGCGAGCGTGTCGAACGCCGGTCCGATCCTGTCGTTCGGCACGCACGCATAGCCGAGCAGCAGGCCGCGCCGCGCGGGCGGATCGTTGCTGTAATAGCTCGCGAGCGGCCGCACGATCACGCCGGCGTCGAAGGCGGCCGCCGTCACTGCGCGGTCGTCCGCGTGGTCCGGCAGACCGAGCACCAGATGCAAGCCCGCTTCGTCGCCCATCACCGGCAGTTCGTTGCCGAAACGCGCGGTGATCGCGTCGATCAGAATCTGCCTGCGCTCGCCGTACAACGCGCGCATGCGCCGCACATGCGACGTGAGGTGGCCGTCCAGGATGAAGTCGGTCATCACCGCCTGCTGCATCAGCTGACCTTCGCGGTACAGCTCGGCGACGCCCGTGCGAAACGTGTCGACGAGGTGCTCGGGCGCGATCATGTAACCCATGCGCAAGCCCGGAAAAAGCATCTTGCCGAGACTGCCCACGTAAATCACCTGGCCGGCGTCGTCCAGACCTTGCAGCGACGCGAGCGGCCGGCTGCCGTAGCGGAATTCGCTGTCGTAGTCGTCCTCGATGATCCACACGTTGTGCTGGCGCGCGTATTCGAGCAGCGTGCGGCGGCGCGCGAGGCTCATCACCATGCCGAGCGGGTATTGATGCGACGGCGTGACAAGCGCGAGACGCGGCGGCTTTTGCAAATCCTCCTCGCGCGGATTGAGGCCTTCGTCGTCGACGGGTACGGGCACCAGCGTGATGCCCGACGATTGCAGCACGCTGCGCGCGCCCCAATAGCACGGCTCCTCCACCCACGCGCGGTCGCCGACGTCGGTCAGAAGGCGCACCGCCAGGTCGATGGATTGGTGAATACCCGTAGTGATGATGATCTGATCCGGCGTGCAGTTCACCGAACGCGCGACGCGCAGATAGTCCGACAACGCGCGGCGCAGCGGCCGGTAGCCGCCGCCGGGCGCATAGGTCAGCAGATCCGGATTCGCTTCCTTCCACAAACGCGCTTGCAGACGGCTCCAGGTGCGGGCCGGAAACTCGGCGACGTCGGGCACGCCCGGCATGAACGCGCCCCACTGTTTCGCGGAGACGCCGGCCTGGCCGATCAGGCGCCGTCCGCGGTTGGACAGGTCGTTCAGATCGCGCCGCGTCGCCTTGCCTTGCGCGCCGGCCACCGCGACAGCCGGCTTTCTGCGCGCGTTGACGGCGGCGGTGTCCGGCTGGGTATCGGCGACATACGTGCCGCTGCCCGTGGTCGAGAGCACATAGCCTTCGGCCGTCAACTGGTCGTATACATGTAGAACCGTGTTGCGCGCGATGCCCAGGTCTTCGGCCAGCGTGCGCGAGCTGGGCAGCTTGGTGCCGGGCGGCAGCTGGCCGGCGAGAATGGCCTGTTGCATCAGCCGCAAAGTCTGCCGGTAGATCGGCTCCGCGGCCGCGCGATCGAGTCTGGCGGCCAGCCAATCCGACAAGATGATCGTGTCCAAGTGGTTCTATCCGGAATAATGAAATGGTTCCATATTGTAGAACCGTAACGGTCTATAGTGGGCCACGCAATTGATGCAAGCCCGCTGTGACGCAGCAGCAGCCGGCCCGACCGCAGAGGAGACTACGGCGATGAAAACGGATGAAGTGATCGTCAGCTTTCGAGGCGTGCGCAAGACGTACGACGGCGAAACGCTGGTCGTCAAGCAACTGGATCTGGACATCTATCAGGGCGAATTCCTGACGCTGCTCGGGCCGTCGGGTTCCGGCAAAACCACCTGCCTGATGATGCTGGCCGGTTTCGAATTTCCCACCGGCGGCGAGATCTGGCTCGACGGCACGCTGCTCAACACCGTGCCGCCGCATAAGCGCAACATCGGCATGGTGTTTCAGAACTACGCGCTGTTCCCGCATCTCACGGTCGAGCAGAACGTCGCCTATCCGCTGACGGTGCGCAAGGTCTCCGCCGAAGAGCGCGCGCACCGCACCCACAACGCATTGAAGATGGTGCGCATGGAGAGCTTCGCGAAGCGTTATCCGGCGCAGCTGTCGGGCGGCCAGCAGCAGCGCATTGCGCTCGCACGGGCGCTCGTGTTCGAGCCGAAGCTCGTGTTGATGGACGAGCCGCTCGGCGCGCTCGACAAGCAGTTGCGCGAACACATGCAGTACGAACTGAAGTCGCTGCACGAGAAGCTCGGCGTGACCTTTGTCTACGTCACGCACGATCAGGGCGAGGCGCTGACCATGTCCGACCGCGTTGCCGTGTTCGACAAGGGCATCGTGCAGCAGCTCGATACCGTGGACAGTCTGTACGAATCGCCTTGCAACGAGTTCGTGGCGAACTTCATTGGCGACAGCAACAAGCTGCGCGGCACGATCGCGAACGTGAACGGCGAGTATTGCGAGTTTCATCTGGCCGACGGCACGCGGCTGACCGGCCGCAACATCGGCGGCGCGCGGGCGGGAACACCGGCCATTGCCTGCATCCGGCCGGAGCGCATGAAGCTCGCGACGGGCGTCAACGGCAACGGCGCGGCACGGCCGGGCGCCAATGCACTGGCCGGCGAAGCGCGCGGGCTTATCTATTTCGGCGATCACGTGCGCATGCGCTGCGGTTTGCCGCAGCAGGACGAGTGCTTCGTCAAGGTGCCGCTCGGCACCGACGCGCTCGAATCGTTCGCACCTGGCGCGCCGGTGGCGCTCGAGTTCGCGCCCGAGCATCTGCGGGTATTCGCGGGGGCGTAATGGCGCAAAACGCGCGCATGATTGCAGGGGCCGGAGCAGTAAGCAGCACATAACAACTCGCATGACGGATGCTTGAAACCACCACCAAGGAGAGCAACACACCATGAGCAAGATCGGGAAATCGCGCTGCGCCATCGCTGTCGGTGCCGTGGCGCTCGCGCTGGGCGCGGCGCAGGTCAATGCAGCCGAACTGACGGTCGTCAACTTCGGCGGCGCCAACGGGGACGCGCAAAAGGCAGCCTTCAACCAGCCGTTCGAGCAGCAAACCGGCAACAAGGTGACGGCGGTCGAGTACAACGGCGAGCAGGCCAAGGTCAAGGCGATGGTCGAGGCCAAGCATGTCAACTGGGACGTGGTGGAAGTGGAGTCGGGCGATATTGGCCGTGGCTGCGACGAAGGGCTGTATGAAAAGCTCGACTGGTCGAAGATCGCCAAGAAGTCGGACCTGATTCCCGAGGCGCCGCAAACTTGCGGCGTGGGCTTTTTCGTGTGGTCGACGGCGCTTGCCTATAACGCCGACAAGCTGAAAACCGCGCCGTCCGGCTGGGCCGATTTCTGGGACGTCAAGAAGATTCCGGGCAAGCGTGCGATGCGCAAGGGCGCGCGCTACAACCTCGAGTTCGCGCTGATGGCTGACGGCGTTGCGCCGAAGGACGTCTACAAGGTGCTGGCGACGAAGGAGGGCCAGGACCGCGCGTTCAAGAAGCTCGACGAGCTGAAGCCGAACATCCAGTGGTGGGAAGCGGGCGCCCAGCCGCCGCAGTTCCTCGTGGCGGGCGACGTGGTGATGTCGACGGCTTATAACGGCCGCATCGACGCCGCGCAAAAGGAAGGCAAGAACCTGAAGGTCGTATGGAACGGCAGTATTTATGACCTCGATTATTGGGCGATTCCGAAGGGCTCGCCGAACAAGGCGCTGGCTGAGAAGTACATCGCTTATACGCTTTCGTCGAAGCCGCAGCAGGATTATGCGCATCACATTGCATATGGCCCGGTGAATGTGGCGGCGATCAAGGCGCTCGACGCGAAGACGCTGGCGAATCTGCCGAACTCGCCGGCCAATGGCAAGAATGCGGTGCTGCAGAACCTGTCGTTCTGGACCGACCATGGCGACGAGCTGGAACAGCGGTTTTCGTCGTGGGCTTCGAAGTAGGGGTTTGGGCTGGGGTAACGCGCTAGAAGCGCTAACTCTGGTCGACAGCTTTGCATGGGATGGGAGTAAGCGCTAAAGCGCTAACTCCCATCGACAGCTTTGCATGGGACCGGAGTAACGCGCTGAAGCGCGAACTCCGGATCGACAAGGAGAAAGGGTGTGACTACGATGACGATCGCCGCCGATTCCACGCCGGAATCATCCGGCCGGCTCAAGCGCGAACTGAAGGCCGCGGAAGCCAGAAAGCGCGCCATGGCGCTCCTGCTGATCGCGCCGCTGGCGATTTTTCTGCTGCTCATCTTCGTCGTGCCCATCGGCGCGTTGCTCACACGCGCCGCGCAAAACCCCGAGGTGGTGAGCGCGCTGCCGCATACCTTGAGCGCTTTGAGCGCGTGGGACCGCAAGTCGCCGCCGCCCGATGCCGCCTACGCCGCGTTGGCCACCGACCTGACCGCCATCGCCGACAGCGACGGCATGGGTGCGCTCGCGCGCCGTCTCAACGTGGAAATTCCCGGTTATCGGTCGCTCGTCGCCAAGTCGGCGCGCGCCATGCCTTTCGTCGACGACAACAGCAAGCCGCTGCAACTGACGCCCGCGCAGATCCACGCGAAATTCGCCGAACTCGACGAACGCTGGAATGACATTGCGTACTGGCAAGCCATCGCCAAAAACGGCAGCGCCTATTCGCCGTTCTATCTGCTCGCTTCGCTCGATCACAAGCAGGACGCGTTCGGCCACATCATTCCGACCGATCCCGACCAGCAGATCTATCTCGCCGTGTTCAGCCGCACCTTCGTGATCGGCGCGGCCGTCACGTTGTTCGCGCTGCTGCTCGGCTACCCGCTTGCTTACTGGATTTCTACGTTGTCCGAACGTCGCGCGAATCTGGTGATGATTCTCGTGCTGATTCCGTTCTGGACGTCGATCCTCGTGCGCGTCGCCGCATGGATCGTGATCTTGCAAAGCGAAGGCCTCGTGAACAAGGCGCTGATCGGCAGCGGCCTGCTGCACGATCCGCTCGCGCTGCTCTTTAACCGCACCGGCGTCTACATTTCGATGACGCACATCCTGCTGCCGTTCATGATTCTGCCGCTGTACAGCGTGATGAAGTCGATTCCGCCCACCTATCAGCGCGCAGCGGTTTCGCTCGGCAGCCATCCATTTGCCGCGTTCTGGCGCGTGTACGTGCCGCAGACTTACCCGGGCATCGGCGCCGGCGCGTTGCTGGTGTTCATTCTGGCGATCGGCTACTACATCACGCCCGCGTTGCTCGGCGGCCCGAACGACCAGATGGTCAGCTACTACGTCGCATACTTCACCAACGTGACAATCAACTGGGGCATGGCTTGCGCGCTGGGCGCCCTGCTGCTGGCCGCCACGCTCGTGCTGTATGTGATTTACGGACGCTTCACGCGTTCGTCGCTGAGCCTCGGCTGAACGGAGTCTGCCGACATGAAACTTGCCAAGCCCCTCTTTGCGCCGCACACGTCTCTCGTGGAGCGCGTGTGGTACTTCGCGCTGCGCGCGCTCGCCGTGCTCACGCTGCTGTATCTGATCCTGCCCGTGCTGGCGATCGTGCCGCTGTCGTTCTCGTCGAGCACTTTTCTCGTGTATCCGATTCCTGGCTGGTCTTTGCGCTGGTATCAGAATCTGATTGCGTCTGATGAGTGGCGGATGGCGGCTAAGAATAGCTTCATCGTCGCGCCGTCCGCGACGGTGGTCGCCACCGTGTTGGGCACGCTGGCCGCGATCGGCCTCACCAAGGCCAACTTTCGGGGCAAGGGTCTCCTCATGGCGATTCTGATTTCGCCGATGATCGTCCCCGTTGTCGTGGTCGGCGTCGGCATGTATCTGTTCTTCGCGCCGCTCGGACTAGCCAATACGTATGTCGGGCTGATTCTCGCGCATGCGTCGCTGGGCGTGCCGTTTGTCGTGACGACCGTGGCCGCGACCTTGCAGGGTTTCAACTACAACCTCGTGCGCGCCAGTTTGTCGCTGGGCGCGAATCCGGTGACGACGTTCTTCCGCATCACGCTGCCGGTTATCGCGCCGGGGGTGATCTCGGGCGCGCTGTTCGCCTTTGCGACCTCGTTCGATGAAGTCGTCGTGACGCTTTTCCTGGCGGGGGCCGACCAGACCACGCTGCCGCGCCAGATGTTCACCGGCATTCGCGAAAACATCAGCCCGACCATTGCGGCGCTGGCGACGATCCTGATTGTTTTCTCGACGTGTCTGCTACTGGCGCTGGAATGGCTTCGTGGCCGCAATGCGGCGCGCGCCGTCAGGGCTTAAGCATGCGTCGACACGCGCAATATCACGAACTTCATTGACGCAGCGTGATAATCGACAACTCGTGACATCGTTCTAAGATTCATCCCATTCCGCGGGCTTCTGTGCCTCGTCATACTTTTATCCCTCGATAAAAAGATGCGCGAGACGCAGACATCTCATGAAAACCCCGCTCACCGTGCTTGTGTGCGCGCTGACACTGATGGCCTGCGCGGACCACGCCGCGCGCGCACGGCTCGGTATTGAAGACTCGACGCTGCTCAGATCCGGCATGGGCGCCTCGCAAGACGAGGCGGCCGGCGCCGTCAATCCTCAATGGATCAACGCCTACGCGCCCGTGGCCAACAGCGGCGCGGCGCTCGCGTCGTTGCAGGCGCGGCTGGATCGCTTGCCCGCAGAACAGAACGGCTACTTCCGTGCAAAGGCGCAATGCTGGGTCGACGCCGCGAAAGACGCACGGCAGGCCGGCGATCATTGGGGTTTCGTCGAGGAGGCAATCGGTCAGGCGGCCGTGATTGCAACCGGCCTCGAAAGCGGCGTGTCGCCTTCCGCTGCCAACCCCGCTCTGCGCACGGTCTCCGTGGTGCGCCCCGATCTGTGGAAGATCGTCAATACCATTAAGTCCGACCCGGCCATCACGTCCTGTCGCGAGGCGCAACTGCCGCTCGCGTGTGCCGAAGTCCAGCTTATGCAGGCTGGCCACGATGCGTGGCTGCGCAGCTTCGCCCATGCCGAAAAGCGGCTGTCAGACGTTCAGGACAACTTGCGTAAATCGGCTGAAAGCGCGTTGCAATGCAAACCGGCGGCCGCCGCCCCACAGCTGACCACGCCGCAAGCCGTCACCTTGCGCGCCGACTCGCTATTCCGTTTCGACGGCGGCAACGACGCAGCCATGCTGCCCGCCGGCAGGCGCGCGCTGGATGCAGTGGCGCGGCGCCTGACCACGGTCACCGCGCTGCGCGAAATCAGAATCACCGGCTACACCGACCGTCTTGGCGAGAACGCTCATAACCAGGGCCTGTCGCTCCAACGCGCGCAAACAGTGGCGCGCTATCTGCGCGCTCGCGGCGTCACATCGCCCATTGCCGTTCGCGGGCTCGCCAGTGCCAACCCCGTTGCCGAGTGCCGGCAAAGCCGACGCGATGAACTGGTGCAATGCCTCGCGCCCAATCGCCGCGTGGAGATCGAGCTTGTCGCCGCCTCCTGAGGCGCTGTTGCAGCGCACAAGAGAACCCGCCGACCCTGCAAGCGCAGGCGCGTCTCGCTACCCGCATGTCGCCAGCCAGCCGCGAGAAGCGCACCCACGGTCTCAACCGGAAATGGAAGTTTTTCCAGGAGAAATGCAACACATGTCAACCATTCTGATTATCGACGACCACCCAGCGTTCCGGATGATTGTCAGATTGCAGCTGATGCAATTGCTTAGCGTCGAAGAAGTGGTCGAGGCGGACAACGGCCAGACCGCAGTGGAGATGGCTCGCCAGTACAAGCCCGACCTTGCGATACTCGACCTCGACATTCCGCGGATTAGCGGGCTCGATGTCATCCCGCGCCTGAAGCTCGTGCATCCGCCGATTCGCGTGATGGTGCTGTCGGGGCACGACCCGGCTACGTTCGCGCCGCGCGCCATGCGTTCGGGCGTGCACGGTTTCGTCGGCAAATCGCAGGAAATGAAGGAGATCATGCGCGGCGTCGAGGCGGTGCTCGCGGGCTACGCCGTATTTTAGCAACCTAAGTCGTGTCAAACCAATGCCGGCTAGTGGCGCGCGCGGTCCCGTGGCTTCACTTGACAGCCAAAAGTGTCAAGCTAATGCCCAGGTGGTGGCCGTGCTTTGAAACGACCCTGAATCTCGCCGTTCATCGTTTTCGACGGACAACGTTGTTGCTGACCATCTGCCTAAGTTCCTGTCTCAGCGCATACAACTGCTGTTCGGAAGATTTCAGGTCACGTCCCAATTGTTGGTTCTCGTCACGGATAGTTTCGAGTTCCTTTTTCAACAAGAGCTTTTCGTGAAAGAGCTTGGCATTTTCTTGCCTCATGTTCTGCAATGTTTTCTCAAAGCTATCATCGTCTTTGACGCTAGCCCCGTTGTCGCTTTGGCTTAGCTTCTTGCCGCGAAGCGTTCGGGAAAGGGCTATTCGCGTGACACGTGTGACGACCCACCTGCGGCCGGGGCTGTAAAGCACCTGTCGCGAGCAATGAGCCATACGCGACACCTGTGCGACCGTCGCCGCTAAGTGCGGGTCGGAGCGAATCTGAAGCAAAGCAGCCTTCAGCGCAGCGGTGAGTCGTTCATACTCAGTGTCTTTGTATTCCTCGAGTCCGCTGTTCATGCCTCGTCCAATTGTTCCAGCATGCTGAGGTAAGCGTTGCGCAGTCGTTGCAGCCTTTCCTTATCGACGACGTCACCCGATGCCATCGCCTCGTCACATTTCTCCAGGCGAAGTTTGATTGCAGGGCGGTTGTATGCAGGTACAACCGAGTTGGAACAGTCGAACGGATTACACTGCAAGTCGCCCAAGCATGGCGGAGCGCTCGAGACACGTTCGCTCAACAAATTTAAAGAACAGAATCCGATGCCTGAGGCATACACTGACACATGCGGAGCAATCTTTGCGATAAAGTCATCTCGCTCCTTTCCTTCAAGTCCGATGCCGGCAAAGTACGCCTCCACTTTCTCGCGATGTAATTGCGCTCCCCCTCCGGCGAATGCGCGTTGCGCACCAAAGAGACTTCTCGCCTGCTCTGTCTTGATACGGGCGACGGCGTCGACGCCAACAACGGTCGACAACAAGGTTCGCGGATAGTTACCGTATCGCATGGTGATGTCAGCAGGAAGCCCGCGCAACGCACGTTGAGAGGACACAGCCAGATGTTTCAGCTGCATAGACGCGTACGGCATCTTTACGTGCATGCGCGCCATCTGCTCGGCTAATCCCTCGCGGAACTGCTGAGGGGTTAACCTCCATGAGGCGTAGCGGCCTGTACGAACAACGGCGCGGAAATATTCCTGGATGCCTTTCGTGATTGCTATAAGGCTCGGTGGTCTTTGTGCCTGTATTGAGCCTGACGCGGGCTGCATTGTCGGTTGTCGAGCGAGGAACGACGAGCCGTCGATTGCCGACAACAGTTGCAAGCACTTCATCGCATCGACGAGTGCATCCGTCGCCACCCAACGGTCACAATCGACAGCATTTGCGAGTGGCCGATGCTTCGAAACGGTAGTCCTTATATAGGAGTGTCCATCCTTCGAGAACAGCGCCTTTTTGCGCAGAAGTCTAAGTTCAGAGGCTCGCATGCCAGTGTACAGGGCGACAAAGCTAAGTGCGGCACTGTGAACAAGCCTGAGATAGACGACAAAGAGATGTAGCGTGAGGCCGAACTCCGCCTCAAACCGTTTCTTAAACTGCTTTCGCCTCTCATGGCTTAGCTTCTTCGCTGATACTTTCGAGGCGTAGTCTTTGTACTCATTGAACGCGCCCGAAAGTTTTCCCTTGTTTGCCATGGCCTCGCTAACCGGCAGCAGTTGTGCGCAATCCGGGGAGCGCGCTGGGCAGTCGATGAGATTTAGAAAGACCAAAACGGTTCGCTGTGAGACTTGGGACAGCATGCCGAATAGTTCTGACGGGAGACCGACAGTAGCGTTTGTGTCGGAGCTCCCTTGACGTAGCGCCCGAACGTGTTCCAGGCGGAGCGAAGGCTGGCCACCGGGAAGGTAATCGGCGACAGCCGGATGGGCCAACTTCTTCAAAATTGCTTTGACGATAGTGCGCGATTTGACGGAGGCAATCATTGACCTCCATTCGGATGCTGTGACATCTGAAAAGTAGCCGATGTGCCTGAGATTCAAATACCTAGTCATTGCGCTTATCAAACGCTTCACTTCGGCTACGACAGTCTTCGGTTTCACTCCTCGCTTTGAGTAGAGAACAAAATGCCTGTTTATGCAGACGTATGTCAGCACCTTAAATTCCGTTATGAGACTCTCTCTCATGACGTCTCGATAATCGCTCCAGTGAATCTCCACTTCACAGCGATAATCAAGAGAGTTTCGTAGACTGTCGTCGTAATATGACCAGCAGTCGTCGGAGAAGATGCTAGCAGGTGAAACGGCCGTGGTCGGCGCTATCCTCTTGACTGGTTGGTACCGATTTGAATCACTTGTGGCGGGTGAAACCACTGCGGGCAGGCTAATGATAGAGGAAGTCATCGTGAAGCTCGTCTACGAAGTATTTTGACTGTTCGTCGGCACGTTTCAGTGTGTCCGGAGAGAAGAGGAAATCTGGGGCGAGCACCTGCCGAAGCACGGAAATCTGTCTTTGATACAACTGGTCACGTAAGGGCTCGCTCCCGAGACCCTTGTCCAATTCCAGTTCCAATACGTACAGATGCTTGAAGAGGCGTGGGATAAACTGCTCAGTAATAACTACGTGCTTGCATGTCAGGCACATGCTGTAGTATCCGCACGCTTTTCCTTCCTCGAAGTTCGTGGCACGCCTGATGCGCTCCGGTGGATTGAAAGGGTCGCGGCATCCGCAGAGGCCGCTGGTTGGATAAACACGAATGGTTGCGGACGAATTGGGCTCTTGGGCCGCTCCCGTTTGTACGTCCTGGTGGTTCTTCCGAATCTGGTCTAGCTGATACCTCATCTCGCGCTCAAACTGGGGCTCGAGCCCGTGCTTGTCCAGGTAGATGGCTGTTGTGAGTACGGAGCGGTGTCCAAGCAGTACGGACAAATCGAAGATGTCGAATCCCCTCTTGACCATTTCCGTGACGAGAGTGGGTCGAAATCGACTGATATTTACAACTCCAGTAGGGTCCCTGATATCGCGCTTTTCTCCATTGAAGAAGAACTTACGACTCCATTTGGAAACGCCGCCGGCGGTAAGTGGTGCAACCGTCCCGAGCTGACCTCCGCCGCGAGGCTCGTACAAAAACAAGAAGTTTCGCGCCTCTACTGGGGCTCTCTCGACCAAGGGCGCGGTAAGAGCGAGAATTTTTTGGACCGTCCTCTCGACTACGATGCTTTGCTTGATATTCAGCGGTCGGACACATTTGACCGGTGCGTCTTTGTCATCAGAGACTTCAATCGCATCATCGTCGTCAAGAAGGGTGACTACAAGACGCTTTTCCCCAGTCGACCGTGATTTCCAATAAACGATGTAGTTTTGCCCAGTCAGTGCGTCGTCCTTAACGAAGCAATCCCGCGTCAGGTTGAGCAGACACTCCGCGTTCAGGCCGGTCTCGCTGGCCAGCTTGTAAAGAAGGGGAGTCACGATGTCGTGGTCTATGTAAAGAGTGGTCCCCATCGAGCGATACCAGGACTCTACGTCGCCGTACCTCGCTCTAACTGCGTCGGCCAACGGAGAGCACTCGCGGCTTAGCTCTGTGCTTGGAAGAGGCTTGCACTGCATGACGTTCTCAAAGTACCAGACCATGCTGTCGGGGTCGGAGAAGTCCATGGGCTTCATGCGTGGGTCTTCACCCTGCGCACCATGAATCGACAGGGTAACTGACGTCTGCTCCTGCGCGGCTGCGGTCTCGAGAAACTGGACCCAAGTTCCGAAGGCTTTCGTGACCGATTGATAGAAGTAGTGGTGGGCCCGCTCAACCTGTCGTCGAGTGACCGAAGGATTGTTCACAACATTCCGCCAATACCACAAGAGGTCTTCCTGCTTGTGGAAGGTTGACGCCTTACCGAACGGGGCAGCGCCTCTGCCCGTAACTTGGTAGCCTTCGCTGAGCTTCAACGACCACTGGATGGCGGGCTGCAGAGCCTCCAGCACAACCCGGAGCTCCTTGTCGGAATACGACGACCGCAAGAATGTCGTGCGTTTTCCGGGTGGACGAGAGAGAGCATAAACGGGAACATCGATGTAGCTGTTCGCATAGGCGTAGTCCATAACCACTTTCATGCCGCTCACGAGCTGACGAACCGAGTGGGGTGAAAGGGAGCCATCCTTACCGGTCGGATTACAGAATTCAATCCAACGCTGGAAATCAGCAAGCGCGTCTTCGTGCCAGTCAACGACAATGTCGAGGGGATGCTGAGCACCAAGCGTGGCGGCGACGAATTGCCTGTAGTGCTTTGACGCGTAGCCCAGCTTCCTTTTCTTGTCTCTCCCGGCGCTTCGGAACATGCGAGAAATTAGATAGTCAAGCTGAGCGAAGGGCTCGTCAGCTCTGGGCTCAGGAAGGTGCCGTTCGATGTGCGTCTGTATTTTCATATCGCGTAATGTCCACGGCGTTCAAGATGCTTGCGCGGTGCCTTGAACGTGGCCAAGTCAATTCGTTTAGCTTGTTCGTACTTGCTGAACGTGTTGTCCTTTGATTCTGCGAGTTGCCGCGGAACCATGGTGGCGTACGGGTCACCGGCTTCGAGTGACTTATGGCACAGGCATTGTTGGACAAGGACTCGTCGCTCCATGTAGTCCGCACCCAAATCGGTAGAGCGCAAGACGTTGCACGCAAACGAATGCCGCAATACGTGAGGACTTATCTGAACTCGCCGTTTTTTACCGCTGCCGCGGTCGAACATGCGGGGCTCCTCGAGATTGAAGCCGGCGCGGGAAGCCGCCGCCCGCATTTGCTTTGTGAGATTCTGTCTCGTCCAGGGTTGGCCGTTCGCCGATAGAAAAACGAGGTTCCCGGACGCATGCCTAGAGGGATACCGCTTCCTGTATGCCGAATCGTTGTTGTGGTAGCGCTGCACGCGGGCCAGAACAGGTGTTGAAAGCAAAGTTATCTGCTCTCGCCTGCCGTTTTTTCGCTGCTTGTTGGCGGCCAGCCTCATCAAGACATGCCCACCGGCAGCTGCCACTTCGTCGGGAAGGGAGGCATTGGTCAGCTTCTCCGCCTGTTCGATTCGGATTCCGGTATCGAAGATAAAATGCACTAGAACACGCTCACACTCGTTATGCAGGCTGTTCAAAAGAGAAATCAACTGCTTCTCTGTGAGTTCCTTAGGTAGGTAGCCGTACCTCCCGCTTGTAATCTTTCGCGTATCCCTATAAGGGCCGTCTTTCAGTGGGCGATGTAGAAAACCATCGGACTCGTCCATGAAAACAAGTAACTTGAAGAGTGTCATCTCGCGCGAATGCACGGTCGTCTCTTCGAGCTGTCTTGCTATTTCATAGTTGACATACGTTTGGACGTGGGCTCTATTGAGGAGATGGACCTTCCTGTCAAAGGGGAGCTCAGGGAATATCATGCATTCATGCATGGCATTCGCTATGTAGCAAATGTTCCTTGCTTGCAGTCTCAACGACGAGTCCTTGAGCTCCGCTGTGTTGAGCCAAATACTTGGGATTTCCATAATCTGACCGTCGACGTCGAAGACGGTGATGCGCTGCTTTCCTTCAATGGTCTCGATGAGTGGGTATGCACCGACATAGCGACGGTTAGTCGGATTTTTTTTCGAAATCAGGTTCATTGATGGGCTCCAACAATATTCAATTGATTAGGAATACTAGATAGATATGAGACGTTTGCGTTGAATTGGGACGCCAATTTCCTACGACACGTGGTTTCGAGTAATGAGGGATTTTCCTGGCTGGCTCTCCCAGGGTGTCGACGTCTATTTTATGTCTTGGTCAGACCACATATACTGTTGCTGTCGTTAAACACGGACATTTCGTGAAACTCGCTGGTATGCAATGCGACCCAGCAATCAGTTAAACGGAATTTGGAGCGAGCAATGTCGATTGCAATACGCAGCGTTTCAAACGGGCGTTAGTTGGCGTCTGTCCACCTCGGGTTGGTCTTGAGGGAGTGTGGTGATTTCGCCACATCTGCCTTCATGCGGCGCTCGTCAGCTTGAGGCACAAGCGGTCTGCCATCGGTTTCAACTCTGGCTCTCAGCGACACTTCCATGGTCGTTTGCAAGCGCGCAATCGACGTTCGCCGCTATTTAACGTGGTCGAATTGGTCAAGCGCTATCAGCGCCGGTCTGACGTTCGGAGTTACCACCTGCCACTTCACCGCCCCGCCGGATACTCCCGCGGCCACTCCTTTGCCAGCAGCTCCGCGGCTTCTCGCAGTCGCAAATCTGCCTTCGCGCCGTTCCTTCCAGCCTGTGTGTCATCGGCCCCAATTTGTTTCCGACACCAACAGCAAAGGGACTAGGAGTTGCCACTTGCGTAGGGCCTGCGCTGAGCCGGGCGGGTACCAAGCGTTATCGTTGACGGATAGCTGCCTTTGAAGTGGCGCTTGTCCTATCGAGCCTGCAATTTTCGAAAAGGCGTTGAGGTATGGCTGGTGCTAGCGTGTTCGGCCCTGATATAGCCAACACCCGTGCCATTGGAGAAAACGCTTCCCGGCATCCGCCATCGAAGGAAACTCGGCCACCGTGTTGGACGCGGATGAAGCGTTTGGGTATGTAGGATTGCGTCGCCCTTCCGAGTTGCCTCGCTCGGCTCCACCACGCGATAGCGAACGTGCGTGTCGCCCTCGAAGTCGAGGACGGCATAGTTGATTCTATGTCGCGGAAAGAGTCGCCGGCGGGCACTATCCGCCAACTGTGCCTTGATTTCGTCCTCCTGCTCCGGGTCGTGGACGAACAAGTTCGCAAAGCAATTGAGGAGCTGATGCTCATTCAAAGCGCGTACGTCCCCTGTGCTTCTGATGTCAGTCCAGCCATTGGTGTGCTGAACATTATAGACATCGCCGTCATATGCAATGAATGCGATATCGGGCGTGAGGGGAAGAATCGCGACAAGGCCGCTCGAACGGAGTCCAAAGGACGCACCCAATGCTCGGCGGTCTTCCAGGTGCCACCGGTTCGTCGCAACGGCGGGGTCATCAGAGGTGGTGAAAGGAATGACGGTGCGGTTGCGAAGCAAGCACACCTTGAGGTCATCAATGACGTGGAATTGGTCAGCAACGGCGTGCATCGCTACCTGAACCGCGTCCCGAATGCCCAATCGGAATGTCGGGTCATCGACTCCTAGAACGACGTTAGTATCGGCCGCCATTTGCACGGCACGCATTGACGCTGCCTCAGTTCTCAGATGTTGAAGTAGCCAAGTGTGCCTGAGGACGCCTTTTGCGCCGTCGTATAGCTTGAACCCCGGCGTGCGAATCTCGCGGAGCATTCGCGCGTAGCCGGCTTCGCTGGCTTGGATTGCCTCTTCTAGCTTGTCGTCTTGACCGTAAAAGTACGAGCCGGAGCACTGATGCTTGACGGGCACGTCCTGAATCAGTTTCTTCCGGTCCAGGTTGAAAAGATTGATTGTAGCGTTCGCTTCGTTCTTCGTGAACGCGCGGAGATAGCAGCGCGGCACGAAGTGTTGATTTTTGTTTGTGGCCATCTATTGAACCGCGAGCGTAGGTGTTGTTTTTGGCTTGGCGTAGGTACCTGTCGTTTCGCGACCGGCATTCTTTCCGTACGACCGCAAGAGGGGCGGACGCTTTCCTCGTCTCTTCGCATGCGAGAATCTGCAGTTCCCCGCATAGACTGCATCCGCGCCATATTACCAATTCGTCGTTCGTACTTGGTGAGAGGTCTCGCAAGCGTAGCAAAACGCATGGTAATCAACGCACCGTTGGTACAAGACGCGTTGATGAGACGATTGACGAATCGTGACGGGCTATTCTTCCGTTTGACGTACGCGCAATTCCGGACAAGACGCAGCTACGATGGGCAAGGCGATATACCATGTATCAAGCCGGGATGAAGGCGACAAAATTTTTCAAATTCCTTACGACAACCCAGACGCACAGATACTTCGATGTCTGTTTGATGCATAGGCCTCTAAAGATTGGCATCTGACGGTCGTTATTCCGACTAGCGCGATTCGCTCGATGCAATAGCTGCTACTCCCCACATAGCATAATCGCTGGACGCGATATTGCGTCCATCACACAGGGCAACTTCTCCAAGCCATGTCGTTATCGTTTCGCAGTATTTTCGCATCCATCCTGCATTCAAAATGGGCGATGTATCCGTTAATCGCATTTGCCCCGATGTACATGCGTCCGCTTGGATTTGTCGGTGAGAATAGACCACTGTACGCGAGATTGAAGGGCCTATGGGGCGCCCCGCTAGTCGGGGCCGGCTTGGCGGCGAAGGGGGGGCAGGAGTTGTTTTCGTGGCTCTATTTTCAACACGCTACTGTGGACATTGGAGATATTGCTGCGTTCGAGCGCATGAAACACGCCACAACTATGGGAGCATGGGGATTTTTTGTGACGACGGCCGTCATCATCTACGGTATTGCGCTGATTCGATGGGTTTACCATTTTGGAGCATTCACAATTTGCCGGAGATTCAACCTCGCTGTCATCAAGATTCCGCTGCTCTATTTTGTCGTGACGACCGCAACGTTCGGATTGTGGCTGGGAATATCGGTGCGCGCGCTTGCGTGGATGTATGAATCTGCCGGCGCTCAGGGCCACACAGCGTCAAGATATGTTTCTGACCATCCCTACGTGTCTGTTGCAGCAGTGCTGGCCGTAGGAATGTCCACCCAATGGGCCTTTCGAAATGGTCAACTGGGCATGAAAGCAGTCTACGCGAATTCGAGTTGGCTCGTCACCGCGATATACGCCGCGGCAATTCCGCTGCTTCTACTTCTGCAGTTTCTGTCATCTCGCCTCTAGGCCCCTCAGGCTGGCACCTTCTAGGCAGTGTATTTGAAACACGCGGCGGAACCGGCGCTTTTGACGCTTGCCAGCACAGGCTCCGACGATGGAAAACTAGTGTCACCAGTTTCGCACCCCGTTTCACCTCTGCGCAGCAGCGGGGAGTGCCGAAATTGAATAGTAAGCTCGTTGGCGTTCCGCTCGGTCTCGCCGCGATGGCAGCCGTCCATCATCGCCTCGGCGCACATTGACCTCGGCGTAGGTATCGGCATTCCGCGGGGCGCGGGCGCACCCGGGGGACAGTAACCCTCCCGCGGTCTATGCGCTGCCGGCTCCAGTCGTCTGCGGTCCGAAGCCAATCGCTATTTCATACGGTAGTGAAGACGACTGGCGAGCCCGTGAATGGCGCCCACACCGTGACTAGCGTGCCCCTTGACGCTTTCTTTGCAGAAACCTTCGCTTTGTGCGCCGAACAGGCTTCGCCATAGAATTTCTGCCGTTTATGCGTGATTTTCTTTACCATCGCCGCATGCCGCGCTACATTCTCCTGACAAGAAAACGGAGACATGGGGCCGTCGTGGAAGATAATCTACAACTGATGTTCGAGAGCCTCGGTGGCAGACACGTAATCGACCGTCCACAGCTAGACAGCTGCTCGAATGCCGCTAGGGTTCGTTTGGACGTCCACCACACGTCGCCGACCGAATTCCAGCTCGAGTCCCGCGGTGAAGCGCAGGTCGTCGAACTTAATTGGACGCCAACTGACAATCTGTTGAAACGTTCATATCTCAACGCTGATGACGCAAAACGCGACGGCGCATATGCAATCGCTCTTGCGGCGGTCGAGCAGCTGGAGAACATGGTCGGCGTAGCGCGGTGCGAGACGAGAACCGGTGCGGATTACTATGTCATGCCTGCTGGGAGTGACCCTGAGGACTATCTCGAAGATGCGTATCGGCTGGAAGTATCCGGCTCAGACAGCGGAGAAACGGATGTTCGCTACAGGCTCAAACAGAAACGTCAGCAGGCTCTCGAGGGCAAAAGCAGCCTTCCGGCTTTTGCCGCTGTTGTGGGCTTTCGGGCCAAACTCATCCTACTCGAACCAGCCGCATGACTTGGCTAACCTTTCACCGACAGAGTGAAACCCTTGCTCAGAAAGCGCATGAATCGCTGCGAGCGGGCGACCAGGACGGAGCCAGGCGACTCTTCTCGCAGGCTGCAGAATTTGAGCGGCAGGCCCTAGCCTCGTTGGGCCCGGACAAGGGGAAAACCCGCAGCATCACAGCCGTCAGCGCGGCAGCACTTCTATACAAGTCCGGGCAGTTTGAAGAAGCGTGCCAACTTGCGTATGGCCAGTTGAGTGACATCGCGTTGGCCGAATTCGCACGCTTCCAGCTCGAAGAGCTCGTTCAAACCGTATACAACGAACGCGAGAAGAAAAAGTACGACCTCAGTTTCTTGCCGGGAATGGTCAATGTTTCAGTCAGGGGCGGCGAAGTGCTGCGTGGCGCCGCTCCCCTTGACCTCATTGTCGACCGCGTGAAGACGATTCAGGCGATGTTCTACCGCGTCATCGAATGGACAACGTCGCGCCCGCATCGTAAAGGGCCACCCACGAAGGACGTCAGCCAGCTTTTCCAACCTTGGCTGTTGCAAGACGCCCCAGGGAGTTTCCAGTTTTCTGTCGCCATCAAGGCGAGTACTCAATTAGAACTGTTCGAGAAGCAGAATCCGGGTGCGTCCGACGTCGCGCGCGAGTTCCTTAGCATTGTCCAAACCATATCGACCGACGAGACTGGCGATGCGACCAAGGCCCTGGTACCGGACGCAGACTACCGCACCACATTCCGCAAGCTCGTGAGAAATCTAACGCCCACAGGCAAGGAATTCGATAGTCTGGATTTGAAGTCACAGGGAGTAGAGGACGCACCTCGCATCAACGCAATCGCCCGTACGAAGATTGCAAAGGTGATTCGTGCTGAGCTGCCGAAGCCGGTCACTGGCGAGCAAGCGGTAGAGCTTTCAGGAAGTCTTCGCGCTGTCGACCTTAACGATGATTGGCTGAAAATTCACGTGCCAGAGCAAGGTGAAGAAAAGGTTGTTGGCGTATCGCAGCAAGTTGACGACGTAATTGGACCGATGGTCAATCGACAGGTTTTAGTACGAGCGGTGCGGACAAGGACAGGCTCCTTGCGCTTCGTTGATATCGAACTCGCCGACGACCAAAAATAGGCTTCGCAGAACTGGCTAATTCTCCCGACGCTGGACTGCGAACCCTCTACCTGCAGTGGTATCAGCAGATGTTGGCTTCGCACGTACGACGGAATTTCTGGGCTTGCCAAGATGGCACTCGTATCCAAGAAGGCGGGGGTTTCTCGCGTCCGCGGGAGCGCACTGAGCGGTCGGCAACATCCTCCTAAGAGCGTGGCGAGTTCGTTGAGGCAAACATACCTGGCGGAAGCGCTGAGTCTTCAGCTAATTGGAGCGGTCGATGTTTAGCTTCGCGTTTGACAATCTTTCCCGCCGAGTAAATCGAACAGTTGGTCAGTGGCTGGACAGGCCAAACGTAATCAGAACGTTCGGCGCGCCGACGAAGGAGCGATTGGTCTTCTTCGCAGCGGGGCACTCGTTGGTTTGTGTGTCTGCGCTGGTCTTGTTCAAGCTCCTGGTGGCGTTTATTTGGTGGTTCGCTCCGCGATTCCTCTTGCTAATAATTCCCCCGTACGAGTGGAAGAACGTAGAGTTCGCCGCATATTTCGGCACGCTGTGGTCGGTTCAAGCGACGATTGCCGCCCTGGTGTACCCAATCGTGATTGCATTCGTTGCCGTGCTGCTCCAGCGCCGAGCCACTGCGAAGCTTAGCTTGCAGTTGTATTTGCTCGACGCCGCCGCGCTTACTGCCGGTATCAGCTCGCTCGCGTTGGTCACAACGATGGGTGTCGAGTATCTAGCTGTTCCCTATGCGCCACCGGAATGGGTAGCTATGGGGGTCGCCGGTGACTGCGCCTGGTTTTTCTTCAACGTCCTGCTAACCGCGTGGTTTCTGTATCGGACAGTTCACTACCTTGACGACAGCACAAGGATGAGGGTGTTCACGCGCTATGCGGTGAGCACTGCGTTGCCAGCGGATATTCGGCAACGACTCGAAGGAAACATATTTCTTCAGGAAGGCCATACCGAAGCATCTTCCGACGGCGAGGAACAAAATCCCGACAAGCCCCACGTGCGATATCTTCCATTCCCGGACGGCGAGCCCTGCGTCTCCTTAGCGATTCGAGGTTCAAAGGCCATTGTCGACGTTCGTCTGCGTCTACTTAGAATCGCTGCCAAACTCTGGACGGGAGCTAACCACAAAGAGCCCAACGTGATGGCCCGTCCGGCCTCCCGAGTAGGTTCGCCATGCCTTTCGTTCACGTTTTCCCCTGGTGAATTGCTCAGCGGCAAAGAAACCCTATGTACCGTCAGAGGTGGCAAGCCACCAGGTCGTGTCGCGGAACTGCTTATTCGCCACTCACTGGTGCTTGGCCAAAGGAAGGCCTCGACTTCTACCATAGACATCTTCGAAGAGCTTGCCACCGAGGTCCTAGCGTTGCTCGAGCAGCGTCGATTCGAGGCTGCGACAGACGCAATATCTGCGCTCGTTGACCTCCATGCCGAGTTAATACTGGCGGGGGCATTTGTTAGGAATGACGGAACGAAGGACAACGCCACCCTGCTCGGAAACGCTTATCAGATGGTTGGTTTGCCCCTCCACCACGAATGGGTACGGGCGTACCGGCAACCTCTCATTGCCGCCGTGACCGACGACAATCTACAAACTGCATTTTATGACCGGTGTTGCTATGTCCCTTACCGCTTGCTCAATCGCATACGCGGTCAGCATCCGGACATCGTCGCATGTGTGCTCAGTTTGTCATCCCTGATGTCGCATCGACTCGGTTTGTGGTGGCAATCGAAGGCCGATGAGAGGGGGCTCACGACTCGCGGCGCGGCGAATGCTGTGGTCTTGCCCCTCCCGGTGTCCAAGCAGTACGAGTCCGCCATAAAGACTTTTATCGAAGGTTGGGAAGCCGGCAGTTACCTCGATATTCGCGCGTCGTTCGGAAATGCAAGCGATGCTTGGCGGGTACTTTCGGAGCAACTACGGTTCGCCGCGGAATATCTTCGATGCCTGCTTAAGATGTTTTCCGGAGCGGTCGTCCGCGGAGACCGAGTAGCCGCGCTCTATCTGGTCGATTCGCTACTGAAGTGGTGGGCGTCGCAGGAAGTCCAGTTTGATGGTCATCCGCTGCCCGAAGGAGAGTTCCCTGTTCACACGCTTGCCTGCATTGACGATGTTTGGTCTGACGTCCGTCCTTCCATTGAGAACCTTCCGGAGGGTGACGAAGAACCGATAATCGCTGTGGCACTTGCGTCGACAGTGCTGCGGCGGTACTGGGTGGATATCCGCTTTCTGAGTGCGCTTGTACTCCTGTCGTGGACACAAGACACAGCCGACGCGTCGGCATTCTCGTTCGAATTGGTAATTGCGCTAATAACGGGTCGAAGCTACATTCAAGGCGGCACCGTGGCGCTGAGCCAAATCTCCGAATTTCATCGAGTTTGGCTGCACCTGATACGAGGACAAATAGCGGACAGGCGATACGCCAGTCGACTCGACGGAATCGTACGCGCGATGTTTGAGACCCTTGAACCTGACCGTCTTGGCGGGCGAGTATTTTCCGGCTCGGGCGACGCCGATATGCAGTCGCTCCTTAACACTCAAATCGAACTTCTACTTGCAGTCGCGGGAGGCCGCACACCATTTGGCGTGTTCACTCCAACGTTGGCAGTCCCGCAATGGTCTCGGGATATGGACCAGCTTGAGCAGTTACGGCATTTCGTTCGACTTCTCGGCGATGCGTTGAACTCGCCCGCTCTCGCACCAAGGCTGCCTTTGGTAGAAAGAGTGAGACGAGCTCTAGGCAAAGCCACCGATGCTGAGGTTGCACGAACTGCGTTGACAAACGAGCTGAATGAGTTATCTACCGCCGCCTCCGAAGCGCGACAGGCCATATTCGCGGATGCACAAATCGCAGACGACCGGTTGAGTCTCGCGTCGTCCGCAGTTTCGCGCTACGTCTTGGACAGGCAATGCAAGACCTTTCCGCTGTCCGTCGCTACGACGTTTGTAACAAAGCCTCGTTCCGATGACGTTTCTAGACTGAACTTCATCAACGTAAGGAAAGGCTTATTCACCGAGCCGCCGTTGGAAGGCGAACATGACCGTTCTATCGAGTCGTATAACAAGCCGGTCGGTGAGCAGATTGCGTCGAACGTACTCGTAAAATATCTTCGCGTAAAGGATGCTGCTCCCTTACCTGACGTGAGCGCCGACCTCTTTCTCGATGAACTGGCAAGACAGAGGCAACGGATTCAACGGGAGGGCGGCACCCCAACTATTCTCGTTCCGATTCAAAGCGCACCAACATGGCTTCGTCAGCTGCGCGAGGGCCCGGGCGAAGCCGCAGATGCGCTTGCCTTCAGCTATCGACACGTCGACGATGCGGCGAGCGTTGTCGGCCACCTGGGAGAGATGCCGATTCACGCAGCGCCAATGTCTTCTAACGCTTGCTATCTCGTACCGCTAGAGGACTTCGCGACGCTCGTATTCTCAGAGTTTGAAGAAGAAAAATGCGTTGGCACCAAATGGACGCCAGAATCAGACGAAACAATCCGTCTCTCCTTCCTCTGGAATTTCTCGACACCGGAGTAAGCATCTTATGAATAGTAACCGCTAAATATTTCTCGACGCCGGGCCGATATATCGTCAGCATAGCGTCTCGTTGAATGTCCGGCCCCAGGTAGACCTTGCATCTCAGCGAGATGACCCGATTGCCCCCAGACTAACGCTGAAGATTTCTCCCGAGCATGCGCAGCCAGCGGCTGATAACGAATTCGCCAGGACCGGGCCCCGTTAGCGGGCTAGTATAGATGGCGGTTGAGGCGTCAGCTAGTACAGGTTAGACGTGTCTGGAAAAAAGTTGGTCACTTATCGCTACGCTTGACACGTCCGCTCTGCGCTCCACAATTAGCACATGACGAACAAAAACGATGAGGGTCCGCTTGTGGCGGACTCCGCACAGACCGGGCCATGAAGACATATCTCTTCCTTAGGTTCGCCCAATACCGGGCCTTCTGGAACGCTCGCAGGACTTTCGGAAAGGTCACCTTTCTGTTCACGTCCCGTCTCTACAAAGCGAACCAATCACTCAAAGACGTCAGAACGAACAGCCTGTCTCTTATCGGCATCGGCCGAGTGACGGCCGCGCCATGGTTTCGGGCCATCGTTGTTGCGTCTGTTCTGCAGTTTAGCAATCCGTGGCTCTGCTGCCTCTTCGCGAAGTATGGCTACTCGGTTCCTAACGACTCTGACTATGTGACCTTCCTCGCTGCAATCAGCAGTATTGGCGGTGTGTTCATCGGCCTGTATTACGCTGCGATTGCGACAGTCGGAAGCGCGATGTACGCCAAGGTGCCGAGCAACCTACGCGATTTGCTCGCACAGGACAGATTCGGCAACGTCTACATGCAGTTCCTGTCGTTTTTGACCTACCTGTGTCTCGTTCTCATCTGTTTGAGGTTGTCGAATCTTGACCGTATCTACATTGCACCTCCACTCGTAACCATTGCCGCTGGGGTTGGCGTTTTCGCATTCGTGAAGCTTGGTCAACGGGTCTTTCATCTCTTCGACCCTGCAGAATTCTCCATACACATTTTTGAGCAGCTGCATCGCTGGATGAGTGCGGTTACCGTCGGGCGGCTCAAATGGCAAGACGAGTCATTCCAACACCACGCATATAAGCAAGCTGCAAAGTCCGTCACGGTTCTGGAGACCCTCCGAGACCTGTTGCTTGCAGAACCACATCTCAACGGAACGCCACTCCTCGAAGTCTCGCTGCGTACCACCCAGTTTCTCATTTATTACAGGACAAAGAAGTCCGAGATTCCGACGGATAGCCGGTGGTATCAACAAATCTATCGCCATAGAGAATGGTATCGAACCGACGACATGAGGCTTTCTGTAGCCACCGAGACCGGCACAACCATCGCACCGAACACCGAGGTCAATCGTGAATGGCTTGAAGAGCGCCTAGTTACCGTTCTGTTGGACTGCCTGGCCGTCAATGTTCGAAACGCACAATGGGACAACGCTCTTACGGCGCTCCAACACATCGAAAACTATGCCACTACCCTAGCTAGGCAGGGATGGGCAGACTCCGCATTCGATGTCTTCCATCAAGCCTGCTCCCGTACTACCGATGCAATTGAGCAATCGGAGGTGGCGCAAGCTGAGACAGTTCAAAAGGTTGCCGTCGCTGAGGGCCTGGCCTCGATGCCCATCGCCCTAAGCCTTGCGTTGCGGGAAAGATATGCCTCATTCCGACGCGCAGACATCTTTACTCGCATAGAAGCCATTGATTGGTCAAACCCGAACAGCTACTACCGGGCCGGCTTTGAAGACTATGTGCTAAGCCAAATTGAGTATTTGGCGCCGAGGCTGGCATTTGAGCGTGCTGTCGAAGGGAAAGAAGTCTCGCCTCCTTGGTATCTGAGCGAGCTCGCGTTACAGCCTGAAGCGGAGCATTTTGTACAAAATATCGCCGTGCTTACGAGCAAACTTCCTGACACATACGCGACACTGCGAGGCACATTCTCAGCGGCGGAGCTTCACTGGATGACAGCTGCAACGCTCAGTCGGCAATGGGAGTACTGGCACAAGCTCAACGAGCAGGTTGCTGTCTGGGGGCGCACCTGGTCCGAGATGAGCGATAATCGGAAACTGACGGAACTCCCGTGGGCCAAGTTCGATGTTACGTCGACCCGAGCAAAACTGGGCGAAATGAAAATTGCGCTTCTCAAGACGATGTCGGGTCTTCAGACGCGGCTAAGTGCATTGGAACGACCGCCAACATATCCGGACTATGCAGGCCAATTCCTACACTTCTCCGGCGAGGCTGTACTCGAAGCTTTGCTTGACGAAGACACCGAGCTTCTACAGGATGTTTTTACCCGATATTTCGTTGGATGCCTGAACCAGTTCGGGAAATTGCATTCAAACGATGGTCCGGACTGGCTGGCAACACAGAATCTAAGAATTGCGGCCGCACCTGTACTCGACCTGATGGATGTTAGCGGTTACGCGTTGCTGTTGTCCGAATTTCATGGGAATAACGCCATGTGGAGCATCGTTCGGTCTACATGGGACAGACACCTCGCCGACGGCAAGAGGCTCGCGGGCATCGTCGCGTTGGTCAACTTCGTTGAATCTGGTCTAGGCGCCAAGCCACGCGACATCCTACGAACGAAGTGGCAACGACGGGTTGAAGACAAGCTCGAACAACTCCCGCGTAAGCCGGTTGAGAATGAATCCTGGCATATGGCGAACGAGACAGAGGCTATACACACGAGTCCCTTGGTAAAGGCGGTTGCGTCGCGCACTCACGCATTGGACTACGAAGGAATCGACATTTTTGTCGGACTTTACGTGGCCCGTAAGCCCGGCGCTGAAAATCTGAACGAATACTGGAAACGGACCAACCTCTCGGATGAGCTTGCCGAAGAACAGTACGACATCGCCACACCGTCTGACGAGGACACCGCGAAATGATGTCCGGAAAACCACGGCCCAAATGGTCTCCGCGCCTTGCCAGATTCCTTCCGAGCCTGCGCCAATCCCAAGAGGATATCATTCCGAACGTTTTTATGTTCGCTGAAGATATTTCCAACCCGATGCCACTTCACCGCGCCAGAAAGAAAGGATTCTCGGTCCACCTGACTGGAACCGAAGATTCGCGGCGAAAGGCGCTTCGAGTGTTGGATGACCTGTCCGACCATGAAGGCCGTTCGCCCGAAGACAAACTGGCCCTTGCCGTCGACACTCTCGCGAAAGGAATCGCATGGGAGGGGCGAGCACAGTTTGAGCTCATCCCACGGGATGACGGGACAACTTTTTTTCACCAGGTCACGACGAAAAGGTTGTTCCGGCTCGTTGGCTTTGCGGTCCAATATCTCAACCCTGAAGACCGGAAGTTCTGGCAAAGCCCCGCGCTGCGTTGGGTACCGCTTTCTGCGATGTGGCACATCGATGTCCCCAGTGAACTAGGTGGTCGACGCGGCTATAGACGCTTGCTGTCGGGCCTAAGAAAGTTCAACAGCCTTGGCCCGCATTTTCTTTCGATGGATATGCAGCGAGGCGGGAATCCCAGTAACTTCGACGTCACAGCATACGCTCGGTCAAACAACATATTTCGCTATAAGCTTGCTCACTCGTGGGGATGGAATTGCCGCGATTTATCGACCGAACGCACGACAGAGTTCTACAACATGTATCGCAGTGCCACTGCTGAAAGGTCACAGTGCATCTTCAGAAGCCACATCATCTCCCAGATAAACGCCTTGCTTGAGCGATTGGAGATAGATTGCGTAATTGCCGTGGAGGGTCTTCTATCGGCCGAGGATGCCAACCGGATGACGTGTGAGCTGCTCAGCGGCCAGCTGAGCTTTAAAGAATTTCTAGAAATCAAATACGGCAGCTAAGCTACGCAAGCAATCTAGTTATCGGCCGTTTGCCAACTACGACGGCGATGCCCTCTTCACTAACCCCGTACAAGGCAACGCCTATAGAGTGTGCCGAGTCTGCGACAGCAATGACGACGCCACATGCTCCCCGAGTTCTTGCTGCATCGAATCAACTGGCTGGGCTTGCTGCCACCATTCCTCGAACAATCGATTGGCGTCTGGAGTCGATTTCGTCCGTCCCAGTAACGAGTTGAGACCTTCGGCGGTCAGAACAACGATTCCTTTTCTGGTCGCTTCCTGAACGTCGGTTAAGTGTTCAGAGTGCAAAGTCGTGACCATTACGGCAACACAACGGGCATGCTTATGCCCCATTGAAGTAAGGCGGTCTTGAGCCGTGTTCAACCGCAGCAACAATTTCGACAGCTTTCCGTCGTTGTTCAGCGCGCCCGTTGTGCATTCGATGACAGCTAGGTCGCCGTCCGGTGTACTCGCCAGCACGTCCGGCCCATCACTCATGTGGGACGCTGCTAGCGGGTCCACGGAGAAGCCGAGCATATAGAGTAAGTTAGCAACGCCTGTCTCAACCACGCGCCCATTGGTCTCTTTTGTCTTCTTATCGAAGAAGCACCTCTGCGTCTGCGACAATCCTTCGTCGAACGCCTCATGTATTATTCGACGGGCATTGATGGATGCATGCGGGTCGGCAATCCAACCTTGGTGCAACCATTGCCCGTTGTAGGAGGCGAAGCATTGGACCGCTGCGCCTTGCGGAATGCTCAATTGAAACTCCCCTACCTGGTGCGTCTCGAACTTGTTCCATTTCAAGAGCGGGCCGTCGACCGCTCCACGCGTCGCGATTTGTCCGTCTGCCAGTTGAACCCGGTATCCCAATCGCGCGGGGGTAACGTCCACGTCTTTTGCAGCCACTAACCCCAGCGTGGCAGTTGCGCCTTGGATGGTCCTGTTCAGGTCGACGGAAACCATTGGTTGTGCGGAGATGTCTAGCACGCACATGTCCCATCTAAGATGGCGCAGCCCAAGCTCAGCAGCGAGGTCCGCAACCGAGTCATATGGAGTGGCGGCAGCACGCAAGTCATTCTGGAATTGCGCGCTGTTATTTGTGAAGAGGTAGCGCGTTCCGGATATAGTCAAGACGAACGCATGAGCCTGTTGTTCATTGAAGTCCGGATGGAAGCGCTCGAAGTATGCGGAAAGACTCTTTTCTTCTTGCCCCAACCTTGTACCCCATCGCAGGCGACCGAGCGGGGTTTTAACGCCCTCCGCTCGCAGCGCATCTTCTAGCGTCGAACAATTTATACCCAACTCGGAAAGAGCCAAGGAGACGCCGCAAATCGATGGCGTTTCAACGACCAGACCGCCGCTTCCGTGCGGATTCGCTGACAGTTGCAAATGTCCCTGGAAAAGAGTCAGCGCGTCTTCGCCGTCCCGAACGGCCAAAAAGCTGAAAACTGCCTCGCTATATGACGTTTCTGTGCCTGCCACCAATTTGAAAAATTCCGTGCGGTGAGCGTAGTCGGCGGGGGGTATTGAGAAATTCATGGCAAACGTTTCGCGGTCTTGACGGGGGCGTCCATCTGACGGACCAATAGACTGTACCGCATTCTATCTTGGCGGTCACAGTCGTTAGTCAACTGGGCGCTTGTGAGATTCCGCGGAATGCGAAAGCGAGGCAGCCGCTTCGCGGTGCGCTATCGCTAGTAATGTCGCGTTACAATCTCGCACCGCCGTTTCATATGTGTCCGACATCGCCTCCTACACTACGAGCCATAGTCACTGGCATTGCACTCGAGCGTGCGGGCGAGTAGGAAAAATGAATACCAAAATCGTTGGAGTTGCATTCGGTCTAGCCGCGTTGGCAGCGTCCACCGCCGCGTCGGCGCATGTCGACATTGGCGTAGGCATCGGTATTCCGGTCGGAGTCTATGCGCCGGCAGAGCCAGTGTACGCGCCACCGCCTCCCGTGGTCTATGCTCCGCAGCCTCCCGCCGTATACGGTCCGCCGTCAGTCGCCGTCGCGTACGGCGGTGACGGCGACTGGCGAGCTCGCGAATGGCGCGAACGTCGCGAGTGGCGTGAACGTGAATGGCGCCGCTAGGAATGGCGCGAGCACGAGTGGCGAGAGCATCGTGATTGGCGCGGGTATTGAAACGATGCCTGAAGGCACCACATCTCTGGCATATAACCACCGAGTACCTTCGAATGAAAGATAGCCCGATAAGAATAGTTTTGCTGGCCACTGCCTTGGCATTGGCAACGACGGGAACTGCCAACGCCGCCGGCTGCCTCAAGGGGGCGGTGGTAGGCGGAGTCGCTGGGCATTACGCGGGGCACCACGCTGTCGTTGGTGCCGTCGGTGGCTGCATGGTCGGCAGGCACCTTGCGAAGCAGCGCGCGCAACAGGAAGCTCAACAGCAAGCCGCGCAGCGCCAGGCAGCGAAGGCGCAATAGGAGTTTGTCGACTTGGCGTACCCGGTGGAACAAGACAATCGCTGTTCCACCGGGCGCCTGCCAACTGTGTTCAGGTCGTCAACTCCGTGCCAGACTCGACTGCCGCCATCGGAGTCGGCACGGCTGCGGCCTTGCGAGGTGCATTCTTTGCCGACGCTTTCTTGACTGCAGCCGGCACCGTGCTCTTCGCTACTGCGTTTTTAGCCGGCACTTTCGCGCTCGTGGCCTTCTTGGCAGCAGTCTTCTTCGCGGTCGCACCCTGCTTCGCAACGGCCTTTTTGGCCGCCGGTTTCGCATCGGCCGCCGCGCTGGAGCCGTCAATCAAAAAGTTGCTGCGGTCCTTGGCGTCAGCAATCCAAGCCGGCGCGCGCCCACGTCCACTCCACGTCGCGCCGCTCTTGAGGTCACGATAGAGCGCTGGCTGGGGACCGCGCACGTAGTTGCCGGCCTTTGCTGACTTTTTGGCAGCAGGAGCGGACGACACTGCGTTACCTTCAACCAAGAACCTCGACCGGTCCTTAGCGCTGGCAATCCAGCCCGGCGCGCGACCATAGCCTGACCATGTCGCGCCCGTCTTCGGGTCACGGTACTTTGCGGCCGAAGCCGACGACTTGGCGGTGGCCTTAGCGCCCGGCTTGGGTCCACGTTTTTTGCCGTTAGCATGTGCATCGATGTCAGCGGTCGTCAGACCGTGTTCTGCCATCAAACCGCGAATCTTCTCGATAACTGCACGCGACGTTTTTGCGGTTAGCGCTTCTGCCTGAGCCTGCAGCTTCTGGATTTTTGCTTGCAAGGATTCCAAGGTCGCCATTCCCACCTCCGGAGTTGAGATGCCGCACTATGCCATGCGCAAGACGTAGTGCGCTACTTCTGGCTGAAGCGCACAAGTGACAGGCCTGCGCCTGCCTAAGGAGAGAAAACTGCTCGCGAACGGGCAAGGTGACATCGCCCGCTGACCTTCAGATTGCGACTGGTCCCCGGGGCGTGTGCTATGCCTTTGGCGACAGGGCCACCAGCGTTTTCGGGCGAAGGAGAGCGGCCGTTGCGTGCTGCGCAAAAAGAGCAAACACAGAAAGTGCCGTCTCTCCAGATGTAGTCAGCTATCGCAACGGAGCGCCGTCCCGGGTCAATTGCACCGCAGTCGCCTCCAAATAGTCTGCCCGGATGCTATCGCCGACCCTCAGATTGCCAAGCGGAAGGCCTGAGGATGCGATAAGCGTCACCGTGCGCGTGGGTCCCCGTAACGTCACTAACCTTTTCGTGGCGTCAATGCTCTCTACAGTTACTATTGCACGGACCCCATGTACCGACGTTGTAGTTCCCCCCGATGCGGGCATCGTCATCTCGGTATCGACTCTTTCACGTATACCCTTTGAATCAACCTTATCGGCATGGAGCAGCAAGGCACGCGTGTACGTGATGTTCACCTTGTCTCCAAGTTTGAGCAGTCCTACGTTGCCGACGTCCGGGTTGACCTGAACCTTCACCACCTTGTCGGGCGACATCTGTAGCAAAACGCTGTTGGTGTCAGATTGAACCCCCACGACGGTCGCAGTTGCGCGCGCGGAGCTTGTTCCCGCAAATATCCTGGCATCGCTTGCTGGACTCGCCTCGGGGGGCGCGCCGAAGGCCAATTCCTGACACGCAAATGATGACAAGCCGACTATCGCCAACAGGACCGTGCGTCGAATCGTCTGGAACATGTCTACCTCCAGAATCGCCCAGTGAACCAGCCTCAGTATGAAGTCTCGACGACGCAACCCCGCCCGCCGTTACAGGGCAAACGCCGGTACGCTGGTCGACGGTTGCATCCGGCCATGACATGCAAGTCGGTAGACGTGCGCCATCCGTGCCATACGTTTGACGCACGTATCTCCCGGCCCGTCCGGATTGACCGCAACGGCTGGCGCGTCGTACGCGGGCGGTGTTGAACCACTTCGGCATCATGTTCAGCGAATCAGTAAAGGTGAACGCTAAACAGAACAGAGGTCGCGCCCACGTCGACGCACGCAGAGGCGGGTCGCGCAGCACCGGCGCCGCTCAAACACGTCATGTACTTCAGCTGTCCAACCAGTCCACGGCCGTGTCCGCTCCGTCATGCTCGTCTCTTTGAAGGACGAGTTATTGACCTCGGTCAAGTCGCAAACGATGGAACGGCATTTCCTCGCATGGAGAATCAAATCACTTGCCCAACGACTGCAGCCGTTTCGTTGACGAGTGTCAAGGGTAGGGCGGTGCTGACATGTAGCCTTTGTGTGGACGATGACTGCACACGCTCCGTTGTTGAGTCGCGCGTCCATAGGGAGGAGATATGAAAAAGCTGCTAGTTGCGATGGTTACCGGTATCGCGTTGACATCCCCGGTCCTGCAAGCTGCTTCGAAGGACACCGGCGCGCCGCAAAGCAGTTCAAAAACGCCGCCCGCGGGCGCCGCTGAATTCGACAAGAATCTGACGCAGCTTCAGGAGCAAATGAAGACAATGCAAGCGCAGATGGACCAGATTCGCAAAACTCAAGACCCGCAGGAACGCCAGAAGCTACTCGAGCAGCACTGGGCCACAATGCGAACCGCGATGACAATCATGCACGGGATGTGGGGCCCGGGGATGATGGGACGTGGAATGGGCCCAGGCATGATGGGCGGCGGCGCTGGGCCCGGAATGATGGGAGGCTGGGGTCATATGGGCGGTTACTACTCGCGCCTGACGCCCGAGCAACTGCGGCAGCGACAATACATGACCGACCAATACCTGCAAATGCAGCAGGAGATGATGAATAACATGATGTTGCAGCAGCAATACCGCATGGGGCCACCGCCTGCCGGTGCACAGTAGACATACTGCAGAACCGAATACCGACGACACCCCAGCTTTAGAAACTCGCGACCTACAGGAGCGCACATGAGCGGAATTGCCAACTACAAAGACCTGACAGTCGCGGTATCTATTCAGATGCGAGCGATGCGCGCGTCACAACCCGAGTTGATGACGGCATTTGGACAACTCGCTGCGGCTGGGACAAAAGGCGGGGCACTGGACCGAAAAACGCGGGAGCTGGTGGCGCTAGGGATAGCGATTGCATGTCGTTGCGACGACTGCATCGGTTTTCACGTCCAGGCGCTGGTGAAACTAGGCACGACAAAGGCCGAGCTGGAAGACGTGCTCGGCACTGCCGTCTATATGGGCGGCGGCCCGTCGATGATGTATGCCACCCATGCGTTGAGAGCGTTTGAGGAATTCTCGCTCTGAAATCTGAGTACCCGGATGTCTACCGGTGCCTGCGGTGTAAAGCAGTCCTCGAACGGGACCACGGCATGACAATCATGGTTGCGTCATCCCTTGATGATGCACATGCCCATCCATCGCGTCAGCACCATGGTCAGAGAGTTGCGCGTCGAACCATTCGTGAAGTGATGCCACTAATTTCGGGTCATCGCATCGATACGTAAGCTCGCCTCCGCCTTTGATGTCCTCGTACGTAATCCATATTTGACCGGGCTTTGCCGCTCTGAGTTGCGCCAATCCGGGCATGTCGGTACCGTGAGTACGAGCAGGTCCCGAAAAATCACCGCGCTGAAACTGCGTCTGGATTCCACGCAGGTGCTCACGAATCAGCCGAATCTGGACGCTGTCGGCCGTGTTTTTCGCAATCACCTGCTGGCTTCCGCCATCGTCCGATTTGGTGAAGATGTGAGTCGTGGCCTTGAGGCTGAACGGCATGACCTCCGCACCTCGCTGCGCGACCTCTGCCTGACGTTCCGCGTCTACGGCGAACGATTCAAACGGCGCGGCTAGAGCCGCCATCACGATTAGCGTAGAGAAAAGTATGGTCGGTTTCATCGGATGACATTTCCGCGTTGTCAAACTGTGCCTGATTGCGCCATTTCCGTAGGACCGGCAAACAGTTAAAGGAACCGGCCGCGATGCGTCAAGCAATTCCAGGCGAAGAACGAAGGACGCCAAGAGGACGCTGCGATGGCAGCGCCCGCACTCGTCAGAGCGAGAACGAGACCGACAACACGTCCCAAGAATGTACCGCATGCAAAATCATGCCGTCCATTCACCTGCCTAAGAAAGCCACCGCATCTGCGAGGACGGCGGCTCTCAAGTAGATGCGTAGCATCTTAGGCCTGCTGCCGAGTGAGTTTCGCGCGCTCGATGATTTCGAACACCACCATGCCGCCGAGCATCGCGCCCACAAAACCCCACGCCTTCGGAAAGCCAGCGCCCATTGCGACCAGTGCGGGTCCCGGACAAAATCCCGCGAGACCCCAACCGACGCCGAACACAGCGCTTCCCATTACGAGTCGCAAGGTAACTTGCTTACCGGCTGGAATCTGAATGGACCGACCCAGCAAGGATTTCTTTCGCCGCTTCGCTAATAGGAACGCGACAGAGCCAACGGCTATCGCGCCCGCCATGACGAATGCGAGAGACGGGTCCCATTGACCAGCGATGTCCAGAAATCCCAGTACCTTCGCTGGGTTGGCCATGCCTGACACCATCAGACCGACACCGAACAGAAGCCCGGAAAATAATGCGGTCAGCAGACCCATATCAACCTCCGAAAAGATGCCTTGTCACAAACACGGTCAGAATGCCGCTTGCCATAAACGTTGCCGTTGCGACAAGTGACCGCATGGAACCCCGCGAGATGCCACAGACACCGTGGCCGCTCGTGCAACCGCTGCCATAACGCGTGCCGATGCCTACGAGAAAGCCAGCGGCAACTACTTCGGCCCACCCAGCCCCGATATCGAGCGCTATTGGATTACCTAGCAAGCTCGCCAGAACTGGGGCCCCGACGAGCCCCGCAAGAAAAGCTACACGCCACCCTGCATCCTTCTGCGGCAAGTTCATCAGGCCGCCCAGAATCCCGCTGATACCGGCAACACGCCCATTGAAGAGAACAAGCACAGCAGCTGCGATGCCAATCATCACCCCTCCGGTCAGTGACAGCCCCGGTGTGAAATTGGAAATATCAATCGACATGGCACCTCCTCATCGTCATTGAGCGCAAAACTGGTCGTACAGCACATTCATGACCGCAATCGCTTCCTTGCTTGCGATGGAGTAAAAGATGCTCTTTCCCTCCCGCCTTGTCGCCACGAGCTCGTTATCGCGAAGGACGCCAAGCTGTTGCGAAAGTGTCGGTTGACGTATGCCCAACTGTTCTTCAAGGTCGCTGACACACAACTCGCCCTGCGACAACTGGCACATCAGAAGCAACCTGTCGGGATTGGCCAGCACCTTCAGTAGCGCACAGGCTTTCTCTGCCGAAGCCTGCATCACCGACAGGTCGATTGGGACAGACTTCTGCCTCATCTCATCATCCTATAATTTGGATATAAACATTATATTGCTTTATATATTATTTGTGAATAGAATACGTGACATCTGAGGAGGTCAGGATGCAGCCCAACGTTGAACCGTTCTTCGACCCGGTCACCGGCACGGTCACTTACGTGGTTTTCCAGTCGGGGCATCCAGAATGCGCAGTCATTGACCCGGTCCTGGACTACGACCCTAAAGCCGGACGCACTTCAACGACAAATGCCGACAAGGTCATCGAATTCCTACGCCAGCATGGCCTGCGCGTGCAGTGGATTCTGGAGACCCACGCGCACGCGGACCATCTGTCTGCAGCGCATTATTTGCGGGGCAAGCTTGGTGGAAAGGTTGCGATTGGCGAACACATTCGCACCGTTCAGGGCGTCTTCAAGAAGCTTTTCAATCTTGAGCCGGAATTCAGCCCTGACGGCTCCCAGTTCGACCATCTGTTCCGCGAAGACGAGGAGTTTTTCCATCGGTGCCCTGACAGCAAAGGCGCTGTATGTTCCGGGTCATACGCCTGCCGACACGGCCTACCAGATTGGCGATGCCGTCTTCGTTGGTGACACGCTTTTCATGCCGGATGTCGGCACCGCGCGTTGCGACTTCCCCGGCGGCAATGCCCACTCACTGTATGGGTCGATTCGAAAGCTGCTGGACCTGCCGGGCGATACCCGGCTTTTCATGTGCCACGACTATCCACCCGAGGGTCGGAAGCCGCAATGGGAAACCACGGTGCTCGCCCAGCGTACGCATAACATCCATGCGCACGACGGCGTAACAGAACAGCAGTTCGTCAGTATGCGCGAAGCTCGCGACGCAACACTTGCGATGCCCGTTCTTATCCTTCCGTCTGTGCAGGTCAACATACGGGCTGGCCAGTTTCCACCTTCCGAGGAAAATGGCGTCAGCTATCTGAAGATTCCGCTGAACATGTTGTAAGGCGCTTGTTACGAGCCATTGATTTGGAACCCGCCGTTTGGCGTTGGCATGAGCGCGTCGCGTTCTTGTAGCGACGCGGCGTTGGTTGATTCATGCTGGTGCCAGTGGCTCTTCACGCGAGCGGGTTCGGTCTCACAACCGGGCCTTCTGGTGGAGCGGATGGAAGTAGCGAGCTCGGAACCCGACCTTCGTGTTCGCAAGCACGAGGCGCCCGCCCGTGCGGCGGGCGATTTCAGACACGATGGACAACCCTCGTCCGCTTCCCGAGAGGTGGCAGCGAGCGGTCGCGGATATGCGGTGCTTGGACCGTGGGCCATTGCTCCGGATGTTCGCGCTGGCCGGCTGCGAGCGGCAAGAATCGTCAAGCCCAACCTCACCCGGTTTGTGACGCTTGCCAGTTCGAGCTAGGGTGCCATGACACCGGCAATCAGGATTGTGATTGCGACCTTGAAGGAAATCGCATCGGAACTCGCCAAGTCGGGTGTGTACGATGGCCTGGCGACCTAGCGGCTTGACCGCCATGAGCGGATTGCGCCCGCGCCAACGGCAGGAGCTAAGTACCCTCCCGCGAATCGCCGCGGAGCTAGCGCCAAACGATGAGTTAGTGCCCGTGAATTCGGGTGAACGTACGCAAATTGCTTCCGCTCAGTCTGCAGGCCGCCTCCCTAGTGCTGACCTGCGTTCAACACCATCCAGATTTGTCGAGCCGCCGGGCCCGCAAGAATTCGGGCAAATACCGCGGAGCATCGGACGCACGTGTAGTGCTCTTCCTTGCGTTGGTCCGGGGCTGCGCCGACTCCGTTCAGTGTGAGGTCCGCGTGCGGAGGCTCAGCCGCGGACTTTCCGTAAAGCTCGGCGCACAGAGCGCACGGTTGAATCCAAAGGTCCATTAGTCAGTCGTTGCGAAATCTGAAGGATTGGTGGCCATGTCTGTTCTGGCCAGGTGGAATGTCTTATTGCCGACAATATATCGGAGCGGGCGTCGGTCGACCGGCAACATCGACTGCGTGCGGGCCTTACGGTGCTTTGACATACTTCGGTCGAAGGCGCGACGACGGCGACTGTCGGACCAGTCCTAACCTCAGCAAGGCGGCCCAGTCATGCGACAAGGACATTTGCAGTCGGCTTCACGCCTCCCTGTCGTCGACAAGTTCGGGATGCAGGCGAATATGCAGGTGTGCAAGCCAGCGCCCGGGAAAGATGGGGCGAATCCAGTTGATGTGGGGCGGAGTGCCCTCGACAATCACATAACGCTTTTTGACCGCAGCGCTGAATGCCCTGCGCGCGTCGAAAATGACGCATCGATAGGTGAGTAGCACGGTCGCCGCGCCGTATAAAACGAGAGTAGTGGGCGACACAGCGTCCGCGCTCAGGTCAACAGTAAAGGAAAGCAGCAGCGCGCTGACTTGTGCGACGGCGCCTGCGATAACGGCTACCGTCAATTGAGCCTTGAGTTTAGCTTTGAGCCGTGATTTCATATCAAGCCTCGTTACCGCTGAGCGTCTTTCGCCGCTCGGAATACGATGGCACGGCTGGACGACTCCCAGACCGGAACCTGCGCGACCCTCCGCTCGCCCCGAAAATGACGGTGGCCAATTTCAGCGGACGAATCGTCGGCGCATTCGTCCTATGGCCAACGGAATTGCTCGACACAGCACTCAACCGCAGAACTCCCACGCTAAACGTTCAGCACGAGCTTTTTTGACTGTAGCCCTGACGACTGGTACCGGTATGTCAGTCATATCCGGATGAAGGTCAAGTGGTTCGGAGAGGGGTTCCCAGGAAACGAGGAGGACGCGATGGACGAACCATTGCACGATGCTGCGAACGAGGTAGGACCAGTCGGCGCCGCGCCATTCGGCGAGCGGAATGCGCCCGGGATGCGAAAAGGGTTGGCCTTGGACCGAGCCGGCGAAGCGCTGACTCCGCCGCCGCGGCATTCTCTCCGGATTGGAGACCTTTCCACCAAGCTCGACCCCGCATCGGAGTCAGCATCGTTACCGTCGCCGTTGAAATCGAGAAACGGACCGGCGAGTGATTACACAAGTCGGCGGCCTGACGTGCCTTCCACACTCGGTGAACGCGTTCCCCACGGCCCCGGTGGCACGCAGTCAATGATGACGTTTTGCGCGGTCCTTTGCCGCTTCCCTTGCATCACCGACATCTTTCCTGGCTTGTCCTGCGGCTTGCTCAACATCGCCTTTGAGTTCACGGGACGGCTTTCCCGTGACCTTTCCCATTGCCTCGTTGACCTTGCCCTTCATCTTTTGAGCAACGCCTTTGACCTGGTCCTTGTTCATAATGCAGTCCTCCGAAAATACGGCTCGCGTCGCGCTAACCAGATTGCGACACAATCAGTATAGGAAAAGCACTGCAATTAGCGAAGTACAACACCTGGAGCGGCACTCCTCCTGTGGACGCAGTACGGCAGAAGCGCTGTAAAGTTGACGGTGCGCCCGCACGGGGAGGTACTGAGGTTGTGTCGTGCGACAGGAGAGATGACTCGGGGTTCTACCGCGACGATGTTCGACGGTGGACTTCCCGCACGCGACAGCCGATGCAGGAAAATCATGCTCCCGCACCGGCTGCTTGCCACTTTATGTCAGGAAGCCTGCTTAGGAAAAGGCCGGTGGAAGTCTACCCGGGCAAAACAGGATAAACCGCGGCGACGATGCCAAAGTGGGTAGCGCGCCTTTGTTCACTCATTTCCGCTTCCTTCCAGTTTCCTGAGTGGAAGGTTACGTCCCTGGTGCAGGGACAGGTCCCGCCAGCAATCCACCGTCAGTAGGCCTTCTTCATACCGCTCCCTGACGCAGGCGCGTCCATCCCTTTATTCTGCGTCTTCGGCTTCATCTGCTTTTGCGACATGTCGCCCGACTTTCCCATCGTGTTTGCCCCGGACGCGCCAGATGTCGACTCCGTAGTTCCGTTTGCATTGGGCGTTCCCATCCCAGTCCCGCCCTGGCCTGAACCCGCACCGCCCCCTCCGCCAGCCGCTCCCGCGCCTTGCGCGTATACAGCACCAGACAAGCTCAGAACTATCGCAAAAAATAAACATCCTCTCGTAGCGACTCGCATGATGGTCCCTCGTATGGAAGCGAAGCTGTCACCCGGCTCGGACCGACCCGTTGCACTGACTCCCGCAATTTCTGTTCCGCGGTTAGTCGTGCCCTAGGTTTGTTCTTTACGCCGAGTTCAACGGCAGACTCACGCGCATGCGGGGAAGACAGAAGATGGAACAAACGGGCGAGCGCACGCAAGGAAGGTGGCTTGCGAAATTCAGTAGACCACGCAGTCCTGGGCACGTTTCGAACCAGGTAGGTACGCGGCTTGCGAAAACCGTTGGTATGGTTCTTTCGAGTATGTCTAACCGTGTCCACTATCCTGCTCGTCGACGATGACCTTGAGAACCGATGGGCGCTGCAACAGGTACTGGAGAGTCGCGGATATCGTGTCGTGCTTGCGCATAATGGTCGGGACGCACTCCGGAAAGTCCACGCAGAGTTTCCTGAACTGGTCATCACCGATTTGGAAATGCCTGAAATGGACGGCGGAGAGCTCTGCCGGCGCCTCAAGCGCGAGGCGGCTTTTCCCGACTTACCGGTCGTCCTGCTGTCGTCCATGCCAGAACCGACCGACCGGGGCGGGTGCTGGACCGCCTTCCTGCGGAAGCCCGCGTCGATTGAGGCCTTATTCGATGCCGTCGACAGGTTCATCGCGGTACGTTTGACCTGCGTGCAGACACCCCGCGTTCCGGAGCACGCAAACGTCGTGCGTTGGCCTGCGATTGATTCCCGGTGTTGGCCGTGACGGGACGTTCCCAGGGACGCACCCCCGTCTTTCTTCACGCGGCCAACTTGTGCTCATAGTAAGGCCGGTCCCGGTCATCGAGAATGGCATGCAGCGCCTGGAGGTTGCTCGAATCGGGACTAAGCCACGCATCAAGATTCTCAGGCTTGATAGGAATAAGGCAGCGCGTATGGCCGACTGCTGCAATCTCAGATGGCGGCTCATCGGTGATGACGGCAAACGACAGCAGGTCCGGCTCACCCGGCGCCGACCAGTGCGACCACAGACAGGCAACAAGCATGTCGTGAGGCGGCTCGGGCCGGAATTCCAGAATCACGTCTTCGTCTTCTTCGCCGTCGGCAAGCACCCGGCCTTCGAGCTTCGCGCGGCTCACATGCTCATAGAAGGCGCTCGCGACGAGCACGCCATGCGAATACCCGAACAGCGGCTTCCAGAAGCCTTCGAGACTGTCGCGGCGCGCATTGTAGGTACCGGGGTACCTGGCGTCGTATGAGGCCGGCTTGCCCGCGATGCGGCACTGGTAGCGCATCGGCTTCACCACGCGCTGACCGTTTTCCATCACCATCACAGGTGCGTAGTGACCCGGAAAGATGCGCAAGTCGCGCGCCTCGGGCTCGGTGCGGCGGAGGTCGTCCAGCCGCTCCAGCGTCCATTGAATCTTGTCGGTGGCAATGCGTTTGTTTTCGGCCGCTTTCTTTGTGGCTTTGCTCTCCAGTGAGCGCTCGGCTTCCGCGAGCCGCGTGCGGTGTTTGAAGAGGTCCTGTTCGAGCCGCGCGGCTTCCTCTCTATTGAACCGGTCGATGGACGCCCTGATTTCACGCTCCGCGTCCGTCTGCGGGTCAGCGAACGCATCCTCCATGGCCTTGGGCACTTTTGCCTTGTTACCCTCGGCCCGCTCGAAGAACAGTTGCGCAAATTCACGGATGCTCATCGTTGCGCCGAACATCCGCACGAACTTGCGGTAATCCGCCTGAATCTGGGCCGAGTAGCACATCGGTTCCTCCGGTATCCGTCACATGAATAGGTGCTGATGCAGTTGCCTTTGGTCAGAATCTACACCTTGCGGCTGGCTGTGGCTCGACGCGTGCAACATCCGGAATGGACGGGCTCAGCAGAAATTCCTGCTGACAGCATGCAGCCCGCCCAGGAGATGCGACATATCGACAAGCCGCTGCGCCACAAGGTGCCGTACCTCGCCCTGACACTGCCAGACCCCGTAGACTGCCAGCAGCGAGGCGCTGAGCGCTTCCTTGCGCTGCTTCTCCAGCAGCGTCGGCCAGATGATGACGTTCACGTTACCCGTCTCATCCTCGAGTGTGACGAACACCACGCCCTTGGCGGTGCCGGGCCGCTGGCGCACGGTGACGAGACCGCAGCCGCGCGCGAGCCGGCCGTCATGATAGGTGCGCAGCGTTGCGGCGGGCATGAGGCGATTGGCGAGCAACTGCGGGCGCAAGAGTTCCAGCGGATGGCGGCCGAGCGTGAGACCCACCGAGCGGTAGTCCGCCACAATGTCGTTTGCTTCCGACGGTGCGCCAAGTTCCGGCGTTTCATCTTCGACGGCGGCGACCGCCAGCATGTCCTTTTCCGGGACAGCAGCCACCGACTGCCACAGCGCCTCGCGCCGGTTGCCGGCAAGCGAAGCGAGCGCATTCGCATCAGCGAGAATATGCAGGTCCCGACGGTCGAGTGCCCCACGGCGCGCGAGGTCTTTTACGCTGGCAAACGGACGCACCGCGCGCGCGTTTTCGATGCGCTCGGCTGTGCCTTCCTTCATGCCGCGCAATAGTGACAGCCCGAGGCGCACTGCCGGTCGCTTTTCGCCGGTCAGACGTTCGAGGGACGAATTCCATCCGCTGACGGTCACATCAACGGGCAGCACCTTCACGCCGTGCCGCTGCGCATCCTGCACCAGTTGCGAAGGCGAATAGAAGCCCATCGGCTGACTATTGAGCATAGCGGCGAGGAACGCCTCCGGCTCGTGACACTTGAGCCAACTGCTCGCATACACGAGCAGCGCGAAACTCGCCGCGTGACTCTCCGGAAAGCCATATTCGCCGAAACCCTTTATCTGCTCGAAGATAGCTTCCGCGAACGCAAGGTCGTAACCCCGCTCCTGCATGCCGAGCACAATGCGGTCATAGTATTTGCCGAGCCCGCCCTTGCGTTTCCAGGCGGCCATCGCACGCCGCAACTGGTCAGCTTCGCCCGCCGTGAAGCCGGCGGCGAGAATCGCGACCTGCATCACCTGCTCCTGGAAAATCGGCACGCCCAACGTGCGTCCCAGTGCGGTCTTCAACGCATCGCTCGGATAGGTGACCGGCTCGAAGCCCTGCCGGCGACGCAGATAAGGGTGAACCGCCCCGCCCTGAATCGGACCGGGCCGCACGATGGCCACTTCAATCACCAGGTCATAGAAGGTGCGCGGCCGCATGCGCGGCAGCATCGACATCTGCGCGCGGGATTCAATCTGGAAGACGCCCACTGTGTCGGCCGCCGAAATGATGTCGTAGGTCGCCTCGTCTTCCGAGGGAATGTCCTGCATCTCGAAGCGCTCGCCGCGCTGTTCTGAGACGAGGTCGAGCGTTCGACGAATGGCGGAGAGCATGCCGAGCGCCAGCACATCAATCTTGAGGAGGCCAAGCGACTCCAGGTCGTCCTTGTCCCACTGGATGACACTGCGCTCCGGCATCGCGGCATTCTCGACCGGAACGAGGCGCGTGAGCTTGCCCCGGCTGATGACAAAGCCGCCCGAGTGCTGCGACAGATGCCGCGGAAACCCGTAAAGCTGCGCCGCAAGCGAGGCCCACGCGCGGATGAGCGGCGTCTGCGGATTCAGCCCGCACTCCTCGAAGCGCTTGAGCAGGTCCGCGCTGTTATCGAACCAGTGGTGGGACTTCGCGACTGCATCGACTATCTGCAGGTCCACGCCGAGCGCCTTGCCGGTTTCGCGCAGCACACCGCGCGCGCGATAGGTCGAAACGGCCGCGGCGATAGCCGCGCGGTCGCGCCCATACTTGCGGTAGATGTACTGGATGACCTCTTCGCGCCGCTGATGCTCGAAGTCGACGTCGATGTCGGGCGGCTCGCCCCGCTCCTTCGAGATGAAGCGCTCGAATAGCATGTTGCCGCGCGCGGGGTCTACTTCGGTCACACCGAGGCAGTAGCAGACCGCGGAATTGGCCGCCGAGCCGCGCCCCTGACACAGGATGTGCTGACTGCGCGCAAAACGCACGAGGTCGTAGACCGTCAGGAAGTACGGCTCGTACTGCAGGTCGGCAATGAGTTCAAGCTCATGCTCAATCTGCTCCTGCACGTGGTGCGGAATGCCCGACGGAAAGCGCCGCTGCGCGCCGATGTACGTCTCCTGCCGCAGGTAGGCGGTTGGCGTGAAGCCAGGCGGCACCAGTTCGTCCGGATATTCGTAGCGCAGCTCATCGAGCGAGAATGTGCAGCGCGCGGCGATGTCCACGGTCGCCGCAAGTGCCTCCGGTGAATACAGATTGGCAAGTCGCAGCCGGGAGCGCAGATGCTGCTCGGCGTTGGGCGCGAGGTCATACCCGCATTCATGAACCGGCCTGCCAACGCGGATGGCGGTTATCGTGTCCTGCAGCGGTTTTCTCGAGCGCACATGCATGAGCACTTCACCGAGCGCAACCACCGGCACGTCGCGATTGCGCGCGACGAATTCGACCGCGCCGCGGTGAATGTCGTCCATGGCCCGCTGATGCAGCACGAGACCCACCCATGCGCGTCCCGGAAACGTCCCGTCCAGCCATTCCACCTGCGCATCGAGCACGTCCTCTCTCGCGGGGAAGTTCGGCACCAGAATCGCAAGGCAATCGGGCATGCCGAGCAGGTGCCGACATTCCCTGTCTGGCCGCGACAGGTCCTGCGGTGTGAGCCGGTATTCGCCCTTCGGTGCGCGCGTACGGGCGAGCGTGATGAGCTCGGACAGGTTGCCGTATCCCTCGCGGTTTCTCGCGAGCAGGATGAGGCCGAACGCCGGCGAACCGTCGGCGTTCATAAGGCGAAAGTATGAGCCGACGATAAACGGCAGCTTTGCTTCCTTCGCCGCGACATGCGCACGCACGACGCCGGCGAGCGAGCATTCGTCGGTAATGGCGAGCGCCGAGTAGCCGAGCTGTGCGGCGCGCTCAGCGAGTTCCTCGGCGTGCGACGCGCCCCGCAGGAACGAGAAATTGGAGAGGCAGAAAAGCTCGGCATACGCCGGCAACATGCTGAAGCTGGAGTCCATGGCGCGTCACCCGAAGAGGCCGTGCAGGAACCAGCGTGGTTCTTCTTCCGCGTCGCGGCTGCTCACGCGCTCGCGATAAATCCAGTAGCAGCTCTGGTCGTCCGCCTGGGCGACGAAGTAGTCGCGCGTCACCAGTTCGCCGTCGAACCAGCCCGCCTCGATGCGCTCGCCTGGCGACACCATGCGTAGCGGCGAGCCGTAGAACGGGCGATGCTGGCGCATCAGCAGCCGCACCGGGCTGTCGAGCATCCAGGTTGGCCGCGGCAGGCCTTCCGGGATGACCACCGGTTTCACCGGTTGCGTGACCGGCACCCACGAGTTGGCGACTTCCGGTCGATGGTCCGCGCTCGGCGCCGGGCGCAGCACGTTTTCTTCGCCAAGCCGCGCGACCAGCAGTTCGAGTAGCCGCGCGTGGTCTTCCTTCGAGCCGCCCGGCTCAGGAAAAAGCGTATCGGACGCAGGCACAGCGGACTCGACATTTGAGGCATCAAGACGCAGTGCAATCACAGGCGCGGTGAGTTCGATGCGATGCAGCCGCTCCTTGAGCAGCCTCAGCAGGTGCTCTTCGCGCCACGTGGGCTCGCCCAGTGCGATGTCAATGCTCGTCGGCTCGATGGCGTCGCGCCCTCGCTCGTGTTCGAGCGACAGACGTACCCCAGTGACCGCCAGTTGCCTCGCGCACAGCCAGCCGCATAGCTGCACGATAAGCCGGTGCGCGCCGAACAGGGCGCCGTCCGCATGTTCGAGCCGGTCGGGCATCTCGATGCGCCCGGAAAACGTGGGCGGCAGTTCCAGCCAGTCGAAAAGCTCCGGCGCTGTGCCGAACGCGCGGTCGAGTGAATCGAGCAGATGTTCGCCGCAGCGCTTCTGCAAACCCGCACGCGGCAGGCGGCGGATGTCGGCAATGGTCTCGCAGCCGAGCCCGGCGAACCAGTCGGCAAACTCGCGCACATCGGGAACCGCCAGCATGGGCAGGCCGGCAAGGCGCTGCTCGAGCGTGGACAGTTTCAGCACTCGCCGCGAGCAGTTCCCTTTCGCATGGCGGGCCAGCAGCCACGCACCCTGGCCGGTCGGCGCGGCGCTCACGCGTGCCGTCAGGCCGAGCGTGGCCAGCAACGCTTTCGCCTCGCGGCACAGTGCCAGCAGTCCACCAAAGAGGCGCAGGCTAGCGCCGACTTCGACGACCACTGTCGCCTCTTCGAGCACCGCGACTTCGGGCGAAAAGCGCATCAGCGCCATGCCGACCTCGCGTTGCGCCGACTGCTCGCGGGCGAAATCGCGCTCGTGCATTTCCGTGTCGGGCGAGAGCGTCAGCACGCCACCGCGCTTCATGCCGAGCCGCACGCCCGCCGCGCGTGCGACGCTATCCGCGATGACGACCTTGTCCTTCTCGAGCACGACACTGCCGTGCGCAGGCTCAGGCGACCACTTCGGTCGGAAGACTTCGAGCGGCAACTTCGGCAGGTGAACGGCGAGAAAGACGCGCATGTCGTGACAGCAGAACAGGAGTGGGTTGAAGGGGAATCGACAAGGGCTCCGTGCGCGAGGGCCCTCGTCGTTTCACGATGTCGACGGTCAACCCGTCGGCGCAAGGTTTGAGCGCCAGACGCAGCAGCGCCGGCGACGCGTCCTGTGCGCTCGCAAGCGGCCGCACCATGACGAAGAGCGTCTCCGACGACTGCGCCGCCAGATGCAGGCGCCGCAACGACGACGCCTGCGCGTACTGCGCCCAGAAAATCAGCGCGCCGCAGCTTCCCGCCCGGAGAATCTGTTCGGCGGACCAGAGCGCATCGCCGGTCTTTTGCGCCTTTACGCGCAGCAACTGGTCGAGCGACAGGCCGATATAGCTGAGACCGAGCCCGTCCGGTGTGTGCGGCGGCTGCACGAACGCAATGGGCCGGCTGCCCGCGGCACTGAGCGCGGGCCGCAGCAGCCGCAATTCGCCCACGCCCGGCTGCTGCACGAGCAGGTCCACCAGCGCACCGACCGGCCACCCGCCCCCCGGCAGTTCCGCCGAGAGCGCCGGATAGCCGGTATCCACCACCCGGCCGCGCCCCCGCGCGAGCTGCGACGCCCGCCACAAGGACGGATGTATCGCTTCGGGAGACGGCATCGGGGATGTCATTGCGAGAAAACCTGTATGGATGTACAGTATCCTACACGGATTTTCGTAAGCGCGAACAGGCACTTTTTTCGGAGTAACGGCAGATGGATATGCGTGCGCGTAAGCCGGTCAGCCATCCCATGCCGGAAATTGCGGCGTTTGTGGCGCAGATGAAATCAGCGTTCGGCGAGCCGGAAATCGACGAAGCGATTCGCCGTGGCAAGGCTGGCGAGCCGACGTTTTACGCCGCAGAAAACGGTCATACCGTTGGCACGGCAAGCCCGCCCGCTGTAAGCGCATGGCGCGTCACCGAGGCCATTCGGGACCGCCACTATTGCGCAGGCTGCGACGGCGGGTGCATGCATCCGGCAATGGCTTGCAAAGAGTGGCTGCAACGAGAGGCCGGCAAGGGGAAATCGTGAGAAAACTTGGACTTGCGCTATTGGCAGCGGCGTTCGCGCCAGCGGCTTTCGGGGCTGGCACGTACTCGGAAATCTGGAATCCACCGGAGGCGCGTGCAACTGCTCAACACCGGGCGGCTGCGGGGCACAAGCTCGCTGTACAGCGGCATCTCGCCAGGCACGCAACGAAGTTGTATTCGCGGCGCACATCGGCGAGGGCACCGAGGCTCATCGTGAGGCAAGGCAATATGCCAGGCGCCTTGCCGAAAGACGCACCGGACATGTCTGAAATTCCGCGGCAAATCACGCCGGAGGGCAACGTCCTTCGTGTAAGTAACCACGCAGTATCCGCTCACATCGTCCGCTGATGCAATCGCAGAGCTATCACGGGTATCAGGTCTGGGGACACTCAATCGTTGAGTACCAGACCGGGTTGCAGCGGGAACGTTATGCAGCGAGCGGAACCATCACCCTTCGAGGGAAGCTGGTTCATGCTTCTGGTCTTCTGGGACACTTCGAAAGTGAGGACGACGCTCAGCTCGCGGGATTGGAATGGGCCCGCGCGTGGGTCGATGCGCATCGCTAGAGCCATCACCTGCTCTGTGTTTCCGCGATGCGTTGAGCCACGCCGACTGGTGCCGCCTCTCTTCCGCGCGAGACTTCCTTCGGGCATCCGCAGGATGCGTTTGCCTAACCCAAAAAGAGTCCCATCCACTGAATGGCTTGAATGTCTGAAGGAACTCTTCGGTGATATGAATGAGATAAAGACATATCTAGCGAATGAGGTTTTAACTTTTTCCTAATGGACACTTTAAGTGGACGCACGGCTCTTTGACGGCCCGAGGGCCACGTAAGAGCATCTTTGGTGGATGCGTCTCACAAGATTTATTGCTGCCGCTCGTGGCTCACTCCTTGGACTACCTGGACTTGCCCCCGCATGACCGGACATGCGGTCGCGCTTAGGTTGGTGAATTTGGTCGCTGGCGAAACTCGCGCGGTGAGCAGTATTTCAGGGCGCTGTGCGGATGCGACTCGTTGTAGTGGTCAAA